>SXGT01878803.1_pt1 | contig 19164 bp, 12 predicted proteins | sample 3176221 | NCBI WGS metagenome assembly SXGT01 (sample SAMN11356862, study PRJNA531348) | freshwater metagenome | isolation source: freshwater sample F1-120 | place: China: Fuxian Lake, Yuxi | collected 2017-12-25
CGGCTCGCTGGCCGAGCTCGTCACCGCCGGCGGCGAGGGCACGTGGCAGCGACCGCTCGCCGTCGGTCCCGAGGCGTCGGCGGTGCCGCACGCGCCGGTGCGCGTGGTCGTCCTCGACGGGCTGACCCGCGCCGACGCCCGCGGCCCGGCGCTCGACGCGCTGTGCGCGCGCGGCATGGATCTCGTGATCGACGTCGGGTTCCCGACCAAGTCGCTGCCGGTGCAGACGGTGCTGTGGAGCGGGCTGACCGCGCAGCAGAGCGGCATGCCCATGCGCAACCAGCTCGATCGCGCGCTCACCACCACGCTGCCAGCGCGTCTGCCCGGCGCCCGCGCGGTGGTCGAAGCGTGGCCCCAGATCGCGCACTCGGCCGGGTTCGCCCAGGTCGACACGATCGAGGCCGCTGCCGAGGCCGTCGCCGGCGAGGCGCCGCTGGTCCTGGTCCACGTCCTGGCCATCGACGCCGCCGGCCACCGCGGGGGCCGCGATCACGCGTACCGCGAGGAGATCGCGCGCAGCGACGTCTTGCTCGGCGAGCTCGTCGCGCGCGCGCCCGACGCGACCTGGGTCGTCCTCTCCGATCACGGCCACCTCCCACGCGGCGGTCACGGTGACGCCGAGCCCGAGGTCCGCCTGGTCCGCGGCTGCGTCGAGCCGCGGCCACCTGGCGCGCCAGCGCGCGGCGACGTCCACCTCGTCGACGTGAGTCGTCACCTGCACGACACGCTGGCCGTGACGCCGCCGCGCGGCGCGGTGGGCCGGCCGCTCGCCGAGGCCGCGGTCGCGCCTGATCGCGACGCGACCTTGCCGCGGCCGTCACGCGGGTCGATCGCGATCGCGATCGTCGTGCTCTTGCTGGGCGCCGCGGCGACGGTGCGCTGGGGCCAGCCGCGCGCGGCGGCGATCGCACCTGGGCTCGCGCTCGTCGCCTACGTCGTCGTGTTCGGCCCGCCGAGCCTGTCGTGGCGCCAACCCACCGCGGCGCTGGCACTGGGCGCGCTCGCATCGGTCGTCGTGCTGGCGTGCCCGGGCGCACGGCTTCACCCAGCGCGGGTGATCGCGCTGGTGGTGCCGGCGCTGGCCGTCGTCGTCGCCGCGGGCGTGGTCGCTGGGGTGCCGGCGGCGGTGTTCGGTGGTCCCCCTCCGCGACTTCCTTATGTCACGGCGTGGTCGCAGATCCTCGTCGGGACGGCGACGCCTGCGCTGCTCGCCGGCGTCACCCTCCTGGGGGCCCTGGTGTCCGGCCGCCGGACGCGCTGAGCGTCCGAAACACGGACGACCCGTCCGGAGGGTCGGACCAAGCTGTCCGGGTCGCGGACACCGGCCGTGGTCGGACGACTGCATGCGGCGGGGTGACTGTCCGGAGCGCGGACCGAACTGTCCGGTGCTCCGGATCGCCTGTTGACAAGTGGCCTGGCGGGCCGACTTATCCACAAGATCCCTTCCCCCAAGCGGCTGAATCAGCACGCCGAACGAGGATCGGTGTGTCGCCTGTGGAGAACTTGTTGTTTGTGTGTGCTGGCGAGGTCCGGAGCATCGCATCATCGGGATGTTGGGTAGGACATGTCACCCCTGGAGACGGCTGTGACCAGATGGCGCGTTGCGCCACTCACCTGAACAGCCGAGCAGGAGCGAGCGCTGGGGCGGCCATGCGAAGGTGCGGGCGATGGCTCCCATGGGTCGTCTGGCCCAGCGCCGATGCTCGCGCCTGGGGCGCGCGCTGGCCGACGTCGACACCCGCTGGCGGTGGTGCGTGGTCGCGTGCCTGGCCGCCATCCTGGGCCTCTCCACCTACGCGCTGTTCACCGGGGTGGACGACCAGGAGCGCCCGATCGCCCGGCCCTACGCCGACGCGCCCTACTACTACGGCTGGGCGCCGACCCTGTACCTCGACCACGACGTCGACTTCGGCAATCAGTACCGCGAGACCAAGAACTGGTACCGCTTCGGTTTCACGCCGACCCGGAAGCCGGCCAACGTCTTCGGCCCCGGTCCCGCCATCCTGTCGGCGCCGGTCTTCCTGCCCGCCCACGCAGTCGCGGTGGCCAAGGGCGAGCGCCGCGACGGGTTCTCCACCTTCGAACAGAAGGCGGTGATGTGGCTGTCAGTGCTCCTGTCCGTGGCGGCGCTGATCTTCCCGTACCGGATCGCCTCGCGTCGCCTGGGCGCGCGCGGCGCCGGCCTGGTCGCCGCGGTTCTCATCTTCGCCGCCGGCCCGGTCATCTATTACGCCGTGCGCCAGCCGGGATACGCGCACCCGTACGCGACGTTCTTCGCCGCCTGGCTGGTCGACGCATGGGACGGGTCGTTCGACCGCACGCGCACCGCGCGCACCTGGGCCCATCTCGGCGCTGCCTTCGGGCTCGCAGTCCTGGCCCGGCCGCAGCTCGCCACATGGGCGATCCTCCTCCTCTTCGCCGCCGCCGACGATCTGCGCCGCACGCGCTCGCCGCGGGTCGCCGCCAACTGGGCGGTGGGCGCGATCGTGGCAATGGTCTGCGCCGCGCCCCAGTTCCTGGCCTGGAAGGCGCTCTACGGGTCGTACTACGTGGTGCCACAGGGCGACGGCTTCATGCGCTGGGACGCACCGGCGTGGAGCGAGGTGCTGTGGTCCTCCCGCAACGGGCTCTTCCCGTGGGCGCCGCTCTACGCGGTGGCCGCGCTCGGCCTCGTCGCCGGCCTGGCGCGTGCGCCCCGGCTGTTCGCAGCCCTCGTGCTCGCCGTCGCCGCGCAAGTCGTGGTCAACGGCGCGGTCTGGGACTGGTGGGGCGGTGGCGCCTACGGCGGCCGGCGCTTCGACTCGACCTATGTCGCCTTCGCGCTCGGCCTCGCGGTGCTGCTGGCGCCAGCGCTCACCGCCATCGCGCGCCTGTGGCAATCGCCGCACGTGCTGCGCGTGCCGGCGGCGATCGTCGGCGCCGCGGCCATCGCCGCCGCGCTGGCGCTCGCCGGCGCCAACCTGTGGCTGGCGTCGACGTACTCCGCGCCCAACGTGCGGATCTGGGGTGGCGAGCCGCCGCGCAACGTGTTCCGCCGCCAGGTCCCCAACCGACTGGGCCGCTTCGCGGCGCGGGTGTCGGCGCTGACGACGTGGCCGGTGCGCGCGCGCTTCGCCCATCAGTACCAGCGCAACATGTGGGCGTACGACGAGATCGTCGGTGTCCATTTCATGGGCGACACGTTTCCGGGCCTCAACAGCGCGCCACCGCGCAACGTCGACAACCGCACCATCGGCCAGATCCCGGCGACGTTTCGGCGCGGGTTCGTGTTGACCCGTGATCGGTGGACGATCCCGTCGGGCCGGGCCCGGATCTTCGTCTCGCTCAACCGCACCGGGACGATCGAGGCCACGCTCACGCTGTCGCATGCGCTCGGCGCCGAGGCCGGGCCGATCGTCGTGCGCTGGAACGATCGCGTGGTCGCGCGCGCCGCGTCGTCGTTCCACGAGATCCGGGTGTCGTGGAAGACCCGCGACCTCGAGCGCGGGATCAACCTGCTCGAGATCGACTGCCCACCGCGCACGATCGCGCGCACGTTCGAGCTTACCGGTCGGAAGTGACGCCGGCGTCGGCGGCCGGCGCCGGGCACGCGGCCTGCTCGCCGAGAGCGCACGCCTTCTCGGTCAGCGCGTCGGCGCGGGCCGTGTCCTTGACCACGCCCTTGCCCTCGCGCGCCAGATCAGCGAGCACGCGGCAGGCGAACGCGTCGTTGCGATCGCAACCCTTCTCCAACCACACCGCCGCCGCGGCCGCGCCCGCCGGCACGCCCTCGCCGCGCAGGTAGGCGCCGCCGAGCAACCGGCAGCCGGCCGGATCGCCGCCCTCGCAGGCACGCTGGTACAGCTTCACGGCGGTCGGATGATCCTGGGTGATGCCCTCACCGGCGGCGTGGATCTGGGCGGCGTTGGTGCAGGCCAGCACCAGACCGTCGTCGCACGCGCTGGCGAACACCGCGAGCGCGGCCGCCGGATCGCGTGCTCCACCCTCGCCGCGCTGGAGCGCGAGGCCGAGGTTGCGGCAGCCGAGCAGGCTCTTGCCGTCACACGCCTTGCCGAACCAGCGCCGGGCCGCGACCGGATCGGGCTCGAGCCCGCCGTGGCCGAACAGCAACACCAGGCCGAGGTTGTTGCAACCGGCAGCGCTGCCCCGGTCGCACGACTGGCCGTACAGCGCGAGCGCGCGCCTGGGATCGGCGGCCACGCCCGTGCCCTCGGCGTACATCACACCCAGGTTGCGGCAGGCCTCGGCGTCGCCGGCGACGCAGCCGGCGTCGAACGCCGCCACCGCCTCCTCGGCGGTGGGCATCCGACGTGCGCCCGCGTCCTGCTTCGCGCTGGCCGCCTTCTTCTTGCACCCCGGCGCGAGCGCCAGCGCCGCCATCGCGCCGACCGCCGCGACCATCGTCATCGTGGAGGAGACGCGGCTGGACATCGGGAACGTCGTCATGCCGGCCGCACGCTACCGCATCTGGCTCTTCACCGCCGGGGCCACGGTACGCGCGTAGGCGTCGTCGGCGACCCGACCGCCGCCACGGAAGCCACCGTAGGCCAGGACGACCGCGCCCGTGACCGCCACCGCCACGCCGACCGCCACGAGACGCGGCCGCCATGCCCCGCGGGGTCCCAGCAGGGCCGCGCCCCACAGCGCGGCGACCAGCAGCGCGAACGGCACCAGGCTCCAGCCGCCCGGCAAGCCGGCGAGTTGCCCCAGGTTGGGCGCCGCGAGCCCGTCACCGATCAGGCGCAGCGTCACCTCGTAGAGCGGGTTCTTGAACTTCTCGGGGAAGTGCGGGAACTCCACGATGCTCGCCGTGTAGATGAAGACGCCGACTCCGCCCAGCCCCAGGGCGGCGCCGCGCAGCGCCGGCCAGCGCGCCACCGCGCCCAGCGTCACCGCGATGGGTGGCACCAGGAACGGCAGCATCGCGGTGATGTAGCGCGGTCCGAGCTGCCAGCCGCCGCGCCAGAAGTTGATGCTGGAGATGAACAGCAGATAGATGACGGTGATGGCCACGGTCACCAGCACGTGAGCCTGCATGCGCCGCCGCACCATCAGGACCCAGCCCGGGATGGCGAGGAGCAGTGCCGGGCAGAACACGACGAGGCCGTTGTCGGGCGCGACCGTCGAGCCGGTGAAGGCCTCCCAGCGCAGCCGGTCCATGCCCAGGAAGCCCTTCTGATGATGGAACGCGAACGTCTCCGACGCGGCGTAGCCGGTGCGTAGCGGCGAGCCGAACGCGGCGTCGTGATAGAGGAGGAGGATCGCGATGGGCGCCGCGGCGCCGATCGCCGCCCACACGAACGGCGCCAGGCCGCGGCGGCGCTCGACCAGCTGGATCGTCGCCCAGATGTAGATCGGCACCGCGGCGAACACCGCCTGGTAGTCGACCAGCGGCGCCGCGCCGGCCAGCGCGCCGGCGGCCAGCATCCAGCGCGGATCGTCGCCGTCATCGACCACGCGCACGGTGAAGATCCAGGCCGCGCCGATGCATACCGCGGAGAGCTGGTGCGAGATGAACAGCACCGAGTAGACGATCGCCATCGAGCCGATCGCATAGATCGCCAGCGCGCTCCGTCGCGCGCTTCCGTCGGGATCGTCGGGGACGAACCGGGCCAGGAAGCCCCACAGCAGCCACAGGAAGAGCAGCGTCGGGATGACGCCGGTCCAGATGCGGAAGGTCCACATCATCTCGCCCAGGGTCGGCTCGCGTCCGGCCACGGCGTGGGTGACGCCGCGCAGGGCCACGTACGCCGGCAGCGCCAGCATCGACGAGCCCGGCGCCTTGTTGGAGTAGTGGTGGCCGCGCGACGGTGACACGTCCGCGGTCGAGCCCCAGCGTGCGACGCCCTTGTCGATGGCGAAGGTGCCGTCGTCGGCCATGGCCATCACCAGGTAGAGGCGCGGCAACTCGTTGGCGCTTCGGATGCTGGGGTAATGTGGGAAGGCGTAGACGAAGACCAGCACCAGGGCGATCGCCCACCAGCGCCGGGCCAGCCACCTGCTGGACGCCCGCAGGGCATCGCGCTCATTCAACATGACCCAACAGACCCCGGACGAACCCAGTGACCCCGAACACCCAGAGTCATTGTTGATCGCTCGCCAGTCGCTCGCTAGCCATCGCCTCCCTGTACCACGCCGAACATGGTAAACGCCCGAGGCCGATGCGGCTGTCGATCCTGATCCCCGCCTACCAGGAAGAGGCGACCATCGCCGAGATTCTGGCCCGGGTAGCCGCCGTCGATACCGAGTCGCTGGGGTTCGACAAGCAGATCGTGGTCTGCGACGACGGCTCTCGCGATCGCACCCACGCGCTGGCGGTGGCCGCGGCCGCGGCCGCCAAGGACGCACGCATCACCGTGGTCCAGCACGAGAAGAACGAGGGCAAGGGCGCGGCCATCCGCACCGCGCTCGCCGCCGCCACCGGCGACTACTGTCTGGTCCAGGACGCCGACCTCGAGTACGATGTCGCCGACTACCCGGCGCTCTTGCGCGAGGTGAACAACGGCGCCCGCGTCGTCTACGGCTCGCGCTTCATGGCCAACCCGCGGCCCACCGGCATGCGCACGGCCAACTACGTGGCCAACCGCATGCTGACCGTGACCGCCAACTTGCTCTACGGCATGGCGATCAGCGACGAGGCCACCTGCTTCAAGCTGTTCGAGACCAAGCTGCTGCGTGAGCTGGCCTTGACCTGCACCGGCTTCGAGTTCTGCCCCGAGGTCACCGCCAAGCTCGGCCGCAAGAAGATCGCCATCGTCGAGGTCCCGATCTCGTACTCGGCGCGCGCCATCGCCGACGGCAAGAAGGTGCGCTGGACCGACGGCGTGGAGGCCATGTGGGTGCTGGTCAAGCACCGCCTGAGCAGGGGGCCGTGAGTGAGATGAATCGCACGGCGCGACCACGCACCCTGGCCCGCGCGCTGGCCGGCGATCTGCGCGCCGGCCTCGCCGCGTCGGCCGGCGGCGCCATCGCCCTGGCCGCCGTCGAGTGGTTCGCCACCCTTCGCGGCCACCGCGGCACGATCGACGTGGTGGTCGCCGGCAAGCTGGCGCTGCTCGACGCCTCCTTGATCGGCATCCTGTGGCTCGCACTCCTACCGATGTTCGGGCTCGCGGCGGTGACGCCCCGCCTGGTGCGCGCCTTGCGTCACGGCGCGACGGCGGCCGCCGCCGAGCGCCCGCGCCTGTCGGCGCCCTCGCGCTGGCGGGCCGCGGCCGCGCCGGCCGTGCTGGGTCATGGCGCGGCCATCGTCGCCTACGGCATCGCCGTGACCTGGGTCGGCGCCAAGCTCTACGTCCGCTACAAGGAGCCGATCCTGTTCTCGCTGCTGGTGGCGGTCCTGGCGCTGGCCACGATCTGCGCGGCCTGGATCGGCGCCCAGATCGTGACCGCCTTCCTCGAGCGTGGGCGCGCGCTCCTGGCCCGCCGCTGGCCCCGCGTCACCGCCTGGACGCCGCTGGGCTCGCCGTGGATAGCCTTCGCCGTGGTCTGCGTGCTGGTGGTGATCGCGCTCCTGGTCACCGGCAAACACCACCATCACCTGCGGCCGGTGTGGCCCTGGCGACGGCTGGTCTCGCTGCTGGCGCTCGTCGCCGGCGCCGGCATCCAGCTCGAGCTCGCGGCGCGCTGGCCGGCCCGCCGCCGTCACCGCCGCACCGGGCTGGCCCTGGCCGCGCCCGCGCTCGTCCTGGTGCCGCTCACCCTCATCCGCTGCGGCGGCGATCCCGAGGTCAAGTACCTCGCCGTCACCAACTCGCCGACCCTGGCCAGCGCCATCGAGCTGGTGCGCAAGGCCAACGACCTCGACGGTGACGGCTTCGGCTCGCTCCTGGGCGAGAACGACTGCGCGCCGCGCAAGAAGTCGATCCGGCCCGGCGTGCGCGACATGCCCGACAACGGCATCGACGAGAACTGCGACGGCCGCGACTTCTCGATGCGCGACCTGGCCGTGCCCAGCGGCCCGACCGTGCCGGTGCCGCCGGCGTTCCAGAAGCCGTGGAACGTCCTCTTCATCACCATCGACACCGTGCGCTACGACTTCACGTCGTTCGGCGGTCGCAAGACCGGGCCCAAGAAGCGCGACACCACGCCGCGGCTGGCCGAGCTGGTGTCGCGGGCGACGTCGTTCACGTTCGCGCAGGCGCCGTCGGCCGGCACCATGGCGTCGATCCCGGCCATCGCCACCAGCAAGTTCTTCCACTCCGGCATCGCCCTCGACGAGAACAAGATCATCCACGGCATGCCGCCGCGCCTGAAGAAGGAGAACACCACCATCGCCGAGATCATGAAGCGCGGCGGCTACGCGACCGGCGGCATCTTCACTCACGAGTACTTCAACGACTGGGGCCTCCAGCAGGGCTTCGACGAGTACGACAACGAGATCGGCCGCACCCACGACGCCAACCGGGTCAGCGCCAACCGCGTCACCGACCGCGCCCTGGCCTGGATCGCGCGCCATCCCCACGGCAAGTGGTTCCTGTGGACGCACTACCTCGATCCCCATGCCCAGTACGTCTCGCACCCGGGCGAGAAGTCGTTCGGCGACTCTCCCGAGGATCTCTACGACGGCGAGCTGCACTACACCGACAAGCAGATCGGCCGCCTGCTCGACGAGCTGGCCCGCCTGCCCGGCGGTGAACGCACGATCGTGGTCATCACCAGCGATCACGGCGACGCTTTCGGCGAGCACGGTTTCTTCGGCCACGCCGTGGCGCTGGCCAAGGAGGTCATCCACGTCCCGCTGATCTTCTACATCCCCGACAACCCGCCTCACCAGATCGGCGGCGCGGTGTCGAACCTCGACGCCCTGCCCACCGTGGCCGCGCTGTGCGGCATCGACGTCAGCGATCTCGCCTTCGAGGGCAAGAGCCTGGTGCCCCAGATCTTCTTCGCCACCGAAGAGCCCGAGCGGGCGGTGTTCTCGGAGACCAACTTCCCGACGCCGCTGCGCGCCGCCGTGACCCAGAAGTGGAAGCTCATCTACAACATGAAGGGCAACTTCCACGAGCTCTACGATCTCGAGAAGGATCCGCTCGAGAAGTCGAACATCGCCTCGCGCGAGAAGGCCGGCATGGACCACATGAAGGCCATCCTCGACGCCTGGCTCGAGCGGGTGGTCTTCTCCCGCGACGCCTCGATGAGCCAGGCGGCGATGCGCATGAGCAAGGTCATCCTCGCCGCTGCGCCCACGCCGCAGCACCCCACGCCCGGCGTCACCCTCGACGACGGCGCCATCGAGGTGCTGGGATTCGATGCGCCGGCGGTGGCGGTCGGCGCCAAGCCGGCGATCGTGGTCTACATGCACGCCGTCCGCCGGCCCAAGCGCGCCCTCAAGTTCGGCGTGGTGCTCTGGAGCCTGCCCACCGCCGACGCCGGCCCGGGCATCATCACCGGCGAGCAGGGGCGGTCGCTGCTCCGCATCACCCTCGACGGCCTCCTGCCCAGCGATCGCTGGAAGCCGGGCGAGTACATCCGCGAGGAGCTCGCGGTCACCATGCCGTCGATCTGGACCCTGCCCTTCGCCGCGGTCGGTCTGGTCGCGAGCGGGGCCGACGGCAACGTCGGCTGGCAGGCCCAGCACCCCAGCGGCGACCCCTCGCTTGGCTTCCTGGGCGTGGTCCCGGTGACCGGCATGACCGCCGTGGTCCCGCCGCCGGTGGTCCCGGCCATGCCCCCGATCAAGGGCCCGCTCCTGTCACCCAAGCCCCCGGAACCCTGACGATCACCGGCTCGGACGCGGTTCGACCGCCGTTCGCTAGCGCCGGGGGATGTTTGGCGACGGCCCTGCGTACTACGATTACGCCATGATCACCGACCTCGCGAGCTTCTTCTTCCAGCAAGGCCGCGTCGCCGAGGAAGAGGCCGCGCGTGTGTACGAGCCGGTGATCGGCCTCGTCACCGACATCAAGGACGACGCCAAGCTCTGCCGGGTCAAGGTCAAGATCCCCTCCTTGCCCATCACCGACAACACCTGGTGGTGCGAGTGGATCTCGATCGGCGGCGGCAAGGACCGCGGCTGGTTCAGCATCCCCGAGGTCGACGACGAGGTGCTCATCATGTTCGAGCACGGCGACATCGGTCGGCCGATCATCGTGGGCGCGCTGTGGAACGGCAAGGACAAGCCGCCCAGCAACAACAGCGACGGCAAGAACACCGTCCGCATGTTCAAGTCGAAGTCCGGCAACAAGGTCTCCTTCGACGACGACAAGGGCACGATCACGATCGAGGACGGCAAGGGCGTCGGCGTGGTGACCATCTCCAAGGAGAACAAGGTCGAGGTCGAAGCCAAGAAGGGCGACACCACCTTCCAGGCCAAGGAAGACATGATCATCCTGGCCGCCGAGATCGCGATCACGTCCAAGAACGGGACCCAGGTGCTCGGCACCGCGCAGGGACTCAAGATGACCGCCGGGGGCGCGCTCACCCTCGAGGCCTCGGGCACGCTCAAGATCGACGCGCCTCAGACCGACTTCAACGGCCCCAGCGCCGCCGAGGCCGCCAAGGCCGAAGGCACGGTCGCCACGACCAGCGACCCCATCAAGTAGACCCGCGTCGCTCGCGCCGGCTACTGGACGATCCGCCCGCGTCCCTCCTTGGGCGGCTTGGGGCCGTGGGGCTCCTTGCCGTCGGGGATCTTGGCGTCGGGCGACTCGCTGGTGCCGCGCCGGACGTACTCGGTGACCGGCTTGTAGACGACCTTCCACTTGTCGGTGTGGTCGAGCTTGCCGTCCTTGTAGAACTTGCGGAAGCGGGTGAGCGTGTAGCCGTTGAAGCCGAGCTGGTCGTAGGCCTCGGTGCCCAGCGCCATCTCGTCGTCGAGCCGCTCCTCGGACTCGAAGGGCAGCTCCTCGAGGATCTCGCGCTCGAACGCGATCTCGTCCCACGGCCGCTCCTTGCCGAGGATCTCGACCACCGCCTCGCCGCGCGCCACCCGGTAGTGGATGACCACCGGAAAGTCGTACGGGTTCTTCATCTTGAGATCGGTGTTGGGCCACACCACGGTGGCGTCGAGGCCCATGGGCACGTAGACGCTGGGCCGCGAGTGGCTGGTGGTCTTGACGATGTCGAGGCCGGCGAAGAACGAGGCGCCGAAGAGCGTCGTCGAGATCTGGCAGGTGCCGCCGGCCAGCCCGTCGACCATCTCGCCGGCCGTGATCACGTGGGCGATCTTGTAGCCCTCCTTCTCGGTGCGATCGCCGACGGTGCCGTTGAACGACCACTCGACGCCGGGCTGGAGCACGACGCCGTTGAGCTTGGAGGCGGCCAGCTTGAGGTTGAAGTTGCGGTCCTTGTCGCCGACCGGGAAGCGGGTGGTGAACGTGCCGAGCACGTGCGAGATGTCGTCGATGCCGAGCTCGCTCTTGGTCGTGCGCGCCGGCAGCTCGACCACGGGCAGCTCGATCTCGGTCGCGCCGGTGCGGGCCGCTGCCTCGACTCGATCGAGCGCGGCGAAGACGTCGATGGCCAGGCCGGGGCGATCGGCCTGGATGACGCGGGCCTCGAGATCCAGGTGGGCATCGATCGCCGCGCGATCGATCGTGGCCTTGAGGTGACTGATGGCTTCGAGCGCCGCCGCTCGATCGAGATGGACCGGCAGCGCGCCGAGCTGGGCCAGGCCGGGGACGGGATCGTCACTCTGGGCCTTTCGCGCGGCGTGGGGCAGCTCGTCAGGATCGACGACCACGCCCAGCTCCGACCAGCGCAGCGTGCGAGCCTGGCCGCCGGCTTTGATCGTCACCGTGCCGTCGAGCGCCTTGGTGACCGAAGCGGCCAGCGCGCCGTCGGGGCTGGCCGGGCCTTGGACCACCGCCCGGGCCGCCGGCTGCGACGGGCCGCCGGTGAGCACGTAGCCACCGATCATCGCGCCCGACGCCGCGAACAGGGCACCGGCGAGACCGAGGTAGACCGAACCACGAAGGCGCTCAGCAGGGACACGACGAGCCGACATCAAGACCTCTTTACCATGGTACGGGAGAACGACCGCGTTTCTTGCCTCGATGCTGCACGGCGCAGGCCACGGCAACCCCGCGCCAGGCCGAGGCTGTGTCCTCGGCGACACGGCGGGTGCGTCACGCCACCCACGTTTGACAGCGCGCCAACCATGAGGCAGGTTGCTGGGACATGGGCTCGCTGGTGCAGCGCAACAAGTCGGTCGCCCGGCGCAAGGGAACGTTCGCGGCGGCGGCGGGGATTGGAGCCGGTGTGCTCGTGGTCGTGAACCCCATCATCGGGGTCATCGGCCTGGCCGGCGCGGCGTACCTGGGCTGGGACTGGCTGTCGTTCCGGATCAAGAACGGCCTGCGGTTCTGAGACCTTCGGATACGCTCGCGCCGTGAGCAACGATCAGACCGCCGACAGCTCGGGTGAGCTGACCTGGCAGGTCGAGCGACTGATCGGCACCGACATCGACGGTCGCTACCGGGTCGAGGACCTTCTGGGCAAGGGCGGCATGGGCGCGGTGGTGCGCGCCCGTCACCTGTTCATGGACCAGGCGGTCGCGATCAAGGTGTTGCGACCGACCCTGGCCCGCGATCCCAGCGCGGCCCGCCGCTTCCTGCGCGAGGCGCGCGGGACGCTCAAGGTCGAGAGCGAGCACGCGGTCAAGGTCCTCGACTTCGCGATCACCGAGGACGGCCTGCTCTACATGGTGCTCGAGCTGCTCGAGGGCCGCACGGTGGGCGCCGAGGTCTACGAGGACGGGCCGATGCCGCTGCGGCGCGCGCTGAGGATCGCGCGCCAGGTGTGCGACGCACTGGCCGCGGCCCATCGCGTGGCCCTCATCCACCGCGACCTCAAGCCGGACAACATCATGCTGGTGCGGCGGGGCGGCGATCCGGACCACGTCAAGGTGCTCGATTTCGGGCTGGCCAAGGTGATGGAACACGCCGGCAACCGCGCCCTGTCGATGGCGGCGTTGACCGCGGGCGACATCGTCTTCGGTACCCCCGACTACATGGCGCCCGAGCAGGCGTTGGGTCAGAGCCTGGACGGCCGCGTCGACATCTATGCGCTCGGCTGCACGCTGTTCGAGATGTTGACCGGCCGACCGCCGTTCGTCGGCCAGCCGATGGCGGTGCTCGCCGATCACGTCCGCACGCCCCCGCCGACGCTGCGCTCGCTGGCGCCGTCGCTCGACATCCCGGCCGAGGTCGAGGCGCTGGTCGCGCGGTGCCTGGCCAAGGACCCGGCGCACCGCCTGGCCAGCGCCGAGTTGCTGGCCGCCGAGATCGCCGCGGTCGAGGCCAAGCTGGGCGTGGCTGGCCGGCGGGCCGCCAACGTCGAGACGCTCGATCTGACCGCCGACCAGATCGCCGCCGCGGTGGCAGGCCCGGGCACAGCGTCGGTGGCCTCGCCGTCCCTTTCGCCGCCGCCGATGCGGCCTCACCCCAAGAGCGGCAGCGTCACCGGGCCGTGGTCGCCCGACGACGAGCTCGCCCCGCCTCGCGGCAACCGCGCGCCCATGGTGATCCTCGCGGTCGCGCTGGCCGCGGCGGCGGCGCTGGTGGTGATTGCGCTGTCGAGATCCCGGCCTCGGGGGACGGCGACGATCGACGCTTCGATGAGCGCTTCGATAAGCCCTGACGCCGCGATGACCGAGATCGCGGATGCCGGCCCGTCGCTGATCGACGCCGGCGCGTCGCTGATCGACGCGGCGCCGTCCGGCCACACCAATCCCCGCGTCGATCCGACCGCCGAGCGCCTGGCCTCGCACCTGGCCGCCGCCGACGCGGCGCGCAGGAGCGGCAACCGCCTCAAGCAGCAGGCACACGCCGATCAGGCCCTGGAGATCGAACCCAGCAACCAGCGCGCGCGCTGGCTCATGGGTGACGCGCTCCTCGCGGACGATCGCGCCAATGGTTGCAAGTACTTGCGATCGGCCTCTCGCATCCCCGCGGCAAAGTCACGCGCAGACGCCGCTGGCTGTCCGTGATGGCGTATCCTCGTTCCCGATGAGCCCCGAGGCTGGCCTGGCCAGCGTCGCGACGGAGCCAGACGCCGGCGACGCGGACGGTACCGCGATCGGCGGATGGACCGTCGGTCAGCGTCTGCGCCGCACCCTCATCGCCGAGGTCTACCGCGCCCAGCGCGGCGACGAGCAGGCGACGATCCACATCATCCACCCCGAGCTGGCGCGGCTGCGCCAGGTGGTGAACGAGGTGCAGTCGCGCGCCCCCAAGGTCGCGCAGCTCGACGATCACCGCAACGTCTCGCCCGCCTACGGCGCCGGCCTCGAGTCGGGTCACCTGTACATCGTGACCGAACCCGAGGACGGGCCGGTGCTGCGCGACGTGCTCGATCGCCGCCACGCCGCGTCGAGCACCGGGTTGCCGCCGCGCGGCGCCGGGAACGTGATCGCGCTGGTCGCCCAGGGTCTGATCTCCGCCGGACACCTGTTCCACGGCGCCATCGGCGACGAGTCGGTGATCGTCTCGCGCTCAGGCCGCATCACCATCTGCGATCTCGCACTCGGTCCCGCGTTGTGTGCGGCCATCGCCGCCGGCGCGGTGCGCGCCCCGGGCTGGATCGCGCCCGAGGTCCAGCGCGGCGAGCCGCCGAGCACCGCCAGTGACGTCTACGGCCTGGGCGCCCTGCTCTACGACACCCTGGTCGGCCAGCCGCTCACCCGCGGCGGCCCGCGTCCCAGCGAGGCCGTGCCCGGGATCCCGCCCGAGGTCGACGAGATCATCGCCCGCGCTTGCGCCGAGAAGCCCGATCGACGCTTCGGCTCGGTGGCGGCGCTGCGCGAGCTGGTGATGGACACGCTGTGCCGCGGGGTCGAGGAAGAGGAGGAGCGGGTCGGCGCCGACGGACCAGCCATGGCCGCGCCCCCCAAGGCGGTGCTGCCCATCGCGCCCGCGCTCGAGGCGGCGATGGAGGATCCTCACGAGCGCTGGCTCGTCACCAAGGGCCGCTTCGATTTCGGGCCCTTCTCGATCAAGGGCCTGGTCGAGCAGATCCAGAGCGGCCACGTCCATCACGGCAACGTGCTCTTCGACAAGGATGAGGGCGGCCGCATCAAGGTCGAGGATCATCCGCTGCTGGGACCGCTGGTCGAGGCTGCCCGCCAGCAGCGCGACGACGCCCGACGCGCCCAGGCCGAGGTCAAGCACCAGTCGAGCGAGCGCAAACGCGGCGTGACGCTGTACGGCTTCATCGGCGCCGGCGTGATCGCGGCGGTGGTGGTCGTCTACTTGATCATCACCGCCCTGTCGTCGGCCAAGAACAAGCAGGTGCAGGGCGTCGACACCCTGGCCAACGCGTCGCTCAACGTGACCGTGTCGGAGCCGAAGAAGCCCGCCAAGAAGCCGCGCACCGGCGGCGGCTCGCGCAGCGGCGGCGGCAACAACTTCGGGCGCGGCCTACCCGGCGGCAGCGACTCGCTGGCCCTCGACCTCTCCGACGATAGCGACGAGGGTTCGGAGACCCTCGACATGGGCACGGTGTTCTCGGTGTACTCGCGCTACGGCAACCGCCTGGGCGGATGCCTGCAGAAGACCGGCTCGTCGAACGCGAACATCAGCATCATCATCGACGGACCGACCGGCAAGGTGAACTGGATGAAGGTCAACGGCGAGGCCAGTGGCGCCCTACACGGATGCCTCTCGGGCGTGATGCGGTCCATGAAGTTCCCCAGCATCAACGGCCCGCGCACGCGCGCCGAGTTCGACATCGGCATCTGATGCAGCCGCCGGTCCCCAGTCGCAGCCGCCTGGCCGACGTGATCGCGCGTCGGCCACGGGTCAATCTCTTCAGCGGACTCCTGTTGTCGCTCGTGTTCGCGCTCCTGGTCACGCCGGTGGTGCTGGCCGAGAGCTGGCTGCTCGACGCCAGGGTCGAGGAAGGCCAGCCGGCGCCGGTCACGGTGCGGGTCCGCACCTTCGACGGCTATGACGACGGCGCGGTGGTCGGCCGCGGCGGCGCGGTGGTGGTGGCCCGAGGCGAGGTCGCCACCGCGGATCAGGCCGAGCTGGCCGCCGCCGCGCAACGCGATGCCCCGCACGGCCTGGCCGGCCTCGGAGCCTACTTCGCCGTTCTCTTCGTCCTGGCCGCCGGGGTCACCCACCACCTGCGCCGCTCCAACCGGGGTCGGCTCCTGCGCGTCCAGCTGGTGCTGCTCGGGACCGTGGCCGCCGGCGCGATGCTGACCAAGAGCCTGCTCCTGCTGTGGCCGCTATCGGTGATGGCGGTGCCGGTCGCGCTCGGGGCGGTGGTGCCGACCCTGGTCTTCGACCGCACCGTGGGCCTGGCCGGCGGCGTGCTCTCGGCGGTGGTGATGTCCCTGCTGGTGCCCTTCGACGTCGGCGTGTCGGCGGTGCTGGTGGTGCAGGCCGTGGCAGGCGCCATCGTCATCCCCGAGCGAGCGCGGCCGCGAGTGAGCATCGCGCTCCTGTCGGGGTTGATGGCGACGGCGGGAGCCGTGCTGACCTACGCCGCGTTCTCGTACCTGTCGCTCGGGGTGGTGCCGACCGGTGAGCTCTCGGATCCGGTGTCCTCGAGCTGGCTGGCGGCGGCCGCGGGCGGCGTGATGACCGCGGTCCTGGCGATGCCCATCATGACGGTGTTCCAGCTCGCCTGCGGCGAGATCACCCACGGCAAGCTGGTCCAGCTCGAGGATCTCTCGCACCCGCTGCTCAGGCAGATCGCCGAGAAGGCGCCGGGCACCTGGCAGCACAGCCTGGCCATGGCCAACATGGCCGACCTCGCCGCCAACGCCATCGGCGCCAACGGCCGGCTGGTCCGCGTCGGGGCCTACTTCCACGACCTCGGCAAGTCGATGCAACCGCCGTACTTCATCGAGAACCTGGCCGCCGGCGAGCCGAGCCCGCACGATCAGCTCGCGCCCGAGGTGTCGTGTGACGCGATCTTCGCCCACGTGACCGAGGGCATCGCCCTGGCTCGCCGCCAGAAGCTGCCCGAACGGATCATCGACTTCATGCACATGCACCACGGCGACGGCGTGCTCGAGTACTTCTGGGCCAAGTGCCAGGAGCAGGGCAACTCGCGCCGGCTGTCGATCGAGGACTTCCGCTATCCGGGCGTGCCGCCGCAGAGCCGCGAGACCGCGATCCTCGCCATCACCGACGCGGTCGAGGCCGCGTCGCGCACGCTCAAGCGCCCCGACGATCGCTCGATCGAGAACCTGGTGCAGCGCATCGTCTACGGCAAGCTGCACCTGGGCCAGCTCGACGAGTCGGGCCTGTCGATGGGCGATCTGCGCCGCATCAACAACTCGCTGCGCGAGACCATCAAGCACGCTCACCACGGCCGCATCGAGTACCCGTGGCAGCGCGAGGCCGCCGCTGCGGCCGCGCAGGAGCCGATCACCGGACCGACGGTGGGGATGCGGGCACCGACCGCGACCCAGCGTCTGATGCAGGAACCGCGGCTCGACTCCCTCGACGTGCCGCGCCAGCTCGAGTGGGAGGACACGGGGAGGCCGAAGGCGCCCGCGACGACGCTGCCAGGCGTGGCCGGAACGCCTGCGCCGGGCATGGCGACGAACCCGTCGAAGAACCCGTCGAAGAACCCGATGAACACGGGCGAGGTCGGCGTGGCGATGACGATTCCGATGCAGACGCCGGCGCCGGGGGGGCCGTCGTGGACGCAACCGGGAGCGGGATGGGGGCAGCTGCAGCCGCAGCCGCAGGCGCAGCCGCAGCCGCAGGCGCCGCCGCAGCCGACCCGGACCAAGACCATCTCGGTGCCGCCGCCACCGGTGAGCGAGACGGTGTCGTTGCGGCCGGTCTCGTCCGACGAGTCGACGTATGTCGCGCCGTCGTTCGCCGCGGTCGAGCCGCCGCCAGGCGTCGAAGTCCCACCGGACGAGCCGTTCGCGGCCGCGCTGGTCGCGCTGGCAAACGATCCGGCCTACGACGCGCCAGCGGTCGCGGAGGTCGTGCCGGAGATGCCGCTGCCGGCGCCACGCCCCACCAACCCACAGGACGTGATCCTGCTGACCGCCGAGATGGCCGCACCGCTCGCCGTCACCGAGCCGATGAGCGTGCCGCGGCCGCCCGCGGTGACCCAGCCCTTCGGCGCGGCCCAGCCGTCGGTGACCGGGCCCATGCCGGTGGTCACGCCGGCGATGAGCGGGTCGATCCCGCTGCTGGGCGCGGTGTCCATGAGCGCGACCACCACCGGCCCGATCCCGCTCAACCCGTCGACGACCTCGACCCTCGCCGGGTTCCAGGGGGTCGACGTGCCGCTCGGTCCGGTGCCGACCACGCTCACCGGCTCGGCGGGGCCGCTGCGGCCGCCAGCGCCCGGGGCCACGCCACCGCCCCCACCCTCCCCGACCGCGCCCGCACCGAGCGAGCCACGCAGCTCGTGGGCGAATACCCTGGCCGCGCGTCTCGACACCATGATGGACGAGGACGACGACGCCTTCGCGGCCGAGCCCACCAGGAAGACGCCGCCGCCGCCGCCACCACCGCCGCGCAAGCGCGTCACCCACGAGGTCGAGGTCGAGGACGTCGAGGCGACCATCGAGCTGTCGCCCCACGCGCGGGCCGAGCCCTCGGGGATCATCGTCGGTCCACCGCCGGCGACGCGGCCGGCTCGCCCGGCGACCCAGAACACCGACACCGGCTTCGACGGAGACGAGGGCCCGACGGTGGTGCGCAAGCCGGCCAGCTCGGGCCTGCCTCCACGCGCGCGCAAGCCGGAATGACGCTGGCGGCGCCGGTGCGCGCGTTATCGGTAGCCGGGGCCCGACGCTTCGGGCGTCACTCGCAGCGCGCGGATCTCGCCCACCTCGACGGCGTAGCGCTCGCGACGCTGGGTGATGATGGTCGCGGTGTCGCCGCTCAGCTCGATCGACGTGACGCGATCGATCACCAGGGCGTCGTCGCCGAGCCCGAGGTAGATCGAGCAGCTCACGCCGCTGCCGACGTGGTGGCTGTTGTCGTCCTTGACGAACGCGTTCTTGCCCAGGATGTCGAGGAGGTTCTTGGCCTGCATGGCGAGCCCAGCCTAGCACCACTTCCACCGAACAGCGCCGCGCGCCCCCCGGGCACCCGGGCGCGGGCGTTGACCGTGATGACCGTCGCGGTCGTGGTGCTCGCGATCGCCGCCTGCGGCAAGCCCCGGACGCCGCGGCCCAGCGCCGCCACCGAGCGCGAGGTCGCCGCCGCCGAGGCCGCGCTGGGCCGGCGCGTCTACGCC
>SXGT01075053.1_pt1 | contig 19162 bp, 16 predicted proteins | sample 3176221 | NCBI WGS metagenome assembly SXGT01 (sample SAMN11356862, study PRJNA531348) | freshwater metagenome | isolation source: freshwater sample F1-120 | place: China: Fuxian Lake, Yuxi | collected 2017-12-25
CGCGCGATCGTGATGCGCTGGCGCTGGCCACCTGACAGACGCGAGCCCGCATCGGCCACGTTGGTGGCATAACCCTCAGGCAGGGCCTCGATGAAATCGTGGATGCCCGCCATGCGGGCCGCAGCCTCGACCTCCGCACGCGTGGCCTCCGGCCTGCCGTAGCGGATGTTCTCTTCGATGCTGGTGTGGAACAGGAAGGGCACCTGCCCCACCATCGCGAACTGCGCCGTCCAGGAGTCGATCGAGAGTTCCCGCAGATCGGTTCCATCAACCGTGATGCGCCCCTTCGCGGGATCCAAGAAGCGCGCCACGAGGTCGACCAGCGTGCTCTTGCCCGAGCCCGAGGGCCCCACCAGCGCGAGCGTTTCTCCGGGCCGGATGTGGAGGTTGACCTCGCTGAGCGCATTGCCGTCACCGCCCGGATACGCGAAGGAAACGCCCTCGAAGGCCACCCCGCGACCCAGACCGGCGGCGGCCCGTGCGCCGGGTTGCTCCACGATGTCGGGCTGCTCGTCAAACAGGGCCTGGATCCGCTCCGAGGCGCCGACCGACTCCTGCACGTGCGTCAGGGCGCGCGTGATGTCCTTGATGCTGCCGTAGACGGTGGAGATCAGGCCGAAGAAGGTTGCCATCGCACCGACGTTCTCGAACTGACCGCTCGCCAGCGTGCCGATCACGAGCAGCATCAGCCCCATGCCCGTGTAGCTGATGAACAGCGCCCACGCGTTCGAAAGCGCCATGGCACGCACCATCTTCATGGTGCTGCTGAGGTAGCTCTGGTTGATGCGATCGTACTGCTCGAGCTCGCGTTCCTCGGCTCGGAAGGCCTTCACGGCGCGAATGCCTGAGAACATCTGCGTCAGCGCCTGCACGGAGCTGCCGAGCTGCGTCAGCGACTTGGTGCTGCCCTTGCGCACGCGCTTGCTCAGCAGCGCCACGGGCACCGCAACCAGCAACAGACCCGCCGTCACGACGAGCGTCGGCAGCGGCGCGATCCAGAAAGCCATCAGGAGCGAGGAAATCGCCAGCAGCGGCTCCTGCACGAGATCCTTCAGCGCCGTGTTGAGCACGTTGAGCGTGCTGGTCACATCGCTCGAGATGCGCGAGAGCATGTCGCCGAAGTGGCGACGGCCGTGGTAGCTCATCGAGAGCCCCATCAGATGCCGAGCGATGCGCATGCGCAGGTCGACGACCATCTTGACCGCGAGCCATCGCGTCAGCATCAGAAAGGCGTACTGGGCGGCGGCGGTCAGCAGCGCCAGCACCGCCACCACCAGCGCCACGCGACCCAGTGCCGCCACCGGCTCGGTGCCGGCGCCCTGCATCAGCCAGTCCCAGGCCTTCCGCACGAACTGCGCGGCCGAGGAGTTGTCCGTTCTTGTCGCCGCGTCGCCGGGAAACAGGATCTCGATGGTGGGAGCCAGCAGCAGCCAGATCGAGCGCTGTCCCAGCGCGGAGATCCAGCCGAGCAGCACCGCCAGCAGGAACGTGCCCGCATGGGGCCGCGCGTGCGGCTTCAGGATCAGCCAGGTGGTTCGAACGCTCGCCAAGGGCAGGCAGGATGCGCTTCCGGCGGGAGTGTGTCAAAAGCGAGCGAGCCGCGCAGATCGCGCGGCTCGCTTCTTTTTCCTTCCGTCGGGGCTGTTCAGTCGGCCCGGAAGCCGGTGATGGTCGCCTTGGCAACGGCTTCCTTGCTGTACTGGATGAAGGCCCAGCGCAGGTAATCATCCCGCAGCAGCGCAACGTGCTTGGGATCCGACAGGTTGAGCGGACGCGAAGGCGGCGTCCGACGGTTGACGCGCGTGATGTAGTAGCCCAGCGGACCGCGGAACGGACCCGCCACGGAGCTTTCCATCTGATCGAAGAACATGCGGTCGGTGATGCACTCGCCGCTGACCCACTCCGAGAAGGGGGTCTCGCCGACGAATCCGATCAGGTCGTTGCGGTACTTCGGACCGAAGCGGCCCTTCTTCTTGTAGGCCACATCGGATTGACGCTTGCCCGGACCTTCCGGCGGCGGCGGATCCCAGTACTCGCTGTTGTCATCGACCAGCTGCGACCAGAAGCGGTAAGGATCCGGCACATCGCGATCCGGCTTGTATTCCTTGCCCTGCGCGGTCGCCTCGGCGCGCGCGGCGCGCTGGGCGTTGAAGTCCTGCACATTCTGATCAAGCTGCTTGCGCAGGTCAGCCGCCTTGGCCTTGGCCTTGGCCCAGCCATCGCTCTTCCAGCGGAAGCGCGGGATATCCATGGCCGACACGAGGATCACCTCGCAGTCGATCATGCCCAACCCCATCACGCGGTTGGCGCGCTCGTAGTACTCGCGCAGCGTCGTGGAGAGCTCTCCGGCAGGGCCGTTGGCGAGCTTGGGCTCGACCAGCTTCCGGAAGCCTTCGCGCATCGTGTAGTAATCGATGAAGTTCATCACCGACGGGAAGAAGTAGGTGCCCGTGGCGCTCTGCTCCAGCGTCACCAGCGCGCCCTCGAAGCCGCTGGCAAGGTTCTGAATCGCAAGCTTGGCGTCCTCGTCTGTCAGCAGCACATTTTCCGCCAGCAGACGATCACGCGTGGCCATGGCGGTGACGAACCACTGCTTGGCCTCGTGGATTTCGGTCTCGTTGACCGTGGGCTCGACGATCTTCCAGAGCTCCTCGATGCTCAGCTCGAGCTCGGGACGACCATCACCGTTGGTGTCCGCCTGAAAGGCGACGCCGGCCGGCAGTCCATCAGCCGGGGTCTTGAAGGTCATGACGCTGAACATTGCATCGCGCACGATCTGGCGCACGAGCGTCATGTAAAGCGAGTCTTCACGCGGCAGCTTGCCGCCGTTCTTCTCGGAGGCCTTGAGGCGCGACTCGTAGCTCTGCTTGGCGTCGTCGATCAGCAGCGCGCCGCCGCCCGGGTCGTTGCGCATGGCTTCCAGCGTCGTGCTGGGCCAGTTCTCGGGGTTAAAGGGGAGGAACACCGAGTCGAAGTACATCGTCTGGCGCAGCTGCTCGCGGTACCACTCCACGGAGCGGAAGGCGCGCGAGATCTCGGCGCCGATGTCGAGGACCGGGTAGTCCTTGGCAAAGGTGTCGATCGTGTACTGGTACTCTTCCTCGAAGGCCTCATCCTTGATGCGGTACTTCTCGGTGAGCAGCGCCGTCTGGCTGGCGATGGCCTTCTGGAGCGCGGCGGCGCGTTCCTCGGCGGACGCGTAGGGCTTGGCGGCCTCCTGGGCGGCGACCTCGGCGGCCGCAAGTTCCTGCGCCTGCCGGGAGATCTCGTCCTGGATGATGACGCCGACCTTGTACAGGTCCACCATCATCCGGCCCGGGCCGTAGATCAGTTGGAGCTTGATCTTCTCGTCGCTGACCCGTTGACCGTTGATCACCAGCGGTTCGCCGAAGATGGAGGCGCTGGTGTCCTGGGCGGCGGCGGGTCCGACATCCTGCAGCACGGTGGCGGCGGCAGCGCGGGGGCTGACGGCCACCAGGAGGGGCAGGCCAAGGAGGAGGTTGAGGTATCGCATAGAAGGTGTGCCGGAGGATCCGGGGCGAACAGGGTACGCAGCCAGCCTTCGGATCGTGAAAGGGAATTTTCGGCCCGCCCGCCCCCCCCCTTGAGGCCCTGTCAGCCCGCCTCGGCGGCCCAGACCCATTTTTGGAAGCTCTTTCCTTGTAGAGCAGCCCACCTCGGCGAAGATTCCTGCGTAAGCCCTCCCGCCATGCACTACAACCCGCGCACGATCGCGCTGCTCGCCGAACTGCACCATCCGCCTCTGGCCCCCGACCCCGCTCCCATCCAGCGGGTGCACAACCAGATGTATCAGGCCGGCGCACCGGCCTACTCCAGCTTCGCCGTGACGCCTGCCGGAGCGGTGCTCTCCAACCCGGTGGCCGTGCCCAACGCCGCCTCCTACGCGGCCTTCCTGCCCGATCGCTTCCAGTTCCGCGAGGAACTGACCAGCCTCACCGTCGAAGGCTTCGCCCGGCAGGTGCGCGAAGTCAGCGAGCTGGTGGCACGCATGCGCGGGATTCAGGTGTTCACTTCGCAGTCGATCACCGTGCGCACGCTGGTCAACACACGCCACTTCAGGGACAGCCGCGCGTATCTCAAGGAAGGCATGTTCGGCTTCAGCGTGGAGACGGAGAGCTTCGGACGCGAGCCGCAGCTGCTCGGCATCCGCATGGTGTTCCCTCCGGCCGACGGCAGCCAGAGCGCGTTCGCGCTGCGCATCGAGTCCTGCGCGGGCGATCCGCGCTCGCTGTTCATCGAGAATCAGGCCAGCTTCGGTCCCATGCTGGTGGAGAATTCCACCGCCTCGATCGAGACCAACGTCATGGGGGCCTACGAGTTCGTCGTGCAGCGCACGCTGAACTTCATCGCCTGCTTCGACATGCCCTTCGAGGAGGAGAGCGCCTCGGAAGAGGACGAGGGCTTCTGACATGCGACGCGCATGGCCGGAGAGCTGGTTGCTGGCGCTGATGCTGATGCTGCTGCCCTCCTGCGCAGAGCAATCGGGCACGCCGACACCCGCGGCTCGGCCGGAGCCGGATGCCGTGCTGGCGCTGGACGGCGTGCCGATACGGGCCGAGGAGGTCGATCAGGTCGCCAGCTGGTTTGCGCAGCTGGAGCCGCGCAATTCGCTGTCGCAGCTGCGCAGGCTGGCGCTGACGAACGTGATCTTCCCGCGCATCGCGGCCATGCAGGCCGATCCCGTGCGACGCGAGGAGGCCCGCAGGCTGGCGCTGACCTACCACGCCGCGCTGGTGCAGGGCAGCGGCCTGGATGGACCGCTCGCCGGTCCGCTGCTCGAAACCCGCACGGGCCGCATGCTCGATCTGGGCATGGAGATCTGGAACGCGGGGCTGGAGCAGCGACAGGGACAGTGGACCGGCGTGCTGGAGACCGCCGGCGCATTCCACATCGTGCGCCCCGTCAAGCTGGGCGAGGGCGACATCCCCGCGCTGATCGAGGTCACGGTCGAGGTCTACGACTTCCCCTATCTCGATCCGGAGCAGGCGCGCAATCAGATCGCGACGCAACTCGATCGCTCGAAGCTAGAATCCTTCGACCCGGCGTGGTTGGAACTGGTGCCAACCGCCTGGCGTCACCGACTCCGCGGAACCGAGCGCTAGCCCATGATGCACGCTGCCAGCCTGTGCCTTGTTCTGTCCCTGCCGGTCAGCACGTCCGGCGCTCTGACGCAGGCGCCGGCGCAACCGGAAGCACCCCGGGAGATCGTCTACCTGACGGAGTGGCCCAAGCCGGCTTCGAAGGACACGCTGATGACCGACATTGAGCGGCTCGTCAAAGCGCGCACCGAGGAGATGGGAACGCTGGCGCACGAAGCGCTGCTGAAGTGCGGCGACAGCGCCGTGCCGTTCCTGCTCGATCGCTACGGCAAGGAAAAGGATGAGGGCGCGCACGATCGCATGCATGCCCTGCTGGTGGAACTGATCAAGCCCGAGCACTCGCGTCTGCTCGCCAAGCGCTTCGCCTCGCCCAACCTCAACGAGCGCACAATGACGATGTGGCGCGCGGGCCTCAACAACGATCCGCAGATCCGGGCTCAGGCGGAGGCAGCCTTCGCGAAGGTTGAAAAGCAGGGGGAAAAAGCCGACGAATTCGAGCGCTACGCCGCGGCGCTCGTCACCACGGCATCGGGCTCGATGAAGGGCCTCAGCGTGCTGATGGACACCGCCGGCAAGCGCTGGGACAAGTACGGCAAGGAGATCCACCTGGCACTGCGCGGCGTGCGCGGTGCGGAAGCGACCGCGATCGTCTCCAAGGGACTTGCGGAGGCCGATCGCAAGCCGAAGGTCGCCGCGCTGCGGCTGCTGTCAGGCTGCGGCGACAAGTCCGCGGTGCCGGGCATCAAGCCGCTGCTTGACAGCGATGACAACTCGATCCGCGTGGCGGCCATCAATGCGCTGCGCGGCATCATCGACGGCGCGGACCCGCTGCCCGAGCTGTCGTCGTTCGAAGCCATCGAGATGGCGAAGAAATGGAAGGAGCGCCTGTGAGGCTTGTGACCCTGCTGCTCGGCGCGCTGGTGCTGTGCACGACCTTCACGGATGCGGCACTCGCCCAGAAGAAGAAGGCGGCCCCCACCGACCCTTCCGAATGCCCGTACTGCAAGGGTGATCCGGAGCGGATGAAGGCCGGCGGCATCGTCTCGCACGGCCCCTTTCCCTTCGCGAAGAAGGACTCCGCCAGCGTCGATGCGCTGCTGACGACCAGCGAGGTGCGCTGGATCGAAACCGACTTCTTCCGCATCGGCTTCGGCCTGCGCGAATACAAGGTCAAGGTCGAGGAGAAGAAGAAGATGGTCGCGGAACTGACGCGGCTGAAGCAGTTCTTCCCCGAGGTCAAGCCCGACACGGGCGTGCTGGATCCCTGGCTGAGAACGCACCTGTTCGCGCAGCGCGCGCAGGACTCCCTCGATGACTTCCTCAAGCTGATCAACGGCAAGGAGGCCGCCTTCGGAGCCGGTGCGGTCGGCAACTACCGCGGCGAGGGGCGCTACCTCGGCATGAAGGAGAAGTACGAGTGGCTCGTGCTGCGCACGCAGGCGGCGCACACGGACTTCCTCACAGAGAACTTCGGTCTGCAGCTGCGCGTCGGCCACCGCGAGCACCACATCCCGCGCGGCATCCTCGGCTACTACTGCCACGCCCAGGAGGGCGGCCTGCGCGAAGACTCGGCCCTGCACGGCAACCTGGTGTTCAACCTGACCCACAACCTGCTGGACGGGCTCAACCACTACAACTACGACACGCCCGCCTGGTTCCACGAGGGGTTCGCGCACTGGCGCGAGCGCGAGATCAACCCCAACTACAACACCTTCGACTCAGGCGAGGGTGCTGTCGCCGACATGACCAGCAAGTCCAACTGGAAACCGGAGGTTCTGGCGCTGGTCAACGGTGGCGAGGCGCCGCGGATGGCGGAGCTGGTCGCGCTCAAGAGCTACGCGGAACTCAAGCTGCCCCACCACTACGCCACCTGGTCAATGATCGACTTCATGATCCAGACCAAGCCCGAGGCTTTCGGGCAGTTCATCTGGGCACTGAAGTCCAACATGGACTCACGCGGCGTGCCGACCGGCGAGAACCTGCCCGAATACGCGCGCACGAAGTTCAAGGAGATCTTCGGCATGGGCTACACCGAGTTCGACGAGGCCTGGCGCACCTGGGTCAAGCAGAACTACAAGGGCGGCCCGGCCAAGGGGGGTGGCGGCCTGCTGCCGGGCGGCAGCCTCAACCCCAACAACCCGCTGGGCGGCTAAGTCCTGCCGAAGGGCCTTGAGAGGCCACTTTCACGAGCGAAAATCTCTTGCGAGCCGCCTCAAAGGCCCCGAAATCTCCCGAAGTCGGCACTTCTGGGTAGACTTTTCGGATAACGGACAGGTCTTTGGCCCTGAGTGCCGATGGACACCATCCGCCGACATTCACCACGGCCGAACCGTACGCTTACGAGAGCTTTCCGAGTTCCTGACAAGCGGCGCCGAAGCTGACAGCACCCGCCATGATCCAACGACGCAAACGCATCGTCCTCTTCCTGCCGCACCGCGCGGATCCGGATCAGGGTGTGCGTGTCAGCGCGGACTTGACCCCGCTCGAGCTCCTGCAGATCGCGACCTACCCGGCAGCCAACGGCTACGAGTGCGTCCTGATCGACGCGATGATCGAGCCGGATTACCTGGCGAAGGTCCTCGAAGCCTGCGATGGCGCCTTGTGCTTCGCCTCCTCGTGCATCCTCGGCTTCCAGGTCGCGCACGGCGCGCGGGTCGCCCGGGCAGTGCGCGAGAAGTTTCCGAACCTGCCGATCATCTGGGGCGGCTGGTTCCCCAGCGTCCAGCCCGAGATCTACTTCAAGGAAGGCATCGCCGATGCCGTGGGTCTGGGTCAGGGCGAGTTGACCTTCTGGGAGGTCGTGCAGGCGCTCGACAACGGCGTCGACCTCGCCACCGTGCCGGGTCTGGCCGTGTGGCGCGACCAGCGCATCGTCTACACGCCCCACCGCTCCGTAGTGGGCTTCGACCAGATCCCCGATGTGCCGTGGGACCTGCTGGAGTTCGAGCGCTATGTGGCGCTGCAGAACGACCGCTCGCACAAGTTCAAGGTGCGCCACAAGTACGCGGATCCCTGGGACATGCCCGCGGGCACGCCGTTGCGCGGCTTCAGCTACTTCTCCAGCTTCGGCTGCCCCGAGCCGTGCAGCTTCTGCTGCTCGCCGATCGTCACGGGCCGCCGCTGGAAGGCGATTCCCGGCAAGGTGCTCGCCGATCGCATCCTCGGCCTGCACGAGCGCTTCCGTTTCAACATCCTGCGCTTCCAGGACGCGAACTTCGGCGTGCATGAAAAGCGCACCGCGGAGTTCTGCGATGCCCTGATCGGCGCGGGCTCGCCGTTCTGGTGGAACGGCACCTTCGAGATCGAGACCATCGCCCGTTACAAGGAAGAAACGCTCGATCAGCTCGCCAAGTCGCGCTTCCACCTCGCCCCGATGGGCGCCGAGGCCGGCAGCCAGGAACAGCAGAAGCGCATCAAGAAGGACATTCAGATCGAGCGCGATCTGGAGAAGGCGCTGCGCCGACTCAACGAGCGCGGCATCCAGAGCGGCGTCTCGTGGATCATCGGGTATCCCAACGAGACGCTCGAGTCGATGCAGGAGACGCTGCGCGTCGCCGCCGACATCAAGCACAAGTTCCCCAATTCACCCTCGGACATCTTCCCCTACCGGCCCATCCCCGGCAGCGAGGACTACGAGCTGGCGGTGCAGCGCGGCTACCAGCCGCCGCGCACGCTGGAGGAGTGGGGTTCCAGCCTCGAATACAAGTACGCGTACGATGACATCGGGCTGCCGATGGAGATCATCCGCGAGTGGAAGCGCTACGGCGCGGCCTCGGCCTTCTACGACGGCCTTGCGACCGAGGGCGCGGGCCCCGTGCGCTCGCTGATGCGCAGGATCTCGGGCTGGCGCCTCAAGAACGCCAACTATGCCTTCCCCATCGAACAGAAGCTGTTCCACGTCTACGTGCGTCTCTCCGGCCACCAGACGGAAGCCGGCGCCGCCAAGCGTGACCAGACCTCGGGCGTGACGCCGCACGCCCCGACCACCTGAACCACCGACCATGATCGCGCACAAGAAGAAGATCGTGCTGTTCCTCCCGCACCGCGCGGACCCCACGCGCGGCGAGATGTTCAGCGCTGACCTCCTGCCGCTGGAGCTGCTGCAGATCGCCTCCGGCCCCGTCGCGGACGGCTTTGAGGTCATCATGATCGACGCGATGATCGAGCCGGATTACATCGCGAAGGTGCTGGAAGCCTGCGATGGCGCGCTGTGCTTCGCGTCGTCGTGCATCCTCGGCTATCAGGTCTACGACGGCTATGTGGTCGCCAAGGCCGTGCGCGAGAAGTTCCCGAAGCTGCCCATCATCTGGGGGGGCTGGTTCCCCAGCGTCACGCCGCAGATGTACCTCGAAAGCGGCATCGCGGACGCCGTGGGCCTCGGCCAGGGTGAGCTGACCTTCCGCGAGGTCGTGCGCGCGTTGGATTCGGGCCAGGATCTCGCCGAAGTGCCGGGCCTCGCCGTCTGGCGCGACAATCGCGTGGTCTACACCGCGCACCGCTCCGTGGCCGGTTTCGACCAGTTCGAGCGCGTGCCCTGGGAACTGCTGGAGTACGAGCGCTACGCCGAGATCCAGGTGCGCCCCACCAAGATGAAGGTGCGCCACCGCTTCCCGCTGCCGGGCCACTGGACGCCGGAGAATCCTCCGCGCGCCTTCAGCTACTTCTCGAGCTTCGGCTGCCCCGAACCGTGCACCTTCTGCTGCTCGCCGCTGGTGACGGGCCGCCGCTGGAAGGCCATCCCGGGCAAGCAGCTCGCGGAGGACATCGCCGAGCTGCAGCAGCGCTTCAAGTTCGATGTGCTGCGCTTCCAGGACGCCAACTTCGGCGTGTGGGAGAAGCGCACCAAGGAATTCTGTGAGAACCTGGTCGATCTCAAGGTCCCGATCCACTGGAACGGCACGATCGAGATCGAGACCATCATGAAGTACAAGGAGGAGACGCTCGATCTGCTCGAGGCCTCCAAGTGCCACCTGCTCTGGCTCGGCGCCGAAACAGGCACGAAGGAGATGCAGGAGCGCATCAAGAAGCACATCTCGATCGAGAACATTCCGATCGCGATCGGCAAGCTCGCCAAGCGCAACATCGTGCCCGGCACGTTCTGGATCATCGGCTACCCCGGCGAGACGCGCGAGTCGATGCTCGCCACGCTGAAGCAGGCCGCCGCCGTCAAGCACGCCTACCCCATCGCGGGCTCCGAGGTCTATCCGTTCCGCCCGATCCCGGGCACCGAGGACTTCGACACGGCCGTCAAGCTCGGCTACGTGCCCCCGAAGGACTTCTACGAGTGGGGCAAGTGCTTCGAATACAAGTACAACGCCCACAACACGCCTCTGCCGGAAGATGTGCGTGAGATCTGGCGCCTGTACAACAACACGGCGGCGATCTACGACAAGCACGTCACCGAGGGTCCGCAGTGGATGCGCGATCTCCTCAGCAAGGCGGCCGGCTGGCGACTCAAGAAGGGCCGCTACGGCTTCCCGATCGAGCAGAAACTGTTCGACCTGTACGTCAAGGCCACGGGGCAGATCCAGCCCGGCGCCAAGGACTACACGCCCGCGGTCGACGCCTGATTCGGGCGAGCCCGATCAGAGTCCGCGCCCTGCCTCATGAGAGCCCGATGAGGGCTCTCACTTCCGCGACCGCGCGGTCGAGATCGTCATTGACGACCACATGGTCGTACTTGACGCGCTCGCGGTACTCGTCCGCGGCCTTGTGCAGGCGACGCTCGAGCACTTCCGGCGTCTCCGTGTTGCGCTTCACCAGCCGGCGACGCAGCTCCTCGAAGTCGGGCGGCGCGATGAATATGTACTGGCCCGGCTCATGCAGGGCTTTGAGCTGCAGCGCGCCCTGCACATCGATCTCCAGCAGATAGATCTGCCCGCGCGTCAGCGCCTCTTCCATCGGATTGCGCAGCGTGCCGTAGAGATTTCCGAAGACTTCGGCGTGCTCGATGAACTCGCCGCGCGCAATGCGCGCGCGGAAGTCCTCCTTGCTGATGAAGTAGTAGTCGCGCCCGTCGACCTCGCCCGGCCGCATCGCGCGCGTGGTGGCCGAGACGGAGAAGGTGACGCGCGGATCCTGCAGCAGTCGCTTGCAGATCGTGCTCTTGCCGGAGCCCGAGGGCCCCGAGATCACCACCATCTTGCCCTTGGCAGCGTTCATTCGAGATTCTGCACCTGCTCGCGCAGGCGCTCGATGTGCGTCTTGATCGCGACGACCGCGTGCGCAACGGTTGCGTCGTTGCACTTGGAACCGATCGTGTTGGCCTCGCGCAGCAGCTCCTGCACGAGGAAGTCGAGCTGGCGTCCGACCGCACCGCCCTGGCGCAAAAGCTTGTCCCACTGCGTCAGGTGGCTCGCCAGACGTGTCAGTTCCTCGCCGACGTCCATACGTTCGGCCAGCAGCGCCAGCTCGCGCGGCAGGTCCGCCGGCTGCACCCGCGCCGCGGGCGCGAGCAGTTCGTTGGCGCGCTCGCACAGCTTGCGGTGGTGCTCGCGCACCACATCCGGCATGCGCGCGGCGACCTGAGTGCTGAGCTCGCCGATGGCGCGCGCGTTGCGTTCCAGATCCGCGACGAGCGCGCGGGCCTCCGTCTCGCGCATCGCGATCAGGGCATCCAGAGCGGCGGAGAGCACCTTCCAGAGCAGCGCGGTCTCGCGCTCGCGTACGCTGGTGTCATCGGCCGTGCCGACGACACCCGGCAGCCCCAGCAGCGTATCCATCGTGATCACGCCCGAGAGCCGCAGCTCCGCCGCAAGCGCCTCGATTTCGCCCTTGTAGCGGGCCGCCAGCGCGCGATCGATCACGACCGGCCGCGCGCCGGTTTCGACCAGACGCACGCTGACGGAGAGCGCACCGCGCTCCACGCGGGCGCGCACGCGGTTTTCGAGCTCTGCTTCGAGCGCGGAGAGCTCCGCGGGCAGACGAGTCTTGACCTGCAGGTGCCGATGGTTGACCGAGCGCAGCTCGACGCTGATCTCGAAAGCCTCTTCGCGCTGGCTGGCGGCGCCGAAGCCCGTCATCGAGCGCAGGCTGGCCGAGCTGTTTACCCTCGCAGGCTGCGCTCCCGGAACATCGGCTCCCGGAACAGGCGCCATCGCGCTCAGGCGCCCTTGGGGCGGCTGCCCGGCTTGATCGCCTGACCACCCGCCTTGCACAGCGGGCATTCTTCCGGCTTCCAGGTCTGAACCTTGACCGCGCACAGCGTGGTCAGCTCAAGACCGTCCGCGGCGAAGGGATTGCCGCCCGAGCGGTTGACGATGCCCGCCACCGCGGCGGTGGGCACATCGAAGCTCTTCAGCACCTCCATCACCTCGCGCGCGCTGCCGCCGGTGGTGATGACATCTTCCACCACGAGCACGCGCATGCCGGGCTCGACGCGGAATCCGCGGCGCAGACCCATCTTGCCTTCAGTGCGCTCGGTGAACTGGCAGCGCGCGCCCAGCGCACGCGCCACTTCATGCGCCCAGATCACGGCACCCAGCGCCGGCCCCATCACGAGGTCGAAGGGACGCGGATCCTGCGCGCGCAGCTTGGCCGCGAGGCTCTGCGCGAGCAGCTCCGCGCGGCGCGGATCCTCCAGCAGCAGGGCGCACTGGAAATAGCGGTCGGAGTGCAGACCGCTGGAAAGCTGGAAGTGTCCCTCGAGCATGGCGCCGCTCGAGCGGAACAGATCGAGGACCTGTGCTTCGCTCAGCATGACGCTCACTTGGGCTGCTCGGTGCTGCCGCCGGCCGGAGCGCTCTGGGCGCCGCCATCGCCGCTCGGGGCTGTGCTACCGCTCGGGGCCGTGGCACCACCCGGCTGCGCCGGCACAACCGACTCCTGCACCACGGAGCTCGAAGACTCGCTGCGGTTGAGGAAGTGGATACCGACCGCAGAAAGCAGGAAGATCGCGCAGGTCCAACCCGTGAACTTGTGGATGCCGCTGGCGCCGACACCGAAGGTCTGCTGGCCTTCCGCACCCAGCGCGCCGGTGAGGCCGCCGCCTTTGCCCTCCTGGAGCAGGATCACCACGACCAGAATGATCGCGGAGAGGATGAAGACGATGTAGAGAAGCGTGCTGAGAAGGGGGGTCATGAGGGCGTGGGCCTGAGGTTGAAGGGGCGGGATTATAGCCTCGGAGCGCCGTCGATGATGCCGAGGAAGCTGGAAGCCTCCAGGGAGGCCCCCCCCACCAGACAGCCATCGACATCCGGTGCCCGCATCAGTTCGGCCGCGTTGGCGGCCTTGACACTGCCCCCGTAGAGGATCCGCATGCCGCGGGCCTGCGCCGGCGTGTACAGGCCGGACAGCACCCCCCGCAGGTAGGCATGGGCCTCGCTGGCCTGCGCCGTGGTGGCATTGACCCCCGTCCCGATCGCCCAGACCGGCTCGTAGGCCACCGCCATGCGGTCCAGATCCGCCGCTTTGACTCCCTGCAGGCCGGCCTTCAGCTGCGCGCCGATGACGGCCTCGGTGCGCTTGGCCTCGCGCTCGCCGAGCGTCTCCCCGACGCACAGCATCACGCGCAGACCGGAGCTGAGCGCGCGCTGCACCTTGGCCTGAATCAGCGCATCGCTCTCACCATAAAGGTGACGGCGCTCGGAGTGGCCCAGCAGCACCCAACCCGCGCCAACATCGCGCAGCATTGCGGCGCTGACTTCGCCGGTGAAGGCACCCTTTTCCTCATCGCAGCAGTTCTGGCCGCCGAGTTGGATGCGCGAACCCGCGAGCGAGCGGGCGACCTCATCGAGATAGACAAAGGGCGGAAAGACCGCGATTTCGAGGTCCGTGCGCTGCCCCGCACGCTCGCGCAGCGCCGAAACAAGTGCCAGCGCGGACTTGCGGTCGAGGTTCATCTTCCAATTCCCGGCGACGAAGTGCATGCGCCTACGATACCGAGCAAGGCCGTCGGCCGCGAATCTTGCAGATGGGCAGCGAGCGCGGCGACCGGGTGCAGGCGCAGCTGGCAGTGGGAATAGCCTCTGAAATCAGCGCGGGAAACAGAAACAGCGCGGGCAGGAATGCCCCAAACGCCGCAAGAAGCTCAGCGAGAACGGGGAGCGCCCACGGTGCCCGTCAAGTGACGGCCGTCCAGCGCCGCGATGTGGTCCGCATCCTGCGCGATCGCGCCAAAAACCTCGGGTGTGATGGCCTGCGCACCGTCGGAGTGGACCTCGCTGACATCGATGTGCACCTCGAGCATCAATCCGTCGGCTCCCGCGCCGATGCCTGCACGCGCCAGGCTGCGCACCAGATCCGCTCGACCGGCAGCATGGCTGGGGTCGACGATCACGGGCAGGTGCGTCACCTTCTTGAGGTGCGCGACGGCCCCGACATCGAGCAGGTTGCGGGTCACGGAATCGAATCCGCGCACGCCGCGCTCGCACAGCACCACCTGCGAGTTGCCTTCCGCGAGGATGTACTCCGCCGCCAGCAGGAACTCGCGCACGGTCGCGCCGAACGAACGCTTGAGCAGCACCGGCTTGCCGGCCTGCCCGACCTCCTTGAGAAGCGGCGTGTTCTGCATGCTGCGCGCGCCGATCTGCAGCATGTCGGCGACGCGGGCCACGCGCTCGACGTCACGCGGGTCGAGCACCTCGGTGACGATGCCGATGCCGGTGGCCGAACGCACGCGCTCCAGCAGAGCCAATCCCTCTTCGCCCAGCCCCTGGAAGGAATAGGGCGAGGTCCGCGGTTTGTAGGCTCCCCCGCGCAGCAGCTGGGCACCGCCGGACTGCACGGCTTTGGCGATGGCCAGCAGATGCTCCCAGTCCTCGACGGCACAAGGTCCGGCGATCAGCGAGAGATGCGGGCCTCCGAAGCGAGCCTGGTGGGCCTGCACGATCGTGTCCGGCTGACCGGACAGGCGCTCATGCAGCTCGCGGGCACCGCCGCGGTCCAGGACAGCCGCCACGCCGACCAGGTCCTCGAAGCGCGAAGGGTGGTGCGCGGCTCCGGCACCGTTGAGGCGCAGGAACTCCTTGCTCTCGTCAACGAAGCTGGTTCGGTACCCCAGATCCCGGGCAAGGGCCAGGATGGCTTCCAACTGGGGAGGGGGCAGGGCCCGGCGCAGACGCAGCAGCATGGAGGAGGGTTCGCGCCAGCGTGAACGCGGGACGCGACCTTCCACTATGGTATGCATTGCCCAGCCCGTCAAACGCCCCATTTTTCTCTACGGCCCCAAGAGCTGCCCCAAGAGCTGCCCCAAGAGCTGCCCCAAGAGCTGCCCCAAAAGCTGCCCCAAAGGCTGCCCCAAAGGCTGCCCCAGCCCTTCCCCCCTTCGCCCGCATCTACCCTCCAGCCGCCCCCCGGGTCGGCCGTCCACCGCCCTCCAGCCGGTTCTGCCTCATGCACAGCCCCCGCCTCCAAGCCCTTCTGACCCTACAAGCCCTGCAGGATCTGCCGCGCACCGGCTGGATCCAGCATGGCGTGGCAGAACCCGAGCGCATCGCAGGCCACATTCTCGGGGCGCAATTTCTCGCCCTGAGCCTGCATGCACAGGCCGCGACCGCGATCAACCTGGGCCGGGTGCTGGAATTGCTCCTGGTCCACGATGCTCCCGAAGCGGTGTTGGGCGACTGGCCGCGCAGTGCGGCCGGGTTGCTGCCGCCCGGCGCCAAGGCCCACGCGGAGAGCAAGGCAGCCGATCAGGTCCTGAGTCCGCTCTCACCGCACGCACGCGAGCTGTTCCGGGAGTACGCCGAGGGTCAGACGGCGGAAGCGCGCTTCGCTCGCCTGTGCGATCGACTGCAACTCGCCGTGCGCCTCTGCGGCTACCGCCTGCGCGGTCAATCCGGGCTCGAGGACTTCGAAGCCGGACTGGAGTCACTCGATGCTTCGGAATCGCCCGCGGCGCAGAGCCTGCTGATGGAATTGCGGGGGTTGCTCGCCGCTGTGGCATCGCGACGCGATCCGGCATAGTCTCCTTGTCGCGCCCATGCGACTTGGAAAGGCAGTCCGCATCCTGATCCCCGTCGGCACCCTGCTCGGGCTGGGGATCGCGTGGTCGACGCTGCGCATGGTGGAACCGCCCTCGGATGCATGGTCAGCACCGCAGTTGCAGCCGCCAGCGCTTGAGCCGCTGGCGGTGACTCAGCTCACAAGGACACTGGAGGGCGTCGTGCTCGATGCGGCCAGCCGTCCGCTGGCGGATGCTCTGGTCTTTGCGCGCGGAGGTGATGTGCCGGCGTGGTGCCTCAGCGACAAGGAAGGACGCTTCCGGCTGGAGCGCCTGCCTGCGGGCGAGCTGAGCGTGCACCTCGTGGCGCAGGGACAGGTCCCGTGCACGCGCCTGCTGGATGCCGATGCCACGCAGGCCGTGCTGCGCGTCGAGCAGGCCCTAGGGCCCGCTCCCGCGCTGGATCGCAGGGCACCCACGCGGCTTTCGGGTCGAGTGGTGGCGCGCAGCGACGAGGAGGACGCGGACAAGTCGCTACTCGGGGGCCTCGAAGTGCTGCTGCTGCCCGTGGAGAGTGCTCGCATCGATCCTCCACCGCCTGCACGCGCACGCAGTGATGCCGTCGGGCGCTTCGCCTTCGACGCGCTGTTCCCCGGGCGCTACCGCGTGGTGGTGCTGCCGGACTGGGCGCACTCCTCCTCCGGCCCGGACCTGCTGCAGTCGATCGCCGGCACATCGGGCGCACGCGAGCTGGAACATGAGCAGGAGCGCGGTGATCTGACGCTGGATCTTGCGCTGGGCGTGCTCGATCTGGAGTGTCGCGATGGGCAGGGTGCGCCGCAGGAAGGCGTGCTGGTGCTGCTGCGCGGCAATGGCGCTTCGCGCGAGTGGTGGCCGGCAGTCTCTACCGACGCAGGCGGTCGACTGCGCATCGCGCCGCTGCCGCCCGATGAGTACGTGCTGGAGCTGCAGGCCGGAAGCTGGCAGACCGTGCGCAGCCTGCGCCTCGGGCCGGATCAGTATCTGCGGGAGCGCATCGTCTCCGGAGGGCCTGCGGCCGGGAAGGAATCCGGACAGTGAACCGCAACCTCGCTGTGTTCCTTGCGCTGACGATGCTGCTGGCGCATGTGCTCGCCATCCAGATCGACGAGCTGGGCAACTTCGCCTTTCCGCACGACCAGGCCTACGCTGTGTTCGAGTACGCGCGCAATCTTGCCATGGACGGCAAGCTGCACTGGGGTGAATCCGGCGGCGCGGGCGAGGGCTATCCCTCGCTGGCGTGGATACTCATCGCGCAGCTCGGTGAGCGCTTCACGAACCACGTCAATCTGTTCTGCCAGACCATCGGCATTCTTTGCGGCCTGCTGACGGTCTACCTGCTCTCGCGCATCCGGCCCAACCGCATCGCCGGACTGATCGCACCGCTGTGCTTCGTGACCTCGGGCATCGCGGCAACGGCCTGCGGCAGCGGTACGGAGATCGCGCTGTACACCCTTGCCTGCATGCTGTGCTACTGGAGTGCGGAGCGCGATCACCCCTGGCGTCTGGCTTTGGGCCTGCTGCTGCTGGTGACTTCGCGCGTGGAGGGCAGCTTCGTGGCCATGGCGCTGCTGCTGATCTACGCGCCGAAACTCCGCACGCGCGGCTGGTCGCGGACCCTAGCACCCTTCCTGGGTGCAGCCCTGGGAGTCGGACTGTGCGCACTCGCGTGGGCGCGCTCGACCGAGCCCTGGCTGCCCTTCCATGGACTGCTGAAGCCGCTGCCGGGACAGTACTCGGAAGGTTGGCTGAGCCTGCTTGAGCTGCTGCGCACGACCAGCATCCCGCTGCTGATCGTGTTCCCCCTTGCGGGCCTGATCCGCGGCCGCCTCGGGGGAATGGGAGCCAGAGCCCTGCTGCTGGCCGTCCTGCTGCTGGCACTCGGCGTTGCCGGGGGACGCTCCCCGCTCGTGTTCTCGCAGGCCTTCGCCGTGGTAATGCCGCTGCTTTACATCGCCGTTCAGGAGGGTCTCATCGTCGCGCTGGATGCACGCATGCTGCTCCGGCGAACGGCGATCGGACTTTTCGCCGCCTGCCTGTTCACCACCGGACTGGCAAGCCGCGGCAATGTTGACTTGGGACCTGTTCCACTCGGGAGCTGGCAGTTGCGCTGGATGCAGTCCTCGGGGAGCGCGCGGGCCGGCTATGACGCACCGCTCGCGCGCGCGGGACTGATCGAGGAACTCAAGAACACCGAGCGACTGCGCTCCGTCGGCCTGTACCTGCGTCAGAATATGCCCGCCGACACGCGCGTGCTCTCACCCTGGCCGGCGGCGATCGCCTACATCTCCCGTCTGGAAGTGCACGATCTCCTGGGACGCACCAACCCGATCCCCTACCACGAACCGCGCGGCGTGTGGACACGCCGCACGCGCGTCGACATCGCGCATGCTCTGCGCGAGCAGTTGCCCGTCATCATTCCGCGCATCCGCCCCGTGACCTCAGTGCCGACCACGGAGGAACTGGCCTCCGAGTGGATTAGCGAGTTCGACACGCCCGATCAGCAACCCGAGCGCGAAGCCGAGATTCGTTCCCTGCTCGAGCATTACTCCCTCATCACCGTTCCCATCCAGAGCTTCGTCCGCGCACTCGTTCAACCGCCGCCCGAGCCCTTCCATCTGCTCGTGCTGCGATCCGCAACGCGACTTCCCGAACTCACGCTGACCGAGTCCAACGGCTGGATGCGCGTCCTCTGCAAGCACCAGTCGCCGCTTCTCAGCGCAGACCTTTCGATCCGCCTCCAGTCCACCGACGGCAGCTCGCGCTGGCTCGATCCGACGGGCCGCAGCCGGGTGCAACCCTGCCTCGCGCGCACCGACCTCTGGATCGGCGATTCGGGATCCCGCGAATTCGAGCTGATGCGCTTTCCGCTGACCGAGCAGGACTTCGAGGTCCGCGCCCAGTTGCTCAACCCGGGCGCGAGCGGGACGGGGAGTTTTGACGTGATTGGCGCTGAAGCGAGGTGGCAGCGCCCCTAGGGGATACTGCTCCCAGTCTCGGGTCTCAAAGCTCCAAAAAAAGCGCGAGGTCTTAGGGCCGGCACCGTCAGGTCTCTTGCCGGGACACCCTTCACCGCCCGGCAAGGAGACCCTTGAAACCCTTCACGCCGCCGGAGTGCCCG
>SXGT01046693.1_pt1 | contig 19161 bp, 14 predicted proteins | sample 3176221 | NCBI WGS metagenome assembly SXGT01 (sample SAMN11356862, study PRJNA531348) | freshwater metagenome | isolation source: freshwater sample F1-120 | place: China: Fuxian Lake, Yuxi | collected 2017-12-25
GCAGCGACGACCGGCGTCGCGCAGCCCACGCGCCAGGGCGGCGCCCAGCTCGCCCGCGGGGAGACCGCCGAGCGAATCGCCGACCACGACCGTGACCTCGTCGCCGTGCGCGACGGCGCGCAGCCACGTGCGCGCATCGGCGCGCAGCCGACCGATCGGCGACCGGTCGCCGCGCTCGATCACGACCGCGAGCGCGTGGCAGCGCGGCTCGCGAGCGAGCGGCGGCGCGCGACAGAGGCTGGCCACGATCTCGCCGGCGTCGCGGCGCGCGCCCGCGTGGAGGTAGAGCTCCGCGAGGGCGAAACCTGCGACCTCGTCGTCGGCATCCCGGCGCAGCCGGCGCGAGATCGCGGAGAGGGCCAGCTCGAAGTGCCCGGCCACGACCGCGACGCGGGCTGCACCGGTCAGCTCGTCGCCCGTCCACGCCGCCTCGAGGTGACGCCGGACCAGGATCTCGAGCTGCCGCCGGGTGAGCTGATCGGCGACCGCCAGCAACGCCAGGCGACGGCTCGCCTCCGGGGTCCCGGGATGATCGAAGACCAGGTCGGTGCCGGAAGTGACCGCGTCCTGGATCCGCGCCACCAGCTCGGGATCGCCGGCGACGCGTTCGGCGGTGGCGAGCAGCTCCAGGAACCACGCGACGCGCCCGGCCGGCGTGCGCCCGGTCATGCCGCCGTGTCGGACCAGGACCTCGCCGTCGGCGCCGAGCACGAAGAACCAGGGTACGCCCTCGGTCTCGAAGCGAGCCGCCGCGGCCTCGCCGACGGGCGTGTCGACGTCGTAGCGTACGAAATGCACGCGGCGCAGCGCCCGCCGCACCGAGGCCGCGGGCAACACGTCGCGATCGAACAGGCGGCACGGCGCGCACCAGGTGGCGCCGATCTCGACGACCAGCGGCGCTCCGGCGGCGGCGGCGGCAGCGATCGCCTCCTCGATGGGCGGCGGGCTGGCGGTGGGCTGGGCCGTGACCTCGCCCCACAGGACGAGGAGCGTGACCGCGGAGAGCAGCGCGCCGCGCACCGGCTCGATCCTACCGCCGGGAGCGAGGCCCCACGAGCATGTAGTCAGGTGTGCCGACGCTCCGGTCGCCTGTGGTTCGGGTGTGCTGGGTTACGATCGAGAGAGATTTTCTCAACTTCTTGTGACCCCCGAACGGCAACAGGCCACAAACTGAGACCATGGCGCTGTTCCCCCTCGCGGTCATGAAGACCGACGTCGGAGTCGTGCGCGAGCGCAACGAGGATTCGGCACATGTCGACGAGCGCAGTCGCTTCGTCATCGTGGCCGACGGGATGGGTGGCCACGGGGCCGGGGATGTCGCAAGCGCGATGGCGGTCGAACTCGTCCGCCAGCGCCTCGAGGCCGAGGCGGCGTTCCTGGCTGCGTACGCGTCGGCGCCCACGGTCCACGGGCGAACCCTGCTCGCCGCCCAGATGCGACGCGCGGTCGAGCACGCCAACGCCGAGGTCTTCGCGCGTAGCGAGCGCGAGCGCGAGCTGTATCAGATGGGTTCGACCGTCGAGGTGGTGGTGCTGGCCGGCAACGAGGCGTTCATCGCCCACGTCGGCGACAGCCGCACGTACCTGGTGCGCAACGGCAAGGTCGCCCAGCTCACCGTCGACCACACCGTGGCCGAGACCATGCGGCGCGCCGGCACGTTCACCGATGAAGAGGCGCGGGTCTCGCCCATGCGCAGCGTCCTGTCCAACGCCATCGGGGTGACGCCGACCGTGTCGGTGGATCTGTTGCGCATCGAGCTGCGGGCCGGCGATCGCCTGCTGGTGTGCAGCGATGGGCTGCACGACTACTTCTCCCGCGAGGAGCTGAGCCTCCACCTCGACGCCGGCGATCCCGACGAGGTGCTCGATCGCATGATCGATCACGCCCGTCGGAGCGGCGGCCACGACAACATCACCGGCGTCTTGATCGAGGCGCGTACCCGCCCGTCGGCGACCGCCCCGCCCTTGTCGATCGAGGCGCCCGAGGACGAGGCCACCAGCCCGACGTGCGCGCCGGTCCCCACGCCCAGCGTGCCGTCTTCGCCCAACGCGGTGCCGGCCCCGCTCGATGGCGTGTCGGATCGCTCGCTCGCCAACTTCATCGAACAGTCGCTGCACGAGGGCAGCCGGCCCAACCTGCTCGAGGACGTGACCGGCGATCCAGGCAACTGAGCCGGCGCCCGACGCGGCTCACCGGCTGCCGTGGAGTACGCTGAGATCGGTGGCTTCGAAGGGCGCGGCCACCTCGTCCTGGCCGGGCGCCCGCGCGCAGCGAAACGCGTCGAGCAAGGCGCCTGGCTTCCACGCGATGTTGCACGACAGCCGCAGGCGCTGCGCGCTCAACCCGGTATCGCGCCGGACCAGCTGGTAATCGTAGCTGACCATCTGCATCGCGGGGACGACCGGCCGGCCGCCGCCGGCGTCGCCCTGGGCCTCGCCGATGTAGACCGCGATGTCGAGGATGGCGACGTGGGCGCGATCGGGAAGCACGCTGACCGCGAAGGCGGTGTGAAGATCGGCGGTGAGGGCGATCTGCCCCTCCTGCCCCATCTGCTCGAGGGCAACGGCCACGGCCCGCTCCTCGGTGGTGGGCAGATCGAGGGTGCGAACATCGGCGCCGTCGAGCGACACGTCGGTGAGCGTCAGGTGGGCGTCGGCGCCGTCGACGTGACCGGCGATCCAGACGCGCCCATCGGCGACCGTCACCGCGCCGAGGCCGGGCCGGGCCAGGACCAGCCGCGGCGTCGCGCCCGGATCGTCGACGGCCATGACCATGTCGCCGCAGGTCACCGCCACCACCGCTGCGCCCGAAACCGGATCGACCGCGAGATCGCTCGCGCGCGCCGGCAGCGCGATGGGCGACGACGGAGCTGGGGCGTCGAGCGGCACCGCGATCACCGACGACGCGCCGCCACAGAACAACGACGTCAGCGGAGCGACGAGGACCCAGACCACGCCGCCGCCGATGCCGATGGCGCCGGGCGTGGCGATGGCGACGAAGGTCGGCGCCACCGGCGCCCCGGCGCGCAGCGCCGCCAGGTCGACCAGCGACAATCCCGACGGCGGATCCGGGTGGACGATCGCCGCCCAGCGACCGTCGGGCGAGACCGCCAGCGCCGCGGGCGCGCCCGGCAGCACGACCTCACCCGGCAGCGCCGCGTGGGTGCGGGTCGAGACCAGGCGGACCGCCGCCTCGGTCGCCACCACCACCTCGGCGCCGTCGAAGGTGGCGGCCACGGCGCGCACGGCGCCGCCGATCGCGATGCTCGAGACGTAGTCCTCGCCGGGTTCGCGGGCGGCGTCGATCGTGACCAGCGCGTCGGAACCGGCGACGTACGCGAACGGCCGCCGCACCCGCACCGGCACCCGCACCTCGGCGTCGTCGGAGACGTCGATGGCGGTGGTGCTGCGCCCGAAGCCGACCACGCGACCGGCGGCGGCGCTGGCCTGAAGCTCGAACCACAGGTCATCGCGCACCGGCACCTCGCCGAAGCCCAGCGCCGCGCCGCGCTCGGGCACGTCGATGGTGGCGCTGAACACGCGCGCTCCGGCGCCGTCCTTCGCGGACAGCGTGATCGCCTGAGCGCCGGCAAGGGGATCGAGGGCGTCGCTGGCCGGCACGTCGAGCTCGAGCCGCACGCTGCCGTCGTGGCACGCGCCGAACGCCACCGCTGCGACGAACGAGGCGGTCAAGCGCTCGACGTGAGGACGCATCCAACAAGTATCGGGAGAGATCTCGTCGACCACAAGCCATGGAGTTGACCGGCGGGTGTGACCACGATAGGTAGTGGTGGTGCGCGGTGCCCGGGATGACCGGGCCGAAGAGGGAATCCGGTTGGAGTCCGGAACTGCCCCGCAGCGGTACGAGGAGACGAACGGGTCGACAACCGACCCACAGTAGGCGTGGGCGCTGGTGAGGCGCCTGCACATCCTCGAGTCCGAAGACCTGCCGAGCACCCACGATCGCGAGACAGCGATCGCGGCCACCACCTGTTTCCTCCGGGGGGAGGAAGAGGAGCTTCCGATGCTCGCAGAGTATTCGTCCGAGTTCGTCCATCTCGATGTCGCGCGGCTGACCAACATGGTCGATGCCGCCCTCCCCGCCGGCGCTGGCGCCGCGGCCCGGCTCGAGGTCGCCATCCATACCGCGGCGGCGCTGGTCGCCGAGGACCCCGATCACGGCCGGCTGGCGGCGCGGCTGCTCGCTCGCCAGGTCCGCGACGGGGTCCACGCCGGCGGCGGCACCACCTTCGCCCGCGCGGTCGACGGTGCGGCCCGGCTGGGGCTGGTCGGCGAACGCCTGCACGCCCGCGTGCTCGAACACGGCCCGGCGCTCGACGCCTTGATCGTCGACGAGCGCGACGACCTGTTCGAGTACTTCGGCCTGCGCACGCTGGTCGATCGCTACCTGCTGCGCCATCCCACCACCCGGGCGCCGCTCGAGACGCCGCAGGGGTTCTGGATGCGCATCGCCGCAGCGTGCGCGCGCACCCTCGACGACGTGGCGCCGCTCTACCAGCTCCTGTCGCGGCTCGAGTACCTGCCGTCATCGCCGACGCTGTTCAACGCCGGCACCCGCCACGAGCAGCTGTCGTCGTGCTTCCTGCTCGACTCGCCCGAGGACACGCTCGACGCCATCTACGGCCGCTACGCCGACGTGGCGCGGCTGTCGAAGTTCGCCGGCGGCATCGGCCTCGCCTACCACCGCGTGCGCTCGAGCGGTTCGCTCATCGCCTCGACCAACGGCCATTCCAACGGCATCGTGCCGTGGCTCAAGACCCTCGACGCCTCGGTGGCGGCGGTCAACCCGGGCGGCAAGCGCAAGGGCGCGTGCTGCGTGTACCTCGAGCCCTGGCACGCCGACGTGCTCGACTTCCTCGAGCTGCGCGACAACACGGGCGACGAGGCCCGCCGCACTCACAACCTCAACCTGGCCAACTGGATCCCGGACCTGTTCATGCGCCGGGTCGAGGACGACGAGGCGTGGTCGCTGTTCGATCCCAAGGAGGTCCCGGCCTTGACCGATCTGTGGGGCGAGGCCTTCGACCGTGCCTACGAGGACGCCGAGCGCGCCGGGCTGGCCGTCCGCATCGTGCCGGCGCGCGAGCTGTACGCGCGCATGATGCGGACCCTGGCCCAGACCGGCAACGGCTGGATGACGTGGAAGGACGCGTGCAACCGCACCTGCAACCAGACCGCGACGGCGGGCGCGACCGTGCACCTGTCCAACCTGTGCACCGAGATCGTCGAGGTCACCTCCGCCGACGAGACCGCGGTGTGCAACCTGGGCTCGATCAACCTGGCCCGCCACACCCGTCGCGACGGCGACGCGGTCACCGTCGATCACGACCGGCTCGCCGCCACCGTGCGGCAGGCGATCGGCCAGCTCGATCACGTGATCGACCTGACCTGGTACCCGATCGCGACGGCGGCAGCGGCCAACCGACGCTGGCGGCCGGTCGGACTGGGCGTGATGGGCCTGCAGGACGTGTACTTCCAGATGGGCGTGGCCTTCGACAGCGAGGCCGCGCGCGGTGTGTCTCGCGCCATCGCGGAGACCGTGTACCTGGCGGCGCTCGACGCCTCGGCGGATCTGGCCGCCGAGCTCGGCGCCCACCCGTCGTTCGCCGACACCCGCGCCTCCGCCGGCTCGCTCCAGCCCGATCTGTGGGGCGTGGCCACCGATCCGCACCGCGCCGCGGCGTGGGCGGCGGTGCGGGCCAAGGTCGCCCGCCATGGCCTGCGCAACTCGCTCCTGATCGCGATCGCACCCACCGCCACCATCGCGTCGATCGCCGGCTGCTACGAGTGCATCGAGCCTCAGGTGTCGAACCTGTTCCGGCGCGAGACCCTGTCGGGCGATTTCGTGCAGATCAACCGCTACCTGGTCGAGGCTCTCCGCGCCCGCGGCCTGTGGACCGCGGCCATGCGCGAGCGCATCACCCTGGCCGAAGGCTCGATCGCCGGCATCGCCGAGATCCCCGCCGAGCTGCGCGCGGTGTTCCGCACCGCCTGGGAGCTGCCCATGCGGGCGATCATCGAGCTGGCCGCCGAACGGGGCGCGTTCATCGATCAGAGTCAGTCGCTCAACCTGTTCATGGCCAACCCGACCATCGGCGCGCTCTCGTCGATGTACTTCCACGCCTGGAGGCGCGGGCTCAAGACCACGTACTACCTGCGCTCGCGACCGGCGACCTCGATCGCCAAGACCACGGTCTCGGCGGCGCCGGCACCGGCGGCGGCGGCGGTCGCGTGCTCGCTGGAGAACCCGTCGTCGTGCGAGGCGTGCCAGTGAGCGCCGCCGGAACCTTGCCCCTCGGCCACTGGACGCTGTCTCCGTCGGGCGGCCCGGTGGCGCGCCTCCTCGATCCGGGCATGAACCTGACGCTCCGGCCGATGGCCTACCCGTCGTTCTACGAGCGCTACCGCGCCGCCATCCGCAACACCTGGACGGTCGAGGAGGTCGACTTCGCCACCGACCTCGCCGACCTGCGCGGCCGCCTGGGCCCGGCCGAGCAGCACATGGTGAAGCGGCTGGTCGCCTTCTTCGCCACCGGCGACGCGATCGTCGCCAACAACCTGGTGCTCAACCTGTACCGGCACATCAACGCGCCCGAAGCGCGGTTGTACCTGTCGCGCCAGCTCTACGAGGAGGCGCTTCACGTCCAGTTCTACCTGACGCTGCTCGACACCTACGTGCCCGACCCCGGCGAGCGGGCCCAGGCCTTCGCCGCCGTCGACCGCGTCCCGTCGATCCGGGCCAAGGCCGCGTTCTGCATGCGCTGGATCGACGCCGTCCACGATCTGCCGCGGCTGGTGACCCGCGAGGATCGGCGTCGTTTCCTGCTCAACCTGATCGGCTTCGCCGCCTGCATCGAAGGTCTGTTCTTCTTCGGCGCGTTCGCCTACGTCTACTTCTTGCGCTCGCGCGGCCTGTTGCACGGGCTGGCCGCCGGCACCTCGTGGGTGTTCCGCGACGAGACCGGCCACATGGATTTCGCGTTCGAGGTGGTCGACGTGGTGCGGCGCGAGGAACCCGAGCTGTTCGACGCCGACATGGCCCGCACCGTGACCGCGATGATCGAGGACGCGGTCGAGTGCGAGGCCCTGTTCGCCGAGGACGTCCTGCGCGAGGCTCCACACGGCATCACGCCGCGCACGATGCGGGCCTACCTCGAGTACGTCGCCGACCGTCGCCTGGCCCGCCTGGCCCTGCCCCGCCGCTACGGCACCGAGAATCCGTTCCCGTTCATGGCACTGCAGGACGTGCAGGAGGTGACCAACTTCTTCGAGCGCCGGGTATCGGCGTACCAGGTCGGCGTCACCGGCGAGGTCGCCCTCGACGCCGCGTTCTAGCGAAGGCCGAGGCGGCCGGCGAGGAACGTGTAAGGGTGCCGGCGACGCCCGCCCGTGTGCCCATGTCCCCAATCTCGGCTCGCTGGCCGGCGCGATCAAGTGCTGGCGATCTGCACGTCGGCCATGACGCCGTAGTGATCGCTGGCGCAGATCGCGTCGGCACCGTCGCCGTCGCGCTCGGCGAGCACGACCTCGCAGCCGCGCACGGTGCCGCGGCCATCCTTCTTGCGCGACGTCACCAGCACGTAGTCGATGCGGCGATCGATGTCGAGCGAGCGCAGCGGACGGGTCTGCTCGTTCTCGCTCGACCAGGTCAGGCCCGGGGCGTCGCCGTGGGCGTGTCTCCAGGCGTCCTGGAAGTGGGTGCGCCGTCCGGCCAGCGTGGTGAGGCCGCGCAGGAAGCGGAGCTCGTCGCTATCGGCGGTGGCGTTGAAGTCGCCGCACAGGACCTGGGGCGGATCGTCGTTGCCGCGGCCGCAGGCACGCACGGCCTCGTCGATCGCCACCACCTGGGCCTCGCGAGCGACGCCGTCGTCGAGCCGGTAGTGCAGGTGCGTGGTGTGGAACCAGATCGGCCCGGACGGCGTGTCGAGCTGTACCGAGAGCAGGGTGCGGGCCTCGGTAGGCCGCGCCTCGGGCAGGTGCAGCACGCGTCGCGCGCGCACCGGCCAGCGGGCGAGGATGGCCAGACCTTCCTCGCCGCCGGGGCGGCCCGGTCCGAAGGCCCCGTCGGGCCAGCGCATCGAGACCGCGTAGGTCGGGACCAGGTCGAGCGCGTCGCCGAGGACGTCGGCGGTGGTGCGACCGCGGCGTCCGTCGAGCGGACGCACCTCTTGCAGACACACGACGTCGGGCGCCAGCGCGAGAAGCTGGCGGGTGGCCAGCGCCAGCCGGCGATCGAGCGGCGGCTCGTTGCCCCAGAGGTTGAGGGTGACGACGCGCGCCGTGGCGCTCACGGCGCGGGCTCCGGCCCCCGGTAGACGCAGCGCGAGCTCGGGGTCTCGGAGACGTGCAGCTCGACCAGGAGCGGCAGCGTCGGCCACAGCTGGTTCCACATCCAGGTGGCGAGCAGCTCGCTGGTCGGGTTCTCGAGCCCGGCGAGGTCGTTGAGCACGCGGTGGTCGAGCGCGTTGACCAGCGGCATGACCACCTCGTCGAGATCACCGAAGTCCATGACCCAGCCCAGGTTGGGATCGATCTCGCCCTCGATCACGACCAGCACCTGGTAGCTGTGGCCGTGCATGCGCGCGCACTTGTGGCCCTCGCGCACCCTGGGCAGAAAGTGAGCCGCCTCGAATCGATACTCGCGATGAACCCGCGTACGCATGGCGCCGGCACCCTACCGCACGAGGGCGTGCTACGAAAGATGGGCGCGAATGGCAGTGGTACCGCGCTTCAGGGCCTGGGCCGAGCTCGATCGCAGGATCTGGACGCTGGCGTGGGCGCGCGCGGTCAACACCGTCGGGCTGTCGCTGGTCATGGCGTTCCTCGGCGTCTATGTCGTCGACGAGCGCGGCTACTCGGCGGCGCTGTTCGGGGCCATGGCCCTGGGGGCCAACCTGACCCAGTCGATGACCAACGCCTGGGCCGGCGAGCTGTCGGACCGCATTGGGCGACGACCGATCATGGTGGGCTCGCTGGCGATCCGCGCGGTGGCGATCAGCGGGATCGGGCTCCAGATCTTGCTCCACGCGCCGCTGTGGTCGCTGGCGCTCAACTTCGTGCTCAGCTCGGCCCTGCGTGGCTGCTTCGAGCCGGCCGCGTACGCCCTGGTCGCCGACATCGCGCGGCCCGATCAGCGCGTGAACGCGTTCGGCCTCCAGCGCATGGGCATCAACCTGGGCTGGGCGGTTGGCCCGGCCGCCGGCGGGCTCCTCGCCGTGGTGATGCCATACGGCGCGGTCTTCTTCTTCGCCGCCGCCGGCCTGGTTGCGGCGGCCTGGACCTGCCACGGCCTGGTCGATCCGCGCGAGAAGGGCGCGGGCCCCAAGCTCGAGCCAGTGCGACTGCGCGACGCCTTCGCCGAGGCCCTGGCCCAGCCGCCGATGGTGGCGCTGCTGGTCGGCTCGTTCTTGTTCGCGCTGGCCCACACCCAGATGTTCTCGGTGTTCGCCATCTACATGACCAAGGGGCTCGGGCTCGCCAAGGACGAGGTCGGCCTGCTCTACACGATCAACGGCCTCCTGGTGCTGCTCATGCAATGGCCGGCGCTCGGCGCCATCCGCCGCATTGGCACCGGCGTGGCGCTGATCAGCTCGTCGCTGGTGTTCGCGGTTGGATTCGGCCTGATCGGCGCCGCCGATGGCTTCGCCGGCGGTGCGCTCGCCATCGCGGTGATCACGCTCGGCGAGGTCCTGTTCGCGCCGGCGCACCAGGCCGCCGCCGCCGAGAGCGGCGACGCGGCCCGGCTGGGCAAATCATTCGGCCTGGTCGGTTTCACCCAGATGCTGGGCGTCGCCTTCGGGCCGCTTCTGGGCGGCGCGCTCTTCGACGCGATCGGCAGCCACCACATGTGGATGTGGGGCGCGGTCTCGGGCCTGTGCTTGCTGCTGGCCGTGACCTTCGTGGTGTACGCGCGCCTGGCCGCCAGCGCTGCACCGTCCACAACGAGATAGGCTGGGACCGACGATGGCGAGTGGCAAGAAGCGCAAGGCCGAGCTCGAGGCTGGCCGGAAGAAGCGGGCCGAGCGGAAGCGGCGGGCCGCGACCGAGCCCATGCGCTCGACGCGGCCGGTCGACTCGGTGGTGGTGAACACCGCGGCGCTCGCCGCCTACAACAGCTACGGCGCGCCGCCGTTCGTCGCCCGCGGCTACTACGTCGACGAGCCGTTCACCTGCAAGGAGTGCGACGTCGAACAGGTGTGGACCGCGCGCCAGCAGCAGTGGTGGTACGAGGTCGCCCAGGGCCCGGTCTACTCGCGCGCGATCCGATGCCGCGCCTGCCGCCGGACCATGAAGGCGCCGCCAGCCGTGGCTACGGTCCCGCCCCGCCGCCGCACCTCGCCGATCTAGGGTGATCGACGGATCGACGGGCGACGGCGATACTCCGCCGATGTTGCGAGACTGGCGACTCCACGAACTCCACGAGCTTGCCGGCGAGGCCTACCCGACCGGGGTCAAGCCCGGGGCCGTCGCCCTGACGCAGCGGTTGCCGGTCCAGCGCCGGATCAGCGCTGATCCCACCTCGCTCCGGCCGCTGGCCGGCGAGTTCGGCTTCGTGCAAGCCTACGGCGTCGAGTCCGTGGCTGATCCGGCCCGGTTTCCCGACGAGCCGCCGCTGGGCTGGCTGTCGGCGCCGGCGGTGCAACGGCGCACCGAGGCCGCGGTGGCCAACCTCCCCGCCGACTCGGTTCATCGCGCCGCGGCCGCGGGGACCAGCGGCCCGGCCGGGTCGCTGCCCTTCGTCGACGTGATCCAGCCCCTGTTCGGCCGTCACGACGTGACGAACGTGCGAGCCCACGCCGACGAACGCGCGGTCGCCGGCGCCCGCGCCATGGGCGCGGAGGCGTTCGCGACCGGCGACCAGATCGCCTTCGGATCGACGCCGACCCTCCACGCCGCGGCGCACGAGGCCGCCCACGTGGTGCAACAGCGGACCGGCGTCCACCTCATGGGCGGCGTCGGCGCGGCCGATGATCGCTACGAGCAGCACGCCGACGCCGTCGCCGAGAAGGTCGTTCGCGGCCAGTCCGCCGAGGCGTTGCTCGACGAGGTCGCGGGACCGCGCCCATCGGCCCCGGCGGCCGCCGCGCCCGCGGTCCAGCGCATCGTCCGCATCGGAGGCGACAACGTGTTGCCTGACGATCACGAGGCCCTGGTCGCGCACTGTCGCGGCCTGGTCCTGGCCAACGCCCGCGCCTGGACGCCGGCCATGGAGGCGGCGCTGCGCGCATGGCTGGTCGATCACGATCACGTGATCGCCGCGCCCGACGTGGCCGTGCTGGCGTTCAACGTGCTCACCCACCCGGGTGAACCCGCCGCGTGGGAGCACGGCATGACCCACTCCGGGATCGCCGCGCCGGCGATGAAGGAAGCGCAGCGTCTCCGCAACGTCGAGCGCATGGCCCGGCTGATGACGTCGTTCGAGACCCAGACCGGAGCGCGGGTGCCCGGGCTCGGCAAGCTCGAGGATCAGGATCTGCTCCGTCTGGCCGAGACCGGCAAGGCCGAGCAGCAGTTCTGGGAGCGTCCGTCGAGCGCCGCGCCCCAGAAGGTGCGCAACCTCAAGCGCAAGGACATCAGCGGCGAGGACGAGGCCCACATCACCGCTTCAGGCCTGCCCGACGACCCGTCCTACACGGTCGCGATGAACAGCCACCAGCTCGGCCACCGCTACCGCGGCACCAAGCAGGCGTTCATCAAAGGCGGCAAGCACGAGCGCACGTACGGCAGCAAGCGCGAGCGCGAAGGCTACGAGTACAAGGGCTCGGGCCTGGTCGATGGCCATTCGGTCCAGGTCCAGGACGATCAGCCCATCCTCGGTCCGTTGGAGTCGGACGCGCCGAAATGGAAGACCAATATCCCGCGCACCGGCGGAAAGGCCCCCGTCACCTATGACGACGCGCCCTTCCTGCCCAAGGACGCCAGCGACGAGCGCTGGATGGAGACCCACCCGCACAACTTCTACTGGGAGAATCAGGAGCAGGGCAAACACATGCGGCAGAAGGCGCTCGAGACCCCGGCGATGAACGACGGGACCTCGTTCCTTCACTACAACCGCCACACCGGCGACCAGTTCCAGCCCAACGCCGGCAGCGCGCAAGATCATCTCTACGACATCCCGTCGCGGATCGAGTACCTGACGCGCGACGCGACCGGAGCCCGCACGCACTACAGCGCGGACAATCGACCGACGGCCGACTACAGCGTGCCCGGAGGTTATGATCCGCTCACGCACTCGTATCCGACCGTGCCGTCGGGCAAGGCGTCCGCGAACCAGAACAAGTCGCTGGGCGGGGTATCGGCCTTCGACCACCTGGCCAAGGCCAAGATGCCCGACACCAGCGGGTTTCCGTTCAGCACCGTGCTCAAGCCTGAAGACCCCACGTTCGCCTTCAAGCCAGACTGGCGCGGCGAGGTCGCGGGGTACCAATCGCCGCCAGCGTCGCCGTACTACGACGCCGGCGGGCTCGCGGAAGACAGCATCCCCGAGCCGGGCGACCAGACGCTCAAGCAGCACCTGCACCACGCCGGAGGACTGGTCACCGGCGCCAGCTACGACGAGCCGAGCGACAAGACCGAGCTCTCGGTCAAGCGCGTCCGGCACTCGGGGCCAGGCACCTGGGCGGCCAGCGACGCGAAGTTCGCTGCCCTCGTGGGCGCGGCCAGCGGCGGGACGGGTGGGCCGACGGGTGGCCCGGGCGGCTCCTTGCCGGCGGTGGCCGGCCCACCGCCCGAACTGGTCCAGCACCAGCGCCGCATCGACGCCCTCGGAGGTGCCATCGTCGAGCTGCGGGCGACGCTGGACCCCGGGCAAGCTGGTGACCTGCCGGCGCTGCAAGCGATCTGGGCGAACCTGCAGCCCATCGATCGCAACGACGCGACCACGGCTCCGCAGGTGGCCGCCCTCTATCAGCAGGCCATCGCGTGGATGCAAGCCAACCAGGGGCGGCTCCATCGCCAGCCGGTCGGCGGCGGTGCAGCCGAGCCCGCCAACAACGCACAGGGGCCGCACGGGTTGCGCCACCCGGCGCTGCGGCAGTTCTTCAGCGAGTGTGGCCAGATGGCGGCACACAACGTGCTCGCGATGGCGGGGGGCGTCGACAACGAGGCTGCGCTCGACGCGCAGGGCGGGCTCGAGCAGGACATCGGCGAGGACGACATCCGCGCCATCCTGGTCGCCGCCGCGCGCCCCGATCTGCCCGTCATCGGGAATCTCGCGCAGCTCCATGCCGTGGTCCTGCAACTCCAGGCCGGCGTCCTCGACCCGGCGATGCTCGCGGTCGGCGAGCTGGCGGGCTTGCTCGCGATCGACGCGTTCCTCGTCGGCCCCGCCGGGCCTCACCCTGTGCTGAACATGGTGGTCAACACCACCGGTCACCAGGCCGGCCTCGGCCATCACTGGATCGCCGTGCGCTTGACCTGGACCGGTGTCGGGCAGATCGCGATCGACTACCGCGACTCGTTCGGTGGCAACATGGACTACGCCGGCCTGTTCGCGGCCCTGCGTGCGTTCTTCGGCGCGCTGCCCGTCAACGTCGCCGTGCCCGATGCCGGCGGCGCGACCTGAGCCGGCCCCTTGGCCCCAGCGCGACCCATGTCACTCGACGTCCCGACGGTTTCCGTCGCACGCCCCGGCGAAGCCGGGTAGCCTGCGCCAGATGAGGATCGTGCGTACGGCTCTGTGGGCTGCCGTCATCGCAGGCTCGGCCGCTGCCTGCGGCGGCGACGACGGCGGTGGCTCGCCCGACGCGGCGCTGCCGACCTGGCATCGCGATCTGCCGCCGACCAGCGTGATGGGCACGACCCGCGGCCTCCAGGCCGCGCGCGGCATCATCCACCTGCACTCGCCGTACTCGCACGACGCCTGCGACGGCGACCCGCGCCCAGGCGGCGCCGTCGACGAGCAGTGTCTGTCCGATCTGCGCGCCGCGCTGTGCACGACTCGCATGGACTACGCCGCGCTCACCGACCACGACGACAGCATGGCCGACGAGGCCTTCGAGGATCTGCTCAACCGCCGCGGCGGCGACACCCTCATCATGGGCACCGGCGGCACGCCCATCGCGTCCCGCCTGGCCTGCCCCGACGGGCCGGGCGCGTTGATCACGGTCGGCAGCGAGAACCCGATCATGCCGATCATGCTCGACCGCCACGTCACCGGCACGATCCAGGAGCGCCACAACATCTACAACGGTGACGACGCGGCCACCGTCACCGCCATGCGCGATGCCGGCGCCACGGTGTGGATCCCGCACACCGAGCAGCGCACCACCCCCGAGCTCCTGGCCCTGGCCCCCGACGGCATCGAGGTCTACCAGCTCCACGCCAACATCGATCCCGACATCCGCGCCGACCACCTCGGCCTGCCGGCCGGCGGCGCCATCCAGGCGGTGGTGCAGTTCGCCGACACCAACCCGGGCTCGCCCGAACCCGATCTCGCCATCCTGTCGTTCCTGTCGCCCAACACGCCGGCGATCACCCGCTGGAACGAGGTCCTGGCCACCGGTCGCCGCCTCTCCGGCTCGGGTGGCACCGACGCCCACCAGAACGCGCTGCCCATCATGCTGCGCGACGGCGAGCGCGGCGACTCGTACCGCCGGATGATCCGCTGGTTCTCGAATGTCGCGCTGGTCGCCGACCGCACCGACATCACCCAGATCGAGGCCGCGCTGCGGGGCGGCCGCATGTTCGTCATGTTCGAGGTCATGGGCACACCGGTCGGGTTCGACGCCCGCGCCGTCGCCGGCGCGACCGTCACCGAGCTGGGCGGCGAGGTCGCGGCCAGCGCCGGTGCCAGGCTCGAGGTCACGCTGCCCACCGTGCACGCGCTGGCGGCGGAGCTGCCCTCGCCGGCCATCCGCGCCCGCATCCTCCGTATCAACGCCGCCGGCGTCACCGAGGTCGCCACCGGCACCGGGCCGACGGTTTCGGCGCCCCTCGACACCGCGGGCGCCTACCGGGTCGAGGTGCTCATCGCGCCCCGCCACCTGGGCCCGTACCTGGGCAACCTCGGGACCACGTACGCCGACGCCGAGCTGCCGTGGATCTACGCCAGCCCGATCTACGTGACTCCCTGACGATCGTCGGGAGTGCCAAGTCGGCGTCGCTGCGCTAGGATCTCCAGATGCGCGCCGCGCTCGCCGGGTCGGTCCTCGCCGTCGCGACGGCCGCGGGCTGCTTCAGCTCCGCGGTCGAAGAGGACTGCCGCACCGATCGCGACTGCGGCGACCTGGTGTGCACGCGGGTCGGCGACTGCGCCGCCAGCAGCAACGTGTATCAGCTCCGGGTGGAGTGGACGGTTCGCGGCCTCGAGGCCGACGCGGCCGGCGCCTGCAGCAGCGTCGGCGAGCTCGAGATCGCCGTCGAGGATCCGACCACGGACGACCAGCACGTCGTGCGCCCGGTACCGTGCAACGCCGGCGTGTTCTTCTACGACAAGCTGCCGGTCGGCTTCACCGAGGTGACGGTCTCGGCCTTCAGCACGACCGGCGCGTTCCTGGACTCGCGCCGGGCCTCGGCCCTGGGTGCGGCCGGCGTCGTGCGCATCGCGCTGTTGCCCTAGCGAGCCTGCGTCGCGGCGCGTCGCGAAAAGCAACATGGTTTCGGCACGCTGGGTGTGGCGGGCGCGGCGCGCCATGGCTATCGTGGCCGTCCCCATGAAGACACCCGAGCTGGCGCGGGTCGAGGTCGACGACGAGGCTCCGGCCACCACCGTCGAAGAGCTCGGCCCGCTCTACCGTCAGATGCTGGCCATCCGCCGCCTCGAGGAGGCGTCGGCCAAGGCCTACTCGCAAGGCAAGATCGGCGGCTTCCTCCACCTCATCATCGGTCAGGAGGCCGTGTGCACCGGCGCGATCGCCGCGCTACGCCCCGACGACTACGTGGTCGCGACCTACCGCGAGCACGGGCATGCGTACGCCAAGGGCGTGGCCGCGCGCCCGATCATGGCCGAGCTCTACGGCAAGAAGACCGGCCTGGTGAAGGGCCTGGGCGGCTCGATGCACCTGTTCGACAAGGCCACCAGCTTCCTGGGCGGCTACGGCATCGTCGGCGGCCACGTGCCGATCGCCGCCGGCGCCGCGTTCGCGTCCAAGTACCGCGGCGACGGGCGCGTCACCCTGTGTTTCTTCGGCGAGGGCGCGTCGACCATCGGCGGCTTCGCCGAGGGTCTGTCGCTGGCGGCGCTGTGGAAGCTGCCGCTGGTGCTCATCTGCGAGAACAACCAGTACTCGATGGGCACGCCGCTGTACCGCTCGCTCGCGGTCGAGGACGTGTCGCTGCGCGCGCTCGCCCACGGCATGCCGCGCGACCGCTTCGACGGCGACGACGTCATCAAGGTCAAGCGCCGCATCGCCGAGGCGGTCGAGCGCGCCCGCGACACCAGCGAGCCGACGCTGGTCGAGGTGATCACCTACCGCTTCCGCGGCCACTCGATGAGCGATCCTGGCCTCTACCGCACCAAGGAGGAGGTCGAGGAGTGGCGGCGGCGCGACCCGCTCAACCGCTGCCGGGCCCGGCTGGTCGAGGTGGGCATGGCCGAGGACAAGCTGGTCGCGCTCGAGGACGACGTGAAGGCCGAGATCGAGGACGCGGTGAAGTTCGCCGAGGACAGCCCGGCCGCCGACGACTACCTCTCGTACGTGGAGAAGGTCTGATGCCGGTCATCAGCATGCGCGAGGCGCTCAACCAGGCGATGCGCGAGGAGATGGAGCGCGACGCCAACGTCTTCATCATGGGCGAGGAGGTCGGGCACTACAACGGCGCCTACAAGGTCACCCAGGGGCTCCTGCAGCGCTTCAGCGAGCGCCGGGTCGTCGACGCGCCCATCGCCGAGATGGGCTTCGCCGGCATCGGCGTGGGCGCGGCGATGGTGGGGCTGCGCCCCATCATCGAGTTCATGACCTTCAACTTTTCGCTGGTGGCGATCGATCAGATCATCAACAACGCCGCCAAGATCTTCCAGATGAGCGGCGGGCAGTTCAACATCCCGATGGTGTTCCGCGGCCCCAGCGGGCCGGCGGTGCAAGTCGGGTCGCAACACTCGCAGGCGCTGGAGGCGTTCTACGCCCACGTGCCGGGCCTCAAGGTCGTGATGCCGTCGACGGCGTACGACGCCCAGGGCCTGCTCAAGACCTCGATCCGCGACGACAACCCGGTGGTGTTCATGGAGGGCGAGACCCTCTACGGCATGACCGGGGAGGTGCCGGCCGAGGAGTACACGATCCCGCTCGGGGTCGGCGACGTGAAGCGGGCCGGCGCGCACGTGACCCTGGTGGCGTGGTCGCGCATGGTGCACACATGTCTCGATGCGGCCAAGGCGCTGGCCAAGGACGGCATCGAGGCCGAGATCGTCGACCCGCGCACGCTGCGCCCGCTCGACCACGGGATCATCTGCGCGAGCGTCAAGAAGACCGGGCGCTGCGTGATCGTCGAGCAGGGATGGCCCGTGGCCGGCTTCGGCGCGGAGATCGCGTATCGCGTGCAGCGCGAGTGTCTGGATCACCTGGACGCGCCGATCGAGCGAGTCTGCTCCGACGACGTGCCCATGCCGTACGCCAAGAACCTCGAGGACGAGGTGCAGCCGCAGCTCAAGGACGTGGTCGCGGCGGTGCGGCGCGCGCTCTACCTGGACTGAGGCCGAGGGAGCAAAGAGACATGGCTCAGATCATTGGATTGCCGAAGCTCTCGCCCACGATGGAAGAGGGCGTGCTGGTGAAGTGGGTGAAGAAGGAAGGCGACAAGGTGTCGCCCGGCGATCTGGTCGCCGAGGTGGAGACCGACAAGGCCAACATGGACTTCAACATCGAGGACGACGGCGTCCTGTTGAAGCTGCTGGTCAAGGAGGGCGACACGGTCAAGCTGGGCGCGCCGGTGGCCATCCTGGGGAAGGCAGGGGAGGACGTGGCCGCGCTGGTCGCGAGAGCTGCGGGGATGACGGCCACCGGAGCCGCGGCCCCCGCGCCCGTGACCGTGCCCGCGCCCGATCAGGGCAAGACGGCGGCACCCGCAGCGGCACCCGCAGCCGCACCCGCAGCGGCACCCGCACCGGCAGCGGCACCCGCAGCGGCAGCGGCATCCGCAGCGGCAGCGGCATCCGCGCCTGGGCCGGCGGCTGGCGGCAAGTTGCTCGCGTCGCCGCTGGCGAAGTCGCTGGCGATCGAGCTGGGGATCGATCTGCGGATGGTGTCGGGGAGTGGGCCCGGCGGACGGATCGTCGAGCGTGACGTGAGAGCGGCGGCGGCGGGCGGCGGGCAGCAGGCGGCGGGCGGCGGGCAGCCGGAGACGGTGGAGAGACCGGGCACGGGGGCCGGCGATGTGGCCATCGTGAAGGCGCCGCCTGTACCGGCGCTGTATGGCGATGGGCCGGGTGATTTCGTCGACGTGCCGGCCAGCAACATGCGCAAGCGCATCGCGGCGCGACTGACCGAGGCCAAGCGCGACGTCCCGCACTTCTATCTGATGCGGAAGTTCGACGTCGAGCCGATGATGGGGTTCCGCAGCAGGCTCAACGGCTTGCTCGGCGATCGCGGCAAGGTCTCGGTGAACGACCTCATCGTCAAGTCGGTGGCGCTGGCGCTGCGGCGCGTGCCCGACTGCAACGCGAGCTGGCAGGGCGACGTCATCCGCAAGTTCCGGCGGGTCCACGTCGGCGTGGCCGTCGCCATCGACGACGGCCTGGTGACGCGGGTGGTGCGCGACGCCGACCTCAAGGGCATCGGCGTCATCGCCGCCGAGATCCAGGACCTGGCCAAGCGCGCCAAGGAACGGCACCTCAAGGCCCACGAGATCACCGGTTCGACGTTCACCGTGTCGAACCTGGGCATGTTCCAGATCGAGCGGTTCACCGCGGTGATCAACCCGCCCGAGGGCGGCATCCTGGCGGTCGGCGGCGTGGTCGAGGAACCGGTGGTGAAGGACGGCGCCCTCGCCATCGGCAAGCGCATGACCGTGACCATGTCGTGCGACCACCGCGTCATCGACGGCGCACTCGGGGCCAAGTTCCTGGGCGTGCTGGTCGAGCAACTCGAGCACCCCGAGTCGTTGGCCCTCTGACCGGGATCCCAGGCAACCATGAGCGAAGCAGCAGGCGACACGTTCGACGTCGTGGTGATCGGCTCCGGGCCCGGCGGCTACGTCGCCGCCA
>SXGT01664084.1_pt1 | contig 19157 bp, 17 predicted proteins | sample 3176221 | NCBI WGS metagenome assembly SXGT01 (sample SAMN11356862, study PRJNA531348) | freshwater metagenome | isolation source: freshwater sample F1-120 | place: China: Fuxian Lake, Yuxi | collected 2017-12-25
GACGCCCCCACCGCCGTGACGCGGCTGCTCGAGCTCGGCGTCGCGCCCTACCTGATCAACGCCACGCTCAACGGCGTGATGGCGCAGCGGCTGGTGCGCACACTGTGCCCGCACTGCAAGGAGAAGGTGGCGCTGCACAAGGGCGAGGACGAGGCGCGCTGGGACGCGATGGTGCTGCCGTTCAAGGCCAAGCGCCCCGCCTCGATGTACCGGCCGGTGGGATGCCTCGAATGCCGCATGACGGGCTACGCGGGCCGCGTCGGCATCTACGAGGTGCTCACCTGCACCAGCGCGATCCGCGAGATCCTCACCGGCGGCGGCGACGAGTCCGGCGTGCGCGCGCAGGCCCTCAAGGAAGGCATGAAGCCGCTGCGCATCAGCGGCGCGATGAAGGTCGCGGCAGGCGGCACCACGATCGACGAGGTGCTGAAGGTCGCGCCGCCGATGACGGGCGGGGGCGGCAGCTGATGCGCGCGCTGCGCGAGCTCGCCGGCTGGCTCGCCACCGACCGGCAGGCGCGCCCGGCGCTCTCGCTTCTCGCGCTGCTGCTGGTGCTCGTCGCCACCTGCGCGACCCTGCTGTGCCCGTGGCTCGAGGCGAACTACGGGGCCGCGATGCGCGAGCGCGTGGTGATGGCGCTCGATTCGCTCTACCTGGTGCTGGCGGCGGGGAGCATCGCGTACCTCGCCTTCCTGCGCTCCGCGCGTCGCGACGAGCGCATCGCCGCGACGCTGCGCGCGAACGAGGAGCGCTTCCGCAGCCTCACCGCGCTGTCGGCCGACTGGTTCTGGGAATGCGACGCCGACAATCGCATTACCTGGCTTTCGGGCGGCGCGGCGGTGGCGCGGCTGCTCGGCAACGCGCCGGCCTACGGCAGGCGCGTCTTCGAGATCGACTCGCTCGAGTTCGAGCCGGCGTCGCTGGCCGCCTGCCGCGAGCGCATCGGCAGGTGCGAGCCGTTCCACGACCTGGAGGTGACGGGCGGCGACCCCCGCGGCGGGCGCGAGATCCACGTCATCGCCGGCGAACCGCGTTTCGACGGCGAGGAGCGTTTCATCGGCTACCACGGCGTCGGCCGCGACGTCACCGCGCGCCGCAGCGCGGAAGAGGCGCTCGCGCTGGCGAAGGAGCGGCTCGAACTGGCGATCTCCGGCGCCGGGACCGCGACCTGGGACCTCGACCTGCAGGCGCGGCGCCTGTTCCTCGGCGACGGCTGGGACCGCCTGCTGGGCCGCACGCGCGACGTCCTTGACTGGCATGCGACCGGCACTTTCGAGCGCGCGCACGAGGAGGATCGCGGGGCGATGCGCGAGGCCTTCGTCGAGGCCATCAAGGGCGCGTTGCCGGAGTTCATCGTGGAGGCGCGGTTCCGCCACCTCACCGGAGACTGGAAGTGGCTGCTGGTGCAGGGCCGCGTGACGCACCGCGACGTCGCGGGCAGGGCGCTTCGCATGGCGGGCCTCGCCGTCGACATCGACGTCCGCAAGCGCGCGGAGCACGCGCTGCGCGACGCCGAGGAGCGCTACCGCTCGCTGGTTGAACTGTCGCCGGACGGCGTCGTCGTCAGCTGCAACGGCTACATCGAGTACGCCAACGCGGCGGTGGCGCGCATCCTCGATGCGCGCGGCGCGGCGGGACTCGTTGGGCGCCGCATCGTCGATTTCGTGCACCCGGACGACCACGCGGCGCACCTCGACAGGCTCAGGTTCCTCATGGCGGGGCCCGGCACCAGCATGTTCAGCGAGCGCCGGCTGTTGCGCAGCGACGGTTCGACGGTGACCGTCGAGACGGCGTCGGTCTCCTTCCTCGAGCGCGGGCGGCTGCTGCTGCAGACCGTGGTGCGCGACGTCACCGAGGCGCGCACGGCGCGGGATCGGCTGGCCGAGCGCGAACAGCGGTTGCGCGACCTGCTCGAGGCTTCCGACGAGTACGTCTGGGAGACCGACGCGGACTGGCGCTACACCTACCTGTCGCCGAGGGTCGAGGAGGTGCTCGGGTTTTCTCCGGCCGAGATGCTCGGGCGCACGCCGCGCGAGTTCATGACGCTCGGCGAGGGACGCGCGGTGGACGCGTGGTTCGCGCAGCGCGGCGTGCTGCCGGCGTCGTTCCGCGACCTGCAGCATCGCTCGCTCACCAAGGCCGGCCGCGTGATCTGGCAGTCGGTCAGCGGCCTGCCGGTGATGGCCGCCGAGGGCAAGGTCAAGGGGTATCGCGGCACCGCAGCCGACATCACCGCGCGGCGCCACGCCGAGGACCGCGTCCAGTACCTCGCCACGCGAGACGCGCTGACCGGATTGCCGAACCGCCGGCTTCTCGCGGAGCGCGCCGAGCAGGCGATCGTCGCGGCGGCGCGCTCGCGGGGCCGGCTGGCGCTGCTGTCCTTCGACCTCGACCGCTTCAAGCTGGTCAACGACGCGCTCGGCCACGTCGCCGGCGACACGCTGCTGCGCGCGGTGGGCGAGCGCATCGCCGGCGCGCTGCGCCGCCAGGACACGCTCGCGCGGCTGGGGAGCGACGAGTTCGCGCTACTCTGGGATGACCTGAAGTCGCCGGCCGAGGCGGCCGTGGTCGCGCAGCGGATCGTGCACGCGTTAGGAAGGCCGTTCACGGTCGACGGGCGCTCGCTCGGCGTGACGGCGTCGATCGGCATCGCGGTGTACCCGGACGATGGCGCCACCTTCGCCGACCTGCTGAAGAACGCCGACCTCGCGATGGGGCAGGCCAAGTCCAGCGGGCGCAACGCCGTGCGCCGCTACTCGCACGAGATGGGCGTGCGCGGCGCGGCGCGGCTGGCGCTGGAGAACGACCTGCGGCGCGCGGTGTCCCAGGGCGAGCTGGTGCTGCACTTCCAGCCGGTGGTCTCCGGCGGCGGGGCGCGCCCGCGCATCGTCGGCGCGGAGGCGCTGGTGCGCTGGCAGCATCCGCGGCGCGGCCTGCTGATGCCGGATACCTTCATCCCGGTGGCGGAGGAGATCGGCCTGATCCGCGCCATCGGCGAATGGACGCTCGACCGCACGCTGGCGCAGGTCGGCGCCTGGGGGCGGCTGCCGGACGACCCGTGGTTCGCGCTCAACGTGTCGTCCTACGAACTGGCCGAGGGCGACGCCTACGTCGAGCGGCTGGCGCAGTCGCTGGCGCGCAATCGCGTCGATGGCGCGCGCGTCGAGCTCGAAGTCACGGAGCGCGCGCTGATGTCGAACGTCGCCGCCAACATCGAGACGCTGCGGCGCATCGGCGAGCTGGGCGTGCGGCTGGCGATCGACGACTTCGGCACCGGCTACTCGAGCCTCGCGTACCTGCGCCGGCTGCCGATCGACAAGCTGAAGATCGACCAGTCTTTCGTGCGCGAGCTGGCCACCAACCGCGACGACGCGATCATCGTCGAGACCATCGCCTCGATGGCGCACAACCTCGGCCTGCACGTGGCGGCCGAGGGGGTGGAGGACGACGCGCAGCTGCAGAAGCTCGTCGCGCTGGGCTGCGAGGAGTGGCAGGGCCACCGCTTCAGCCAGCCGCTCGATGCGAGGTCGCTCGAGCAACTGCTGCGCGGCGGGCGGACCGCCGCGCTGGCGTCCTGAGCGCGGTCGCGGCAACCGTGGACGCGATGCCGCTCGCGGCGCTGCCGGCGCCGCGCGGCGTGCCGTTCTTCGGCAACCTGCTGCAGCTCGACGCGAAGCGCGCGCACCTGGTCCTCGAGGCGTTCGCGCGCGAGCTGGGCACGCCGTACCGCATGCGGCTGCGCAAGCGCGACATGCTGGTGGTGAGCGATCCCGTGGCGATCGCGGAAGTGCTGCGCGCCCGGCCAGGCGTGTTCCGCCGCGGCCGGCCGGTCGAGTCGGTGTTCGCCGAGATGGGCATCGCCGGCGTGTTCTCGGCCGAAGGGCGCGACTGGGAGCGCCAGCGCCGGCTGGTGATGCGGGCCTTCGATCCGGGCCACCTGCGCGGCTACTTCCCGGCCCTGTCCGCGGTGACGGGACGGCTGCGCCGGCGCTGGATGGCCGCCGCCGCGCGCGGCGACGCCCTCGACATCCAGTCCGAGCTGATGCGCTACACGGTGGACGTCACCGCGGGCCTCGCCTTCGGCACCGACACCAACACGCTGGAGCACGACGACGACCTGATCCAGCAGCACCTGGAGAAGGTGTTCCCGATGCTGTCGCGGCGCATGAGCTCGCCGTTCATGTACTGGCGCCATTTCCGCTTGCCGGCGGACCGCGCGCTGGACGCCAACCTGGCGCGCATCCGCGAGGCCGTCGACGGCTTCATCGCGCAGGCGAGGGCGCGACTTGCCGCCGACCCGGCCCTGCGCGAGAAGCCATCGAACCTGATCGAGGCGCTGCTGGCGGCGCGCGACCAGCCGGATTCCGGCTTCACCGATCGCGACGTCTCCGGCAACGTCTTCACCGCGCTGCTGGCGGGGGAGGACACCACCGCGAACACGCTGGCGTGGTTGTGCCATTTCCTCGCCCGCGACCCGGCGGCGCAGGCGGCGATGCGCAGCGAGGCCGATGCCGTGCTCGGCGACAACCCGGAACTGCAGGACTTCGCGCGGGTGCAGGACCTGCCGTACCTGGACGCTGCGACGCGCGAGGCGATGCGCCTGAAGCCGGTGGCGCCGTTGCTGTTCTTCGAGGCGAACGAGCCGGCGCAGGTCGGCGGCATCGCCGTCGCGCCGCGCACGCCGGTGGCGACGCTGATGCGGCCGGCGGGGCTCGACCCGGTCCTGTTCCCGGAACCGATGGCGTTCCGCCCGCGGCGCTGGCTGGAAGGCGACGCCGAGTCTTCCAGGGCGGCGCAGCGCGTGCTGATGCCGTTCGGCGGCGGTCCGCGCTTCTGCCCGGGACGCTACCTCGCGCTGCTCGAAATCCGCATGGTGGCGTCGATGCTGGCGAGGAACTTCACGTTGCATCCGGCGGGCGGCGAACCGGAGGAGCGCTACAACCTGTCGATGATGCCGCTCGGCCTGCGCGTCCGGCTCGAAGCCCGCGCCTGAGCGCGACGGGCCTTCAGTCGCCCAGGCAGATGCCGAGGTCGCGCGCGGTGCGCACCGTGTCGGCGCCGCGCGGCACCGATTTCATGCGCCGCGTGGCTTGCGCGAGCGGCACGTACTTCACCGTCGGCGGGTTGAGCGCCACCATCACGCCCGAGCGCCCCTCGGCCAGCCCGCGCACCGCGGCCGCCCCGAAGCGCAGGGAAAGCAACCGGTCGAAGGTGGTCGGCGAGCCGCCGCGGAGCAGGTGGCCGAGCACGACGTGGCGCGTGTCCTTGCCGGTGCGCGCGGCGAGCTCCGCGGCCACTTGCGCGCCGATGCCGCCCAGGCGCTCCGCGGCGCCGAGCTTCTTCTCCACCACCGAACGTCGTCCGCCCTTCGGCTTCGCGCCCTCGGCCACCACCACGATCGAGTAGGCGCCGCCGGCGCGTTCACGCTCGCGAAGCGCTTCGGCCACCTTGCCGATGTCGTAGGGGATCTCGGGGATCAGGATCGCGTTGGCGTCGCCGGAGACGCCGCTGTTCAGGGCGATCCAGCCGGCGTAGCGGCCCATCACCTCGACCACCATGATGCGCCGGTGCGACTCTGCGGTCGTGTGCAGGCGGTCGATGCACTCCGTGGCGAACGACACCGCGGAGTCGAAGCCGAAGGTGATCACCGTGCTGTCGAGGTCGTTGTCGATGGTCTTCGGCACGCCGACCACGCGCAGGCCCTTCTTCGACAGCGCGTGGGCGATGCCGAGCGAGCCGTCGCCGCCGATGGCCACCAGCGCGTCGACATGCTCTCGCTTCAGCGCCTGTACCACGTCGCGGGTGCGGTCGCGCTCGACCATCCGGCCGTTCGCCAGCCGGGTCGGGTAGTGCAGGGGATTGCCGGCGTTGGTGGTGCCGAGGATGGTGCCGCCGAGGTTGGTGATGCCGCGCACGCGCTCCGGCGTCAGCGGGACGAGTCCCCGCTTCGCGGACGGACCGAGCAGGCCGTCGTAGCCCGAGCGGATGCCGACGCAGTCCCAGCCATGGCGCGATGCGGCCATCACCACCGCGCGGATCACGGCGTTGAGGCCGGGCGCGTCGCCGCCCCCGGTGGTGATGGCGATGCGGCGGATGCGGGGCTTGCGTGACGTGGCCATGGCAGTCCTTATACTGGCGGGATGAAACGCACCCTTGTTGTCCTCGCGGCTCTCTTCGCGGCCGCCCCGGCCCACGCGCAGCAGTGGTCGCCCTCGCAGCCGATCCGCGTGATCGTACCCTATGCGCCGATCGGCACCTCCGACATCATCGCGCGCAGCATGAGCGACAAGGTGCGCGAGCGCCTCGGCCAGCCCTTCGTCATCGAGAACCGTCCCGGCGCCTCGACCCAGATCGCCACCGAGGCGGTGGTGCGCTCGAAGCCCGACGGGCACACCTTGCTGATCGTCGCCAACACCTTCAACGTCAACCCGAGCCTGTTCCCGAAGCTGCCCTACGACTCGCTGAAGGACCTCGAGCCGGTGACCTACGCCGGCGTCACGCCGCACGTGCTGGTGGTGCATCCGTCGCTGCCGGTGAAGAACCTGAAGGAACTGCTCGACCATGCGAAGGCGCGTCCCGGGCGGCTGTCCTACGGCTCGGTGGGCAACGGCACCTCTTTCCACCTCGGCATGGAGCAGCTGAAGAAGCTCTCCGGCACCTTCATCGTGCACATCCCGTACAAGGGCATGGGCCCGGTGCTGAACGACCTGCTGGGCAACAACGTGCAGCTCGCCTTCGCCAACCCGCCGAACGCGGCGGCGATGATCTCCTCGGGGCGGCTGCGCGCGGTGGCCATGGCGCACCCGACGCGGATCGCGCAGATGCCCGACGTGCCGACGCTCGCCGAGCAGGGCTTCCCGGGCTTCGAGTCCAATTCCGGCTTCATCTACCTCGCGCCCGGCGGCACGCCGGCGAACATCCTCGATCGCCTGAACGCCGAGTTCGTGGCGGTACTGCGCGATCCCGCGGTGCGTGACGCGCTGACGAAGCAGGGCGTCGAGGTGATGGCCACCTCGCGCGCCGAGACCGCGGCGTTCATCCGCCGCGAGATGGCGAAGTACGCGGAAGTGGTGAAGTTCTCCGGCGCGACCGTCGACTAGCCGTCCCAGCCGTCGACGATCGCGTCCAGCCCGGCGCGGAAATCGGCCGTCCGGGGTTTCCAGCCCGGTACGCGGGGCGCGGGGGTGCGCCCGGGCATGCCGAGCGCCACCTGCTGCATGTGCTCCTCGCGCACGACGAGCTTCATCAGCGGCTTCGAGATCAGCGGCGCATGCAGCGGGCGGCGCCGCCCGACCTTGCGAGCGAAGTGGTCCATGAATTGCATGAACGGCAGCGGGTGGCCGTCGGTGGCGTAGAAGGTCCTGCCGGCGTTGTTCCTGCGGGCGGCGGCGAGCAATGCGGCGACGGCGTCTTCGACGTGCAGGTGGTCCTGCCTGGCGGCGGCGGGGCCTGCCCAGTACGGCCGGCCCAGCCGGAACGCGGTGCGGTAGGCGCGCAGGTCCGCGCTGCCGGGGCCGTAGAGGTAGCCGAGCCGCACCACGCACGCCGGCATGCGTCCGGTCAGCGCCAGCGCCTCGCACTCGAGGATGGCTTCGGCAAGCGAGCGCAGCGGGTCCGCCGGCGGCATCACGCGCACGAACGCGAAGCTGGCGTGGACCAGCATCGGCGCATCGGTGCGCAGGGCACGGCGAATGCCGGCGAGCGCGGTGCGCGAGAAATCCTTCCACGCGTGGCCGTCGTGCAGGAGCGTGTTGGCCTGCTGGCCGGCGAGGTTGAAGTGCGCGCCGCCCACGGGCCTGGCGCGGGCGAGGCGGCGGCCGAGTTCGGTCATCGGCCGGGGAACGCTTCGTCGAGGAGCCGCGGCACGATCTCCTTCATCGGCAGGTCCCGGCGCAGGCGGTCGAGCATCGCCTGCGCCCTCCCGGCGCGGTCCGGGAGCCGCAGCGCGCCTTCGCAGGCGTCCAGGAGCGCTTCCGGGGCCACGTGGTTGACGAAGGGGTCCAGGTGGCTCGGCTGCGGGCATTGCTCGTGCAGCACGAAGCAGCGGTTCATCACCAGCGCGTGCATGCGCGACACCGACGGCAGGCGGGTCTGCGGGCCAAGGCGCAGCGACAGGCACACCTTCGCGCGAGCGAGGTAGTCCCGCCGCACGTCCTCGGGTACTTCGTGGTGGTGCGACACGACCTTGTGCCGCGCCGCCAGCGCTTCCAGGATGCCGCGGCGGTGCGCCGTCGGCGTGCCGGAGAAGTAGAAGTCGATGTCCTTCGCGGCTTCGGGCCGATGCTCGACACGCGGCCAGCCCTCGGTGTAGCCGTGCGGAAAGCACCGCACCGGCACGCCCGGCGCGAGCCGGCCGTAGGGCTCGACCAGCGTCTCCACCGGCACCCAGATCGCAGCGGCGTGCTCGGCGACGGTGGCGAAATTGTCGTGGCGCAGCTGCCACATCTCCTGCAGGTCGTAGTGCGCGTGTCCCGGCGCCACGCCGAGGTTGAAGGTCTCGCCGGTGATCTCCTCGGTGCCCCACAGCACCAGCGGCGTGCCGGAAGCCGCGAGGCCGATCGCCATCTCGAGGAGCTTCGGGCCGAAGTTCTCGACCAGGATGTTCGGCGTGCCCCGGACGAGGCCCCTGCTGAAGGCCGCGGCGTGGCCCGCGGACTCGAGCGAATGCTTCAGGTGCTCGGCGAGGTCGTGCATCCCCGCGTTGTGGTTGCCGGTGAAGATCGAGAACCGCACGGGCGGCTCAGCGCGAGGCGAAGGCTTCGTCGAGCAGGCGCGGCATGATCTCCCTCATCGGCAGCTCGCGCCGCAGGCGCTCGAGCATGGCGTCGGCGCGCGCCTGCCGGTCCGTCGCCGCGAGTGCTTCCGCGCAGGCGTCCGGCAGGTCCGCGTACGCGACCGGGACGACGACGCCATCCAGATGGCCGGGTACGGGACACTGTTCCTGCAGCATGAAGCAGCGGTTGGAGACCAGGTAGTGGATGCGCGACGAGGAGGGCAGCCGCGTCTCCGGGCCGAGCCGCAGGGACAGGCAGACCTTCGCCCGGGAGAGGTACTCGCGGCGCAGGAATTCCGGCGCCTCGGCGTGGTGCGTGAGCACCGAGTGCTTCGTCCCCAGCCGCGCCAGCAGGTCCTTGCGGTGCGGCGTCGGCGTTCCCGAGAAGTAGATGTCGATGTTCTTCTGCGACTCGGGGCGCTGCGAGACGTCGGCGAAGCCCTCGGCGTAGCCGTGCGGCACGAACTGCACCGGGTTCTCCGCCGGCACCAGCGCGCGGTACGCCGGCAGCAGCGGCTCGGCCGACACCCACACCGCCGATGCGTGCTCGGCGACGGTGGCGAAATTGTCGTAGCGCAGCTTCCAGTGCTCGCGGTCGCCGTAGTGCGAGTCGCTCTCGGCGACGTTCATGTTGAACGTCTCGCCGGTGATCTCCTCGCTCGCCCAGACGATGACCGGCGTGCCGGAGGAGGCGAGGTCGATGGTGGCTTCGACCAGCTTCGGCCCGAAATTCTCGATGATGATGTTGCAGGCGCCGCGGACCAGCTTGGTGCCGAAGTAGGCGACGTGCCCGCAGCTTTCCAGCGACTTCTGCAGGTGCAGCACCAGGTCCTGGATCACCGTGCCGTGGTTCTGCAGGTAGAGGTTGAAGCGCATGCGCGGGCGATTGTACAGGGCGCTCCGGCCGGCGCGGCTACAATGGCCAGGCGCCCATGACAACCTCCCGCAGCGACATCGCGTCCTGGATCCTCGCCGGACTCTCCCTCGTGGCCGTGCTCAAGCTCGGGCTCCTGCCCGCGCTGCTGGCGGCCCTGCTGGTCTACGAGCTGGTGCACGTGATGGCGTCGCGCTTCGGCTTCCTGCGCGTCGGCACCGAGCGCGGCAAGATCCTCTCCGTCGGGCTGCTGGCGACCGCGATCGTGGTGGCGCTGGTGGCGGCGGGCTTCGGCGGCTGGGTGCTGGTGCGCAGCGATGCCGGGAGCGCCGCGGCGCTGGCGGCGCGGCTGGCCGACATCATCGAGGGCGCGCGCGGCACGCTGCCCGACTGGCTGATGGACATGATGCCGGACAACGCGGACGACCTGAAGGCCGCCGCCGTCGAGTGGCTCAAGGCCCATTCCAAGGACCTGCAGCACGCGGGCGCGGCGATGGGCATCACGCTCGCGCACATCCTCATCGGCATGGTGATCGGCGCCATGGTGTCGCTGTCGGACGCGCGACCCGCGGCCGAGCTGGGCGAGCTCGCGCGCTCGCTGCGCGAGCGCGCGGTCCGGCTCGGCGACGCGTTCCGCCGCATCGTCTTCGCGCAGGTGCGCATCTCGGCTCTCAACACGCTGCTGACCGGGATCTTCCTGTGGGCGGTGCTGCCGATGTTCGGCATCCACCTGCCGCTGGTGAAGACCATGATCGCGTTCACCTTCCTCGCCGGGCTGCTGCCGGTGATCGGCAACCTGATGTCCAACACGCTGATCGTGGTGGTGGGGCTGTCGCAGGGCGTGGGGCCCGCGCTGGGCTGCCTCGGCTTCCTCGTCGTCATCCACAAGCTCGAGTACTTCATCAACGCCCGCATCGTCGGCTCGCAGATCCAGGCGCGCGCATGGGAGCTGCTCGCGGCCATGCTGGTGATGGAGGCGGCGTTCGGCATCATCGGCGTGGTCGCCGCGCCGGTCTACTACGCCTACCTCAAGGACGAATTGAAGGCGCGCCGCCTCATCTAGCGCGGCACCTGCCCGCGCTTCGCCACGATTCGCGCCGCGCACGCGCAGAAACCGCCGGTAGCCTGCCCCGTATTGCAACCGGCGGAGGCGGCACCCATGGGACGCGCAGTGATCCTGAAGACGATCGGCATCGGCATCCTCGCGCTGCTGCTGATGATCCCCGTGGTGATGATCCGCGACCTGATCAGCGAGCGGCAGTCGCGCCGCAACGAGGCGGTGCGGGAGATCGCCGAGGGCTGGGGCGGCCACCAGGTACTGTCCGGCCCGTACGTCGTCGTGCCCTACCGCCGCACCTGGACCGAAGTCGAGACCGAGAAGGTGGACGGCCGCCAGAAGGAGCGGCGCACGGAACGCGTCGAATCCGGGCTGCTGCGCCTGCCGGCGGACGCGGTGACGTGGCGGGTGGACGCGGCGACCACGGAGAAGGCCCGCGGTGTGCACCGGGCCAGGCTGTTCGGCGCGAAGATCCGCGCCGAGGGCAGCGTCACGATTCCCGCGCGCTACGGCGTGGCTGATGGCGACAGCCGCTACGAGTGGTCTGCGCCGCGGCTGGTGCTGGGCGTGCAGGATCCGCGCGGCATCCGCAGCCTGTCGGCGCTGGAGTTCGGCGCGCAGTCGGTGGAGTTCGTGCCGGGCGCTGCCGACCGCGTCGTCGGCAACGGGGTGCACGCGCAGCTGGAATCCCTGCTCGCCGCGCAGCCGCGCAGCCACGCATTCCGCTTCTCGCTCGACCTGGCGGGTGCTGAGTCCTTCGGCATGGTGCCGCTGGCCAACGAGACCTCGCTCGCGTTCGCGTCGGACTGGCCGCACCCCTCGTTCCAGGGGCAGTTCCTGCCGTCCTCGCACGAGATCGGCGGCGCAGGGTTCGTCGCCCGGTGGAAGGTGTCCCGCTACGCCGCTCAGGGGGCGGAAAGGCTGCGGGCCTGCAACGCGGTGGCCGAATGCCGCTTGTCGAACGGCGAGCGACTGGCGGTCTCGTTCGTCGAGCCGGTCGGCGTCTACCAGCAGCTCGACCGGGCGTCCAAGTATGGATTCCTGTTCGTCGGCCTGGTATTCGCGTCGTTCTTCCTGTTCGAACTGGTGCGCCGCCTCGCCATCCACCCGGTCCAGTACGCGCTCGTCGGGCTCGCGCTGGCGATGTTCTTCCTGCTGCTCACCGCGCTGTCGGAGCACGTGCCGTTCTGGGTCGCGTATGCCGCGGGGGCGGCCGCCTGCGTCGGGCTGGTGACGTTCTACGTGGTCCGGGTGGTGCGCAGCGCGCGCATCGGCGCGGCCTTCGGCGCCGCGCTCGCGGCGCTGCACGGTGCGCTCTACCTGCTGCTGAAGGCCGAAGACTACGCGCTGCTCGCAGGGTCGCTGCTCCTCTTCGCGCTGCTCGCCGGGCTGATGGCCGGCACGCGCCGGATCGACTGGTATCAGCTGACGCAGGGGCGACCGGCGGCCGCTCCCGCGTCGCCGCCCGGGGCTTGAAGGCGGTGTCGGCTTGAGGTGGATCAAAGCGGTGCGCCCCTCGGCGCGGACGATGGGCGGAAGGAGGGCACAACCATGCTTTCTTACGAGGATTGCCTCGCGATGTGCGGCCTCAGCGAGGACGAGGTGCTGGCCATCGCCGAGCACGAGCACATCCCGGCGCTCGCCGCGATGGAACTCGGCAACTACCTCGCCACGTCGCCCGGCGGGGAGGCGTGCATCAGGTCGATGATCCGCGACGACATCGCCGCGGCGGCGGAGCGCGGCAACCGCGAGCGCGAACTGGCGCTGAAGCTGGTGCTGCGCAACTTCGTGCTGGGCCATCCGTCCTGCGACGAGCGCCTGCGGCGCGAACTGCGCCTGCCGGAGCGCCGCTCGGATTGATCGCCGTCAAAGTCGCGCCGCACCGCCTGCCTACACTGCAGGCGGACGACGCATTCGCGACCGAGGAGAACGTCATGGCGGCAGCAACCCCGAGAACCGATGCATCCAATGCGGACACGGTCCACCTTCCCGGGCTGCTGGCCGCGATCGCGGCGCTCGTGGTGGTGATGCTGCTGCCGACGCCGCAGGGCCTGCCGTACGCCGGCCAGATCATGCTCGCGCTGCTGCTGTTCTCGGTGATCCTGTGGATGACCGAGGCGGTGGACTACGCGGTGAGCGCGGTGCTGATCGCGGCGCTGATGGCGTTCCTGCTCGGCACGGCGCCGAACGCGGCGAAGCCCGACGTGGTGCTGGGCACCGGCGCGGCGCTCGGCCTCGCGCTCGGCGGTTTCGCCAACACCGCGCTGGCGCTGGTCGCTGCGGCGACTTTCCTGTCGGCGGCGATGACCGTCACGGGGCTCGACCGGCGTATCGCGCTGTTCGTGCTGTCGCTGGTCGGCGCGCGCGCCAGCCGGGTGGTGATCGGCGCCATCTTCGTCGGCATCGTGCTGGCGTTCCTGGTGCCGTCCACCACGGCGCGCGTCGCGTCCATCGTGCCGATCATCATGGGGATCATCCTGGCGTTCGGCCAGGACCGGCAGTCGCGCCTCGCCGGGCTGCTGATGATCACCACCGCGCAGGCGGCGTCGATCTGGAACGTCGGCATCAAGACCGCCGCGGCGCAGAACATGGTGGCGATCGGCTTCATGGAGAAGACGCTGAAGGCCGGCGTGACTTATCCCGAGTGGCTGCTGGCCGCCGCGCCGTGGGCGGTGCTGATGTCGATCGCGCTGTACTTCGTGATGATGAAGATGATGCCGCCGGAGACCGAGGAACTGGAGGGCGGCAAGGAGGCCATCCGCCGCGCGCTGGACGCGCTCGGCCCGGTCACCGGCCCTGAGTGGCGCCTGCTCGCCATCTCGGCGACGCTGCTGTGCCTCTGGTCGACCGAGAAGATCCTGCATCCGTTCGACACCTCGAGCACCACGGTCGCGGCGATCGCGGTGATGTTCCTGCCGGTGGTCGGCGTGATGGGCTGGAAGCAGGCGCAGCCGAAGATCCCCTTGGGCACCATCGTGCTGTTCGGCATCGGCATCAGCCTCGGCTCGGCGCTGCTGCAGACCAAGGCCGCGGGCTGGCTGGCGAACCTCATCGTGCAGGCGCTGGGGCTGCTGCTGGGCGCGACGTACTGGAACTGGATGGGCTACATGACCCGGTAGTTCCCCGGGGCTATGATGCGGCCTGCGCATTCACCGGACCGCCCATGAGCTACCTGCAGGACGCGAAACCCATCACGCTGGTGGAACTCGGCCGCATGCGCGGGCAGGGCGAGAAGATCGCCATGCTCACCGCCTACGACGCGAGCTTCGCCGCGCTCGAGGAGCGCTGCGGCGTCGAGGTGATCCTGGTCGGGGATTCGCTCGGCAACGTGCTGCAGGGGCGCACGTCGACGCTGCCGGTGACCATGGAGCACATGGTCTACCACACCGAATGCGTCGAGCGCGGCGCGAAGCGCGCGTTCGTGGTCTCGGACATGCCCTTCGGCAGCTACCAGGAGTCGCCGCCGCAGGCGCTGCGCAATGCCGCCCGGCTGCTCGCCGCCGGCGCGCAGATGGTCAAGGTCGAGGGCGGCGAAGTGATGGCCGAGACGGTGCGCTTCCTCGTCGAGCGCGGAGTCCCGGTCTGCGGCCACATCGGCCTCACGCCGCAGTCGGTGCACCAGCTCGGCGGCTATCGCGTGCAGGGCCGCACCGAAGATGGCGTCGCGCGCCTGAAGCGCGAGGCGAGGGCGCTGGAGGATGCCGGCGCTGCGATGCTGGTGCTGGAGATGGTGACGCGCGGCGCCGCCGCCGACATCACCGCGGCGACCCGCGGCATGGCGACCATCGGCATCGGCGCCGGGCCGGAGACGCACGGGCAGGTGCTGGTGCTGCACGACCTGATCGGGGTGTTCCCCGGCAAGCGCCCGCGTTTCGCCAAGGATTTTGTCGGCGGCGTGCGCACCGTGGAGGCGGCGGTGCGGGCCTACGTCGAGGACGTGAAGGCGGTGAGGTTCCCCGCGGACGAGCACTGCTACTGAACGGGCCTACTTGATCCAGCCCTTCTCGCGGTAGAGCCGCGCGGCGCCGTCATGCAACGGCGCGGCAAGGCCTTCATGCACCATGGATTCCGCCCGCAGCGTGTCCAGCGCCGGGTGCAGGCGGCGGAACATGTCGAAATTCTCGAACAGCGTGCGGGTGATCGAGTAGATGGTGTCAGCCGGCACCGCAGTGGTGGTCATCAGCGTGGCGCGAACGCCGAACGCGCGGGTTTCCTGCGGGTTGGCGTTGTAGACGCCTCCCGGGATGGTGGAGAAGGAAAGGTAGGGGCGCGACTTCACGAACTTGTCGATGTTCGGCCCCGATAGCGCGACCAGCTTGGCGCCGCAGATCGCGGTGGGCAGCTGCACGATCGGCGTCGGGTGGTCGATGCTGACGAAGAAGCCATCGATGCGGTTGTCGCACAGCGCGGGGCCCGATTCGTCCGGGGTCAGCCTCGGCGCCGGCGCGAAATCGCTCGTCGACCAGCCGACCGCGTCGAGGAATTCGGCGACCGCTCCCCGGACCACGGTGTCGCGCTCGCCGACGTTGAAGCGCTTGCCCTTGAGGTCGGTGAGCGACTTGATGCCGGCTTCCTTGCGCACCACCACGGTGTACGGCTCGGGGTGCAGCGACATCACGGAGCGCAGGTCGGTGGCCGGGCCCTCGGCGCTGTATTGGCCGATTCCCTTCACCGCCTTGTGATGGACGCCGGATTCGACGAGGGCGAGGTCGACGTCCTTTTCCTTCAACGTCCTCATGTTCTCCAGCGACCCGGCGGTCGATTCGACCGAGCAGCGCAACCCCGTGTCGGGGCGATAGTGGTTGATGACGCGGCAGAGCGCGCCGCCGACGCCGTAGTAGACGCCGGTGAGCGTGCCGGTGCCTACGTTGATCCACTGGTGCGGTTGCTGCTGGCCGTGCGCCGCGCCGGCGGCGAGGGCGAACAGCAGGGCGGTCAGGCTGCGCATCGGGTGTCCGGGGGACGGAAAGACAAGGCGACGAGGATAGCGGTGCATGAAAGGGGATGCAACCGCCGCCTAGCGGGGCAGCGCGGCGACGAAATCATCCAGCATCGCGTTGAAGCGCTCGCTGTCGTCCGCGAACAGCGCGTGGCCCGCGTCGGTGAAGACCTCGACGCGTGTGGCCGGCCGAGCGAGGCGCAGGTTCTCGGCCTGCTCGGCGAACTGCGGCGTCACCGCGTACAGCAGCGGCTTGGGGAACGCCCGCGCGATGTCGCGCCAGTGCGAGCGGTGGATCTTCGACGGGAACAGCGACAGGCTCGCCTCCAGCGGCATGCGCAGCGCCTGGTCGCGCAGGGTCGCCAGTTCGGCGTCCGGCGGCGGGTTGCGGAAGATGTCGCGCACGAAGCGATCCAGCGCCGCGGCGCGGTCGCGCCGCAGGTCGGCGGTGAAGCCGCCGACCTTCGCCGGCGGTTTCGGCGGCGGATGCTCGCCGACTGAACTGTCGACCAGCACGAGGCCGGCGACCGACGCGGCGTTTCCCGTGTGCACGTATTCAAGGGATTCCAGCGCACCCAGCGACCAGCCGACGAGCACGATGCGCCGGTAGCGCGCGGCGAACTCGCCGATGTCCTTCGCCCGGCGCGCGATGGTGAAGCCGCGGGCCGGGACTTCGGAGAGGCCCTGCCCGCGCGGGTCGAGGACGGCGACGGGATGGCGCGCCGAGAGCGCATCCACCTGCCGGCGGAAGATCGATCCCGGCATGGACCAGCCGGGCACGAAGGCGATTACCGGCGCGTTGCCGCCGTGCGGGCCCGCCTCGAGCACGTGCAGGCGGACCTTGTCCGAGGTGAGCATGAAGCGGGCGGCGGGCTCTGCGCTCATCGCCGTCGGGCAGGTCGCGGCAAGCGCCGCGGCGGCCAGCAGCCGCGCCGCGCTAGCGCGGCGAATCGGCGCGCGCCAGCGGGTCGCCGTTCCCATGCAGGGCAGCCTGGGGACCCTGGCGCTTGCGGGCGACGATCACGTGCGAGCGCTCGTCGCGACGGTCGTGGTACTGGTAGCCGAAGGTGAACGGCAGGGGATCGGGCTGGCGCGCCTGCCATTCGCGCGCGAGGCTGACCTGGAAGGCGCGCTGGAACGGCGGGATCGGCTTGCCGTAGCGCCCGTACAGCTTGACCTCCCAGTTGCGCGCGAGCGAACCGTAGGGGAACCCGGAGTCGTCCTGGACGATGAACCCGGAGACGTCGAGCAGCGTGTTGTGGATGACGCTGAAGTTGCCGCCGTGGAGCAGGTAGGAGGCCGACTTGATGAAGGTCGTCGTCGGGCCGAGGCTGCGCAGGTAGTCGACGAATTCCGGGTAGTGCCGCAGCCCGTTGTTGGTGACGTCGAGCGAGAAGTAGTGCATGCGGCGCACGCCGGGCGAGCCGGGCACGCGGAACTCGATCGTCACGCCCTTGAACTCGCGCATCGGCGCCTCGCCGGCGACCTGCCGCGTGCGCAGCCGCTCGATGTCCTTCGGCACGACGCGCAGGATCTCCAGGCCGGACATGGTCATCGAGATCATCACCAGCGGGACCACGCCGCGCAGGTGCGGCGTGCGCAGGTGGCGCGCCATGTGGTCGGTGATGAAATAGTTGCGCTTGAACAGGTCCGCCGTCGCGATGCGCGTGTCGGCGATCAGGCGCTGCAGCTGCTTCTCGGTCATCGCCTCGATGTCGGGCACGTCGCCCGGGTGCTCCAGGCCGAACATGACGAAGGTCTCGCAGTCCGGGAACATCCAGTAGGCGTTGAAGAAGTCCGGGCCGCTGAACGGGTACAGCAGGGTCTTGCCGAGAGGGCAGGTGCGCGAGATGGCCGAGTCGCGCCACGTGGTCATGGCCGCGACGCGGCCCTCGCGCAGGCGGTTCCACGAGTCCTGCATGGCCGCGCTGTGGTCCAGCCAGGCCTGGGTCTGCGCGAACGCGACGTGCGAGGGGACGTTCGGCTCGAGTCCGGACATCAGCCGCGCGGTCGAATTGACCTTCCATTGGGCGCCGAGGTCGAAATCGGCGCGCAGCTGCGCGAGGGCTGCAAGGGGAAGCGCAAGGACTGCGAGAAGTGCGTGCCGGAACATCATGATTCTTCTATCGTTCGATTCGTCATTTTAGCATTCGATCGGATTTCCGGCAGGGCCATCGGGTCCCGCGCGGATGAAACCCCAACGCACGAGCGGGCCTGCCGGCATACAGCCCGCGCGGCCAGTTTCGCAGCCCGTTCCTGCGAGAATGCGGCATGGGACGCGAACCGGACGAGAAGCCGAGGTTGTCAAAATTGATGGGCGAACGCGGCCTGTGCTCGCGCCGCGAGGCGGACGAGTGGATCGCGAACGGCTGGGTGACGGTCGACGGGGTCGCCATGGACACCCTGGGCGTGCGGGTGCCGCGCGACTGCGTGATCGAGATCGCCGACGTCGCCCGGCGCACCCAGGGCGCCCGCGTCACGGTGCTGCTGAACAAGCCGGTGGGCTTCGTCTCCGGGCAGGCCGAGGACGGCTACCGGCCGGCGTACACCCTGGTGACGCGGGAGAACCGCTGGAACGAGGACCCGTCGCCGACCCGCTTCCTGCCCGGCCACCTCAAGGGCCTCGCGCCGGCGGGGCGTCTGGACATCGACTCCACCGGACTGCTGGTGCTGACGCAGGACGGTCGCGTCGCCAAGAAGCTGATCGGCGAGGATTCCTCGATCGAGAAGGAGTACCTGGTGCGCGTCATCGGCACGCTGGACGCCGCCGGGCTGGCATTGCTGAACCTCGGCCTGTCGCTGGACGACCGGCCGCTGAAGCCGGCGCGGGTGTCGTGGCAGAACGAGGACCAGCTGCGCTTCGCGCTGCGCGAGGGCCGCAAGCGCCAGATCCGGCGCATGTGCGAGCTGGTGGGCCTCAAGGTGGTCGGCCTGAAGCGCATCCGCATCGGCAGCGTCTCGCTCGGCAAGCTGCCGTCGGGCAAGTGGCGCTACCTGGCGCTGGACGAGAAGTTCTGAGCCGCCGCCATGGCCCGCTTCCGCATCGTCTTCGCCCCGGGGCGCCGCATGGGCTGGCTGCAGCGCGTGGCGGCGTTCGCGGTGCTGGCGGGTGTCGCGGTGCTGGCCTTCTTCTTCCTCACCGTGGTGCTGGTGGTCGGCGCGGCCCTTGCACTGGTGTTGATCGCACGCCTGTGGTGGCTGAAGCGCAAGCTGCGGCGGGCTCCCGCGACCGGGACCGGCACCTACGAGGGCGAGTACGTCGTCATCGAGCACGTCGAGGAGCGTCCGCCGCGCGCCGATCCGCCACCCGGGCGGCCGCCGCTACCGTAGCACCGCGACCTGCTTGCGGGTGATGAGGTCGAAGTCGATCTCAGCGCCCAGGCCCGGTCCCGTCGGGGCGTGCACGTAGCCCTCGGCATCCATCTCGATGTCCTTCGCCAGCCCGTACTTCTGCGCCGCATCGGGCAGCAGGACCTCGAAGTACTGCGTATTGCGGATCGCGGCGATGACGTGC
>SXGT01162315.1_pt1 | contig 19156 bp, 18 predicted proteins | sample 3176221 | NCBI WGS metagenome assembly SXGT01 (sample SAMN11356862, study PRJNA531348) | freshwater metagenome | isolation source: freshwater sample F1-120 | place: China: Fuxian Lake, Yuxi | collected 2017-12-25
CCGGCATGGCAGTAGCCTAGCAGCAACATCGTTCCGGTACGTCTGCGCCGCGGGCCTCGCAGAAATCGTCTGTCCTGAGCGGCAACTCGCGGGTTACCGTTCGGGCCATCGCCAGACCGGAGCCGGACTTCGACAAGGTTGCAAAGGTATTGCTTGAGCTAGTCCGAACACAGCAAGCGCGTAAGCGTTCAAGGATCGAGACGCAATGATGAATGACGATGCAGATTTCCTCACAGAGTTGACCACAGCTCAAAGAACAGCCCTGCTCGAAATGGTCATCGACCCGGGATTCGTGAACTATCGACTTGTCGAAACGATTCTTGGTGAGAAGGTCATGGCACTCGTGCACCGCGAGATCGATCAGCTGCCCAGCGAGTTGCCCGAGGGTCTGAAACGAGGTCGAATCGATCACATCTATTCCCGAGCAGTCTTGCACTTCTGCCGCTGGCTGCCCGCCCCAAGTCTGGTGGAGCTGTTGGCCGCCGGCAAGGGTCGACTGTTTTGCGCGACGGTCAATGTCGCAGCAACCCCTGCCGTCTACGACCAGCACCGAGTCGTATCGCAAGTCGATGTTCCTGGCGTTGACATACCGCGGGTTGAGCTTCATTACTCAACGAGTCACATCCACTCCGACACCACCCGAATGGAGTTGAGCCAAGGCGGGGAAATAGCCATTGTTGCGCGCTTGGGACGGCGAGTCGGAGAGGTTCTTGTTTTCGAGCCACTTGTAATGGGCGCTCCGTGGCTGACATCATCAGGTGATGTGCCAGACCCACTACCTGGCGGTGCCGAGTGGTTTAGCTACGAATACTTCGAAGTGTTCATTGAGGATATCGATGAGTTTGGCAAAGTCCGGGGTGTTCCTGCTCCCGATAATATTGACATCCTGGAACGAATCTCTGAGCGAGCATTCAAGCAGTGTCTTGCGGATATCCTCGGAGACGAGGCTAAAAAGGACTGGGGTGGCGAGATGTCGGACCACTTCAGTGCTCACTTGCACTTAGGTGGCCGCGCTACGACCGGGGCGTTCATCTTGAAGGGGCCGGCTCGATTCGCGCCGATGGGGCTAAACAGTCTCGGTAAGAACAATGACCAGATCTATAGACTTAGCCAGGAGCCGGCGGAGCTACTCGTAGTTCAGCACTGCCATGAGATCTTGCCACCGGTTCGCGCGACTCTCCGCGCCTTCGCGGTACAGCCAGGACGCGCGCGCCACTACTGCCTAATCGACGGCCGTGACTCGCTCCGTCTGCTTCAGGCTTACGGATTGGTCGACCGGGCGCTGGAACTGAGTAGTCATCCGGGCCTAGCAATCGAGGATGGGGGCATGTAAGACACGTGAGCTCATCGAAGGACCGAATTGACGACGACTACCCAATGATGCCGGTGCGGCGACCTCAGGGGTGGACGGTCGGATACATCGAGGCAGCTGAAAAGGCGTTCGAGGAAGTTCCGGTTCACCTCCGTTCGAGTGTTGTCGCGGTTCTCTGGTTCAAGAACGGCAAGACGAGATTTGCCGGAACTGCCTTCTTCATCTCACCATCGCTACTGGTCACAGCGCGACACGTTGTTTGGGACGACGAGATTGAACAGCCAGTGCTACCACCCGGTGTTGCGACGCATACGTTCGAGTTCCCACAGGACGGCCATCTACTTCTCCTCGTTCGCGGCGGCGATGCCGACGACGCACCGGCAGTGATTGAGGTACTACGCACGTCGTTGTCTGGCCACAACTCCGACGTCGGCCTACTCGAGATCGATCCCAGTGAGGTCCGCCAGTATTTCCCGGACCTGGTGTTACCCGTGGCGTGCCCACTAACTAGGACCGCACCTGAAGTTGGCGGCCAGTGTCTGGCGGTCGGCTACGCGGACCCGACGATCGATGGCACCTCCGATTGGGTCCCGGCTGAGCCTGGACAAAGCTTTGCTGCCAATGTTCCGCTGCGTGCGCGTGCTGGCGTGATTCGTGAGCTGCATCCCAGCGGGCGGGGCACGAGCAACACCGGCCTCGGTTCGTTCCCGGTCTTCGAGGTGAGCGCCCACTACGACCACATGATGAGCGGTGGGCCCGTATTCAATGAGCAGGGTGAAGTCATTGGAGTCGTGTCCTCCAGCTTCGACTTCGAAGGAGATGAAGAACCGGTTGCCGCGGCTTCGTACATCGCGCCCTTGCTGGCACTGCCCGTCAACGATCCAACGAAGCCGGGGACAACGACGACACTGGTCGAGTTGCTCGAGCGTGGCGTCATTCCGTCAGCTGGGTCGGGGACCATGACGCTGCTGATCGATTACACCGAACAGCGCTACTCAGTTGAGTTCCCGAATAATCAGCCGTGACGTAAACATACTACTCGATCGTGCGTCGGTCTTGTCCTGATTGTCGCAATCAGAGATAATGATTCTCGGCAATCACTGCCCTGACCTGGGACGACAAGTTCGAAAGAGATCCCACAAGGCCCGCTCCGACCCGGGTCAGCGCGCCTGCCGTGCTCCCCGGTGCCTCCTTCATTCGCCGCGCTGAGCCCGGACGTACGCAACGATCGCGTTGGCGTGACCGTGGCCAAGACCATGCTCGGTCTTCAGCCACGCAACGGTGTCGCTGTGTTTCTCCTCGCTGCGACCCGTGACGAGTCCGAGCCAGTGCACGATGGGCTGGCCGTACGTCTTTTCGATCGACGGGAAGTACGACGCTGGACCCTTCGGCTTCTGGGGAGCTGGGGCCATCGCGATCAGCCGGCGAACGCCGGGTCGAGTTGCCCGAGTCGGACGTTGTTGCCGGACGGGTCGCGAAACGACGTGTCGATTCCGTACGGCATCTGTGTCGGCGGATCGTTGAACTCGACGCCGCGACCCGACAGCTCGTTGTAGGCGGCGTAGACGTCGTTCGTCGTCAGAAAGATCGTGCCGGCGAACCCCTTGCCCATCAGGTCCGCGATCGCGGCCGATGTCGCCGCGTCGATCATCGGCTCACCCGGGATCGCCATCAACACGATCTCGACGTCGTCTTGGCCCGCTGGCCCGACGGTGAGCCACCGGAAGTTCCCCATCTCGGGCACGGTCACGTCGCTGCGGACCTCCATGCCTACCTTGGTCGTGTAGAAGGCGAGTGCCTCGTCTTGGTCGTGCACCCACAGTTGCGCGCTCGTGATGCGGATCATGGTTTGGCTCCTTCGGCCCGTGGCGGATCACCGTCGGCCAATGTTGCCGGAGCGCGTGCATCGTCGGCTTCTCGAAACGTGCGGAGTTTCGGCCGCCCGTAGACCTTGACAATGCACGCCGGAACGCGCACGCCCGCGGTAGCCGCCGGAAACGATGCTCGATACGCGGTTGGAGGCATCCTGAACATCCTTGTGAACGACGTCGTGAACGAGCCGAGACTCGACCACCCAACGGTGCCCCCGATCTGGGTGACCGACCAATCGGTCGTGCGCAGCAAGGCCGCAGCCCGCTCGAGTCGTCGCCGAATCAAGTACTGATGGGGCGCCTCACCGAAGGCTCGGCGAAACTCGCGGCTGAAATGCGCGGGCGACAACCCTGCGGCACGAGCGAGGTCGGCCACATCGATTACCTCGCCGTAGTGAGCATCCGCAAAGTCTCGGGCGCGTGCGAGGTGGCGGCTCGGCGGAACTTCGGTCACGCGTCAAGTCTGCCCGATCGTTGGCGTGGATCAGCGACCGACGCGAGCCTCGGAGCGCCGAGCGATGATCTCGGCGACCGTCGCGTCCGGGGACTGCGTCGAGGTGTCGAGCCACAGGTGAACCGGGCCTCGGCGTAGCGTCGAGCGGCCGGTCAGAGGTCGGTGTCGAGCGGAGCGCGACCTTGTGCCCTCCAATGTCCTCAGAGGGAACTGCGGGGCGCAAGGTTGGCGGAGGGAAACAGGCGCACTTGCTGCGGCTCGAAGCGGCCGACGCGACTCGGCTTGCGGGTCGCGGGGATCTCGACGACGCTGAGCGCGTGGTTGCGATACGACCGGCGACGAGTGCCGACTTCGATCGAGTCGTCGAGATCACCTTCGGCTCACCCGCTGACGAACTCGTGGCTCTTGCCGGATCTCGAGAGCTCGCGACCAGGTTCGGAGAGGGTCTGCTAGGACGCGGGTTTGCGACCTCGAAGCACCCGGCCATGGTTGCGGTCGTCGACGCCGAGGCGATGGGCGTGATCCAGTATGTCGTCGTCGACGAACCCGAGCGAACGGGCCTCGGCGAGGTTCGCGTTGTGCTCGACGCGGTCGGTGTCGTCGGGGCGATTCGTCGACTCCGGCGCTTCTACGGGCTCACGCGAGTGCAGTTTTCGCCGCCAAGGGGATCGTTCTACATCGCCGAGCTGCACGTCGATCCGCGCATGCGCGGCGCGGGCATCGGCGGCGCACTGCTCGACTGGGCAGTCAGCGAGGCTCGACGACTCGGATGCACGAGCATGAGCCTCCACACGACCACCTCGAACCCGGCCCGACGCCTCTACGAACGGCACGGCTTCGTGGTGACGAGAACGAAGACCGACCGCAACTACGAGCGTTACACGGGAATCGCAGGTCGGTGCCTGATGGAACGCGACTGCTGACGCTGCGTTCATTGAGTGGATAACCCGAATATACGGGTGTTCCACTCAAGGAACGAGGCGATCACGCGTCGTCGGCGCGGCGGGCGGGGTGTTTCGCGTCAGCCGATCGGGCACGGGATCTCGAGGTCGTAGTACTTCCCGTCGGGGACGTACTGCCCCTGGAAGCTCCAGCGCCCCCAACCGACCTCGATGAACTTCGCACAGACATCGGCGACGGCTTCGTCGTAGTCGGACCACGACCGGTCGATCAGGAGTTCCTTCTCGAGCATCAACTCGGGATCGATCCCGCCGTCGGGGTAATTCCGTGCGAGTTCGCGGCGCTCGAACTGCTCGCGCGAGGTGATCGACACGCCGATTCCGGGCATGTTCGCTCCATACCAGACGACGTACTCGGTGCGGCTCGGAACGGTCGACGACGAGGTGGTCGAGGTGGTCGAGGAACCTCCCGACGAACCTTCGGACGAATCACACGGTGCGTCGGGAGCGGACCGCGCGCGCACCCAGTCCTGGAGTTCGCCAAAGGCCTCGATGACCTGCGCCCGGCTCGTCGTCCCCGGCTGCATGTAGGTGCTGAGCATGTGGGTCTCGAGCCCGAACGGGTTCGTGCCTTCACCCTGGCCGCCCTCGGGTGCCGCCGTGGGCTGCACGGGGCTCAATCCGAGCCCGGGGAGTCCTTGGGTGAGCGCATCGCCCTCGAGCATCACGTAGCGCTCGCCGAACGCGTTGCGGTCGTTGCCGTTCTCCGGGTTCCAGAAGAACGTCCCGCGATCGCCGAACACGGGCGAGATGTAGAGCGCGCCGACCGGCGCGGCCCGCACGGTCCGCAACGCGGGCTCATCGTCGATGCACGGATCTGGGTAGGTCTCGGCGTACCACTTGTTGATCTGTGCGAGTGCGTTGCGGAGGAACAGCGTCCCCTGGCTGTGGCCGACGATCACGACGCGCTTGCCGGCTCGGATGTCGCGCTTCATCCGGTCGACGAGGGTTGCGTTCACGCTGTCGGATGCGTAGTCGGTGTCGAACACGCGCTGGATCGCGAGTTGCAGGTTGTTGCCGATGAGGTCGACGATGCGCGACCCCGTGTTGATGACTGCGCCGCCCGCTCGTTCGACCGCGGAGCACGCACTCATCGCGGCGCGTTCGAGATCGGTCAGTGTCTCGGGGTTCACGCCCATCATCGCGGTCAGTTCGTCCCACAGCACGTCGGGCGGAATCGCTCGCAGGCGCGCCGCGCGCTCGAGTGCCTGCGCGCAACCGTGGCCGGTGTAGTCCCTCGGTTCGAGGAAGGAGTGGTTGTAGACGAGGTGGACGGGAACGCCGAGCGCGCGGTTCAAGTTGTCGCGCGCGAGCGCAGCGTCGACCGACGAGTTCAGCACGCCGTTGACGAAGTACACCTCGACATTGCTGTTGTCGCCGACGGTCGCGTCCGCCTTCCTGTCCAGCGCGAACGATGCATCTGCGGCGCGGGGACGCAACGCGACCGCGTCGACGACACCGCCCGGTCCGGCATCGCCGTCGGAGTAGACGGGGAGGGTCGGTTCGAGGAGCTGACCGTCGAGGAGCGCGTCGAGGGCGAACAACTCCTCGGCCTGGTCAGGCTCAGCGAGCGCGGCGTACATCGCGGTCTCGATCGCGGCGTACTCGGCTTCGAGGTCGGCGGCACTGCTGAGCTGGTCCGTCAACTCGTCGGCCATCTCGACCCACTGGTCGATCGCCGCCTGCGCCTCGGCGCTCGGTGTCTCGGGCGCCGGCGCGTCGATCACCGTGGTCGTCGTCGAGGTCTCGACGTCTGCGGTTGTCGCCGTGTTCGCCGCGCTCGTCGAGGTCGCAGCGCCGGGACCACCGTCGTCGGTGTCTGCCCACAGGACGTACCCCGCCACCAGCGAACCCACCACCGCGAGCGCTCCCGCGACGATGCCCGAGCGTCGTCGCGACGCTCGACGCGCCGCGCTCGGCTCGGGGGTCGCGGTGTCGGGGGTCGCGGTGTCGGGGGTCGTCGGGTCGGCCATCGCTCCTCCTCGGAGTGGCGATCAGCGGGGCGATCGGCACTCTTCTGATCGGCCACCACCACGAACGTTGAGTGGAAGACCCGAATATTCGGGTGTTCCACTCAAAGAACGGGTTCGGCGGGTCGGCGGTAGGGTCGACGGACCAGCGCGACGAGCACCGGAACAACGAGCACGGGAACGACGAGTATTGGAGCGGGCGTGAGCGTCATCGACACGGTGCCGACCCGGTCCGCACGACCGAAAGGGTGGGTTCGTCGCCTCGTCGGCTACATGGGGCCGCACAAGCGTCACGCGTTCGTCGCGTTCGGAGTCGCGATCGCCGGCACCGCGCTCGCGTCGTTCACGCCGCTCGTCCAGAAGGTCATCCTCGACGACGTCATCCGCGACGGACGCCGCCCCCTCGCTCCGTGGATCACGTTGCTCGTCGTCTTCGGGATCGCTCGCTTCGGCCTCGCGTTCGTTCGCCGCTATCGCGGCGGTCGGATCGCCCTCGACGTGCAGCACGACCTGCGGACCGCGATCTTCTCGCAGCTCCAACGGCTCGATTTCGCCAAGCACGACGAACTGCAGACCGGTCAGCTCGTGTCGCGGGCGAGCTCCGACATCGCGCTGATCCAGGGCCTGTTGCAGTTCCTGCCGATCGGTGTCGGCAACGTGTTGATGTTCGTGATCTCGCTCGTGATCATGGTGTTCCTCTCGCCGCTGCTCACGTGCGTGTTCCTGCTCGTCGGGCCCGCGGTGTTGTTCACCGCGCTGCGGCTGCGGACCGCGGTGTTCCCCGCGAGCTGGGAGTCCCAACAGCGCGCCGGCGAGGTCGCGGGCGTGGTCGAGGAGTCGGTCACCGGCGTGCGCGTCGTGAAGGGCTTCGGTCAGGAACAGCAGCAGCTCGACCGCCTGGTCGATGCCAGTCGGCGCCTGTACGGGTCCAAGGTCCGACTCGTCGACTACACGGCGCGACTTCAACCGGCACTCCAGGTCATCCCCGCGTTCGGTCAGGTCGCGGTGCTCCTCCTCGGCGGTTGGCTCGCGATCGAAGGCCGGCTCAGCCCGGGGTCGTTCCTCGCGTTCTCCACCTACATGCTCCGGCTCGTTCCGCCGGTGCGGATGATGGCGGCGATCCTCACGGTCGGCCAGCTCGCGCGTGCGGGCGCCGAACGCATCTTCGATCTCCTCGACTCGACGCCGCTCGTGCAAGACGCTCCCGACGCGGCGCCGCTCGTGGTCGGCGAGGGCCGCATCGAGTTCGATGCCGTGTCGTTCGGGTATTTGCGTAGCGAACCGGTGCTCGACGAGTTCACGCTCACGATCGAGCCGGGCGAGACGGTCGCGCTGGTCGGCGCCTCGGGGTCGGGCAAGTCGACCGTCGCGTTGCTGCTCCCGCGCTTCTACGACGTGCAGTCGGGCGCGGTGCGTATCGACGGGCGCGACGTGCGTGAGCTCACGCTCCATTCGTTGCGGTCGTCGATCGGTGTCGTGTTCGAAGACAGCTTCCTCTTCTCCGACACGATCAAGGCGAACATCGCGTTTGGGCGTCCCGACGCGACGATCGCGGAGATCGAGGCCGCGGCGCGCGCCGCGGAGGCGCACGAGTTCGTCGAGAGCCTTCCCTTCGGATACGACACGGTCGTCGGCGAGCAGGGACTCACGTTGTCGGGTGGGCAGCGACAGCGGATCGCGCTCGCGCGTGCGCTCATCTCCGACCCGAAGCTGCTCGTGCTCGACGACGCCACGAGCTCGATCGACGCGCGCGTCGAGGAGGAGATCCACGCCACGCTGCAGCGGCTGCTCCCCGGACGTTCGACGATCCTCATCGCCCACCGCCGTTCGACGCTCGATCTCGCCGACCGGATCGTCGTCGTGGAGCAGGGTCGCGTGCTCGACGTGGGCACCTACGCCGAGTTGTCGGTGCGGTGTGAGGTGTTCCGGCGCTTGCTGTCGGGCCCGGGTGACGATGTCGAAGGTATCGATGCCGACGCGGTGTTGCCCGACGCCGCCGACGACGGCTGGTTGCCCGGGGCCGTCACGGCGCCCGCCTGGCCCGCCGCAGACCGCGACGACTACGACCCGAACGAACTCGTGCCGTCGGCGTCGCCCCAACCCGGCTCGGCGATGCGCTTCGGGGGACCGCCGGGTGGTGGCGTCGCGGGCGGCATGTCGATGATCGCGGGCGGGCTCGCGCCGACGCCGGAGTTGATGGCGAAGGTCGCGGCGCTGCCGCCCACCGTCGACCAACCCGACGTCGACGAGGACGTCGAGGCGCGACCCGACCCGGCGTTCCGGTTCGGCAGGTTCGTGCGCCCGTACCGGCGTGCCATCGCGCTCGGTCTCGGCCTCGTGTCGCTCGACGCCCTGGCGACGCTGGCAGGCCCCGCGCTCGTTCGGCGCGGCATCGACTCGGGCGTCACCGCCGGCTCGATGCGCGCGCTGTGGATCGCGGGAGGGGCGTTCACCGTCATCACCCTCGCAGACTGGGGTGTGATGTGGGGACAGACGCGCGTCATGGGCCGCGCGTCGGAGCGGTTGCTGCACGCGCTCCGCGTCAAGGTGTTCGCGCAACTGCAACGACTCGGACTCGACTACTACGAGCGCGAGATGGCCGGGCGCGTCATGACGCGCATGACCACCGACATCGACTCGCTGTCGCAGCTCTTGCAGACCGGGCTCGTGAGCGCACTCGTGAACGTCGTCTCGTTCGTCGGTGTCGGCGTCGCGCTTACGTTGATGAACGTCCGACTGGCGCTCGTCACGGCGATCTCACTCCCGCCGCTGTTCGTCGCGACGCATTGGTTCCGGCGACGGTCGTCGGCGGCATACGAAGTCGCGCGCGATCGCATCGCCGCGGTGAACGCGAACCTGCAAGAAGGGCTCTCTGGCGTTCGCGTCTCGCAGGCATTCGCGCAGGAGGGCCGCAGCGCCCGCGAGTTCGAGTCGGTGTCGCGCGAGTACCTCGACGCGCGGCTCGGCGCGCAACGCCTCGTCGCCCTGTACTTCCCGTTCGTCGAGTTGCTCGCCGAACTCACCGGCGCGCTCGTCATCGGCACGGCGAGCGTGTTGATCACCGGTGGATCGCTCACGGTCGGCGAGCTCATCGCGTTCATGCTCTACCTCGATCTGTTCTTCTCGCCGATCCAACAGCTGTCGCAGGTGTTCGACAGCTATCAGCAGGCGCGTGTGTCGCTCGACCGGATCGAGTTGCTGCTCGCGACCGAGACCTCGGTCCCCGAGCCCGAGACTCCCGTGATTCCCGGCCGCCTCCACGGCGAGATCGTGTTCGACGACGTTCGGTTCCGCTACGCGAACACCGTGGAGGACGCCCTGCGGGGGGTGACGTTGCGGATCGCGCCGGGCGAGCGAGTTGCGCTCGTGGGTGAGACGGGAGCCGGTAAGAGCACGATCCTGAAGCTGATCGGACGCTTCTACGACGTGACCGAGGGCGCGGTACGCGTCGACGGCACCGACCTGCGCTCGCTCGCCCCGGTCGCCTATCACGCGCAACTCGGCATCGTTCCCCAAGAGGCGTTCCTGTTCGCGGGAACGGTGCGCGACAACATCGCGTACGGTCGGCGTGACGCGACCGACGCGGAGGTCGAGGCCGCGTCACGTGCAGTGGGCGCGCACGACTTCGTCGCTCGGCTGCCGTTCGGCTACCGCACCGCCGTCAGCGAACGCGGCCGATCGCTGTCGTCGGGACAACGACAGTTGATCGCGCTCGCGCGGGCGCACCTCGTCGATCCGGCGATCCTGCTGCTCGACGAGGCCACGTCGAACCTGGATCTCGCGACGGAGGCGAAGGTCAACTCGGCGATGACGGTCGCGGCGGAGGGACGCACCACGATCCTCGTGGCGCACCGGCTCCAGACCGCCCGGCTCGCCGACCGGATCGTGGTGGTCGACGCCGGGCAGGTCGTCGAAGACGGACCCCACGACGAGTTGCTCGCGCGCGGCGGGTACTACGCGCGCCTCTGGACCGCGAGCGAGGCCGAACCCGCGGCCTGACCCGCCCGGCGTGACGTCAGCCGCAGCAGATGGCGCCGCCCGCGGCGGGGGTTTCGACCGTCGTGGGCGCTTCGGCAGCCGCCGGTGCGCAGCACGTGGTCGGGATCTGCTGCTCGGTGTCGGCGTGCACGACGTAGACCTCCCACCGCTCCGAGTCGGGGCCCGCGGTCCACACCTTGTCTTGGAGGGCGTAGCAGCAGTCGGTCTGTTCTTCGACGTCGGTCGCGAGTTCGGCGGCGCGGAGCCGCGCGATCGCTTCGTTGACCTGTTGGGTCGACTCGACCTCGACGCCGAGGTGGTTGATCGAGCCGCCGGGTGCGTTCGCGTTCTCGAAGAGGACGAGCTTGAGGGGCGGGTCGGCGATGGCGAAGTTCGCGTACCCGGGCTGACGCTTGCGCGGCGGGGTCGCGAACAGCTTCGTGTAGAAGTCGACGGCAGCGTCGAGGTCGGTGACGTTGAGGGCGAGCTGGACTCGAGACATGGTGATCCTCTCCGGTCGGACGACCTTCCGCCGCCTCGACACCATATTGACGATAGTCGATATACTGGCTCACGGATCGAGCGATGTCAATATCGAACGTCATGAATATTGCGAGGTGAGCCGCCATGACCGACGACCTCCGGAGAGCCCGAACCCAACCGGCGCCGGCGCCGGTCTGTTGCGCGCCGATCCTCGCCGAGCCGCTCGGTGAGACCGAGGCCGTCGACCTCGCCCGGATGTTCGCCGCCGTGGCCGACCCCGTGCGCCTGCGGCTCCTCGGTCTCATCGCCGCGTCGCCCGGCGGCGAGGCCTGCGCCTGCAACCTCGTCGAGCCGGTCGGCCGGAGTCAACCGACCGTGAGCCACCACCTCAAGATCCTCTACGAGGCCGGATTGGTGGAGCGAGACAAGCGGGGAACGTGGGCCTGGTACCGCGTCGCGACCGAACGCGTCGCGCAACTGCGCGGCGCACTCGCGAGTTGATCGCGCGAACTCAGTCGACGCACGCGAACGCGGCGCGCAACCGTCGCGCGGCCTCGACCAGGTCGGGTTCGGCGAGTGTCGCGTAGCTGAGCCGCACCGCGTGCGAACCGTCGCGGTCGACGGCGAAGGCCGCGCCAGGGATGTAGGCAACGCCTGCTGCGAGCGCCGGGCCGAACGCGGTCTCGGTGTCGACCGGCGTTTCGCCCCAGAGGAACATCCCGCCGCGCGCTGATGCAACATCGACGCAGCCCGCGAGCGCGGTGGCGAGCGCCGCCGCACGAGACGCGTAGATGCCACGGAGCGCCGCGAGGTGCGCGGTGACGAAGTTGGCGTCGGTGAGCACATCGAGCGCGATCAGCTGCGGCAGCGCCGCGGTGTGCAGGTCGAGCGACTGTTTCGCGCGCACGAGCGCGGGATGCAGCCACATCGGGGCACGCACCCAGCCGACCCGCAACCCGGGGGCGAGCACCTTGGAGGTCGACCCGAGCGTCGCCGTGTGATCAGGAGCGAGCAGCCCCACCGGCGTGCCGCGGGAACCGTCGAACCCCAACGCGCCGTACGGATCGTCTTCGATCACGACGAAGCCGTAGCGCTCGGCGAGCGCGCCGAGTTGCGCGCGCCGCGGCTCGGACAGAACCGCCCCGGTCGGGTTCTGGAAGTGCGGCACGGTGTAGACGAGCCGCGGCCGTAGACCGGCGGCGAGACGCTGGTCGAGCATCTCGACGTCGAGCCCGTCGCGATCGACGGGAACGCCGACCAACCGCGCACCGTTCGCCTCGAACACCTGGCGAGCTCCGAGGTAGACGGGGTCGTCGACGACCACGGTGTCGCCCGGATCGAGCAGTACGCGCGCCAACAATTCGAGGCCTTGCTGCGATCCGGTCGTGACGACGATCTCGTCGGGAGTTCCGAGCGCGGGATGCGCGGCCGAACCGTTCGCGAAGAACTCGCGCAACGCCGCGATCCCCTCGGTCGGGCCGTACTGCAACGCGGTCGGCCCGTAGCGCCCGGACGCGCCGAGTGCTCGCACGCACGCGCGGGCGATCCGGTCGACCGGCAACGAACTGCCGTCGGGAAGCCCACCCGCGAGCGACAGCACGTCGGGTCGCTCCGCCAGGTGCAACAGGTCGCGGATCGCCGAGGAGCGAAGGAGGTCGCTGCGACGGGCGAGATGGGGCATGACGGTCGTCGGCATCGGACCAGTCGACGACGGATCGCGGCCCGAAGGAAGAGGCGCAACGATCGTGGGACCGCCAACACCACCACCGCGGGCCGCGTCAGGCGTCAGAATGGTCGACGATGCGCAAGCGTGCCGACCTCGCCGACTTTCTCCGCGCTCGGCGCGCCGCGCTCCACCCCGAAGATGTCGGCCTCCCGGCCGGAAGCCGGCGACGTACCGCCGGCCTCCGCCGTGAGGAACTCGCGATGCTCGCGGGCGTCTCGGTGAGTTGGTACACGTGGCTCGAACAGGGTCGTCCGATCAACGCGTCGATCGACGTGCTCGAGGCGCTCGCCCGCGCGCTTCGCCTCGATCCGGTCGAGCACGACCATCTCCTCGCGCTCGCCGGTCATCCGATGCGCCGCGCGATCGATTCGGGACGCGATGGCTGCCCGAGCGCGGTCGTGCGGCTGTTGCGCGTGCTCGAACCCGCGCCCGCCTACGTGCTCGGACCGCGTTGGGAGATGCTCGCCTGGAACCGATCGTTCGCCAAGCTCTTCCCCGACGTCGAGACCCTGCCCGACGACGAACGCAATCTCGTGTGGATCCTCTTCGGCAACGCCAACGCGCGCCGGCTCAAGGGGGAATGGGAAGCTGAAGCGCGCCGGACGCTCTCGCAGTTCCGCGCCGAGACCGTCCCGCTGCGCGACGACGCCGAGGTCGCCGCGCTCGTCGATCGACTGCTCGCGGTGAGCGAAGAATTCCGCGACTGGTGGCCGCGCCACGACGTCGCCGGGTTCGAGACCCACCGGCGCGTGTTCCACCATCCGACGGCCGGGCGCCTCGAGTTCGAGACCCAACAACTCGTCCCGGCGGGTGAACCCGACCTCCGCATCACGGTGCACCTGCCGATCGACGGCGACGACTCGGCGGGTCGGCTCGCCGACGTCGAGTAACGCTGTCGAGCTACTCCGCTCGTCGACCCGAGGCGATGACGGCCGCCGCGGGCAGCGTGATCGAGCCGTCGGCGTGGACCACCGCGGGAGGCTCGCGGACTAACGCGTCGTACGCGCCGCGCAGGCGAGTCTGCGCGGCGGCCGGTTGGCGAGAGATGAGCGCGCCGGTGCGGGGAGTCGATGCCACGGTCGCGTCCCACCACGCGTCGGGATCGATGGTGTGCGCCCAGGTGATCTCGCGCACCGCGATATCGACGAGGCCGGCGTCGGCGAGCAACGACCGGAAGCGGTCGTGTTCGGCGAACTGCACACTCAGCGGGCCGTCGGGAATGTCGTCGGGCGGGGCGATCGCGGCGCGGGTCAGCGTGTCGTGGAACACGCCGAGCACGCGGTTGCGGTCGCCGGTCGTCCACACCGTGAATGCGCACCACCCTCCGGGACGCAGGACGCGAGCAGTCTCGGCGGCGAGTCGCTCGGGATGGCCGAGATGCAAGACGATGAAGTTGCCGACGACCGCGTCGACCTCGGCATCGCCGACGGGAAGCGCCTCGGCCGAGCCCTCGCGGAAGTCGCCGTCGACACGACTCCGCGCGATCGCGAGCATCTCGGGCGAGACGTCGACACCGACGACCTCACAGCCACGGGCCGCGGCACGCGCGGCGACGACACCTGGCCCGGTGCCGACGTCGAGGACGCGCAGACCCGTGTCGCCTGCGACGGCGTCGAGCAGCGCTTCGGCCGTGTACGACGTGAGCCCGGTGAGCCCGCGGTCGTAGGCCGCGGCGCGCGGCGAACTCCACATCTCCCGCTCGTAGGCGTTGAAGTCGTCGTATCGACCCATCGATGCCTCGCTAGTAACGGGTGGAACCGGTTGCGTGGGTCGCGGTCCAGGCGAGGAGCTCCTCGACCGGCCACGCGTTGATGATCGAGGCCTCCGGAACCGCGCACTCGACGGCGCGATCGCATCCGAACGGTTGCCACTCGAGTTGGTCCGCGGCGTGGGCATCGGTATCGATACTCACCTTGACCTCGAGTTCCACCACTCGCCGCAGGAGACGCCGGGGCGGGTCGAGACGCTCGGGCCGGCAGTTGATCTCGACCGCCTTGTCGAACTTCGCGCAGCAGGCGAAGACGAGATCGGCATCGAAGTCGCTCTCCGCTCGTCCGCGGCCCGTGACCATGCGGTTGGTGCAGTGTCCGAGGATGTCGCTGTGCGGATTCGCCATCGCGAGCAACAGCCGGTCGGTCATCTGTGCGCGCGGCATCGCCAACTTGGAGTGAACGCTCGCGACGACGATGTCGATCTCGGCGAGCAGCTCCGGCTCCTGGTCGAGCGTGCCGTCGTCGTGGATGTCGACCTCGATCCCCGTGAGCACGCGAAACGGAGCGAGTTCACGGTTGAGCTCGGCGACGAGGTCGAGCTGTTCGCGGAGCCGTTCGGGTGAGAGGCCGTGCGCGATCTTGAGGCGCGGCGAGTGGTCGGTCAGCGCGATGTAGTCGTGGCCGATCGCGCGCGCCTTGGTCGCCATGGTGTGGGCGGAGTCGCCACCATCGCTCCATTCCGAGTGCAGGTGCAGGTCGCCGCGCAGACGATCGCGCAGCGCGCGTCCCGCGTCGGTCCCCGGGTTCTCGAACACGCCACGCAGCCGTTGCAGGTAGGCCGGGACCTGATCGGCGAGCGCCTCGGCGATCACCTGCGCGCTCGATTCGCCGACGCCGGGGATGTCGCCCAGGCGGCCGGCCTCGGCGAGACGTTCGAGTTCGGACGCGGGAAGGTCGCGGATCGCTGTCGCGGCACTGCGAAAGGCTCGGGTCTTGAAGTACGGCTCGCGCGTGCGCTCGAGGAGCGACGCGATCTCCTGGAGCGCCTCGACCGGTTCCATCGCCCCGACGGTACCCAAAGAGCGACGAGGGACGACGCCCGTATACTGCGCCCTTCCGGAGGGCTGACCGAGTGGCCGAAGGTGCTCGCCTGCTAAGCGAGTAGGGAGTCACAAGCTCCCTCGAGGGTTCAAATCCCTCGCCCTCCGCCATTTCTCCCCACCACAGGCGGTGTGATGAGCGACCTCGTCGGCGAACTGCAGGCGCTCGGGGCGGCGACGCTCGGCGAGGCAGGTGGGCACGCGCTTCGGGCTCGGATCCGGCCCGCCTGGCCCGGTGCTCGCGTGTGCGGCCCGGCGTTCTGCGCGCTCAACACGCCCGGCGACAATCTCGCGATCCATGTGGCCGCCGCGGAAGCGCCCGCCGGGTCGGTGATCGTGGCCTCGGTCGGCGATGTCGCCGAGATCGGCTATTGGGGCGAGGTGCTCACGACCGCGGCCGAGGCGCGGGGGATCGCCGGGCTCGTGATCGACGGTGGTGTGCGCGACGTCGACGCGCTGCGCGACCACGGGTTCGGTGTCTTCGCCGCGATGGTCGCGTTGCGCGGCGCGACGAAGGATCGGCCCGGTGTGGTCGGTGGCTCTGTGACCGTCGGTGATGTCGAGGTGCACACCGGCGATTGGATCATCGGCGACGCCGACGGCGTGACCGCGATCCGCGCCGGCGAACTCGAGACCGTCCTCGCCGCGGGCCAGGCGCGCGCCGCGAAGGAATCGGCGATGTTCGCCGCGTTGCGCGACGGCGCGACCACGATCGGGCTCCTCGGACTCGACGCCGACCACATCGCGCGCCACTGACGCCGCGGACGCGACACGCGCGGAACTTGGTTCAGGCGAGTTCGGCGACGACGTTGCTCGGCCGCTCGCCGCGGAGCACGGCGGCCGCGGCCTCGGCAGCGAGGGTGGCCATGCGCAGCCGGGTGGCGATCGACGCCGAGCCGATGTGGGGCAGCAGCACGGTGCGCGGTGCACTCGACAACCGCGGGTGGACGACCGGTTCGGCCTCGAAGACGTCGATGCCAGCGGCGAAGATCGTGCCGGCGTGCAGCGCGTCGGCGAGGGCGGCTTCGTCGACGACGGGACCGCGCGCGGTGATGACGAGCACGGCGGTCGGCCGCATGAGCGCGAGCCGGCGCGCGTCGATGAGATGTCGGGCCTCCGCGGTGAGCGGTGTGTGGAGCGTGACGATGTCGGCGCGCGCGAGCAGGTCGTCGAGGTCGGCGACGTAGCCCGGCTCGCCCGTGTCGGATCGGGAGTGGTGCAGGACCGTCATGTCGAACCCCGTGGCGCGCCGGGCGACGGCACGACCGATGCGCCCGTAGCCGACGATGCCGAGCGTTGCACCGTGCACGTCGACGCCGAGGTACTGGTTGATGCCCCATCCCGGCCACCGCGCGGCTCGGAGGTCGGCCTCCGCGGTGTGCGCGAGTCGCGCGGCCGCGAGGATCAGCAGGAACGCGGTGTCGGCGGTCGTCTCGTCGAGCACGCCCGGCGTGTTCGTGACGACGACACCGTGCCAGCGCGCGGCGTCGACATCGATGTTGTTGTAACCGACGGCCACGTTGGCGACGACCCGCAGCGAACCCGCCGCGCCCGCCGCGAGCAACGCCGCGTCGATCGTGTCGGTGAGCAGACACACGATCGCGTCGACCGTCGGCGCGAGCGCGCGGAGCTCGTCGGCCGAATACGCGGTGTCGTCCGGCTTCGGACCGACGAGGTCGTGGCCCGCGAGCGGGTCGAGCCCGCCCTCGGGGAGTCGGCGGGTGACGAGGATGCGGGCCACGGTGTCAGTGGTTCGTGTAGTCGATCTCGCCCGCGTCGGGAACGCCGACCGCGAAACAGAAGCAGTGGATCGGCGCGTGGTCGCTCACCGGCCGCAACGAGTGCACGGCATCCGGCGGGATGTGCACGAGGTCGCCTTGGCCGATCTCGCGGGTCTCGCTGGCGATCTCCATGATCCCGCGGCCGGAGGTGACGTAATAGAACTCGTGGGTGGGGTGGTGGTGCGGGTCGACGAACCCACCGCCGGCGACCTCGAACTCGCTGACCAACTCGAGGTGCCCGCCCCGGGTGATCTCGAACATCTCGCGCGGGTTCACGAGCCACCAGACCGGCACGGTGCCGTTGTGCTCCACGACCGGTTCGACATCTTCGATCGAGCGAACGTCCATCGCCACTCCCGGGTCGCGGTTCGTACACTGACGGCCGTGTCAGCCTACAAAGCCAGACTCCACCTCGAAACGGTGACCCCCGAGTCGTGGGCGCCGTTCGGCACGATCCCGAGCGACGAGGGCAGCGAGCACGATCGCTCCGACCTCGAGTTCCTCTGGGACGACGGTCACGTGAACTTCATCTCGCACACGAACGATGAGATCCCGTTCACCGCCGACGGCGCCGCGTGTTGCGAACGGCTCAATCGCCACGACACCCACACCCAGACGCTCATGCCCTACGACACCGACGCGTACGCGGTGGTCGCGCCGGCCGACGTCGACTTCTCCGAACCCGAACACCTCGAGACGGTGCGCGCGTTTCGGCTGCCGCGGCACGCGGTCGTCCAGCTCGCACGCGGTACGTGGCACTGGGGCCCGTATCCGCTCGGACAGGATTCGATCCGCATCTTCAACATCCAGGGGACCGGTTACGTGAACGACAACGGCATCGCCTGGCTCACCCGCGACCACGGTGTCACGTTCGAGGTCGAGCTCGATGGCTGAGGCCGGCGCGGGGGAGTTCGCGGGCGTCGGTGCGATCGTCACCGGTGGCGCGTCGGGGATCGGTGCGGCGACGGCGCGCCGACTCGCCCGCGACGGCGCGCGGGTCGCGGTACTCGACCGCGACGCGGATGGTGCGGCCGCGATCGCCAGCGAGATCGGCGGCGTCGCGATCACGGTGGATGTGCGCGACGGCGACGCGGTGACCGCGGCGATCAACGACGCGGCGGAGCGGTGCGGCAACCTGCGGACCGTCGTGAACAATGCCGGCATCGGCGATCTCCGGCCGCTGCACACGCTGGACGACAAGATGTTTCGCAGACTCGTCGACGTCAACTTCTCGGGCACCTTCTTCGGCATGCGCGCCGCGATCCCGTTGCTGCTCGCGGCCGGAGGCGGCACGATCGTCAACGTCGCGTCGCAGTCGGGGTTCGGACCGACGCGCAACGAGGCCGCGTACTCGGCGGCGAAGGCCGCGGTGATCGCGCTCACCAAGAGCGGCGCACTGGAGTACGGGCCGACGATCCGCGTGAACTGCGTGGCGCCCGGCTTCGTCGCGACGCCGCTCACCGCGTTGTTCCAGGACCAGCCGGAGATCTTCGAGCCGATCCGGCGATCGACGCCGTTACAGCGAATGGGCACGGCCGCCGAGATCGCCGAGATCGTCGCGTTCTTCTGTTCGGAACGTTCGTCGTTCATCACCGGCCAGACCATCGTGGCCGACGGCGGCAACTCACTGCCGCAGGCGGGGACCGACGAGGCGCTCGCGAGGCTCGGCGACCTGTTCGGCGCGGGCTGAACGCGGGTCGCGACTGTGAGATCGACCGAGAGGCCCATCAGGACCTGGTGTATCCTCGGGCTTCTGGCGCTCGTAGCTCAATGGATAGAGCATTTGACTAGCAGTCTGTTTTCGGTGGTC
>SXGT01007147.1_pt1 | contig 19149 bp, 12 predicted proteins | sample 3176221 | NCBI WGS metagenome assembly SXGT01 (sample SAMN11356862, study PRJNA531348) | freshwater metagenome | isolation source: freshwater sample F1-120 | place: China: Fuxian Lake, Yuxi | collected 2017-12-25
CCTGATTGACCGCGAAACTATGCGCTTGAATATTGCACCCCCCGGTATAAGCAGATGGATAAAAATACACAACGACCGGACCGCTCTTGAGGGTATCTTGCAGAGAAAAGGTAAAGTCTTTACCGGCCAGCGAGGCTTGAGCCTGGAAATCCGGGGCGGGATGACCTTCCGGCAATGCGGCTATTGCCGACATGGCAAGCAAACTGGGTAGCAAGCTTTTAATAATCAAACGTTTCATATCGGTATCACTAAAAATGGGTAACAATTAAGCCCGGCATATTCACAGCGCTTGGTATAGCGGAACCGTGATCGCTAAAGCGGTTTGTATTTGTCGTGGCAGGCACCACGGCATTGTTTGGAAAAATCGTTGGCCGCAGCTGACGCCGTAGCCAAGTCATTGGCGGCCAAGCCATTTAAAATGCTCACGGCCTTATTCTGATATTCCTTGGAGTTGTGCACCGCATCCGCCGCATCGCCACGTTTGCTGAAATAACCTTCCACTAACTTGAACGCGTCCTGCAGTTCCTTGGTTTCTTTGGTGGCAGCGGCAACATCAGAAGCGGCAATATTGTTTTGCACGTTTTGAATTTTGGTTTCTACGTCGTTCATTAATTCTTCAAAATCAAATTCGCTTTCGGCAACCACTGGAGCAGTGGTCATGGCAAATAAAATCGTGTAGACAAACAGTTTCTTTCCCATAAGTAATGTCGTGTTCCAATTAAGAGTTAATCAGGCAACCCCACCCAACAATCCTGTTTGATACGGTTTGCACAAGCTCATCGGCTTACTCCTTGCAGCCTTTACACCACCCATAACACTGCTTTTACAATCAGTATTTTTGGGCATTGAATAAGGTGGGATTGGACCAAAAATAATTTTCTGACATAACACTGAGGGGGAAATCTATCCAGCGCTATAGCGAAAAACCACTCTTGGCAAAATCCCGTATCTGTTTAAACTGCCGACTGGTAACACTTGAATATCTTCAGCCAGCACCAGTTTTTTGGATATTGGGTTTCTAAACCCTACGCCTCAATTATCAGTTAGCAATTGTTATGCCAGACATTTAATAGCACCCCATCAATCCTTAATTGATTGTTTTATAATGTTTTTTAGACCACTCCAAGCGCCATCCGTCACCCATCAATCAAGGTCGGCGAATTACGGGGCGCCTTGCTGATGCTTTAGCAACAGACGCTCAACACCCTGTGTTGCTACGCTAGCAAAACACCTCAAACCACTAAGCCAACAACCTGGTTCACCACATGGGATGCTGAAAATTAGACACAAAAAAGGGCAAGGAAAACGCCTTGCCCTTGTAAGGGTCAATCAACACTGATAGATCAGTAAACCGAACTATCGGTTAACCCAGCGAATAGCGTGATTTTTTTAGCCAGACAATGCCTACGGTTATTTTGCTCGCCCTGAGATGCCGTGCGTCAACAATGGAATTTTGTAAGCTGCGCCACGTCCGACCACGTATAGGATATTTTTGTTAGCACCGGCAAAAGCCAGGTTTTGCGGCTTTTTCGGTATCGGAATCACTCCGAGCGCTTGGCCTTGCGGATTAAAAATTTCTACGCCTTCGTTAGAAGCCACAAACAATCGACCTTCGTCATCCAACGCCAGACCATCGGCACCGCTGGACCAAGTACCATCTTCACCGGTTTTCCAACCGACCAGTTTGGCAAAATTGCGCCGATTCGAAATCGAACCATCCGCAGTAATGTCATAAGCCAAAATATGTTCACCTTGGGTATTGGCGACATACAGCGTTTTTTCATCCTTGCTCAATTGAATGCCGTTAGGCCGCTCAATGTCGTTGGCTAATTGCTTTAATTCGCCAGTGGGACTGATATAAAACACCCCCGGATGCGAAGGTTGCGGTTTAGGGTCTTCTTTAGTGACACGGGTTCCGCTATCGGTAAAATAAATCGCTCCCGTATTGGCACGAACCAGATCATTCGGACGCTGAAATTTCACGCCTTGATAATTTTTAGCCAACACCTTTTTTTGTTTGAGCGGATAAACCACTCCCACCTGGGTATCCTTGGTTTGCACAGCAATGATTTCGCCCGTAGGCGTCAAAGCCAAGCCGTTAGCACCGTTTGATTTATCCAGAAAGGTTGTCACCTTATCGTCAGGGGCAATGCGGATAATCTTGTTTGCTTGGGTTTCGGTGAACAGCAAACTACCATCCGTATAGCCTATCGGCCCTTCGGTACCTTTAAAGTCTTCCTGGATCAAGTCAACCAGCACCCCACCCGCCGCTACACCCGGAATGGCCGGTGTCACTAGGTCATCTGCTTTCACACTGACCGTAAATAACAAAGCACTTATACTGAATGCCAACAATTTCTTGGATAACATTTTTGTCTCCTTCTATTTAATTTGGTGTAACTATTCAGTCTCTTGATTAAACAACCCTGTGTAGGCCGGATAAGCGTGAGCGCATTCGGCAATACGGTGGCTGCGCGTGGCTTATCCACTCTACAAAATACGCATTGCTTCATCAGGATTAAACGCTGAATAGTTACAATTTGGTTTGATAAAAACAGATTTTTCGGATGATCCGAGTTACAGATCCGACGATGGCTAATCAACTTTCAATCATTTCCTGATAGGTCGGAATCTGATACGCAGCGATCCAGAAATCAGCTGGAAATTCCAAAACCGTTCCTGCAATGTATATCGATGCATGAACCGAATTCGAATCCCCACCTACTTGATGAATGCCCCCCGACAACCTCAGCCTGAGCTAAAACTGAGCAGGGCTTGGAACACCCAATTGATTTTTTCAACAACAGACAGCCATTTCATACATCGAATGAAATGGCTGTCGTTTGGTCTCTTTAAGCAATCAACTCCTTGATAACCTTGCCATAAACCACGGTTGGACGCTCTGAGCGACCGTTGTGGAAATAGGTGGTTTTCAAGTGATCAAGCCCCATCAAATGCAAAACCGTCGCATGCAAATCATAGGTATCGACAGCCTTGCTCTTATCCGCCACTTGTAAGCCGATTTCATCCGTTGCACCATGGGTATAACCGGCTTTGACACCACCGCCAGCCAGCCATTGGGTATAGCCCCAAGGGTTGTGGTCGCGACCATTACCGCTTTGACCATAAGAAGTACGGCCAAATTCGGAAGTCCAGACCACCAAGGTACTATCCAGCAAACCTTTGGCTTTCAGGTCGGTCAGCAAACCGGCGATAGGTTTATCCACCGCATAGGAATGTTTCTTGTGGTTTTCTTCCAGATTGGTATGACCATCCCAGTTACGTTGGTCACCTGCCACTTCCTGAGGCCCTGATACCACCTGGATGAAACGCACGCCACGTTCGACCAGACGTCGAGCTCGCAACAAGACTTCGCCGTAACTTTTGCTGCCTTCGTCGTTAATCCCGTACAGCGCTTTGGTGGCTTCCGTTTCGTTTTTCAAATCCACAGCTTCCGGTGCTGTACGTTGCATTCTATCTGCCAGTTCGTAAGCTTGCAGGCGTGCATCCAGCTCGCTGTCACCGGGATACCTCGCATCTTCAAATTGATTCAAGCGTTTCAGCAAATCCAGGGAGCTGCGTTGCTCAGCCGCCGAAGTCAACTCCGGACGTTCCAGATACAAGATGGGCGATTCACCCTGACGGAAGGCCGTACCCTGATAAACCGCAGGCAAGAATCCGGAGCTCCAGTTGATCGAGCCGCCGGTAGGTTCTTTTTTATCGTTGTACAGTACAACATAAGCCGGTAAATCCGGATTGGCGGTGCCCAAGGCATATTTGATCCAGGCCCCTAGTGACGGTCGCCCGGGATTCAAGTCGCCGGTATTCAGTTTCAGAATGGAAATATTATGCGTAGCACCAATGGTGACACTGGATTTGATAAAAGCCAACTCATCAGCATGTTGCGCCAAATTCGGCAGATAGTCGGAAAACCAGGCACCACTCTCACCATACTGTTTCCAGGTTCGGTTAGTGGCAAACAACTTACCGGTACCTCCGCGCACCCCTTCCTTGATGCCTGCCATGAACGACTTGGGAATATCCTGACCGTGCATTTTTACCAATTGCGGTTTGTAATCGTACAAATCAATGGTCGATGGCGCCCCATCCATATGCAACCAAATGACTGATTTCACTTTGGGGTTGAAATGCGGCACCTTGGCCGCCAAGGGATCGACGATGCCTGCACCGGCAGCCAATTCGGAAGCCATGGCACTGGAAAACCCATTCAAACCTGGCAGCATGCCACCCAAGGCCAGACCACCCAGGCCGTAACCACTCTTGATCAAAAAGTCTCTACGAGCTTTGTTATTCATAATGTCATTCCTCATTCAATAAGTATGCGTTTACCGTTAGAAGCGATAAACAAATTCGTTGGAATTAGCCACCGCATGCACCAGATCCACAAAGGCCGATGAACGTACCGGATCCAATTTGTCTGTATCTTTGACGCCAACCGGCACGCTGGCGGTAAATTTGCCCTCGGTAACTTTCTTTTTAATGACGCCTTCCTGATCCTTGAGGAAGTTTTTCAGTGTCTCTTTTTCTTCGACACTCGGACTACGCGCAAACAGAATTTGATACAACTTCTCAAATTGTTGTGACTCGTCGTATCCAGCCTCATTGATTACGCGCCCGGCCAAAGCCTGCGACCAACCAAAAACCGTATCGCTGTTGAACAAAGCCAGGGATTGCAGCGGTGTCGTGGTGACATCACGCTTGCTATGTACCTGTTGCGCCGACGCCATATCGAAGGTGTCCAGCATGGGGTAAGGCACGCTGCGTTTAGTAAACACATACAGACTTCTGCGATTGGTATCTTTCGGCTCTTTATCCACCGGCCATTTGTCACCCGCATTAAGACCGGTCGGAACTTCCGGAAACACGGATGGCCCGCCCACGCTATCTTCGAGTTTCGCAGCCGCAACCAAATAGGAATCGCGAATTTGTTCCGCTTCCAAACGTTGCCTAGGGAATACAGCCAGGAGCTTATTGTCAGGATCCGCTTTGGCTATCTCTTCACGCGGCTTGGAATCCTGGCGATAAACACTGGATAACAAAATCTCCCTATGCAATTTCTTGACACTCCAACCTTGTTTGATGAAGTTATCCGCCAGGTAATCCAGCAACTCAGGATTGGTCGGCTTGGTACCGGCTTTGCCGAAGTCACTCACCGTTGCCACAATGCCTTTACCAAAATATTGCCCCCAGACGCGGTTCACAAACACTCTGGCTGTCAAAGGATTGGTCGGACTGGCAATCCACTTGGCCAGGGCTGCACGACGACCGGAAGATACGGCGCTTGGGACGATTTCCGGTTTTTCGTCGGTAATCGCTGCCGGAAATCCGGGTTGCACTTCTTCCTGCAACTTATCGTATTCACCGGCAAAATGAATGTGGGTCGGCGGTGGATTCGGGTTACCCAATTCCGAAACAGCGGAGATGAAAGTCGAGCCTTTCACCGGCTTCAACTTCTCCCACTTTTTCAGCTCTTTGTTCAGCGCTTTGAATTGTTCGGCTTTTCCCGCATAGCTCGGATCGTAGCTGTATGCGCCTTTAGCGGAGTTGTCCTGGTAAAACGCTAACGCCGCAGCATCTTCGCTTTCATTGCTGTTATAACGATGATTGATCCAGCGATCCGCCGTGGTCCATTTAGCTTCAGGCTTGTTCAAAGCCTCTTGGGTATCCAGGGAAAATCTTTCGTAGTTGTACTTTCTGGCTTTTTCCTTCACAGGGTCGATCAGAGCCTGCTGTTTGGCCTTAATCTCCTTAATGGCTTGTTCCCACTTGGCATTGGCTTTTTCCCAGTCAGCTTCCACTTCACCTTTGACCGGCACCGGCACATTATCCACGGCATTGACATTGGCGAAGAAGGATTGTAATTGGTAGTACTCCTTCATCGAAACCTTGTCGAACTTATGGTTATGGCATCTGGCACAACCCACGGTTTGACCTAAAAATACCTCACCCACGGTATCAGTGACATCCGTGGTGTTTTGAAACTTCTTCTGTACCAGGTTGCGTGAATTGCTGTCATCCGGATAACTTCGAACAAAACCGGTCGCAATCAAAGCTTCGGAATCACCCGGCTTGATTTCGTCACCGGCCAATTGCTCTTGAATGAACTGGCTATAAGGCTTGTCGTCGTTAAACGCCTTAACCACATAATCGCGATAGCGAAACATGTTGTTGCGGTTCTCGTCATTGGTAAATCCGGAACTATCGGCATAACGTGCCAAATCCAGCCAGCGACGCGCCTGCCGCTCGCCGTACTTTGGCGACGCCAATAAACGATCTGCCAGTTTCTCGTAGGCGTCTTTGGATTTGTCGTTAACAAATGCCTGAACTTCGTCCGGGGTTGGAATCACGCCCCAGGCATCCAGGGTGGCACGCCGTATAAACGCGGCGCGATCCACTTCCGGTGACGGTGTCAACTGTTTTGCTTCCAGAGGCGCCAACACAAATGCATCGATAGGGGTTTTTACCCAACCTTGGTTTTTTACACTCGGTGGCGTGGGTGATTTTACGGGCTGGTAAGCCCAATGTTTGGATTTTGATTGCCCAGCTTCCGGCGCGCCAGCCTCGGCCTTATCAGCCACCGGCGCGTTTTCGGCTACCGGCGCCTTCTCTGCCGCAGGCTTCTCCTCTGCCGTATAGGCATTGCCGGCAATAGCCACAGCAACCCCCCAAACCAAGGCGGAATATAGCTTCTTACTCATGAACTTCCTCCAAAATGACAAATAGTTAAACGTGGATTGATTACTTTTTAGGCTCAGGTGGAACGATTTTGCTCAGCGTGCCGCCCTCTTGTTCGTAGTTTTGCGCACCCACTGCACCAACGACTTTAAATCCCTTACCTGCCAGCAAATCTGCTGCCGCACCGGCTCTACCGGCATGATTTGAAACCGTCACGATGTTTCTTTCCTTGGGAATAAACGCTAGGCTTTTTTCAATATCAGCCGCTTGAATGCTCAGATAAACCGGAAACCCACCTTTGGTCGTCAGCTCATCGGGGCGACGCACATCAATAATCGTTAACTGTTCAGGTTTGGCTAACAGCGCGTCAAACTGGGCTTTGTTAAGTTTGGGCGTTTTGTATTTGTATTCATTGGCTGCAGGCGATGCTTCGGCATGTTTTGCAGAATGCTCATCTTGATTGGCCGCAAAAGCCATTGAGGTTGTCAGCAGCATTGCTATAAGCGCCAGTTTGATTGCGTTGGTCATTTTATTTCTCTTGATTTTAGTTAAGTGGTAGCCCTACGAAGCATGCAGAATCTCAGCCTCACATCCTTATAAAAGCAACAAGCATGCCATTTACTAGGCACCAAACCAGCCAAGCATTAACCAACATATCGCATTGATTTTTATCACAAATTTAACTTACACCAATTTGGCAAACGTCATCTATTCGTAGCCGTAACCCACGCACAAAAAATACTGATGACAATTCAACAGTTGCAAAACACACCCTGTTGCTGGAATAACAGTTTCAACACGCCTCACACACACAAGATTTAAACCTGACACAGGCAGATAAAACCATGCACAAAAAAAAGGGCCAGGGAAAACCCCAGCCCTAAAAGGCACTACGAGAGATGGTGCGTTAAAACTTGCCGCTGACGGTCAAACCAAACCAACGGGGAATGCCGGGCTGCCAGCTATTCCAGGTTTCAGCGGTATGTGTGCCGTTATTGAATAGATTTTTGGCGATCAAGGACAAGTCAAATAGACGATCACGGCGTCCAATACCGATCGTAAAGTCGGTAGTCGCATTTGCCGGAATCTTGCTGTAATCTGACAGCGCAGTATCTGATTTGTAGCTACTGGTAAATGCCGTCGTGAAACTGGAGTGGAAGTCATTTTTCCCGCCCAGAATTTCAACCGGATACCTAAACTCCGGACTGATGCTAAAGGTAAATTTAGCCGCGCCAGGCAAAGTCTCTCCGGTCAAATCAAAATAGGGTTCTGTTAAGTTATTCCACTCGGCTGGTTTAGCGGAGTTTTTGAAATCCGTGTAGTAAGCTTCGTTATAAGCTCCGGAAAAGTTAATCGAAGTATAGGGAATGGCTTCTACCAACGAACCGTCTATCTCCACACCATAAGCCCTAACCCCTTCGGCGTTTCCGGTGATAGTGGTATAAGTATCTTCCCCTAAAGCCGCGGTTTGGTACTCGTCGATCACCCGAACGGCTTGTTGATAGTTATCGATATCGGTCCAGTAGAAATCGGTATTCAGCAGCAAAGCCTTATTGAAGAAGCTTGACTTCAAGCCCACCTCAAAGGAGTTGGTGATTTCCGGCTTGACCGCATATGCAACGCTGTTAACGGTTTGCGACAGCCCCGCCTTCTCGTTATGTCCATAAGACAGATAGGCCGTAAAGTCGTCGTTGAATTTATAACTCGGTCTGAATTGGTAAGTCGGCACCGTCGACTCAAATACTACGCCCGGCTCCCTATCCCACAACAAACCAATTTGTCCGGCTCGTAACGACTTGGCCAAACCGATCTGGCGTTTTTGCGCCGCGTTAAGGGCGGCATAGTTGGCAGCACCGAAATATTTCTTAGCCACCTTGTCCGCTCGCTTCACCTGTGTTTGACTGGCTAATGCACCGGCTGTCAGCACCCCATTGTTATTGGTATCGAAACCGCCGGTTTCGATACCATTAATGGCAAACGGACTGAGCAATTCGCCAAACCCAACATTGGTAATAAATTTATCCGTTGCTTGGCGACGATCTTCAATATTGAATCGCAAACCGGCTTCAACGGTTACCGGCTCGATAATATGCCACTTGGTATTTAAAAACGGCGAGACCGAGGTATTATGAATGTAATAAGGATTGTCGAAGTGTAAGTCGTTTAAGGAATCGGATAACAGTTTTTGCCCGGAAGAGCCTGTTGAAGTGGCGCCCTGAAAGGTAAAGTTGGTGGAATCCAGCGAGTTATAAGCCGTATTACCCGCCAACCAAGCGCCGCCATCTTCACCATAGCCGGTGCGGTTACCTTTGATCATATCCCTTTCGTTGTAATAAACACCGCCTACATAATCAACCAGACTACCTATGTTGGAACTGAATTTGAGTTCCTGGCTGAGCTGGGTAAACTCCGGCACCGCGCCACCGCCGTTTTTCTGGGTATCGAAGGGTGTGGAATCACCATCATTGCGCGCCTGAAACTCAAAATCCCGTAAAGCAGTGATCGAAGTCACTTTGCCGTAGCCGGTATCCCAATTCATTTCCACCGAACCACCCTTGCTGGCAGTAATCAAAGCGTACTGGGCATCTTGATTGAAGGCGTTTTGTCCGCCACCATACAAATAATCATCCTGATAGGTATAGCTGGGATCGCCTTCTTTGAACCAACGCCGATTCAAACGATTACTCGCATCATTGTTTAAATTGGTGGGCTTGCCATTGGCGGAAATTTTGGGGGTAGGTTTGAAAAAGTTGTTACCGTTATTAAACTCCTCCCCCCGCGGACTGGCGTCATAGCGAACCAAAGCACTGAAACTTTCGGTCGGCGTCAATAAGAACTGAATACGCCCCGACAATCGGTCGCGGTTATACCAGGTTTGATCTTCGTTATAGAGGTTGACCGTGGCACCTTCGGCTTTATTCACATGAACCGCACCGCGCCAGGCCAAATAATTATCGAGCACCGCGCCACCCAGTGCCGCATCACCAATCAGATTATTCAAAGTACCGTAAGTGCCGGAGTAGGTAGTCTCACGATAAAAGGTCGGCTTGCGTGAATTAATACTCACCCGTCCCAAGCTGACGTTTTTACCGCCATCCGTACCTTGCGGCCCCCTTTCAACTTGTATCGAATCAATGTCATAGTGATCGAAACTGGCCAAGGGGTTGTAGGCGTAAGCCACTCCATCCACGATAGTACCGACACTGGGATCCATCGCATCGGTCTGCGCCTGCTGACCGACACCGCGCATCGACAAACTGCTGGTACGCGCATTACCGTAATTCCATTTGACGTTGCCGGCCCGTTTCAGGATATCACCCAAATCCATCGCCAACTCTTTATGCAATTCCTCACCCGTCCGCACCGAAGTCGAGTTAGGTGTATCTTTCAGTTTTTGCAGCCTGGGCTGGGCCTTTACCACCACTTCCCCCAGATCTTTGGTATTGGCCACTTCCTCAGCCACTTCTTCAACTACCGGCTCTGCTGCAACAGGTTCTGCAACCACCCCTTCAACCGGAGGACTGACTTGCCCCGAATCAACCAATTTACCTTGCTTGATTAAATCTTGAATTTTTTGCAATTCTTGACGTAATTTTTCATTCTCATCTTGCAATTGATTGAAAGCCTGTTCATTGTCGCCAGGCGCCGCGTAAACATTCGGAACCGTCAGCAAAAACACACCTGCAATAGCGCCGCAAACACGAGCGGTTAATGCATGTTGAGCCGTTTTATTTTGACCATGTAACAGACTGCGTATTTCAGCTGCCAGAAATCGATTATCTGTTTTCGAGCGTGAATGTGGTTCAGCCCGTTCTTTTTGAACTGAATGGCTGGAAGGCGAATTATTTCTCATCCTTTTCCCTTGTTGATTTAAAAAAAATTAAAGCTTTTGCTCCTTAACCAAACCCAAATTTAATGAGCAACGCATAGGTTGATATCCGCACGCAAAAAAATTAAGGGGCTTCCTTACCCATTAAGCAAGCCATATGCCAACAAGCGACAACCCTTATTTAAATCTACCCAGTCATCATCAAAAAAACATAAGCAATTGAATTTATTAAATAATAAATTTATGGCTTTTTTATACCAACCCCTAAATACCTAAGCTCGCCAATCTTGCAGTGGATAGGCATAGTTGCTGTATGAGCCACACCTCTTGTTGGCGTCCTGCTGACAGATCAACAGCTTTTTCGACTTTATTGCCGCCAAAAATTAATTCACCGTTCGATTTTTAAAGCCCATTCTTGAATCAATGCAGCGCGCCAACAGCTACTTAAACAAGCCGAAATCACCATCAATACTGGCGTGGTGCACATTCAACCTTGGCCCGAATATTGCTAAATAGTCATATCCACTTAAGGTACAACACATGACTAAACCTGACTCACTCAATTCAACCTCCGAACCTAACCCAGTCGATGCCTCGTCATTTCGATTGCGACAGGCTATTTCATTTGCGCTGTGCTCCGCTTTGAGCTTGACGACCCTGGCAAGTCCCAGTATTTATCCAACCGGCACCACGCGCTACGACCCAAGCAAAGCCTATAATTCCTTTGTATTATTTAGCGGCGGTGACGACCTTGCGCACTTGATAGACCTGAACGGAAACTCTGTGCACGAATGGAAAGATCCCGCCGGGCACCACAGCACACTGATCGATCCGGCGTTAATCGGTGGCAAGCGTGGCCATATATTGGTGACACTGGAAAATACAATCGGTAAAGGCACAGGGCTGATTCCCGGCCAGATTAATCGGCAAGTCTCCAAAACCATTGGTGAACTGGATTGGGATGGCAATACGGTATGGACTTTTGGTGAGAAGGCGCCAGGTGGTGCAGCGCAACAACATCATGACTGGGCCAGACTACCGAACGGCAATACCGTGGTACTGGCTAATCTGGTTCACCCGGTAAAAGGCTTTAAACAACCCGAAGTAATTGACGATGTGATTTATGAAGTGAATCCGGCGGGTGAAGTAGTGTGGAAATGGATAGCCACCGAACATTTACATGAGTTCGGTTTTAGTCCGGCGGAACTGAAGCTGGTTCGCAATGCACCGATTGCCGATGTATTCCACACCAACAATTTGAAAGTGGTTGGGCCCAACCACTGGTTTGCCGCGGGCGACAAACGCTTTGCTCCGGAAAATTTGCTGTTCGACGCCCGCAATGGCAATTTCATCGCCATTATCGACAAGAAAACCGGCAAGATCGTTTGGCGCTTAGGCCCACATTATCCATTAGCCCGGGAAGATAAAGCCCTGCCCCGCAATGTCCCCAGACCGGTTGATCAAATCAGCGGCCAACACGATGCCCATATCATTCCCGAAGGCCTACCCGGTGCAGGCAATCTGCTGGTGTTTGACAACCAGGGGGTGGCCGGTTACCCCAGTGCTGCCGTTCCACGCACCGGCGGTTCACGCATCCTTGAAATCGATCCGATCAAGAACGAAATCGTCTGGCAATACACTGGTGAAGATTCCGGCGGCCCCGGCTGGACGTTTCGCAGCACCAATATCAGCGCCGCCCGCCGCTTGCCCAACGGCAATACCTTTATCGACGAAGGCCAGAGCGGCCGTTTGTTTCAAGTCGCCCCTGACGGCGAAATCGTTTGGGAATATATCAACCCTTATTTCCGGATTGACAAGGATTCGCTGAATGGCCGCCCCACCGCCAATAATTCCGTATACCGAGGCCAACCCGTACCTTACGCCTGGGTGCCCGACGGTACTCCACATAGCGAAAAAGCCGTCATACCGCCGCAGTTGAGCAGTTTTCACCTGCCTTCTGCCCCTTAATCAACAAGACTGATAAGAATGTGGGCTTTGGGGTGTTTGGTTTGCGGCTTTAAGTACGGGATGAATTCTATCTCCTGGCTTTTATCCCGCTTTGCCTTTAAACGTGAGCTGATTTGATCAATTTGACAGGGATGTCCGGCGGCCTCTGACCAAGCACCCCAAAGCCCGCATATATTTATTCGTTTATTTTTTGGAGTAACCCATGTTTAATTTACCCGTTTCGCGCTACCTGGCAGCAATGAGTTTGACCGTAACTCTGGCAGCTAACATGAATCTTGTTCATGCAGACGAACTCGATCCCAAAGCCATCTCGATCAAGCTGCCCGAGCAAATCAACTGGGTCGCCAATCCGGGCGGCTCGGAATCTGCCGTATTGGTAGGCGATCCATCGAAACCTGGGCTTTATGTGGTACTCAACAAATGGAAAGCCCATCACAACAGTAAACCGCATTCTCATCCCAACGACCGCTTCATCACCGTAATTTCCGGCACTTGGTGGGTAGGAACTGGCACCGATTACAACCCCGACAGCTTAAAACCGATTCCTGCGGGCAGCTTTGTCACACATTACGGCAACGAAGTGCATTACGATGGCGCAAAAGATGAAGATACCATTTTACAAATCGTCGGCCTAGGCCCGGCAACCTCAACACCCGCGAAAACCTCGCCACGGCAGAAATAGCAGCACTCTTTGGCAATGCCCCATAAATGATACCGGTCTTATTGATACGGCCAAAAGCTGCCGGATATTAAATCATCTTCGAGTCAAAGAGCGGCCATTGATCGGTTATGGCCCAACATAATCACTGACGACAACATCTTAATTTCTCAGGTAAGTTGGCTTCACCATGCTCTCCTAAGCATCCCAACCAATAATGAATATTGGGATGGCATACGTCACATTATTTCTCATGAAGAAATAATGCGTTTTCTTAGAGTAATCCAATCTTAACGAAATCTTTATTTCCCAATGTTTATCATCCTGCGGATGTTGAAATCACTTTAAATGACTTCTCCCTCACCTATACCTAATTGGTGTTGTTGCATTTACTTACCCTTAACGGCAAAGGTTCAGGCATTCAAGCGTAAATCCCTATCTGCCATTGATTAGCGAAACGCAACATTTCAATTATATTCAAACGTTAAAGATTGCAAGTGAGATAAAATGAAAAAAACTAACCGTCTCAATATTCCTCAATTCATTTTATTTCTATTTGCCTTTCTTTTACCTACATTGGGTTTTGCTCAAGAAATACCTGCTGCGCCTAATATGGATTTGAAGAATCATTTCATCGGTTACTTTGCAATTGCAATTACGGTACTTGCCTATATCATCGCCATGACCGAAGACTTGCACCAAATGAGTAAGGCAAAGCCCATGGTATTAGGTTCAGCCATTATTTGGTTTGCCATTTTTATTTATTATTCGGTCACATTTGGCTCGGCAAAAAATGTTGCGCCTATTTTCCAAAGCAATTTAACGGCCTATGCCGAGTTATTCCTATTCATTACCGTGTCAATGACATTTTTAAACGCCATGACGGAGCGGGGGATTTTCGATGCCTTGCGCATTGTATTGGTTAATAACCAATACAGTTATCGGCAATTATTCTGGATCACCGGTGCATTGGCCTTTTTACTATCTACCGTCGTCAGCAGTTTAACGGTGGGATTATTGATGGGATACATCATATTGGAGATAGGCAAAAATCAGCCAAAATTTGTCAGCTTGGCCGGACTGAATGCTGTGGTAGCGGCAAACGCTGGTGGTACGATGAGTCCTTTGGGCGGTATTTCCACCTTTTTCGTTTGGCAGCAAAATGCATTGCATTTCACCGAGTTTTTTACTTTAACCATTCCTTGCCTTATTAATTTTTTAGTTCCCGCAGCCATTATGCATTTTTCGGTTACTAAAGAACCGCCGGTATTTTCTAAAGAAACGCCTAGTTTAAAACGCGGCAGCAAGCGGATTATATTTATCTTTATCCTCACCTTTACAATCACCATTTTATCGAATGTGTTTCTGGATATGCCAGCGATTGCAGGCATGGTATTTGGTTTAGGGATATTGCAATTCTTTGCTTATTACTTAACTAAATCCGAACATAAATCTGAAAAGATCAGTCACTTCTTAACTGACTATGAAAAACAAGATTATATCGAGTCGCAAAAAGGCTTTGATGTATTCAAATGTATTGCCGGTGTCGATTGGGATACTTTATTGTTTTTCTACGGTGCGATGATGATTGTAGGCGCACTGAGTTTCTTGGGTTATTTGGATGCGATGGCGCATTATCTGTTTACCCAAATTAGCCCGACATTAGCCAACGTATTGATTGGTTTGTCATCCGCCTGCATTGATAACGGCACCTTGATGTTTGCCGTGTTGAATATGCACCCTGATTTTCCGAACGGACAATGGTTGTTGCTGACTCTGACCTTGGGTGTTGGCGGTAGCCTACTCGCTATCGGGTCAGCACCTGGTCTGCATGTGCTGGGACTGATGAAAGGTGTGATGAAAGAAGGCGAGGGCTACACGTTCACCTCTCATCTCAAGTGGATGCCTGCCGTTTTGCTGGGCTTTTTTGCTAGCATTGGCACTCTTTTCTTGATCAATGGCGGAAAGTTTTAATGGTTGCATTGAAAAAAACCCTCCATCGCTACCTGCTTAGCGTATGTGGTGTATTGATAGTTCATAATGTAGCAAATGCAGATGGTACGCCCACAGGGTTGATTGCCGAGCTCTCCGGGAAAGATGCTGCGACTTGGACACATCTTAACGATTACGGTATTAACATCGGCGGCTGGGCAACCAGCGGTATTAACTACAACACCGATAATCCCACCGACCGAAGCAATGGTCCGATGTCGATGACTGATCGCAACAGCGAGTTCAATTTGTACCAACTGGACTTGTTTATCGAAAAAGCCGTCAGCAAAGGCGAACATTGGGATGTGGGTGGTCGTTTTGATTTTATGTTTGGTACCGATACGCGCTACACTCAAGCCACGGGTCATTGGGACATGGATTTGGTCAGCAGCGACAATCGTTTTTACAATATTGCGCTACCGCAAGCCTACCTGGAAGTCTTTGCCCCTTTTGGCAAGGGCTTGACCGCCAAGCTCGGGCATTTTTACACCATCATTGGTTACGAATCCGTACCATCCGTACCGAACTTCTTTTCCTCACACAGTTACAGCTTCAAGTCTTCTCCATTCACGACCACCGGCGCCTTGTTCAACTACGCGCTTAACGACCAGTGGAGCGTCAACCTCGGTGCCGTGACTGGCGGCGATAATTTTGACCGCGACCTTGGGGCCTGGAGTCAAATGACTGGCTTGACCTGGAGCAATGCCGATACCGGTACCAGTTTGTCGTTTTCGGTTTTACAAGGCGAAGTCTATCAAAACCAAGCCTCCGAGCTGCTGTATTACTCCGCCATCTTTCAACAAAGTCTGGGCAAATGGCAATATGTGCTCCAGCATGATCGTGGTACCCAACAGAATGTCACAGCCGATGGACAAAATGCCGAGTGGTACTCGATTGTCAATTACCTGACCTATCAAGTCGCTGAAGATTGGGGCGTTGGTGTGCGGGGAGAATGGTTTCGCGACGACGATGGCGTGCGCTATTCGGCGGGTGCCGCCAATTATTACGCCGTAACCGGAGGGGTAAACTGGAAACCCAAGAACTGGTTAATGATTCGCCCCGAAGTGCGTTACGACTGGAGTGAGGCACAACTAGATCCTTTTGACGGCGGCACGCAAAACAATCAAGTGGTGTTGGGTATTGATGCCGTTGTGCAGTTTTAAACGCAATTAATCGGCTGATAGCGACGGAATATTTTCTTGCAGGCGTTGGGAACATAAATCAGGTGCCTCTATGAAAACCATGCGCCAGAATGCGTTGAAAACCTATGGAAATCTACTGGCAGGTATTGCCGTTCCCCTGATGTTAACGGCTATCGGCTGGCCTTTCCGCGCCATACTGACACCCAGCAATATCCTGATGTTCTATCTGCTGGGGGTGTTTTTCGTTGCCATTCGCTTTGGTTTTTGGCCATCGGTACTGGCATCATTAACCAACGCCGCAGCTTTTGCCTATTTCTTCGCGCCGCCTATTTTTTCTCTGGCTATTTCCGAACCCGAAAACCTGGCTGGCTTGGGGGTCACCATGCTGGTCGGCGTTGTGACCAGCAATTTAGCGGAAAACGTTCGCCATCAAGCCTATATGGCCGAACACAGAGAACAGCGCGCATCGGCGCTCTATCAGTTAAGCAAGGAGTTGGCCGAAGCGCGTCTACAAAGCGAAATCATTGAAATTGGTGTCAGGCATATCCATGCGCAGTTTGGCGGCTGCAATACCATCCTGTTTCCCGATCCGAGCGGTAGTTTGTGTTATCCCGACCAACCGCCCATGGCCATTTCTTTAAGGGGATGCAATCTAACCGTAGCCCGCTGGGTATTCGACCATGGGCATATCGCCGGCAATCATACGGAATCCTTTGGCGAGGAAGCAGCTGTGTATATGCCACTGAAAGGCTCAACGGGCTTGATCGGCGTATTGGCTCTGGATCCGGAGAATTTACGCCGAGTTCAAATGCCAGAACTACGCCAACTGCTGGATACCTTTGTAAACCAAATTGTGCAAACCCTGGAAAGGTCTCATTTGGCGGAACAAGCCAAGGACGTCACCTTGAAAATGCAGGCAGAGGCCTTGCGAAACTCGCTGCTCAGCAGTATTTCCCATGATCTGCGGACGCCGTTGGCGACTATCGTCGGCGCGGCCAGCACCTTGGAGTCGGACGACGAGCGTTTGAGCGATCAGGCTCGACGCAAATTGGTACGGGCTATTAATCAAGAAGCACAACGCATGTCCGATCTGACTATCAAAATCCTGGAAATGGCTAGGCTGGAAGCGGGAGACGTGCAACTCAATCGGCAATGGTACGAACCCGAAGAGATCGTTGGCAGTGCTTTGCGCATACTCGACAAAAAGTTGAAAGGTCGGGATGTGCAGGTAAACATCCAAAATAGCCAAGCCCTGATCCATGTTGATGCCGTGCTACTCCAGCAAGTGCTCGTCAACCTGCTCGATAACGCCGACAAGTATTCTCCCGCAGGGCTACCCATCGACATTGCCGTTGAGAGTACGCCTATCGGTTTATCTATTGAAGTCGCCGATAGCGGACCAGGCATCCCGGACAACTTACAACAACAAGTTTTCGACAAGTTTTTTCAAATCCATGCCGAAAGTGCGCAAAGCGGCGTGGGATTGGGGCTATCAATTTGCCGAGCCATTGTCGAAGCTCACGGCGGTGAAATTTTAGTGTCCAACCGCAAGGAGGGTGGAGCGGCATTTCAAATGTACCTCCCTGTTCGTGAATGCCCACCGCCAATGGATCTGGAATCACAGAGGACGATACTTTGAAAAACACCAAACCATTACTGTTACTAATTGAAGACGATCCACCCTTTCGACAGTTGTTGACCACTACGCTGGAGAATCAAGACTTTAAAGTGCTGGCAGTCGATAAAGGTCGCGAGGGACTAAGCGCCGCGCGTAACGAAACCCCAAATCTTCTGATATTGGATCTGGGGTTACCGGACATTGACGGCCAAGAAGTCATTCGCCGCCTACGCATGTGGTCTGAGTTGCCAATTATCGTGCTGTCGGCACGCAATCAGGAAAGCGATATTACGCAGGCACTGGACAATGGCGCCGACGACTATTTGACCAAGCCTTTTAGCAATGCCGAACTGTTATCTCGTATCAAAGCCTTGCTCAGACGCGTCATCATTGTTCCGAATGGCGACCAAAAGATTTTTCAGACCGGCGAATTAAAAATAGACTTGAGCAAACGCCAAGTATTTATCGGTGAGCGCGAGGCGCATTTAACGCCGATCGAGTTTCGCTTACTCACTATTCTGACCCGCAACGCCGGTTTCGTCGTGACACATCGTCAATTGCTGGAAAAAGTCTGGGGCGCTTCATATATTGGGCATAGCCACTATTTACGCATTTATATGGGGCAAATGCGCCATAAATTGGAATCCGATCCAGCCCGGCCCCGCTATCTATTGACCGAGGCCGGAGTAGGTTATCGGTTAAGCGACGAGGAAAACTAATATGAACCCCGTTTTTGTCATCCTTTTTTTAGCTGGTTTCATCGCTTTACCCGGCTGCCAATCTCAAAATAGCGAAACCGAATTGACCGGCTCAATTCAAGGTACCACCTATCATATCAAGATCGTCCAAGACCAGCGTTCTGTAGACATTGAGCAACTCCGTAAGCTTGTTGAAGAGACCTTTAACAATATCGATGTCAAGCTTTCAAACTACCGGGACGACTCGGAAATATCTCGCTTAAATCAACAGCAAACTAGCGACTGGCTAACGGTCTCTGCTGAAATCGCTGAGTTGGTGGATATTGCCAAGCAGGTCTATCAGCGCTCTCAAGGTTGTTATGACCTTACCGTCAAGCCTATTTTCGACTTGTGGGGATTTTCCAAACACGAAAATCGGGTACCCACCCAGGAAGAAATCAACAACGTCTTGCTGCATGTGGGAATGCCTCGCGTGGAAATTGATCGGGCCAACAGCCGTATTCGCAAATTAGATCCGGAAATCAAAATCGATTTGTCCTCGATCGCTC
>SXGT01224729.1_pt1 | contig 19149 bp, 21 predicted proteins | sample 3176221 | NCBI WGS metagenome assembly SXGT01 (sample SAMN11356862, study PRJNA531348) | freshwater metagenome | isolation source: freshwater sample F1-120 | place: China: Fuxian Lake, Yuxi | collected 2017-12-25
AGTAAGAATATATGAACAGTATTTCAATTTTTTTGGATCGTGCTCGCCCCCTCCCCGCCGCCGGCCCCACCCCACCCCACCCCGCGTGCAGCAGCCCAGGGGGTCATCCAGAGCCCAGGGGGTCATCCAGAGCCCAGGGGGTCATCCAGAGCCCAGGGGGTCATCCAGAGCCCAGGGGGTCATCCAGAGCCCAGGGGGTCATCCAGAGCCCGGAAGAGGAACAGTAATAAAAAAGTGTTAGAGAATATACACATACAAATATACTTACTTGGGTCCTGTGTCGTGTCGTGTCGTTTAGTTGCGGCGCGCAAAGATCGGTTTGCAGCTGCAAGTGACGCAGTGGAGAACCGTTCCACCGTTGTGCGTGCGTGCAAGGACAAAGTCGCTTCTGTCGTCAAGTCCAGTGTCACAATTGTCGCAAAGCCCGAATTTGTGCTGATCCCATTTTGCATTACGCGCACGCGCGGCTTCGTTGGAGGAGGTTTCATACGCATCAAGCGCTGTCTGTAACAAATTTTCGTCTGGGATCTCGCAAGTTCGGGCCAATGCCTGTGTCTCAACGCAGGTGGACGCTTCAAGCGCCATCATCATCCAGTAGTTACTGGGGTCGATAGGAATAAATGTGGTAGTAGAAGTCATTTCGGTCGTTCGGTCGTGTGTGTTGCTTGTGGCTGTGGTACTATGACTTCTTAAAAGGCATTTCAATTTTTTAAGAAGTCATAGAATGATGAATGATCATAAAAAAAGTTCGAAAATAAAGACAGACCCTTATGTACAATATGAAAAATGGAAGATAACTGCAATTCAGTGTTTATTGTTTTGGTCACAGGTCAAAATGGGCTAATGGTCCCCTTTTTCGGGTTCGCAGCCTTCTTCGTAGTCATCGCCGTCTTCGCCCCCTCCCTTGTTGGAGTCTCCTTCGCAGTCATTCATTTTGGCGAGAAGTCGTCGAACGCGAAGGGCCGTGCACGCCTCGGTGTAATACGCAGAGCAGTCGTTACACAAAAGGCGCGTGAAGAAGTGTTTCCTGAGGACGAAGTCCGCGCGGTCGTCAAGACCGGCATCACAGTCGCAGCACAGGCCGAATTTGTGCTGATCATTCTTCACACAACGCTCTTCGTGAGTAAGTTTGATTCCTGGAGTGTGGCGGGGGCGTGTTACAACACAGGTAGCAACTGTAGAGGCCGCAGTGGCATTCCAGTAGATAGTTGAAGTGGTGGTGGTCATCGTAGTTCGGGAGTCTCTGAGGCAGGCAGGATTTACATTATATGTAAAAGTATTTCATTTTTTTGGATGCGTGCACCCGCCCCGCCCCGCCGCCCCCCGCCGGCACACCCCACCCCACCCCACCCCACCCCGCGCACAGCACACGAGGTCACCCAGAGCGGGGTCACCCAGAGCGGGGTCATCCAGAGCGGGGTCATCCAGAGCGGGGGTCACCCAGAGGAAGTCAATTCGAGTCACACATTTATTTGATCATAATACCCATACCCGCTGCATACAGACTCAAACTCATCTCACTCTCCCACTGCGAGATCATCTGGTGAATTGACGCAGGATTGGATTCATTCTTGCGTACACCCATCGCCTTACGTGCATTGGCAATCTTCTTCTCAATCTCTTCGCGACCTTTCCTCACCGCTTCATCCCACACAGCTTGGTCAGCAGCACGGCGTTCTTGAGCAGCAGCCTTGCCAGCAGCCCGCGCCAATACAGCCGCAGCCTTCTTTTCGCGCTTTTCAACACGAGCCTTCAACGCCGCACTCATACCTTGTTTCTTCATTTCAGTCTCACTGCAAAATTCTTCGTTCTTGTTGTAATTGGCCATTCTGTATTTCGATCTGCAATATATTACTATCTGGAAAAGCATTTCAATTTTTGGATGCGTGCACCCGCCGCCCCCGCCGTCCCCGCCGGCACACCCCCCACCCCGCGCACAGCCCAGAGGAGGGGTCACCCAGAGGAGGGTCATCCAGAGCGGGGGTCACCCAGATAGGGGGTTGCAGATCATAAACATCAGACACACACGGTAAATACATATATATCATCACGGACCCTCCTCTGGGTGACCCCCGCTCTGGGTGACCCTCCTCTGGGTGACCTCGTGTGCTGTGCGCGGGGTGGGCACTATTTAAGCGCCTCGCCCATCCACCATCGAAGTAGGCTTTCGAGCAACCATCAAGACACCAGAGACAATGGCTTATTACAAACACGAGAACTACTTCAGCGAAAGCGATATGAAGGGATGGGGTGAAGAACGCAAAGCTGCGCAACGTGAGTTGAATTGGGATTTGCGTCTTGAGCATTACGCAGTCTGCAAACCGGCAATGTTTGTGAAGATGGTAGACGAGTGGGCCGCCAGATTCAGCTTTCCTTGTGCGGGCGTTTCCACGATGAAGCTGCTTTACATCCTCAAGCTTGCAAGACAAAACGGCATTGTCACAAACACCATCCTTCGATTCTGCAGTGTTGAAGAGCATCTTTTGGAGAAGTGCCCATCATTTTCGAGCCCCGCCGCGGTGACATTCAACACCGAAAAGTACCGCGTCAACTGCCGCGCCAAGATCGCAACAATGCGCGCCTCAAACAAAAAAACAACAAACAAAAAACATTGAAATAAATGAAACACAAGAACTACCGTTATCATCACACATCACACGTCACACGTCACACATCACACGTCACACATCACACACCCCTATCACACACACATCACACATCACACATCACACATCACACATCACACATCACACGTCACACATCACACGTCACATCATCATAAAAAACATCCACAAAATGCACAGCAAAAGCCCGCGTCAGCGGGCGGGTACTAAACGTTCAAATCAAATAACACACAGACTGGAAGATGATATTTTTGCGATGACTGTAAAATTTGAATGCTAATACCGGGTGCATCGGGGGGCGTTTTGTGAGTCAAACACCGTTTTCCTACCGATTACCGGTTACCCGATAACTAAGCAATAAACCCGGGTTTATGGTTAGGGGCAGGAAAGCGCGTGAAACGCGCGGGAAACAGGCGAATGCCTGGTGATTGCCTAGGTGATCATCCAGTGGCGTCAACCCGTGCTGAACCCGTGCTGAACCCGTGCGGAACCCGTGCGTAACCCGTGCGTAACCCGTGCTGAACCCGTGCTGAACCCGTGCGGAACCCGTACGTAATCAAGTGCTGAACCAAGTGCGTAATCAAGTGCATAACCAATGCGTAATCAAGTGCATAATCAAGTGCATAATCAAGTACATATTCAAGTGCATATTCAAGTGCGAATCAGGTGCGAATCAAGTACATATTCAAGTGCATATTCAAGTGCGAATCAAGTGCGAATCAGGTGCGAATCAGGTGCGAATCAAGTACATATTCAAGTACATATTCAAGTGCGAATCAAGTGCGAATCAGGTGCATAATCATCAGCATAATCATCAGCATAATCAGGTGCATAATCATCAGCATAATCATCAGCATAATCATCAGCATAATCATCAGCATAATCAAGTGCATCACCGCAACCGTCATCATCAAAATCTCTCGAACACCTCAAAATAATCCAACAATAATAATAATAATAACTACGAAAACGATTTGCATCTATAAGAGATGTACTAATATTTAATTATTTACGTAATATATACAATGGCAGAAGCAGCACCAGAATCACAACCAGCAGCCTCTTCGCCTTTTTGGAATAAAACAAACGTAGCATACCGGGGAGCCGGAGATGAAGCAAACGGTGTGTATACATTGAATTCAGGTGGTCGCATATTCGTGATTTCCGACTTAGAGGGCGTAGGTATATGTATTATAAATGCAAAATCGCGTGGAGTTGTCGGAACAAAAAGCGCTGAAGAGCTTAGAAATGGAATTTTCACAGAAAGCCACAGTTTAGCACCATTATTGGCCGATATTATTACGGTTTCTGAAGATGGGAAAATCACATTTGCAGGTGCCACCCCCGAAAACCCCAACCCAAATAACAATATGTTTTGTTTTTTAGGCGACGCTTGGGGCATTGGCCCTAACAATATTGAACTAGTCCGCGGTCTTATTGACTTTAAAAAAGAAAATCCAAACAATACGTCATTGGCACTTGGAAACCGCGACATACTTAGAGGTAGAATAACCATAGAGACAATGTTAAAAGCAGCATCCCAACAGGCCCTCATCGATGCAATGAAACTCTTTAATGAAAATCCACAAGATACAAAAGCCATAGAGGCGATCAAAGCAGTTAAAATCGAGTTTGAATACGCCGCCGCCGACGCCGACGCCGCTGTAGAACCATCTTATATTGATTACTTATTTTCCAATAGTCCCGGGCCCGAGGATCCGGACAACGGTCTCATTATCGAAAAAGCATACGCCACTGCAGTCGATAGAGTTGACGCAATATCTGCTAGTATGGGTGAAATGAACGCTTGGGACTTTATCGTCGATGAATATTTAAAAATGTGTGGTGTTAACCCGTGTTCCGTCGATCGAGAAACCAAATGCAAGATATATTTACACTTAGTTCGTGTTATGTCAACAGAAGCCACGGCTCTAGAATATAATGAGTGCCATCCAGATGCAATGGCATTTGTAAATATATATCAAGATCAATTAGATGCGAGTGATTTATGTGCTATAGTAACAATGGAAGACAACGGAGAACAAGCATATTTTGCACACGGGACACTTGTTAGAAAAGTCGTACCGACGATGCCAGGTACAATTTTTGAATTTCAATTACCGGAACCTTCGGCTCAAGACCCAGAACCCATATCAACACCAGAAATTACGAAAACAATGATGGGACGTAAAGATGAAGAAATTAGAACGGAATTACAAAAACAAGGTAACTCCCTAACCCAAAACCCAACTGATGGAATTAAAGAAATTAACATAAATATGAAAGAATATAGAAAAAACCCGGATCCGAAATATTGGCTTTCATTTATTGCAGCAGCAAATTCGCAATCTACCCATTTATATTACAACAAAACACCAGAAACAAACTTTACAGGAGTAAATCACCCCATTACAGGTTCATATGGTAATACTACAATGAAACAGTCAGGAGGACGCGACCGTATACATATTAAATCATTAAAAAGATCAACAACTGGAGTTGATTTGGGCGTCAAAAGCATAACCCACTATTTTGCAGGTCACAGCCCCCAAGGTTACATTGGAGCGTGCATAAAAGCTGCCGAGGATGGCAAGTATTATGTTTGCGTAGATGTATCTAAAATAGATGCTCAAACATACAAAAACATCGATAGATATACGTGTTGTTGCTTGATTGTGGAACCCATACCTAAGGCCGAAGGTGGTGGTGGTGGTGGAATGAAAAAGCGCATTATTGGAAGGTTTGTTCTTGAAAATAAATACATAAAGGACCAAACACAAAAAATTATGTTGCCAGAAAAATGTTATGTGCATTATGACCACGAAATAAATGACGATATAGATCTGACAGATAGGTATATAGGTTTGCCAGAATTAACAGATATGACCGCCGCCGCCACTCGAAAATTGAAATTTTCATATACTGTTAGACCAAATTTCGTTAAAGAAGTAACTATTACACCAGTAAATGCAGAGGGTGGGCGGGGTAGTAGCAGTGGAAAAGGAGGTTCGCGCAAGAAGCGGTCTTATAAAGTAAAAAAACGCAGCAGTACTCGTGGTCGCACTAGAAAATAATAAACATAAAATAAACCACACCCAATTATCGATACAACCCAATTATCGATACAACCCAATTATCGATACAACCCAATTATCGATACAACCGAATTGTATCGATAATAATAATAATAATAATAATCGCTAAAGTATTTTAACGACGAGAACTTCTGGAGCCACCGCGGGAAGACTGCTTCCTAGAGCTATTTCGGCTTCCGCCACGCTTGCCACCGCGCTTGCCGCCACGCTTGCTAGCACGAATACCGCTACGCTTGCCGCCACGCTTACCGGCACGACTGCCGCCGGATTTGCGAGAGGATTTACGACCGCCCATAGCAGCAGGAGCAGCAGCAGGAGCACCCGGAAGAGGGTTTGCAGTCTTTTCATCCTCAGTAAGAGCCGCGTAAGCAGCTTCTAAAGCAGGCCTCAAACTCGCCTTATCCGCATCAGCGGCATTATTATACGCATTTAAGGCATCATTATAAGCATCAAGATCTGACATCGAAATAAAGTTAGTTTATATAATAACAAAATATTTTTATTTACATCCATACAATGATACGCCAACAAAACGCCTAAATAATCACGATGAATCAGACCAGAGCAACTGCAACCGAACTAATAAAAAAAACGCAGACGCGCCAACACACACGCACATCACGCGCCAACACACACGCACATCACGCGCCAACACACGCGCACATCACGCGCCAACACACGCGTCATCTCATCGAAGTAGCATTAAACGCATTCACGCGCATCCGGTCAATAAACGCCACAAAGTAAACACAAAACATCAACAATGCAACAACCGCAAACACAGTATGCGTAAATGAAATCTCCCGGCCGTGCATCTGAGCAATGACCTCCCGATGACGCCGCCCGACGACGTCCGAATCCGCATCCGCCGCATCCGCCCCCTCGCCCAGAGATTCATCATCGCTTAAATAACCAATATAACCGGCATCGTGCTTGAAAATCGAACGAGATCTCAAGCCACCACCACTCCTAAAGGTCCCGTCGTAGGGGGGCGGAACCCCCACACCACCGACACCACTCCTAAAGGTCCCGTCGTAGGGGGGCGGAACCCCCACACCACCGAGACCACCCCACCCCACACCACCCCTCACCACGCCCCTCTCATTCGCTTGCGCTCGTTCGGAGGTCGCTTGCGCTCGTTCGGAGGTCGCTTGCGCTCGGATCCCGTCGTAGGGGGGCGGAACCCCCAGCGGACCCCCCACTAAAGAAGGCTCAAAGAACCCGGCACGAGAACGAGTCACAGGACGAGCCCAGGGACGAGAATAAACACCAGATCGGAAAGATGTAGAAGACATAATAAACAATTCGAACGATAGATATTCACGATATCAAAATACCAATTTCAATTTTATTACCGGAGCGGAGCGGAGCAGCGAAGCACCGGAGCGGAGCGGAGCAGCGAAGCACCGGAGCGGAGCGGAGCAGCGAAGCACCGGAGCGGAGCGGAGCAGCGAAGCACCGGAGCGGAGCGGAGCAGCAAAGCACCGGAGCGGAGCGGAGCAGCAAAGCACCGGAGCGGAGCGGAGCAGCGAAGCACCGGAGCGAAGCGGAGCACCGGAGCGGAGCAGCAAAGCACCGGAGCGGAGCACTGGGCCATTACTTCCGAGACCGCCGAGACCGCCGAGACCGCCGAGACCGCCGAGCCCGCGAAGCCCGCCGAGTCCGTATAGATTTGCGTTTTTTTTTCAAAGCCCCCCCTCGACCCCCCGCCGCCAATCTGCATAAAAAATAATCCCTAAGCGTATGAATCGTTTTAAAAATATTAGCAACTATCCGTTTTGCACGAGACTCAGCAGGAGAAGCAGCCGCCCCCATATCATCGACTGGTTGTGATCCCGCAACTGCTCCTTGAGACTCTTCCTTTAAAGAAAATTGACCTTCGTGCAACACCTTCGTAGGATCTGTAAAATTAGTGGCAACAAAAGCATCTCTCATTGATTCTGGAAAGGTACAATGATAAAGTGGAGAAATACCGCCCCCCCCGTAGGAGCTATTTAAAAGATCAACCATAACGCCCCCCCCTAGCACCTTACGCTCGCTGATAATTTTAAAATCAGTATCATTCCACGTCCAATCACCGTGACCGTGACCGGGACCGGGACGACGACCAGGAGATAAGTAACCAATCGGATGATTACATCCCGCATCAACAACTGCGAAAGAAGAACTTGGATTATAATACGCCGTTTCAACAAACCGGGTTAGTTCACCAGTAATATATTCATTAATCACCTCAGAAATTCTATCTTTAAATTCTTGAGATTCAAGTATAATCGAAATTAAATCATCGAGATAAAACCAACATTGTGAATATGGAACACACGCGCTATCTTTACCACGGGTAAATAAATCAGAAAACAACTCAAACAACTTTTTTTTATTTAAGTTTAAAACGAAATCTATACATATCCGTTCTGTAGCAGAAGTTTGAATGATTAATACAGCTTTAAAAGATATTCCAAACGCAATTTTTTGCATTACCTCGTCTCTTCCCTCTTCACCCCATTCAGGAGTAGGTTCATAATGATCATTTTCACCATCAGTAATAACAACAATCCGGTGTTTAAACGTATCCGCACCATCACCGGCACCGGCACCGGCACCATCACCGGCACCGGCAAAATGAATCGATTCAGGCCATATAGGTGTAAATGTAAATATCGACCCCCTAATCGTGTTTTTCAATTCTTCTGTTAGTGTCCCTCCCTGTCGATCGACTTCAACCATCATCTCTTCTACCATTTCTTCATCTTTTTCACTAGACATTTTAATTGTACGATTTAACCCACTGAATAGTACATTAAAATCCGGATCTTGATCTAATCTAACATTTGCGAGATAGTCATATTCATTTTCAAGAGAGAAATCATTTGTTAGATTTAATCGTAATAAATTTCTTAATACATATACGAAATTTTTGGAGTTTCGGAAACGACGAGACACTTGTAAATCGAGACATACTTCAGGTGAATGAGTTGCCGTCAAGGCGTCAAACGCGGCAGCCGAATTAGCAAGAGATTCACTTCTTAATTTATATGGGGGCGCGCCGGCAGCCCCCCTAGCAGCAATCGCCGCCTTCGCAGACGACAATAGATCTGCAGACAGTTGTGATTGAACACAAGGTATTTCTATTGGAATAAGAGTAGAGTGAGCATTCATTAATAATAGCGATCGAATAGAAACATTTCCAAACCACTTCACTTTTTCAAATGAAGGAACTTTTTTTAATTCTGGTATTTCTCTATCAACCCATAAACCAGCAGCATTTAATCTTGATACTGCACATTTGGGTTCAAACAATGGATCAAAACAAATACATAATCTACGTACTGAATCATATGAATTTAAATCGATATGTATACCATATTGTTGAGATATTGCCGCACTTAGTTGTGGTGGTGGTAATTGAGATGCAGCAGCGCCCGACCTAGCCATCAAAACAAATACGAAAACAAATACGAATACAATACCGGATATATTATTATGTGAAAAAAATTGAAATGAAAATACTAGAATACTCAAATAACAGACAGAGCCGACTTTCATTTCGTACTTCGCGATCAACAATACAACAACAACAACAACAACAATACAATGCCCTCAAAAAAATCAGGAAGCAAATCCAAGAAGAAGACATCCAACGCCGCAAAAGCAATGTCAGCCCAAGCCGCACAATCCCTCCTGGTCCGTAACGCCGTCCCGCAATGGTTCCGCCTAGACCCAGACCAAGTACAAGGCAAAGCAGGCGGATTCGTATGGCAAATCAGCGACAAAGAACAGGTCATCCGATACTTCATCATCGGCAGCGAAGGCGGCAACTACTATCAAACCCCTCAACAAGTCTCATCTCAATGCGCATCGTGTGTCCTGAGAATGACGCGCACCCCCGACAATTTCAAATGGCTGTGCGATACAATTCGTCAGGTAAGTATCGAAGGTCGTGCAGCTAAACAAGAACCGACGCTTCTCGCGCTGGCAACCGCCATCGTGTTCGCCCCCACCCAAGACGCCAAGCAACAGGCCCTCGCCATCGTCAATGACTGTGTCCGCATCCCAACACACCTATATATGCTTGCAGGATTTATGACAGTATTTTCAAGTGCAAAATACCAGTACCCCCAGTCCGAGTCCGTCGTAGGGGGGCGGAACCCCCACGGGTTCGGTCGTGGAATCCGCCGTGTCTTTGGCGACTACTTCTACACACGCTCAGGCAGTGAAATTGCAATGCTCCTGACCAAATACCAAAACCGCGAAGGCTGGACCGCCAAAGACATTCTGACACTGATCCACATCGACCCAAAGAAAATGAAAGACGATGGTGGCAGACTCGCCATAGACTGGGTTTTCAAGACCAAAGAGGAATTCGCTGAAATCCTGAAAGCCGCACCATCCACGCCAACGACGACCCTATTCACAGCCATCAAGGAAATCCACGCCATCGCAGAGCGACCTCTCATCCCCGCCATCAACCCATCACTCGCCGGTCTATCAAACTACCAATACGCTGAAGAAATCACCCGAGCCGTCCACCTAATCAACACCGCCGGTCTGTGCCGTGAACACATCCCAACCCAGTTCTTGAAAAACCGCCAAATTTGGGAAGCGCTACTCACGAGCAAAGGAGTCAATGGAAAAGGCAAAGGAATGCCCCTGACCGCACTCATCCGCAATCTTGGCAAACTCACCACCGCAGAAATCGGAATCATCGACCCAAAATACGTCCACAGCCAATTGCATACCGTCGTAGGGGGGCGGAACCCCCAGCATTACACGGAATACATCTTCCACCGCCTCACAGACGCACAAGACATCAAACGCAGCCGAATCCATCCATACAGCATTCTCGTTGCAATGCTGACCTACAAAGCCGGAAAAGGCGACAAAGGTAGCCTCACGTGGACGCCCAACATCTACATTCTTCAAGCCCTAGACATCGCATTCAAGCTGGCATTTCAGAACATCACACCGACAGGCAAACGAATCAAAATCGCACTGGATGTAAGCGGAAGTATGTCATCCGCATTCTGCACTGGGTCGCCAATCGTGAATTGCGCCACCGCATCCGTCGCAATGATGATGATGACGCTGTGGGTTGAGAGGGGGGTTCCGATGGGGGTTCCGCCCCCCTACGACGGAGCTACGCTCATTTCTACGGTTCCACCCGAGACCTACGCATCTACCCAGCACAGCCAATCGCATACCGTCGTAGACCAGTCCGAGTCCGTCGTAGGGGGGCGGAACCCCCAGCACAGCCAATCGCATACCGTCGTAGGGGGGCGGAACCCCCAGCGGACCCCCCCCCAGGTGTCAATCTGCGCCTTCTCCAACACATATACGGACCTGACCAATTCCATCACCCGAAGTATGGACGCAAGCATCGACCCCGCGACCGGACTGCCTACAATGACAATTGCAGATGCACTCAAGCTCGTGAATATGCCATTCTCATCAACGGACTGCGCACTTCCAATGATCCGCGCACGTGAAAACAACGAACAAGTCGACGCATTCGTCATTTACACAGACAGTGAGACATATATGGGAAGAATCCACCCGCAAGTAGCACTGGAGGAATATCGCAAAGCATCTGGAATCAATGCAAAACTCATCGTCGTCGGAATGGCATCAAACTGCCTGACAATCGCCGACCCGAATGACATCAACACACTGAACCTGGCAGGATTCGATACAGCGACCCCAAGAATCATCAACGACTTCATCGCAGGAAGCCTACTGCCGCCACCGACGCCGCCGACGCCGACGCCGACTCTCCAATCTGAATCCGCCCCCCAATCCGCCCCCCAGCAATCCGCAGAAGTAGACGAGGACGACGACGATGATTACGTACTCATCGATTGACACACACACGTCACACTTAACACGTCAAACGTAGCACGTCACACGTCGCACTCATAGATTGACACATCCATCGATTGACACCCCACCGCGCGCGCAAGCGCACCAATAATTTTTTATTCGATACAGAATAAACATTTCATTCCATAAACAAAAATAATTGAAATAAATCACCAAACCATCCCCAAAACACACATCACACAATATGATCATTTGCACAACCAGATACAACAGCCAAACGTGGGAAGAATACCAACAATGGAAACAGGCAAACCAAGAAACATACGAACAAACATATAAACGACCGCTGAAATGTATATACGGAACACCGAGAGAAATATCATCAAGAAAAATAAACCCAAACATAAAAATGTGCATCATCGAAATGCACAACGACCTTAATAAAATAATGGGAATCGGAATCATCGAAAACAGAACCGCTAATGAGGTATATAGAAGCACCCCAGCACCCAACATCAGTCACGTTGCCCCAGTCCTCCCACTCCCACGACCAATCAAATACAAGATATTTACAGAACGAAACTACAATAGATACATCTACATCGGAAACGAGTTTTACCTATCTCGTGAAGAAATCGAAAGGTACACCCCAGCCCCCCAACAAGACACCCACGACCCCCAACCACAAGACCAGTCATTACTAGAGACCATAACCGCACTAGAATCAAAGTTATTCAAAGGTTCGCGTCATTGCAAGAGAGGAAGTGGAATAACAAAAATTCCGAATTGGATTATCGAAGAAGGACACACAAAATCAATAGAAATGCAAATCCACTGCACCACGAGAAAAAAATCATCATAACCAAAAAACGCACCAAACTGCAAAAAATTGAAATATTTTTCTTCTCTAGTATGAGACGATAGAGCATCAGCATCCGCATCCGAATCAGTATCAGACAATGTCCGCCCCCCACACCGCCGCCCCCCCCCACACCACCGCCGCCCCCCCTCCCAGTCGCTTGCGCTCGGATCCCGTCGTAGGGGGGCGGAACCCCCAGCTATACAAACCCGAATCATATTCAAAATCAAGGGAACAAATGTTTAAAAAAAACATCAGACAAAACCGCGCCTTCGAGCAATATTTACTAGACTCAAACGAGCCACTATTGCTGGATGCAACGCGACACAAAGCAATCCCGCTAACATATTTCACGTCCACGTCCACGTCCCCACCCCAGTCACCAGCCACAAGCCCGTCTCCGCCCCGGTCACCAGCCACGACAAGCACGCCCCCGCGCACAAGCAGCCGCCAATCAGGTAAAGCCGACGCAATGCCGGAAGAAAGCTACCGAATCATCAATGTCCAAAAGCCAGGCGGACACGCACACTCACTTGTAATCATCAAAAGCAAAGCAATCACAACTAATGCGGCAAACATCGGAATATTTGAATCGAATGGCCAATACACACAACGCGAAATCGACATCATCGATAGAACCGCACCACAAGACGAATCCGACGTCACCAAACAATATTTATCCCCAATCTCGCCAAAGCTCTGCATCAATTACGGAAACAACAAACACAACCCGGGATACTGCGGAATTTTCGGAATCATCTGCATCATCGCATTTCGACACTACAACCCCACCCCCACCAACCCCCCGGCCAAAGATCCCGTCGTAGGGGGGCGGAACCCCCAGCGGAACCCCCAGTGGCTGCAAAAATGGAAGCAACTCCTGGACTATATGCGCCAAGACATTCCGGATGAATCCGCAGTGCACGGATGCCTTGGAGTCGCACTTGCAGCCAAAGTCCAAGAAATCATCGCATCAGCTACACCGGCATCACCAGCGGCATTTCAGCAAGCCGAAAAAGAAATCGTCAAAGAAATCAAGAAATGCGTGAAATCCATCGCGAATTATCGACAAGAACAATAAATCAACAATAAAAACGAGAGAATAAAATATCGTTTTTATTTATATACGCCGCCGCCAACAACGCAATGGACGCATTGTATACCCAAGGGTATAAGCGAATGTATGAGAAACGCACATTTCTCACATACGTATTCATCAATCTAATCATCCAGCTATGCATCACATATTACGTAATGAATCGTAAAACAAACCCAGACATCAACATCATACTATTATTCATCGCACAAATCGCAATTATTGTCATATTATCATCGGCAAAACTACCGGAATATGCCAAACTATTATTATTCACATTATTTTCATACCTATTCGGCATATTCTTTTTCCAGTTAAGAGAGAAATATGACTACAACAAGGAAGCAATAAATGTAGCAATTGCAGGAGCAGCATCAGTATTTATATCAATGATGATAGTTGGCATCGTCCTCATCGCAGGAGGAATCCGCCTGGGATACAAGTTCGGCATATTATTATTTTTTAGCTTATTAGCTTTAATTATCGCAAGACTCGTATTCTATGTGCGCGCCACCACCGCCGCCAGAATGTCAGACACATATAAAATATTCTCATCAGTCGGCATATTCATATTTGCAGGTTATGTATTATACAACACAAATCGCATACTACAGAAAAATTACAAAGAACAATACATAACAGCATCGCTGGACTACTACTTGGATTTCATCAATTTATTCGCAAATTCACTTCAAAACGGTGACAATTACTAACAACCCGTGCGTACACCAGCCACAACCCGTGCGTACACCAGCCACAACCCGCGCGTATCATTACTTATGATACTTATTATACAAACGCACATTTGACTCCATCTCCCACTGCTCAATCAAGTGCCGCAAAGAAGCGGGATTCTCCTCATTTTTGCGAATCCCCATCGCCTTGCGAGTACGCGCAATCTTCGCCAACACCGCCTCACGCTCCGTCTTCCTATCTTCTTCAAACTCAGCAGCCTTCTTCTCGCGAGCCTCTGCAGCCGCAATCTTCCCAGCAGCGCGAGCCGCAGAAGCCGAAGTCTTCTTCTGACGCTTCAAAGCAGCAGCAGCGCGGGCAGCAGCCAATCGATCCACGCCGGCAGAAGCCACAGCAGCATCAGCCTTCTTCAATTCAGCAACTTCACCAAGAGCAACCTTGGCAACTTCTTTCACTTTCTCGGCAGATGATTTCATTAATCCAGATGTTTCACGCTGTGACTTGCTGACATCGCGTAAAAGCATCTCAATTTTTTTGCATTCACCGGTAATCGGGCTACGACGAGTACCACGAGGGCAACGTTTCTTGGCGGTATACCCCTTAACGTGGATGCACTTACCGGTTTCCTTACAACGACGAGATCCGCGAGGGCAACGAGAACGACGAGTCTTGCCGCTGACGCTGACGCTGACGCTTCCCCCGAGTTTAACGGCACCAGCCACAGGAGCCGCACCACTGGCCTCACCACCACTGGCAGCACTACCACTGGCCTCACCACCACTGGCAGCCGCAGGAGCAGCAGACCCAAAGAAAGATTTAAACAAATCAGACATAATTTACTTTATTTTATGATATAAGTAAATAAAATAAATTACCACCACCACACAGCCACCACCACCCCCCTCGGCCGCTTGCGCTCGTTCGGAGGTCGCTTGCGCTGGTTCAGAACCGTCGTAGGGGGGCGGAACCCCCACACCACCACCCCCCTCGGTCGCTTGCGCTGGTTCATAACCGTCGTAGGGGGGCGGAATCCCCAGCGGAACCGTCGTAGGGGGGCGGAACCCCCCTCACTCGCTTGCGCTCATTCGGAGGTCGCTTGCGCTGGTTCATAACCGTCATAGGGGGGGTTCGGGGGGGCTCGCCCCCTGTCCGCCCAGGGGGATCTAAAGGGGGCTCGCCCCCTTTCTTTCTAGAACTCATAAAGCTCCTCAGTCACTAAAGAAAACGACCAATCATTTCCGTGCAAATTAACAACATACCCCTTATCATCGCGCAACGTAATCCGCAATTTATTAATAACCACCGGCCCGAAATAAGACCGTTGATTGGATAACAACCCCGGACCAGAATCAATAAAATGTTGCCCAATGCTAAACCCGGCAGTCCCGCGCAAAGGAATCACCGCAAAAACATCCGACGTCTTCGGCCCCATCTCACGGTTTTTAGTAGTCGCCACACGATTCGCGCTAATTTGATTCAGCGAATACAGCTGCGAAAACGTCAAAGTCCGCGGAACACTCGGCACATAAGTAGTCTTCATTTTAACGCCATTTACATCGCTTTTATCGGGTTCACACATTGCAGGCAAATCAGCATTATAATACGCAGGTCGAGGCAGAGATGTAGTAACCTCGCCAATGCCGACAACCCCGCTATTCACACGACTATGATTAAAATCATCAATAATGAGCAAAAAATATTGCGGACCATAACAATCCACAATCGCCTCACTCCGCAACCACCCCGCCCCATTTGACGAATCATTTGTCGGAATATTATCGCTATACAAACCATTTACAAGCTGATTCACCTGATCCATAAGAGAAACACCTTGCCCACCCTGACTAGCAGGTTTTGCAATATCAACCATCGCCGTCGTTACACCACGCACCATATACACCATCCCATACGTCTCAAACGTATTCAACGAAGTATTATATCCGGTAGGCAATCCGGAGCCAGCAATAGGAACATCCTCATAAAACATACTATTCCTAAACCCAAGCAACCAACCCAAACTACTATTTAATTTCGTGGACTGACGACAGCTACCGGCACCCTTACCAGAATAAATCATAGCAGCATCATAAAACGTAAACGAAATAATCTTCGTGGTATAATTAAACAAAAAACAAAGCCCATTTGTCACATTATACGAAATATCAATATTACCATTCAAATAAGAATTCAACACAATCTGACGCGATACTGCAGCAACCAACGACGTGGGTGTATAATTACCATTTGGAACAACAATCGTATGGACACCATTGACACCGGTATTCATATCAATATACATAATATTATTGCCCATTGCCGAATCAACCGAATACCACGTATACGGAATATTAATCGAATTTAATTTCAACGAAGACACATTCGTAAGAGGTTCGGATAATACAACAGTAAAGCTCGTAGCAGAAGTAGGTGAAGTAGGGTCAGTTGTATAAGGAAATGCAGATTGCCGAAATTGACTGTCAATGTTAATAATACGCGAGAGTGTATTACGAAGAATCGGGTTGGTTGTACCTTGTGCAACAGGCACAACATACGAATTGGCAATACCAACCTTTTTCTGCTTCATCTGATAATGACCATTTTCATCCTGAAATATTTTAATCTTATTTTTTCGGTTCACATAAGGTGTTGTTTTCATCCCCACCACGCCACCTCCGCCGCCACCTCCGCCACCCCCCGCCCGAGCCTCCTCCTCATCATCCAAATATTGATTCTGTTCCCACTTTAATTGCTGTGCCCCAGACACAATTCCTTTACCAATATCACGTCGCAAGCCCATAATATCGTCACCCCCGTCGTCCCCCTCTCCGTCGGCCCTACCCTCCCCATCGCCGCCCCCATCCCCATCGCCGTCGCCGCCCTCGCCCTCGCCCCCATCCCCGTCATCGTCACCATAATCACCGCCACCTACACCACCCATATTATCATCATAACCGGATCCATCCGCAACTTCTGCACGATCCAGACCGCCACCGCCACCGACGACATTATTACCACCACGTTCAACACCGCTGCGAACCGCTAACCCTTCGACACCGCCGCCATCATCGCCGTCATCGCCATCGTCGCCGTCACCGAACCCAAATTCATCATAGAGACGTTCACGCACATCGCTAAAAAAATCAGTCAGTCTAGAATCAACATCGCGATATTTTGCAACTAATCCATCGATAACCGATATCCATTCACTTGAAACAATCTGCTCCTTATGTCCGAGACCAATTAAGTCCAATAATTCATATACGGAATAATTATCGACATTTGTATCAATGTCGGAGTTGATTATATCGGACATATGGAATGAATGAATGGAATAAGTGAAACGAATGGAATAAGTGAAACGAATGGAATGAATGAATGAAACGAATGGAATATATGTAATATTAAATTATATATATTTATTATCTAATAAAATCAAACCAGATATGTCAGATTCAAAAAACATCATAAACACAACTCCGGCAGAATTAGATAAAATCATAAAAGATTTAAAAAACAACATCATATTCAAAGTCGTATTAGGGATAATTATAATTATCCCGATAATTTTAAAAGATGTATATCCGGAATTGTTATCACGCACGATAGTAGTAGTCACCATAATAATCGCAGCAATCTTCGGATTTGCACCCAACGAAACGTTATGTAATAACGGTTTAGGATGTCATTCAAAGTTTAATACAATTATAATTAGTATTTCATTATACATAGTTGCTGTTTATATTGCATTCAAAACAAACATTATATAATATGAATTATATAGTAGGAATCAAATAACAAACCACCCACCCGACACCCACAACAAAAACACCAGATACATAAAATGGATCTTTTAAAAAAAGTCGTAGTAGCCGAAGCAACAAAAGCACCCGCATCAGCTGCAGGAGCTACACCAGGACAGCCACCGGTAATAGCCTCATCGAATACAGAACCACAATTCACCACAAATATCCCGACATTTTCCGAATCACCAGCCACAGAAGCAAAAGCAAAACCCCCAGACGAAAACGAAAATTTCGATGAGGCGACAAACTCCGACTTATTCATAAAACTAGTTCAACCTGGATATGTAAAAAAGCCAAAATTATGGTTCTCAATCATATGGATATTAATAACAACAAATCTACTCCCCATCGCATTATTCATTACATATATAGTAATGCTTGGTTTTCAATCAACGAAGCTAATTATTATTGGCTTATACATATTTGGCGGGATATTCTGGGGATTTTTTCCTTATTACTTAAAATGCATAATGTTATTTAAAATAACCGGAATCGCAACGTGTACGCATAGATTAGTATATCCATTGATAGGGTTAATATTCTGGATCATTGCATTATCAATGCACAATTAGTCCCTCCATAAAATTCCACGAGACCACAAGATTGTATAATGCGCCAGACGACCACCACCACCGCCACCACTACTGCCACCGTAGCGTTCCAATTCACTGGAATATTCGTCATAAACCCGTAGTAATTTAATATAATTATCATCGGAATGTAAATATCCGATAACACCATTGCCTTCATAAAATAACCGAAAAAACTGCGCCATCGAAGCATAATTACCGGCAACCAATCCTGTCCCAAAATTTTTGCGCCAAACATCACCGAGAAGACCAGGACCGGTAATAAACAATGGCAATGTCATCCACCCCCCGCCACCACCACCGCCACCACCACCGCCACCGCCGGCACTCCTGCCCTCATTCGCTTGCACTCGTTCGGTACTCGACAAGGGCCACATCACCTTGTTTTTTGAATAAGAAACAATATGTTGAATGCAATTAAAGAATAAACGGTTTTTGGGTTTAGTGATAATAAATGCATTATGAATACCGAAATGACCCTCGGGCCATAAGCCGGGTGCATCGCGTTCAAGCACAAGCAAATCACCGCCACCCACGCCCCCCACGCCACCACCCACACCGCCACCACCCAC
>SXGT01756754.1_pt1 | contig 19149 bp, 10 predicted proteins | sample 3176221 | NCBI WGS metagenome assembly SXGT01 (sample SAMN11356862, study PRJNA531348) | freshwater metagenome | isolation source: freshwater sample F1-120 | place: China: Fuxian Lake, Yuxi | collected 2017-12-25
CTCGGGCTCGGGCTCGACGTGAGGAAAATGAGGGGATGCCTCAGCCCTCTCTCTTCAGGGAGAGGGAGGCCGGGAGGGTGAGGTCTGCGCGGAAACCCCGTCTCCTCTTACCCGCCCCTGAGGCCGCCGCTTTGGGCGGCCGATTTGGGGCGGGTCGACGCCGCGTAGCGGCGGCGGGGTGGGGCACCCGCTTCTCCTGCCCCGTACATCGGTCGCGCGAGAACCATGCCGTGGGATCGCGGGGCCCCACGGAAGCTACGAATCCCCTTCGATTCGCGCTAAGCTGCGCCCCCATGCCGAGCTTCGACATCGTCTCCAAGGTGGCCTGGCACGAGGTCGACAACGCCCTCGCCCAGGCCCAGAAGGAGATCGGCCAGCGCTTCGACTTCAAGGACACCGACACCGAGCTCGAGAAGAACGCGGACGGCATCTCCTTCCGGTCCTCCAGCGAGGACCGCGTCAAGGCGGCCGTCACGGTGTTCCGCGAGAAGCTCGTCAAGCGCAAGGTGAGCCTCAAGTTCATCGAGGAGGGGGATCCGCAGCCGACCGGCAAGGGCGGGGCGCGCATCCTCGTGGAGGTCAAGGAGGGGATCCAGGCGGAGCACGCGAGGAAGCTCGTGGGCGCCCTCAAGGAGAGCAAGATCAAGGTCCAGGCCGCGATCCAGGACGCGCAGGTCCGCGTCACCGGCAAGAACAAGGACGACCTCCAGAAGGCCATCCAGCTGTGCCGCGGCCTCGACCTCGGCATCGAGCTCTCGTACGTGAACTTCCGGGACTGAAACATGCACACTACACCGAAAAAGAAGACCGTCGCGCCACCCAAACCCTCCCTCGCGCCCACGCGCACCTCGCGGCGCCCTCCCCCGCTCAAGCCCGTCCGCAAGCTCTTCGGCACCGACGGGATCCGGGGCGTGGCCAACGAGAAGCCGATGGTCCCCGAGCTCGCGCTCGCCCTCGGGCGCGCGGTCACGTTCGTCGCCGGCCAGGGCAAGGCACACGCGCCGCGCATCCTGATCGGCACGGACCCGCGCCTCTCCGGCTACAGGCTCGAGACGGCCATCGCCGCGGGGATCTGCTCGATGGGCGGGCGCGTCATCCTGTGCGGGCCCATCCCGACGCCCGCGGTCGCGCACCTCACCACGAGCATGCGCGCGGATCTCGGCATCGTCATCAGCGCCAGCCACAACCCGTACATGGACAACGGCATCAAGCTGTTCGGGCAGGACGGCTTCACGCTGCCCGACGAGGTCGAGGCCGACATCGAGCGGCTCATGGAGTCCGACACGCTCGGCCACCGCACGACGGGCCCGGGCATCGGACGCGCCGAGAAGTTCGAGGACTCGCGCGGGCGCTACGTCTCCTTCGTGAAGGGCACGTTCCCGCGCGAGCTCACGCTCGAGGGCGTGAGGATCGCCGTCGACGCCGCGCACGGGGCGGCCTACCGCGTCGCGCCGCTCGTGTTCCAGGAGCTCGGCGCGCACCTGTTCGCGACCGGCGTGAAGCCGAACGGGGTCAACATCAACAAGGACGTCGGCGCGCTCCACCCGGACAACCTCCGCGCCGAGGTGGTGAAGCGCACCTGCGACGTGGGCATCGCGCTCGACGGCGACGCGGACCGGCTCATCGTCGTCGACGAGAAGGGCCAGGTCGTCGACGGCGACGTGGTCATGGCGCTCTGCAGCGCGGCGCTCATCCGCGAGGGCAAGCTCGCGAAGAAGACGCTCGTGGCCACGGTCATGTCGAACCTCGGGCTCGAGCGTGCGATGAGCGGGCTCGGGGGCAGGCTCGTACGGACGCAGGTGGGCGATCGCTACGTGGTCGAGGCGATGCGCAAGGGCGGGTACAACCTGGGTGGCGAGCAGTCGGGGCACCTCGTGTTCCTCGACCACGCGACGACGGGCGACGGCCTGGTCGCGGCCCTGCAGGTGCTCGCGCTGATGGTCCGCTCCGGCAGGCCGCTCTCGGTCCTCGCGACCGAGGCGATGGAGCGCGTGCCCCAGCTCCTCGAGAACGTGAGCCTCCCCGGGCGGCGGCCGATCGAGGAGATGGCGCTCTTGTCGAAGGGGATCGCGAAGGTCGAGCGAGAGCTCGGCGACGAGGGGCGCGTGCTCGTCCGCTGGAGCGGCACCGAGTCCAAGCTCCGGATCATGCTCGAGGGCCCCGACGAGGACGTGCTCCGCGCCCGGTCGAAGGATCTCGCCGAGCTGGCGCGCAAGGACCTCGCCTGAGCCCACGATGGAAGCGGAGGCCGACGACGCGGAGACGACGGTGCAGGGCGCGCGTGCCCAGGCACGCCCGCGGCTCCGCGCGCGGCTCCGCCGCTGGGGGGCACGGCTCGCGCTCCTGGGCGTCCCCCTCGGCATCGCGGTCGTCGACGCGCTGTCGCGCCGCGAACGCCTGGGCCACTGGGACCGCCGCGAGCTCTCGTTCTACGCGTTCACCATCTTCCTGAGCCTCGTCCTCTGGGCCTCGCTGCTCGTCGTCGCGAGCCGCAGGTCCGGGCTCGCGCGCTTCGGGGCGCGGGCCGTCCTCGTCGCCGGGGCGGTGCTCGCGGTCGGCCTCCAGTTCTACACGCACATCCAGTTCCACACGTACCTCGACCACCGAGCGGTCCTCGTCGGCACGTCGATCCTCCCCAGCATCGGGCACCAGATCTGGTTCGACCGCTACAACGTGCTGCGCGCCGTCCTCCCGCCGCTCGCGATCGCCCTCGCGGCGCCCCTCCTCCTGCGGAGGCTCGCGCCCGCGAAGCGGCTCGTCTCGTACCACGCGATGGACTGTGGCGTGCTCGCGCTCCTCCTCGCCCTGTTCGTGGGCCCGGACCGCGGCGCCGAGCAGGGGGCGGTGCCGGACGTGATGTACGTGTCCTCGATGGGCCAGCTCGCGCGCGCGCTCTGGGACCACAACGAGACCGTGGAGCGCCTCCACCCGGGCGCGCGGTCACCCGTCCCGGTGCCGCCGCTCGTCGCGCGCCCCCCCGTCCGGCGCAACGTGATCTTCGTCATCACCGAGTCCGTGCGCGCGAGCTCCGTCTGCCTCGAGCACACGGAGAGCTGCAAGTGGACGCCGTTCTCGAACGCGGCCGTGCCCGACCGCATCCCGTTCATGCAGATGCGCGCGCTGGACTCGACGACGGCGATCTCGCTCGCGGTGATGTGGAGCGGGATCGTCCCGACGGAGTCACGCGCCGAGATCCACTCCGCTCCGCTCCTGTGGGAGTACACGCACGCGGCCGGCATCCACAACGCCTACTGGACGAGCCAGAACCTCCTCTTCGGCAACCAGAACAAGTTCCTCGCCGGCGTCCCGCTGGGTCGCACGGTGAGCGCGACGCAGCTCGAGGACAACCCCACCCACGAGACGGGCGCCGACGACGGCAAGGCGGCCGACTGGGTCGTGGCCGACGTCGGCAAGCTCGAGGAGCCGTTCTACGGCGTGGTGCAGCTCGCCAACACCCATTTTCCCTACCGGATCGACGATCGGTACAGCCCCTTCCAGCCCCAGCAGGAGGCCACCGGCCCGGGCTACGAGAACGAGATCCTGAACCGCTACCAGGACTCCATCTACCTCCAGGACGTGGCCATCGGCCGCATGCTGCGCGGCCTCAAGGCGCGCCCCGAGGCGGCGCGCACGGTGATCGTGTTCGTGTCCGACCATGGCGAGCAGATGCGCGAGAAGGGCGCGGTCGGCCACACCGGGACGCTGTTCGAGCCGGAGATCCACGTGCCGTTCTGGATCGACGCCCCCCCGGGGACGCTGACGGCCGATGAGGAGGCGCACCTCCGCGCGCTCAAGGACGTGCCGCTCACGATGCTCGACGTGTTCCCGACGATGATGGATCTGCTCGGCCTGTGGGACGCGCCGGAGATCGCGCACCTGAAGGGGAAGGTCCCGGGCCGGAGCCTCCTGCGCGGCGGGTCGCCGCCGGATCGGACGCTGTACCTGTCGAACTGCACGGAGCTCTGGGCGTGCGCCTTCAAGAACTGGGGCGTCATGCGCGGGTGGACGAAGGTGATCGCGCACCAGGCGGATCGGCAGTGGAACTGCTACGACGTGCGCGCCGATCCGGGGGAGCTCATGCCGCTGACGAACGAGAACGAGCCCGCGTGCGCGGAGCTCACGGAGGCGGCCATGAGGAAGTTCGGGCGGCCGCCGTTCTAGCAGGCTGCCACCCGGGTGGTGCTGTTCGCCGCGGACCCCCCATTTCTTGCTACGTTTCACAGGTGCGCCTTCCCTCCGGGCTCCTCCTCGCGCTGGGCCTCGCGGCCTTCTCCTGCGGGCGCGATCCCGGCGACCCCGCGCCGCAGGCGACCCCGCTCGACGCCGGGGCTCCCGCTCCCGGGCCCGGCCCCGGCGCCGACCGCGACCCTCCGACCACGCGAGCGACCCCGCCCGGCGGTGAGATCGGGGGCAAGATCTCGGTCAGCCTGTCGGCCAGCGAGCCCGCATCCATCCACTACACCACCGACGGCTCCACGCCCTCCCGCCAGTCGCCCCTCTACACCTCGCCCATCCCCATCGAGCGCTCCACCGTCCTCCGCTTCCTCGGTGTCGACCTGGCCGGCAACGAGGAAGAGCCGCAGCGGGAGACGTACGCCTACGCGCCCAGCGTCCGCTACGACGAGGTCCGCCAGAAGTCCATCCACAACGCGTACGGGCGCAACGAGCCCCTCTTCGACCAGCTCGTGTACCACCGCGCGCGCTCCGTGGAGCTCGACCTCCACACGGGCAAGAGCCTGAGCCCGAACGTGCCGCGCGACTGGTACGTCTACCACGAGAACATCATCGACGCCGGCACGAGCTGCCAGCGCCTCTCGCACTGCCTCGAGGTGATCGCCGCGTTCCACCGAGCGGTCCCGCGGCACGAGGTCGTGACCCTGCTCGTCGACCTGAAGGACGGGTTCGACGCGGATCACGCGCCGGCCGATCTGGACCAGCTCGCCCAGGATCGGCTGGGGAAAGGCGCCCTGTTCACACCGGCCGATCTGCTCGCGGCGTGCCCTGCGGCGAGCCTCCGTGGCGCGGTGACCCCTCCCTGCCGGTGGCCCAAGCTCGCCGATCTCCGCGGCCGGGTGATCGTGCTCGTCACCGGAGGCACCGCCTGCCAGAAGAGCAACGTCTCCGACTACGGCGGCACCACGCCGCGTGCGCGCTCCTTCTTCATGGCGCCCAACGTCGACGCGGCGTCGTGCGCATTCGCCGCCTACGCGACGCGCACCGACGTCGTGTTCTTCAACATGGACGACGGGAACCTCCCGCAGGCGAAGCCCGTCGGCGCGGCGGGCCTCGTGTCCCGGGCGTACCACGGCGGCCTCAAGGGCGGCTTCGACACCCCCGCCGACTACGGGCGCGCGAAGGACGCGGGGGTGCACCTCGTCGCGACCAACAGGGTGAGCTACCTCGCCGATCCCTTCACGATCCTCCACACGAGCACCGGGTGGCCGTTCCAGTGCACGTCGACGTGCGACCCCGGTTTCGTCGAGCCCGCGGACGTCTTCGGCGTGAAGGTCGACTCCGGGGATCAGTGGGGATCGGCGGACTCGTTCTCGTTTCTCTACGACACCGTCGCGGAGGCATCCGTCAGCTGGACCGCCTTCGTCTCGACCCCGAGCTCGAACGTGGAGGCGTGGGCCAAGGGGTGCATCATGGCGCGGGAGAGCGAGCGCGCCGACAGCCCGCACTTCTCGGTCTGCCGGCCGGCGGACGCCCACCCTACGCGCAACCAGTGGCGGACCACGCAGGGCGGCTCGACCGACTCGGCGGAGGTCGGCGGCATCACCGGCCTGTCCGACGACAGCGCCTTCTTCGTGAGACTCACGACGAAGCCGGAAGGCGCGGGCACGCGCGCCACCGGCGAGGCCTCCGCCGATGGGCGATCGTGGAAGACCATCGGCGAGCAAGTCTTCAAGGTGAAGCTCCCGCTGCAGGGCGTCGCGCAGAGCTCCCACGGATCGGGTCCCGTCCACTTCCTCTACGGCGGCGTGACGCGGAGGAGCACGAGCACGACGGACAGGCTGTACCGCGCGAGCACGTTCGCGAAGCACGCGAAGATCGGCGCCGCGTCCAGCGTCGCGTTCGAGGGCCCCCTGCCGTGAGGACGCGGGCCCGGGTCGCCGCCGCCGGCGCGCTCGCCGTGGGGCTCGCGTCGTGCACCTTCCTCGTCGAGTTCGACGAGGCGTCCCCGGCAGCGGACGCCGGGGTCACGATCACGCGAACCGACGCCGCGACCGTGGATCGCCCCGACACCGGTCCCTTCGACGCGGGGCTCGACGCGCGCCCCTGCATCCGCGTGGACGGCGGGAAGCCCTACGCCGACGGGAAGTACTGCGCCGGCAACGGCCTCGCGCCCTACCCCGGGTCGCCCGATGATCTCATCACCTGCAAGGCGGGTGTCGCGTCCGCGGTGCCGTGCGACGCGGGGTGCATCTTCTTCCGCCTGGGAATCCCGGACGCGTGCAACGAGTGCTCGGGCCGGCCCAACGGGAAGTACTGCGGCTCGGTCTTCCCCGGCTGGAACGACGCCCTGCTCGACAAGCTCCTCGTGTCCTGCCAGGGCGGACGCATGAGCACCTACACCGAGTGCCCGACGTCCTGTGTGGTGGACGGCGGCGTGTGCAAGTAGCGATCAGAGCCGCGGGCGGACCATCCGCTCGACGATCAGCTTGCGGATCCGCGTGACATCGTAGGGCTTCTGGATCACGACGTTCGTCGTGTCCTCGATGAAGGCGCGGGCGCGCGGCGTGAAGGATCCGCCGGTCAGGAACACGAAGCGCTCGCGGAGCTTGGCGTCTCTGGCCACGGCGCGCTCGAAGATGAGCGGGCCGGACATGTCGCTCATCATGAGATCGCAGAAGATGACGTCGTAGGGCGCGACGACGAGCTGCTGGAGGCCCTCCTGCGCCGACACCGCGACGTCCACGTCGTGCTCGCTCCGGAGCGCGCGGGCCAGCGCGAGCGCCACGGGCTTCTCGTCGTCGATGACGAGCACCCTCGCGCGGCGAGGCCCGCCCTGCGCCGCAGGGGCAAGCGCAGCGTCCGCTCCGGGCGGGGGCGCGCGCAGGTCCGCGACGGGGAGGATGACCCGGAACGTGCTCCCCCGCTCCGGGTCGCTCTCGACGGCGAGCTCGCCCCCGAGCTCCTGGATCGTGGACTGGGCGAGCGAGAGGCCGAGGCCCACGGCCGAGCCGGACCGCGTCGTGAAGAACGGGTCGAAGATGCGCGCCTGGGTCGCCTTCGGGATGCCGGGCCCGGTGTCCTTGATCTCGAGCACGACCTTGTTTCCTCGCGGGCCGAGGCGCACGAAGATCTCGTGATCGGTGCGCCCGTCGTCCGGGAGCGACTGGACGGCGTTCACGAGCAGGTTGAGCATGACCTGCTCGAGCTGCGACGCGCGCGCGAGCACGGCGGGCACGTCCGCTATCTCCGTCCGGAGGTGGGCCTTCGGCCGGATCTGGCTCATCGAGACGCGCAGCGTGGCCTCGACCACGCTCCGGAGATCGATCAGCCCCTTGTCCGAGTCCGCACCGGACGAGAGCTGCTTCATGTCGCGCACGACGGCGCGCACATGCGAGGTGCCCTTCTCGGCCTCGCGGAGCAGCTCGCGGACCTCGTCCTTGCGGTCCGCGTCCTGATCCTCGAGCGCCTCGATGGCGAGCTCGAGGTTCGCGAGCACGTACGCCAGCGGGTTGTTGATCTCGTGGGCGATGCCGGCGGCGAGCGTCCCGATCGCGCTCCTCCGGTCCGCCTGGACGAGCTTCCGGATGAGGCGCTCGCGCTCGGTGAGATCGCGCGCGTAGAGGAGCGTGGACGGGCGGCCGTCGAAGTCGACGGACAGCTCCGCGATCTCGGTGGGGACGCGCGCCCCGTCCTTGCGGAGCATGTGGCGCTGGTAGGGGAGGCCGCTCACGCGCACCTCGGGGCCGCGCTCCTCCTCCAGGCCCGTCGTCAGCGCCGACCACTCCCGGGAGGGACGCACCGGCGCGCCGGAGAAGAGCGACGAGGCCGGGCGCCCGACGATCTCCTTCGCCGACTCGTAGCCCAGGAAGCGCACGAGGGCGGGGTTGGCGTAGGCGACGCGTCCGCTCGTCGTCACGAGGACGGCGTCGGGCGCACCCTCGATGAGGGTCCGGAAGCGCTCCTCCGAGCTCTTGACCTGGGCCTCCGCAGCCTTCTGGGCCTGCACGTCGCGGGCCGCGAGGTGGATCTCCGTCCCGAGATCGCCGAAGAGGAGCTTGGCGGTGGCCTCGACCCAGACGGTCGAGCCGTCCTTCCGCCTCGCGCGGAGGTCGACGCGCACCGGCGCGGTCGCCTCGTCGAGGCGCGCGAGCTCGGCGCTCACCCGATCGAGATCGCGAGCATCGCAGATGGAGGCGAGCGGGAGCCCGACGAGCTCGTCCGGCCGGTAGCCGTACAGCGCCTCGCACGACGGCGTGACGTAGAGGATGGTCCCGTCGCGGGCGTGGCGGGAGATCACGTCCGTCGCGTTCTCGGCGAGGAGGCGGAAGTCGCCCTCGCTGCGCCGCAGGGCGTGCTCCATCTCCTTCCGGCTGGAGATGTCCTCGCTCTGGTAGATGAAGAACCGCGGCTCCCCTGCCTCGTCGCGAACGACGGACGCGTGGAGGTCCACCCACACCTCGCGGCCGTCCCGGTGCACGTAGCGCTTCTCGATGCGATAGGTGTCGATGACGCCTGTGAGCATCCTCTCGACGTACTCCGCGTCGAGGTACAGGTCGTCGGGGTGCGTGATCGCGCTGAAGCCTGACGAGCTCGGCGGCATCGATCCCACCGGGGTGACCTTGAGGGCCTGCGCGGTCGTGCGCGCGGAGGGCGCCGTCGAGCGGCGGCCGCCTGGCGCGCGGCGGTCGACGAGCTCGTCCTCTCCGTACCCCACGAGAGCGCACATCGAGCGGTTCGCGCGCAACCAGATGCCCTCCGCGCTCACGAGCAGCGTCGGCACGGGCGCGTTCTCGAAGGCTTCGTCGAGGAGGTCACCCAGCTTGTGCTTGTCACGCGCCATCAAGGGTCACGGGCCGAGGCCTCGCGCGATGTTACCACAACACGCGCCCTCCACGCGGGACGACGGTCCCGCCCTTGGACGTTGCCAGGGAGGCCGAGGCACGCGAAGATGCGCATGGAGAGGTATCGTCCATGGCGCAAGATCGCGCCAACCCGAAGAGCGACAAGACGGAGCCGGATCGTGCGAAGGAGCCGCCCCGCGCGCCCCCACTCCCGCCTGCCCGCGACGCGTTCAAGTCCGTCGAGATCCTCGACTTCGACGACGCCGACATCGAGATCGAGGAGACCGAGAAGAACTCGATCGACAAGCTCCTCGTCCTCACGGACGAGCGGTGGTCGATCGAGGGCCAGGTGAAATCGCTGCAGACGGCGGCCGACGCCGACCGCCCCGAGCGGCGATCGCTCCACGACGTGCGTGGCCTCACGCTGCCGACACCCTTCGACCTCGGCGGGGAGCGCGCGCGGGCGAGGCCGAAGAGCGATCCGCCAGACGCTGCGAGGCCGCCACCGCTCCCGCAGGCCCGCGCCGGACGCCCGCCACCACCGTCCAGACGCCCGCCGCCGCTCCCCGGGCAGGGTCCGCCGTCCATTCTACCCGCGGCCGCGCCCCCCCCCCTACTCACCCGCCCCCGCCGAGGCGTCCGCCCTCGAGGGCGCCGCCACCACCCGTACCGGCGCCGCTCCCCGCGAAGCCCATCCCGGAGGAGATCGTCCAGCTCTCGGAGCTGCTCGCGGCGCGGGTCGCGATCCTGGAGGACGGGGACGATCGCGTCGGGCTCGCGCGCGCGCACCTCGAGCTCTCGATCCTCGCGGAGACCTACGGCGACGACGCGCGCGCCACCGCGCACGCGGAGGCCGCGCTGCGTGTCGACCCGGAGCTGTCGACAGCCCACGGGATCCTGCGCCGGCGCCTTCACGGCAAGGGCAACCTGCAGGCGATGCTGGGGCACCTCGATCACGAGATCTCCCGCGCGGGGACGGAGACGGCCGTCGCAGAGCTCCTCGTCGAGCGCGCGCGACTCCTCGAGGCCGCCGGCGCGCGGGACGCCACACCGGCCGCCTGGGAGGCCGCCCTCGCCCGCGCGCCCGGCCACGCGGCGGCCCTGAAGGGCCTCGAGGCGGATCTCGCCGCGCGCACCGCGGAGCAGACGCCGGACGCATACGAGGCGTACATCGTGCACCTCTCGGCGGTCGCCGACGCGTACGCCGGGCAGCCCGAGCTCGCCGCCTGGATCCACGTCGAGCGCGCGCTCATCCTCGACTGGAAGCTCGGCCGGCCCGACGCGGCGAAGGGCGCGCTCGGACGGGCCGTGCGGATGGCGCCGGACAGCCTGATCATCCGGCGCGCGCACACGCAGCTCCTCGCGACCCATGGGGACCTGATGGGGCTCGCGCGCGCGCTCGAGGACGAGGCGCGGCTCGAGACCGATCGCGCCCGGTGTGCGCGCCTCGAGCTCGAGGCCGCGACGATCGCCGAGAAGAAGCTCAACGACGACTCCCGTGCGATGGACCTCCTCGAGCGCGCCGCGGGCCGCGCGCCGACGACGCCGCTCGTGGATCGCCGCGTCCTCGACGATCTCGCGCGGCTCCACGAGCTCGCGGGCCACTGGAACGAGGCGTCCCTCGCGCGGCGACGTCGGCTCCACCACCTCACGGACAACGCGTCGATCGTTCACGAGCTGCGTGCGCTGTCGGCGATCTCGGAGCGCCTCGGCGATCTGCCTCAGGCCACGCTCGACATGGACCGCGCGCGCTCCCTCGCCGAGGGCGACGCGCTCCTCCTCGAGGAGCTGGATCGCCTCCTGGCCGCCGGGAGCCGCGACGACGAGCGTGTGTCCCTCTGGTCGCGCGAGGCCGAGCGCGCCACCGAGCCCGCCCGCCGGGCGAAGGCCCTCGTGCGCGCCGCGCTCCTGGCGGAGGTCCAGCTCGGGCGGCCGGAGGAGGCGACGCGCCTGCTGAAGCTCGCGTGGATCGCCGCGCCGGGCGATCCCGAGGTGACCGACGCGCTCTCCCGCATGATGGCGCCCGCCGTCGCGGCCCACGCGGATCGCGACCTTCGCTCGCTGATCGAGCTGTACCAGCAGGCCGCCAAGGTCGCGACCGACCCGGGCCGGAAGGTGGCGTACCTCGAGAAGGCGGCGTTGCTCTGGGAGGATCTGGTCGGCGATCCCCGCCGCGCGGCCCGCATCTTCGAAGAGATACTGGATCTCCAGCCCGGGCGGCGCGGCGCGATCCTCGGCCTCGCCCGGACGGCGCACCGCCTCGGCGACGAGCGCGGCGCGGCGAAGGCGCTGCTCGAGGAGGCGCGCCTCGCGGAGGACGGCACCCTCTCGCTGGGGCTCCAGGTGCGCGCCGCCGAGGCCCTCGCGCGCACGGACGCCACGCGCGCGCTCGCGCTCGTCGGCGAGGTGCTCGCGGTCGACACGGCCCACGCCGCGGGGCGCGCCCTGGAGACGCGGCTGCACGAGGAGGCCGGACGCTGGGAGCTCGTCGCGCAGTCGCTCCGGGTCCGCGTGGAGCACGCGCTCACCACGCAGGAGAAGATCCCGCTCTACCTCGCGCTCGCCCAGATCCAGCGCGTTCGCCTCCGCGCCCCCCTCGCGGCGCTCGAGTCCCTGAAGGCCGCGCGCGCCCTCGATCCGACCCACCCCGTACCTCCCGAGGAGATCGGTCGGGTCCTGGAGGAGGCAGCCGACGACGACGCCCTCTCGGACGCCTGCGTCGCGCTGGCGAGCGACGCGATCACGCCGCTCGAGCGCGCGCACCATTACATGCGCGCCGCCGAGATCGCCGAGCTCCGCCTCGGCGACGACCCGCGGGCTGCGTCGCTGTGGGCCAAGGCACTCGCGGAGCTCCCCGAGGAGGACTGTCTGGTCGAGCGCATGGACCGGGTCTACCTCCGCCGCGCGCTCGCCACGGTCGAGCGCGTCGAGGGCGGGGCAGCGTTCACGTCGTCCGGGCTCATGGACCGGAAGCTCTTTCTCGAGAACCGGATCCGCCGCTCGCACGGCGCCGACCTCGCGCGCCACCTGCGCACCGATCTTGCGTGTATTCTACACATGGTGGATCAGGACACGGCCGAGGCCGTCGCCCTCGCGGGGGCGGTCCTCGAGGCGAGCCCGGCGAACGTCGCCGCCCTGCGGCTCCTCGAGGCGCTGTTCCGCAAGGCGGGCGCGTGGCAGGATCTCGCCCGCGCGCTCGGCCGGCAGGGGGCCGCGTTCATCGACGCGAAGGCGCGGCTCGGCGCCCTATGGAGCCTCGCGGGCCTCGAGGAGTGGCGCACGGGAGGCGGCGACTCGACCGCGACGTACGACCGCATCCTGGAGATCGACCCCACCGATCAGGGCGCCCTCGACGCCGTGGTGCGCAAGGAGCTGCCCCGGGCTCGACGCGGCGACGCGGTGGCCCGTCGCGCCGTGCTGCGGGCGCTCCGCGCCCTCTCCGGCCTCTCGACCGACGAGGGACCTCACCTCGCCGTCCAGCTGCGCACCGCGCTGCTCCTCGAGATCCACGAGAAGGAGGTCGGCACCGACGAACCCGGTCTCGTCGACGAGACGCTCGAGCGGTACCGCGTGGCGCTCGGTATCGAGCCCCTCAGCGTCACCGCGGCGACGGGCCTCGCGCGCCTCGCCAACCGTACCAAGGACGTCGCGTGCGCCGTGCAGGCGTCCATCTCGCTGGCCGATCTCGCGATCCAGCCAGCCGCGCGCGCGCGCTACCTCATCGATGCCGCCGACCACCTCACGGGGCCCGTCGAGGACGAGCGGCTGGGCTCCAAGGACGCCCGCGACCACCGCGCCGCGATGCTCCTCGAGCAGGCGCTCGTGGCCGACGCCGACTCGCTGGGCGCGGCCGCGCGCCTCGCGAGGGTTCGCACCAGCCTCGGCCAGGCCGAGCGGCTCGTGGACACGTTCCGCGGCGCCCTGTTCCGCGCCCGCACGGCGCCGGCGATCATCCAGCTCGGCACGGAGATCGCCAAGGTCGCCCGCGACGAGCTGCAGGATCTGGTGGTCGCCATCGACGCGATAACCCACGTACGGCACCACGCGCCCGACCACGTGCCCACCCTGCTCACGCTCTCCGAGCTCTACATCGCCCAGCGCGTATGGCCGGAGGCGACGCGCACGCTCGAGGAGGTGGTCGTCAAAGCGAAGGATGTGCCGCCGCGCCTCACGGCCCTCTTCGCGCTCGCGAGCATCTACGACAAGATCCTCGGCCGCCCGGACGACGGCGAGGACGCCCTCCGGCGCGCCCTCGGCGTCGACGGCACGAACCCGCGCGCCATCCGCGCGCTCATCCACCACCTCGCGGCGAAGGCCCAGGCCGCCGAGGAGCCGTCACGGAAGCTCGCGCCCAAGCTGGAGATCGCGAGCCTCCTCGAGCGCCTCGCCGACGTCGAGAAGGACCCCGCGCAGAAGTGCGAGATCCTGCTCGAGCTGGTCGACATCCGGACGCACCTCAAGGACACGGCGCAGGCCGAGCGCGCGCTCATCGAGGCGGTCGCCCACGATCCCCGACACGCCCGCGCCTTCGCGCGGCTCGGCCGGTTCTATCGCGGCGCTGCGGGGTTCGACGCGGTCTCCTACGCGCGCGCCCTCGCGACGGTCATCGGCCGTGGCCAGGCCCTCGGCCACGAGGACGCGCGGTGGTACGCGACGCTCGGACACGTGGAGGTGGAGTCCCTCGCGAGGCTTCGCGACGGGGCAGCACACCTGAAGCGCGCGGTGCAGATGCAGCCCACCCTGTACGAGTCGCAGCTCCAGCTCGCGCAGGCGCAGGCCCGCATGGGCGCGAACGACGAGGCGGGCCGCACGCTGATGACGATGATCTCTCCGACCGCGGATCCGCTCGCGCGCCTCGCGAAGCCCGCGGTCCACCTCGAGCTCCTCGAGAAGACGCTGAACGCGGAGCGGCGGCCGGAGGAAGCGATCGTGGTGAGCGAGCTCCGCGCCATCTGCGGCGAGCTCGACGAGGGGCGCCACGCGTGGCTCCGCGCGCGGCGGCTCGGCATGTTCGAGCCCCACCACGCCATCCTCGACCGGCAGACCCTGGTGAGCCACGTGCTCCCGGTCGAGGGGCGGCACGTCCTCCTGGAGATCGCGGCGGCCGTGTCCGGGCTCGAGACCCGACTCCTCCGCGCGGATCTCTCGGACCTGGGCGTGACGTCGCGCGACAAGATCGGGCGCCGCAGCGGGCACCCGACCCGTGTCGTGCTCGATCGCCTCATGAAGGCGCTCGGCCTGTCGGACGTCGAGCTCGTGGTCACCGATCGCGTCGCCCGCGCCCGCGTCGTGGTGCAGGACGCCCTGTGGGTCCTCGTGCCGCGAACGCTCACCGAGCTCCCCGAGCCCACGCAGCTCGCCGCGCTGGCGCGCTCCCTCGCGCGGATCGCGCTCGCGGTGCCGTGGCTCGAGGAGCTGCCCGCCGCGCACATGGAAGCCTACCTCGTCGCCTGTGGCCGGCAGGTGCAGCCGCACTACGCGTCCCAGGAGCTCGAGGCGAAGTCGCAGCAGCTCTCGGTTCAGTACGAGGAGCGCGTCGCGAAGGAGATCTCGCGCAAGCAACGCCAGGCGCTCGAGAAGCTCGGGCCGCACCTCGGGACCACCGCGGCGCGGCCGGTACCCGTCGAGGTGCTCGTAGGCGCGCTCGCCAAGGCGGAGCTGCGTACGGCATACCTCCTGACCGGCGACGTGCTCGCCACGATCGACGAGCTTCGCGGGCTCGACGCGGCGCTGCTCGAGGCCACGGAGGTGCCCGGACGCACCGCCCTCCTCGCCGTGCTCGATCACCCCTTCGCGGGAGACGTGGCGAGGTTCGCGCTCAGCCCGGAAGCGACCGCCCTCCGGCGCCGTGCGGGGTCGACCTGGGCCGGATGAGGTGGGGGGTGGATCGCACGATCCACTTCATCCAGCCCTCACGGCGACCGTGTGGGTGAATCTCCTCCACAGCGGACCGGCGCGTCTCTTGCTAACGTGTCCTCCATGCGCTCCACCCACCTCGCCCTCGCCGGACTGATGCTCCTCACCTGCTCCGGCCTCGCGTGCTCGGGGAACGAGGAGGCGATCACCGGTGAGGAGGACGAGCTCACCAGCCTCACCGCGCGGTCGCGCGTCCTTCGCTTCGAGGGCGTGGTCTACGTCGATCCCCAGGCGGCCGATTCGACCATCCTCGAGGTCGCGCGCAAGCAGAGCCAGACCGGCTTCGGGGCCCTCCTCGGCCTGGAGATCTCCGTCAAGCACCGTGAGCTCGCCGATATCGACACCGCGACCTTCAAGAAGCGACCCGTGAAGGTCTTCGACACGAACAACCCGAGCGATCGTGGGCGGTCGAAGCTCGAGGTGAGGTACCAGTACAAGGACACGGCGCTCGTCCCCGTGAAGCTCTCGCGAAGAACCGCGCTTCCGCTCGCGCTCCTCGGCGGCGCCTTCAACACCGACGTGAACCGCAAGGTCATCGTCGAGGCGTGCACCAAGAACGACAAGGAGGCGCGCGACGACGCCGAGAGTGGGCTGCTCTGGTACAATTTCAACCCGAGCAAGGCCTCCTGCAAGAAGGCCATCACGGACGAGCAGGCGCGGATCGAGGCCGACACCGCGACGCTCGAGGATCCACGCACGCAGATCACGCAGTCGCGGCTCGATCGGCTCTACGTCCCCGTCACGATGAGCCTGGCCTCGGACCGGACCGAGCAGGGCGCCACGTACCCCGAGTACGACAAGCTCTTCACGCAGGGCGTGGCGCCCGGCAAGTTCACCATCGGCATGCTCTCCGGCCGCCTGGAGCACCACCGCGTGGAGGCCTACAAGGACGGCGGCTACTACGAATGGCTCGACATGCTCGGGACCATCTTCGAGAAGCACCCGACGATGGCGCTCACCAAGATCGAGCCGGCGGAGAACCTCACGACCCTCACCGTCGCCGGAAAGCGGCTGGACGGGCTGAAGTTCTCCGACGTCATCCAGTGGATGGTCTACGACACGGGCTACCCGACGGGCCTCTCGAGCGCCGAGAAGACGGAGCTCAAGCTCAAGATGGGGCAGAAGCTCGACAACCACTGGCTCACGTTCCAGATGCCCGTCACCGTCACCGTCGGCGGCGGCGCCCCGAAGGACATGATCGTCGAGCTCAACACGAGCTTCGGCGCCGACGACGATCCGGCACCGCACAAGCGCGCGATCAAGACGAGCGACGTGTTCATCTACAACGGTCACTCGTACATCGGGTACGGGCCGCTCGATCCGTCGAACTTCAGGGCGAGCGACTTCCCCCCGACGTATCAGCTCTTCTTCATCGACGGCTGCGTCTCGTACAACTACTACAACGAGGGCTATTTCCTGCTGAAGCCGGGCGGCACCAAGATGCTGGATACCATCACGAACGGCATCGAGGCGCCGGAGTACCAGAGCGGGCTGGCCAACGGTCTCTTCATCTCGAAGCTCATCGACGGCTCGGTGCCGAGCTACCAGTCGCTCCTCCTCGCGGCGAAGGCGACGGACTCGATGCGCGCGGCCGACGGCGAGGTCGACAACGGGTATCACCCGTCGCGGACGCCCATCCGGATCGTGAAGCGCTGATCATGGGCCCCGGCCCTGGCCGACGCCGCCTCGCGCTCGCCGCCACCACGCTGGCGGTCGCGATCGCGGCGTGCTCGGCGCCACCGGGCGACGAGGCCTCGGGCGACGAGGAAGACCTCACCTCGTTCGGGGGCCGGCGTATCGACGGATACGATCGCACCCTCCCCGACGTGGACGCCATCGGGTACGCCGTCACGATCACGGTCGACGAGCGCGCGAGCGGCGGGGAGGCCTACACGGCCGAGGTGAAGGGCACCTACACCGCCACCCGCGACCTGACGGCGCTGGACCTCGACCTCGAGGGAAACGAGATCGATCGGGTGCTCGTGAACGGCAAGACGGCGCGCTACCGCCGTGACGGAGCGCGCCTGACGGTCGATCTGTCCGCGCGCGCGGGCCAGTCCTTCACCACGACCATCAAGTACCGCGGCAAGCTCTTCCAGGCAGACGGGCAGGACAGGAACGACTTCGGCGGCTTCGGCGGCCTGATGGTCGCGCACGGCGGCCGCGCCGGGCAGACGATCTACGCGAGCCTGAACTGGCCCGAGAAGGCACGCCGCTGGCTGCCGCTCAGGGACCACCCGCGCGACGGAGCGATGCTCACGATGACGGCGACCTTCCCGAGCCGCCTCACGGTGGTCTCGAACGGGAAGCCGGTCTCCTCGGTGGACGGCCCGAGCGGGTCGCGCACCTGGCGGTTCGCCGCGCTCACGCCGATGCCGACCTATGACTTCTTCCTCGCGGCCTTCGACGGCTGGAAGGAGGACGTCCTCACGGCGCCCGTGTCGAAGCTCCGCGTCCACGCCCACGTGTACGGCCGCGACATCGACGCCGGGAAGAAGATCTACGCCGACGTGCCCGCCGTCGCCGACTTCTACGCGCGCACGTTCGGGCCGTACCGCTGGGGGGATCGCGTGCAGTACCTCGAGATCCCGATGTACGCGGGCGGGATGGAGAACGCGACCGTCATCGGCATGGACGAGACCCTCTTCCCGAAGGCCGAGAGCGCGGAGGCCCGGCAGGTCGCCTTCCACGAGCTCGCCCACCACTGGAGCGGCAACCTGGTGCGGTTCGCGAGCTGGAACGACTTCTGGCTCAGCGAGGGCTTCACCGAGTACCTCACGCGCCGCGCGATCGAGGACACGGACGGGCTCGCCGCCGCGCAGGCGGTGTGGCGCACGACCCTCGCGAGCGCGCTGTCGGCCGAGGCGGCGCAGCTCCACCCCGTGCGCCCCGCCGATCCGGAGCGGGACGTGCTCGGGTTCTTCGACGACGTGGTCTACGAGAAGGGCGCGTTCGTGCTCCGCATGCTCGAGCAGCGGCTCGGCCGCGAGAAGCTGACCGGGTTCCTGAAGGGCTGGTTCGACCGCCACGCGTTCGGGAAGGCGAGCACGGCCGACCTCGCGAGGGAGCTCTCGGACGCCGCCGGCGCGGACCTCGCGCCCTTCTTCGCCCAGTGGGTGCACGGCGAGTACCACCCCGAGTTGCGCGTGACGGTCGCCCGCGCCGACGCCGCGAACGTGGACGTGACGGTCGAGCAGGTCCAGAGCAAGGGACCGACCGGGGGCTTCACGATGCCGCTCGAGATCGAGCTCGGACGCACGTCGGAGGCGAAGCGCGTCACCGTCGACGTGACGAAGAGGAAGGTCACGCAGCGCTTCCCGGTCGCCTTCGACGCGACGCGGATCACTGTGGATCCGGACGAGAAGGGCTACCTGACGGTCACGTGCGACACCGGATCCCGCTGCCGCGACGGCTACCGGTGCGCGGGCTCGGTCTGCCTGCCGCAGTGACGCGCACCGCCGACGGCGGCTCGGCTCCTTCTCTGCCGCGCGAGCGGTAGGAGGACCAGGAGCATCCACCAGGAACGTTCGGGGGCGCTGACGCCCACGGCGCATCCCGCGCACCCTCCCCTGACGACCTCGCCTTGCGTCTGCGTCACTTCCGCGTGCGCGCAGGCGCGCGCCTGCTCGTGCTCCCAAGGTGTCCAGGCGGCAGGCGACGGGTACCGGTTGCTACCTGCACATCTTGCTGAGCATCGCCACGACCCTGACAAGCAGCGCCTTGGCGTGCTGAGCGTCCTCCTCCCCGAGGTAGCCCGCGACGGCGCAGACGTCCACGAGCGCCCCGCACTCCATCGCCGATCCCCTTGCGATGGCGTGAGCATGCACGCGGTCGGCGGCGGTCGGCTTGCCGCCCCCACGCGCTCACGCCGCCCGGCTGTCCGGCGCTTCCCCTCCCTCGACACCGTCCACGCCCGGCGCCGGCGGCGCCTTCTTCCTCCGCACCCCGTGCGCGCGCAGCGCGAACACCACGACGATTCACATCCTTTCGAGCCGTGGCAGCTCGCGCGACCGTCGACGGCGCAGACCCATGCCTCCTGAGGCATCCGCTCATTTTCCTCACGTCGAGCCCGTGCCCGAGCCCGAGCCCGAGCCCGACGAAGACGAGCCGAGCTTCAGCACCATCGCGGTGAGCATCGCCGTGATCCGCAAGAGGAGGGCTCGCACAGCCACCAAGCGTTGCGCATCGGCGAGCCCGAGCACGGCCAGAACGTCAA
>SXGT01654378.1_pt1 | contig 19147 bp, 13 predicted proteins | sample 3176221 | NCBI WGS metagenome assembly SXGT01 (sample SAMN11356862, study PRJNA531348) | freshwater metagenome | isolation source: freshwater sample F1-120 | place: China: Fuxian Lake, Yuxi | collected 2017-12-25
CCGCGGCAAGTGCGGCAAGCGATCGACGACTTTGTTGAAGTCTACAACGAAAAGGCAGCGCCGTTTGAATGGAAGAAGGCAGTCGTGTTCCCTTCCGGCCCCAAAGCCAAGTACTCTGACTTATGCAACTAGGTACTAGGCTCAAGTCCGGCGATTGAGTGGGCTTGGTTGTTGCCGGGAGACGGCGGTAGTCCCGAAGGGCATCGAATTTCTTCGGGGGTTCAGCCAAGAAGAAGACGGCTAGCGGCCTTTTGTAAACCTCTGCGGCCTTCCGTAGCTGGGCTATCGTAGGGGCACTATCGCCAGCCTCCCACTCCGCCAGCCGGTCGCTCGACACACCGATCTTCTGGGCTGCGCTATCGATGGTGAAGTTCATCGATTCACGAGCCCACACAAGCAACGCCGGTCTTACGATTGCGCGTATCGAGGGCACAAGTTTACATCCGAGTCCCTATTATAGACGCATCCTCTTTCGAGCCGGGCACGTACTTTTTAGAGGATCGGATGTTCGGCGACCTAGTATCATCCGGTTTTGAACAATCGCCCGGAAAACCTTTTTGTAACCTTTTTAGGAGGGCCTACGGGAGAGGATCGGGGAACCGCTCCCATCGCGGAACCCCAAGTTTACTGAGGTTTTCTGGAGCCACCCGCCGGGATCGAACCGGCGACCTGCTGATTACGAATCAGCCGCTCTACCAACTGAGCTAGGGTGGCTTGTTTCCTGCCGCCGTGGCCTACGCCAGACGCTTATGATTCTAAAGCCTTGCGGCCGATCAAAAATAATTATACCTGAAAACTTTCCGCGCAATTCTGCCGCCAGCACATCGGGGCGGCTTGACGCGATTAACCTGCACGAGAATGGCGGCTTACGGGCACAAATCCAGGCTCTCTCGTTCAGTGGTTCCGCCTTTGAATCTCCGCGACGCAGTTCGGAAGCGAACAGCACCCGAGTCTATTCCATAAACTCCCGTCGACAAGCCACGAAACGCGTCCCTCGACGTTCTCAACGCCCGAAAATAAACCGCCCTCTCCGCGGGTCCGCGCCGCCCTGCAACACACCGTTCGAAGTCTGTATCACCGTCGGCGCGGAGCCGTTGCTCCAGTCGCCGGTCACCCTCACCTTGTGTCCAAGCGAACCCAGTTTCTCCGCGGTGGCCTTTGGGATTCTCGCTTCGAGGTTCAATCCGCCGGCCGCGAATTCGTGAAATGCGAACGACGCGTAGAAATGCTCCGTTTGGAACCTCGGCGCTTCCACCGCTTCCTGCGGTCCCATGCCGAAATCAATGATATTCAGCACCACTTGCAGCATCGCCTGATCCTGATTGTCGCCGCCCGGCGTCGACAGAGCGAGGAAAGGCTGTCCGTCCTTAAGGATGATGGTCGGGCTCAGCGTCACGCGCGGACGCTTGCGCGGCATCAGTTGATTCGGGTGGCCTGGAGTCAGCAGCAGCGTTTGCAACCGCGAGCCGAATGGAATGCCGGTGTCGCCCGCAATCACGGATGGCAGCCATGCGCCGCTGGGCGTGGCGGAGAATACGTTCCCGTGCTTATCCACTACGTTCACGCAAGTGGTGTCCTGGACGTTGCCGGTCGCACCGCCGCCGCTCGGCATCTTCAGCGGCGCGCCGATCGTCCCGGGACGATGATCCATCGACGCGTGTTGCGGATCGATCAGCTTCCGGCGGTCCGCCGCGTACTCCTTCGAAAGCAGTATTTGTTCGGGGATCTCGGAAAATTTCGGGTCACCGTAATAGCGGTCGCGGTCCGCAAAAGCGAGTTTCGCCGCTTCCACCACAACGTGGAGATACTCGGGGCTATTGTGGCCCAGCGCCTTCAGATCATAGCCTTCGAGCAGGTTCAGAGCTTCGATCATCACCGGTCCCTGGGTCCAGAAGCCGGGCTTGTAGATTTCGTAACCGCGGTAGGTGCCCTTTCGCGGGGTGTCGATCTCGGCGCGATACTCGGCGAGGTCGGTGTAGGAAATCAAGCCGCCGTTCTTCTCCGAGAAATCCGCCATGCGTTTCGCGAGCGAACCCTTATAGAAAAGATCACGCACCGCTTTGAGCTTGGCGGAGCGTTTCCCCCTGGTCTTCGCTTCGACGGCGGCAAGTTCGCGATACGTGCGCTCCAAATCGGGCTCGCGGAAAACCTCGCCGCGCTTCGGCGCAACGCCGTTCGGCAGAAAGAAGGCCTTCGACGTTGGCCACAGTTCGAGTACCGGCTGGTTGTTGCGGATGAACGCCGCGAATTCCTCGCCCATCGGGAAGCCCTGAGAATATTCGATGGCGGGCGCCACGACCTGCGAAAAAGACATGGTCCCGAATTGATCGAGCGCGAGAATCAGCCCGTCGAAGACGCCTGGAATCGTGGTCGCGAGAATGCCCTGCGACGGAATAGGCGGCATCCGGCCGGCTTCCTCCCACGGCTCGGGCTTGCGGTTCTTGTAAAACTCAACAGTGGCCTTCGTGGGCGCGTATCCGACGCCGGCAATGACGGAGACAGGCTTTCCAACAGGTTTCACGAGCAGCGGCATTTCTCCGCCGATGCCGAAGCGCGCCTGCTCGGTGACCGAAGCGGCCAACACCGCCGCGACTCCGGCGTCGAATGCGTTGCCGCCTTGTTGAAGGATACGGTAACCGGCCTCGACTTCGAAGTTGTTCGCCGCGCCCACCATCTCGCGTGTACCGCGAACGGGTGGGAACATCGTGGGACGCGACTGCGCGAACAACTCCGCCGCGGCGAGTCCGAGTGTCAGTAGCAAAAGGCTAGGCTTCATATTTGTAGAGTGCGTCCGCGATGGAGACGCCGCGCACCTCGATGCGCTTCAAATCGGTTGTGCCAAGGCCATGCGCCTCGGCCAGCAGCATCGTGTTGTCGCACTTGCGGAAAGGCCCCGAGCCGCGTGGCGCCCGCGGATCGTAGCCCATGATCGCAGTGGCGACTGCATCGGTCGTAACGGGATTCGTCCCCGCGACCAGCACGCCGGGCTTCACCAGTTTCAACCCCTTGATCCACGGCCCTTCCCCGCCCGAGACCGATTCGATGCCGTCGATGATGGCAAGATCGATCGGACGCGCGGCGCACAGATCGGCCACAATGCGTGGAACGCGAAATCCGGCCTGACGGTTTGAAGCCGGGTCGATTTCCTGAGGTGCGCTTTTCGCGGGTCCGCGACGCCCCAGATGGAACACTTCCAACCGGCCCTTGGTGGGTGATTCGTTCGGTTCGTTCTCCTTCGCGTCGTCGCCGTAGATGGAGGCGGGCGCGTTGCCGAAGCAATTTTTAAGGGAGAGTGTGACGCCGCAGGTTTCGTGGTTCTTCAATTTCGCCATGCTGACGAAAACGTCGGTGTCTTCGAACGCGTGATTCAGATCGTAGGCCGGGTAGATGTATCCGCCCGAAGGAACCTTGAACCGCGAGTACTTCCTGCCTTTGCCGAGACCGTTCGTGTTTTCGAATTCCACGCCGGGAGCGGCGGATAGCAACTGGCGCACGTTCCAGCCGGAATCGAGCATCACTTCTTCGAGAGGTCCGGCGGTGGCCCACGCGCTCTCGACGAAGCGGATGCGTTTCGCGCCGGCCTTGCCCATCAGGTACGCCACCGCTCCCGCGAGTTTCGGATGCGTGTAGTGCGTGACGCCGAGCGGACGCCCCATGAAGCGCTGTCCGGGGCTGCCGGTAAGATTGAGCTTCACGGTGACGGTCTTGTTTCTGACGATGCGCGCGAGTCCGCCCAGTTGCTCGAACATTGTATTGAGGGCGGCGGTCACGTCACCGTCGTACGCGGGGCATTTGGCAACGGCGGCCGGAGCGGCCGGGGCAGTCGAAGCGGCGTCCGGAGCCGCTTGTAACAGTGGCGCCGAACTGGCTAGCGCCAGCCACTCCCGCCGTGTCAGGCCTGATTCGAATCTCATGATTCACTCCAGTCTCAAGCTAATACTCAATCTGGCTTTATTCTAGTCTCAAACTCGCGCAGACGGAAACCAGGTCGATGTCGACGCCCGTGCCTTCCTCGTGCTTGTAGACTTCGAGGTCGCGCTCACGGCCATCCGGCGTAAACAGGCGCGCGCGTTTGAAATCGCCCAGGAAATGCACGGACACGTTCTCTACCGGGAAGCCCGAGTAATTTACCAGATGCGCTAACACTTGCTTTCCGTCGGCGCTCGACATCAGGTTCGACAGCATTGTCGAGACGTTGAAGAGTCGCGCACCCAGGTTGTTGCGGCCGATCAGGCCGGAGACCTCCTTGAAGACTTCATAGATCCGCTCGAGTTCCGCTTTTTCCAAACTGACGGCGCCGGCCCCGATGCTCGACTTGTCCTTCCAGCCTTTCGGTGCTGTCAGGACGGTGTTGCCGGCTCGCGTGAAGTCCCGCAGAACTTCCTTTTGGCGGGCATCGAGCGCATCGATGTCGAGATTGACGGCGAGGCTTGCCCCCTTGAGGGCTTCCGGGCTGAGCCTTTGCGGAGGTACCGGGCGCACTGGCGTGTGCTTGACGGCGATCATGTCCAGAATCCCGCCTGAGAGTAGCGCGCCGCTGGAGGTATCCTGCACGATCGCGAGCTTCCCGTGCGGCTTAAAGGAACGCCATTCCGGGTGCTGTTCGTAAAATTTCAAGTGGCGTGCGATGTCCTTCCACGCTTCGAGAGTCTTGGGATCGCGGGAATACAACCGGGCGCTGAAGCCGTCGTCCAGAGCCAATATCCAGCGCGCGCCGGCGATCGCCGCATCGGAGAGCACCTGGAGATACCGCTCGGAGGTGACGGCTTCTCCTGGAGGCGGCAGGTTCCCGAGCCAGATGGCTGCTTCGCCGTACGATCGCACCGAGCGAATGAAACCGGAATTGGTGTCGATCCACGCGCCACCCGTGGGACCGGCCTTCGAGTGGCCGTCTTCCTGAACCTGGATGCCGGGCCAAACGCCCTGGTAGGTTCCGATGATGGGCGCAGTGCCTTCGCCGAGCTTCATCCTGCCGCGCGAGGTGATCTCGACCACGAGCGACTTCGAATCGGCCATGGCATCGCGGACGCGGCCGGCGGTCCCTTCCGGAAAATCGCCTTCCAGAACGACGCCGTTCAGCTTCGCAAGGAAGATTTCGCGCGCCTGTTTCGCCGTATCGCCGCCGGGCCGCAGGACGGCGAGCGAGACGATTCCCTTTTCATTTGCCTTCGCCGCGAACGTAGCGATTTTTTCACTCGCTTCGGAAGTCCAGTCGAGAAGCAGGCAGTTGACAGGCGTTCCGGCGGTGAGTTCGAGGGTCGGGAGTTCGGTCGATTTCCAGCGAGCGGGCACCCAATCGGCGGGAGCGGCGAGCGTTAGCAGAAGAGCGAGGAACATTCGATCTGGACCCCTGCGCCAACTCTACTGCGACAGGGTATTGAGCCGTCGCTCAACTTCCCCAAGACCTGATTCGAGAGTGAACATGCGGGTGTGGGGCGCCTCATCGTTTGCTTCCGCCTGATACACACGCTTATCATTACTCCTGGCATACCCGTCGAACATGGAAAGAAGTTCGGTTTCGATGCCGTGCATCGCCTCCAGGAGCTCGTCTCTTGCCGGTCGGATCGCCGTTTCGACATTTTTCGTGGCTGGATCGTTCGGTTTCATCTGCGTTCATGCTAGCACGAGCCTGACGACCATTGAGATGAGTCATGCCAAGGGCTTGGGGGCTCCTCTATTTCTGTCTGCGTCTCTTGCAGCGGTGTCGATTGCGGCTTCCGCGGCGGGCAGTTCAACAGCTCTCGCGTGATCCAGTTCGGAATGAAGATGCCCTCGTAGAGCGATTTGCAGCGGCGCGCCTCACAGGCTTCGGCTCGCGTCACCGGCAGAGAGGTCCGTCCGGCGCAGGCTGCCGGAGCGTTTTGGATCCCGTCTGGCACAGTCGCAAGCAGCCCAAGTCTGCGCGCCCGAGGCAAAAGTCTCAAGTCCCTGCGTGGCACGCGCGCGGTCAATGCGTCATGCCATCGTCGTTTGTCCCGCCGCCTTCGCGGCACGATGCAGGCGGTATTAGGCGCTCCGCCTGCCAACAGGCTGCCAATTGCGTGACTTGTTTCACGGTGGCCCGCCGGCGGCCCAGCCTTGAGAATGCGCTGACGGTTGCGGAGGCCGGGCTGCCAATCACCGCCTTCGTGAATCCAGCCGCGGCGCCAGGCGGGAGAATTGGTCAACGAGACGGAAGCCGTGCGAAACTATGGCAGACCGCTCACGAGGTGAACCGATGAATGATTCTCAGTCCGGCGCAAGCCGGCGCTCACTTTTCCGCGCCGGAGTGCTTGCACGCGCCGCGAGCCTGCTGGGCTTGCCTGCCGCGGCAGTTGCTGCCAGGTCCGAGCGCGGCGCGGGTCCGGGCGTCTATCGTCGATTCGGCGTCGAGCCGTTCATCAACTGCACTTCCACCTATACGATCAACGGCGGATCGCGTCAGTTGCCGGAGGTAATCGCCGCCGTGGAGCAAGCCAGCCACTATCACGTAAACATCGATGAACTGATGGCCAAGGTTGGGCCGCGGCTCGCCGGACTGCTGGGTGGAGAGGCCGCAATGGTCAGCTCCGGCGCCGCAGGCGCCGTTACCTGTGGTGCCGCGGCGTGTGTCGCCGGGGGCGACCCGGAGAAGATGCAGAAGCTTCCAGACACCTCCGGAATGAAAAACGAATGCGTCGTTCCGAAATGGTCACGCAGCTATTACGATCATGCCGTCCGCGCCGTGGGCATAAGAATGATCGAGGTCGAAACACTGCGAGATCTCGACGACGCTTTCGGACCGCGAACGGCGCTCGGGCATGGGCAAGCCAACATGCTCGACGGTGGCAACTCGTTTTCCCTGCGGCAGTTTACAGACGCGTGCCGAAAGCGTGGCGTGCCAGTGCTCATCGATGCGGCGGCTGACCTGCCGCTCAGGCCGAATCCGTACATCGACGCCGGCGCCGACCTGGTTGCGACCAGCGGCGGCAAGATCCTGCGTGGCCCTCAGACCTCCGGCATCCTTTTCGGACGCAGGAATCTGGTGCTTGCCGCCTGGCAGGCAAGTTCGCCGCATATCACCTTCGGCCGTTCCATCAAAGTGAGTAAGGAGGAAATCGTCGGAGTGGCCATGGCCGTTGAAGCGCTTTTCTCAACCCGTCTCCGCGACGCGGAGGACAAGGAGTGGCTGAGCTGGTTCGAATACGTCAAGGCAAAACTCGACCAGATCCCCGCAGTCACGGCGAAGATTGTGATGCCCAAGGCCAGGAGCTACTATCCTACGCTCCAGATCGACTGGGACCCGAACCGCATCGGTCTTGAAAACTGGGAGTTGGGCAAGCGCCTCCTCGATGGCAAACCGCGAATCATGACGCATGCCGAAGGCGAGGGTCACGGTTTCGTCCTCCGCCCGGCCGCCATGTATCCCGGCGAATACAAGATCGTCGCCGATCGTTTGTACGAAGAGTTTCGCAAAGCTCCCGGCCCGAAACCGAAGCCGGAAATGAAGGCGCCGGCCGCCAACCTCACCGGACAGTGGGAGATCGACATCTCATTTCTCGCGAGTGCAACCAGGTGGCGCATCCACCTCGATCACAACGGACACGAACTTGCCGGCAGCTACAGCAGCCCGGTTGTTCCACAAGGCAGGTTAGCCGGCAGCATCAGTGGGGATCGGGTCGAAATCCGGTCGCAGGGCCGGTACGAAGGCATGCCGATGAGCTATGTCTTCACGGGAACCGCTCACTACGGCAAGATGGAAGGAAAGGTCGCTCTGGGTTGGGAAGATGGCTCCGCGCCATGGGTGGCGCGCAGGATCGCGTAGCACACTACATCAGGAAGGGGCGGGCCGAAGCCCGCCCCTTCGTACTTCAGCGGCGCCTCTCTTAGAATTCCAGACGAAGACCCATGGTGATGAGCCGCGCACCATTCTGCGGTCCTGTCGGGCGCCCAAAGTTGGCGTTGCCCACGGTCCCGACGACGAGGCCGAAGTTGGTGCGGTTGAACAGATTAAACGCGTCTGCGCGGTAGACGAGCACGATCGGATTCTTATCGTTCTCTGATGGTTTCCTGAACCGTCCCGACTTCGAGCTTGATGTCGAGATCCAGGCGCTGGGCAATGCGGATCTCGATGTCGACGCGTTTGAACCCGGTCTTCTCAACACTGATTCCATACACGCCAGCACTCAACTTGGTTCATCGCGATCCGTTTCATCCCCCAGCTAATCGGTCGTCAAGAGGAACGTTCTACTTTGCCCATATAGGAACTTCTCACTTTGCCGCGACACATGCTAACTGTATGGAAGACCGCCAACCGCAACACTGTGTTACCATTCTTCTCAGCGAAGTTTTGCTTAGGGGCTTGATGCGGACAACCGTTGTTGTGTCGATAATTCCACCGGTTACTGTCGGAACAATTACCGGAATGCCGAGCGATCGTAGGTCACCACGCGCGAAGCGCAGCGGTGTGGGCCGCATATCAGTCCGTCCTCGCCCGGGTTGTGCAAAGCAGCCGGTTGATTCTTAGGTTTTCAGGAGGCTCGATTCCATGACGAAGCGATTGCAGACCGTCCTCGCGTGCCTGTTGGTGGTTCAGACCGCGACGGAACTGGGCGCGCAGCAAAGTACGGGTTCGATGAACGGCGTGGTCACCGACCCCAACGGCGCGGTGATCCCTGACGCAAAGGTGGTCGCCCGGCAATTGAACACCGGACAGGAGACGACCGGCACGACGACCGAGGCCGGCTTGTACCTGTTTGGCAGCTTGGCGGTGGGTCCCTACTCGGTGACGGTTGAAAAGACCGGCTTCAAGAAACTGACGCGCAGCGGCATTGAAATCCGCATCGCGCAACGCCAGGAGTTGGCGCTGTCGCTCGAGGTCGGCGACGTGCAGCAGTCGGTGGAAGTGACGGCCGATGCGCCGCTGCTGGAAACCAGCAGCCCGATGCGCGGCCAGAACCTCTCTGCGCAAATGTTCAACAACCTGCCGTTTTTCTCCGGCGGCATCCGCAATCCGCGCAGCTTTGTGGCCTACATGCCCGGCGTGAACAATGTCGTCGGCGAGATCACGATCGCGGGCTCGGGCGCGCGCGGCCAGGAGATTCTGATCGATGGCGCGTCAGCGACCATTCCCGAATCGGGCGGCACCAACTTCACCTTCCCCGCCGCGGAAATGTTCGGCGAGTTCAAGTTGCTGACTGGAACGTTCGACGCCGAGTATGGGCGCTTCGGCGGTGGGGTGGAGATTTACGTCACCAAGTCCGGCACCAACGACCTGCACGGAACGCTGTTCCACAACATGCGGCGCGACATCTGGAACGCCAACGCCTGGGCCAACAACGCCCGCGGCCTGGCGCGGCCCAAGGATCGCTTCAATGAATACGGCGCTGGCGTCGGCGGTCCGATCTGGATTCCAAAGGTCTACGACGGCCGCAACAAGTCGTTCTTCTTCTTCACCTACTCGCGCGACAAGCGCCCCATCAGCACAGGGGCCGCGCTCAATACGGTCCCCACCGCCTTGATGAGGCAGGGTAACTTCTCGCAAGCCGCGCAGTTGATCTACGACCCCGCCACCACCGCGGGCAACGTACGTACGCCGTTCGCCGGCAACCTCATCCCGCGCAACCGCTTTTCCACCATCGCCGCCAATCTCGCGGGCGTGATTCCCGACCCCACCCGCGCGTCCCTGATCAGCAACTACGACTTCATCAACACCACGGTGTTCAATCGCGAGATCTACAACTTCAAGTTCGACCACGCGATCACGTCAAACAACCGCGTTTCGTTCACGGTCACGAAAGAGGACAACCCCAGCGACATACTCCAGGCGTTTCCGGGGCCGATCAGCCAGAACCTGAAGACCACCCAGCGGCCCGATAACTGGCGTTGGAATCACGATTACGTGATCAAGCCGACGATGCTGGTGCACACCACCTTCGGCTACTCGCGCACTCGCCAGTTCTGGGACAACCCGTATCAAAAGGGTGGCGCCTCGAAGTTCGGGTTCCCCGGCATCAGCGGCGACTCCGACGCGACGCCACGGATCATCTTCAGCGGGCCGGACGGGCTGTCGCCGTACGGCGTGCAGGACGGCAAAGTCGGTAACGGCAGCCAGATCAACATCACGTACCATCTCAACTCGGCGGTGAGCATCAACTTCGGCAAACACGAGTTCAAGATAGGCGGCGATGTGCGCCGTTTGCACACGACCTCAAATCCGATCGATCTCGCTGGCACCAACGGCCGCTACCAGTTCGCCCGCGCGCAGACGGCGCTGCCGACGAACCTCACCGGCACGGGCCATGCCTTTGCCAGCCTGCTGCTCGGACTGCCCGACATCGCGGACCGGGTCGCAACTCCCGTGATCATTGGCAATATCCGGTACGGCTATCAAGCGGCGTTTTTTCAGGACACCTGGAAGGTGAACTCGCGCCTCACGGTGAATCTAGGCTTACGTTACGATGTGCCGATCGGTCTTCACGACCTAAACGGGGATTATTCTGGAATGAACCGGCGGCTTCCCAATGCGGCCGCTGGGAATCTGCCGGGCGCCTATGAATTCTACGGACGCGGCGCGGGGCGAACCGGCCAGAAGCGCCCCTACCGCACCGACCTGAGTGAAATCGGCCCGCGCCTCGGCTTCGCCTACCGCATCACCAACAAGACGGTGTTCCGCGGCGGATACGGCATGTACTACCAGACGCTCGGCGGCGCCGGTTGCGGATGCCGCGTCGGTTTCGCTAATCCCATCACGGTTGTTTCCGACGGTCTGAACGGCGCGTTGAATTGGGACAGAGGCATCGCCGCGCCTCCCGGATTCCGCCCGCCCCCGCTGCTCGATCCGACGGTCGGCAATTTCAACAACGTCGAGGTTTTCTCCGACAATTACGGCTTTGCGCCGCGCATCCACACCTGGAGCGCGACCATCCAGCGCGAGATCGGCAAGTACCTGATCGATGTTTCGTATCAGGGCAACCGTGGACGCCGCCTCAACTCGACCCTGTTGCTGAACCAGCTTCCTACCAGCCGCCTGGCTCTTGGTTCGCTATTGCAGCAGCGCATTGATTCACCGGCCGCGGCTGCCGCCGGGTTCGTGAAGCCGTTCGCCGCTTTCCCCAACAACCAAACGGTCGCCCAGGCTCTGCGGCCCTTCCCCCAGTTTTTCGATGTGACCGAATACAACGCGGGCATCGGGCGGAGTTGGTACGACTCGCTCCAGTTGAAAGTCGAACGCCGCTTCGGCAGTTTCCAGATGATGACCGGCTACACGTTCTCCAAGACGCTCGGAGTCGGCCACTTCCGCCAGGTCTTCAACCAGGCGTTTGGCACCTCCGGCTTCAACGTCGCCGCGCAGGACAACTACAACTATGCCGAGATGAAGGCCTACCAGCCGTTCGATCTGCCTCACGTGTTCAACGGGCTGATGGCTTACGATCTGCCCTTCGGCAAGGGCAAGCGCTTCCTGAACTCCAATAACTTCCTGACCAACCTGGCCTTCGGCGGCTGGAACATCAGCGGCATCGCCCGCTACCAGGCGGGCCCGCTGCTTCTTGTGCAGGCGCCAGCGAATACGCTTGGCACTGGTGTGCTGTTCTCGTTCTTCAAGAAAGCGAACGTCGGTTCGGGTCCCATCCAGACCGGTATCGATCGCGGTACGCTGGACCCCAACAATCCGAGCACGCGCTGGTTAAATTCCGCAGCGTTCACGGCTCCCGGACAATATGAGTTGGGCAACGCCGCGCAGTATTACGGCGACATGCGCAACCCGCCCGTGCTCGATGAACGGCTGGCCATCCAGAAGCGCGTGAAGTTCCCGGTCAGCGCCGATCGCTCCATCGATTTGATCTATCGCGTGGACGCGTTTAACATGTTCAACCGGACCGCGTTCGGCGGCATCGTCGGCGTGGTCGGCAACCCCAACTTCGGACGCCCCACGGGCCCGCAGGTCGGCGCGCGCTTGATCACCATGGGGCTTCGTCTCGATTTCTAGTGGTCTGAGGCATTAGTATCGCTATATTAAAGCGGCTTGGTCCAGTGGTAGGGGCGCGGGTGATCATTAACCTGACTTTCGCAGTTCGAGCGTGATTTTGCCTATTTTCGCGTCTTGAAGAGCGACAAGTCCCGCACTCTCCACATCGCACTTCGGCAAAACGACAGAGTGAAGGCCTACCCTCTTTCCAAACCGTGTGGACTCTGGCATTCTGCGATTGTAGTGGTGCTTGCCGGTGCTGCCGTGCGTGCGGCCCGCGCGATTGCGCCTGTCGCGTTACGGATCGAGAACTTCTTCCGGACCCGTCCATCCCTTTTCTCTTGAGGTCTTTCCGATGAAATGTCGCGACATGTCCCGCGCGTTGTCGAACGCATGCTTGACCGTATCCCTTTGAGCTTCGGCGTCCCCTTGCAGCCGCTTGAATCCAACCCTCCGGGTGTCCGGCGGCGGCCCTCGCGCGACCTGCACGTCCTGTTACGCTTCTGATCAGGGAGAAGGACTGCGGCTCCGAACCGCGATGCCGCTCTCGGAGACCGGTGCGTTTCCGTGCCTGGAACAGGCATCTGGGCCCCTCGTCGCAACCTCCGCGGAAACTCTTCCTCGCGTATCCGGTATCCGGAATCAGCGATTCTCCCGGTTCTCGTGCGGCCGGCTGACTTAACACTAAACTGTCCTCACCTCCTCACTTTCGTCGGTTAGCGAGCTGTTTCCTGGTTGTGGTAAACTCGGGGCGGACTCGGAGGGTGACGGCGGCCGAGGCCGGATGACGAAAGAATGGCGTTGGCTGATTTACAGAAAGGTGGGCAAAATGGCAAGCCTCAAAGTTTGTGCGATGTCCTTATCACTTCTCGGCGTCTTCTGCGCCTCACTCGGCCGCGCGCAGACCCAGGGAGAAATCACCGGCGAAATAGCCGATAGCTCCGGCGCCGTGATGCCCGGCGTCACCGTCGCAGTCACCAATGAGAACACGAATGTTGGTCGAAGGGTGACAACCAACGACAATGGGATTTATAGCTTCCCCGCTCTCCAACCTGGAACGTACGGGATCCGGGCGGAAAAGCCAGGCTTCCAATCGATGGTGCGAGCCGGCATCGAACTACGGGTCCAGCAGGTGGCCCGTGTCGATTTCCGCATGCAGGTCGGGCAGACCAGCGAAGTAATCAGCGTAACGGGCGAGGCTGGCCTGCTTACCACCGAGACCGCCACCACCGGTACCGTGATCGAGAACCGGCGAATTGTCGAGTTACCGTTAAATGGCAGGAACTTTCTACAACTCGTCGCTCTCGCGCCGAACGTGACCTACGGATTCGGATCCGCGGGGCAACAAGTCAGCATGCAAGGCGGGCAAAGATCGCAGCAGAATATAAGCGTCGCGGGACAGCGGAGCGAGTTCAACCGCTTCAGCCTGGACGGCATCGAGAACACCGATCAGAACTTCAACAGCTACGTCTTTCTCCCCTCGGTCGACGCCCTCGACGAGTTCAAGGTCCAGACAGGAGTGTATCCAGCCGAGTTCGGTAGAGCCACCAGCCAGGTCAACGTATCCACCAAACCGGGGACGAACGCCTATCACGGCGCGGCGTTCGAGTTTCTGAGAAACGCGAAGCTCGATGCCAGAGACTTCCGTTTCGTCACGGCCGAACAGCGCAGGAATCCTTACGTGAGAAATCAGTACGGATACACGCTGGGAGGCCCACTGTCGATCCCCAAAGTCTTCAGCGGGAAAAACCGGCTGTTCTTCATGACCAACTACGAGGCTCTGCGCGATCGCAGGGGCAGTTTTAGAGTCTCGGACGTGCCAAGTCCTGCAATGCGGGCCGGCAGTTTCCTGGGCGTAACGAATGCGAATGGAGTCGCGCAGACCATCTACGATCCCACCACGCGCGTACGACAAGGCGCCACCATCGCCGCGCAGCCGTTCCCCGGCAATTCGATTCCCGCCTCACGGTTCAACGCCAAAGCTCTGAAATTGCTCGACCTCTATCCCGCACCCAATGTGCAGGCAACCACCCTGGCGCGGAATTACCAGGTTCAGCGAGTGCGTCAGCAGGACGCCGACCAGTTTACCTCGCGCGCCGATTTCGCGGAGAACGCCAACTCAACATGGTTTGGCCGGTGGAGTTGGGGAGCGGAATCCGAAGCGCAGCCCAGTAACTTCATCGGCTCCGGAGGAACCAAGCTGGACACGAAAGTCCAGCAGGCCATGCTCTCGAATACGAGAGTGATCAGACCCACGGTTGTGAACGAGTTCCGCTTCGGATACAACCGCTTCTACAACACCAATACTCAAGAGAACGCTTTCGGCCGGAACATCGTCGGCGAGATAGGCGGGATCCTCGGCATCGCCGCGCCGGAGCCCGTGATCTACGGCGCGCCCTCCATAGGAATTACCGGCTACTCCGGCTTTGGGGACACCAGCACGGCGCCTAACATCACCAGGAATCACACTTTCCAGTGGATCGACAACCTCTCCATCGTCAAGGGGCGGCATTCGATCCGGTTCGGCGGAGAGTTCCGCCGCGACCGTGTCAACCAGATTGGAAACCAGTTTCCGCGAGGCTCCTTTTCGTTCACCGGCGCGGCCACTCAGAACCCGGCGGCTCCAGCCAATACCGGGAACGGTTTCGCGGATTATCTTCTGGGGCTGAATCGTGAGGCGTCGGGATCGCTGGGCCTCGCGGTCGCGCAACTGCGCGCGCCGCGCCAGTATTACTATGTCGACGATTCCTGGAAAATCACCTCGAAGCTCACGCTCAGCCTCGGGCTGCGGTACGAATATTCACCCCCCTACAAGCACAAACACGATGGGCTCCTCAACGTCGAAATTCTCGACCCGTTCGATCAGAACCGGCGGCCCACCATCATGCGTCCAGGCTCGGGCGATTTCTACGAGGGGATCCCTTTCCGGTATCCCGCCAACGTTCGCACCGCCCGCGACGGCCGGCTTGGCGACGCGCTTGTGCGCAAGGACTACAACGATTTCGGTCCCCGCGCCGGTCTGGCGTATAGTCCGTCGCCGAACTGGTCTCTTCGCGCCGGTGTCGGGGTATTCTACGTCCAGGATATCGGCAACGCGCGATATGATATGTCGCGGAATTTGTCCGCGCGCCGGAATGACATTTCGAACAGCGAATTTCCGAATCTGACGCTGGACGCTCCGTTCGCGAGCCTCGGGACGGTCGTGATCAACGCTCCTCTGATTCTTTCCAACAACGTGGGAAGGCGGACTCCTTACGTCACTCAATATCTCCTGAATGTCCAACGCGAATTGAGCAAGGGCGCTGTGCTCGAAGCCGGGTACACCGGTAACCAGGGACACAAATTGGAGAGGTTCCGTAACTACAACATGCCGTTGCCGGGACGCGGAGATGTGCAGGCGCGCCGTCCGTACCCCGAGTTGGGCGTTATCCAAATGACCGACGGCGTCGTGAGTTCCAACTACCATGCGCTCGCCGCGCGGTTCCAGCAACGAATGGGATCCCATCTGACCACCATGGTGAGTTACACCTGGTCGAAAGCGATCGACACAGGCAGCGCAATTCGAACTCACGGCGGAGATACTGATTTCCCCCAGGACAATTACGACATCAAGAAGACCGCAAGGGCTGTCTCGAATTTCGACCAGCAACAACGGTTCGTGATGTCCCAGTTGTGGGAGATTCCGTTTGGCAAAGGACAGCGGTGGTTGACCGGCGGCCCGCTCGCGTACGTCGTGGGCAATTGGCAGTTGGGCAATATCGTCACCTACCGGACTGGACTTCCCTACACGGTGACGAACGGGATCGACGACGCGAACGTCGGCGGCCCGGGCGCCCAGTATCCCAACCGTACGACCGCTTCTTTGAATCCCTCCGGCCCCAGGGACCCGGTAAGATATTTCAATCCCGCGGCGTTCGCACGCATCGCCCCGTTCACGTATGGCGACGTCGGACGCAACTCCATGCGGGGACCGGAAGCATTCTCGTGGGACTTTTCGGCGATGAAGAAATTCCCGATACCGGTCGAACGGCATGAGCTTCAGTTCCGCTTTGAAGCCTTCAATTTGCTGAACCGGCCGAATTTCGGCCTTCCCACGTCGGCCGTGACAAGCGCGACGTTCGCGCAGATTACTTCGACGAACACTCCGATGCGAGAGCTTCAGTTTTCGCTGAAATACGTTTTCTGACCGGATTTTCCACATTCAGCATAAAGGAGAAACCATGCATGCTTCGATGTCCAGGCGCGCTTTTCAATCCGCCGCTCTCACGTTTCCAGCCTGGTTCGCGTCGCGCGGACTAACCGCGAGCAAGGCTGACATCACGGTCGGAATTACCGTGGACACGCGCCCGGACTGGAGCGGAGCGCCGAATTTCATCCGCTCAATCGAGGAGGCGTCCTCGGTGGGATATCACTGGATCGAGACTTTCTGGCCCTATGTCTCCCGTTGGGAGAACAAGCCTGATGAACTGAAAGACATCCTCGGAAAGCTGAACCTGAAGCTCGAAACCGTATCGAATAGCGCGCCGATGAGAACCGATTTCGTCGACCCGCGCCAGCGGCAGGGCGTGATCGAGGACCACATGAGACTGGTCCGCTTCATACACGGATTCGGATGCGACCATCTCAAGATCAACTGTGGCGGCGTTCGCATTCCGGGCGACGAGACGGTAGCGTACAAGGAAATGGCCACGACTTTTAACGAAATCGGCAAGCGGATGACGGATATGGGGATGAAGTTCGGAGTCCACGCGCATCTGAACTCCAGTTTCGAGACCCGCCAGGATGTGGACGCGATCATGGAGTCCACCAACCCCAGAAACGTCTACCTGATCTGCGACACGGGCCATGTAACGATGGCCGGCATGGACCCGGTCAAGCTGGTGCGCGACTACATCTCCAGGCTGATCGAGTTCCACCTGAAGGATGTGGCTCCCGAAAACAAGGGCGGCTACAAGGGTCCGCCGATGGGACGTCTTAGCAGGGCTGGCCGTGGCGCGGGCGGGCGCGGACCGCGGCAGGAGGATCAGGCGGACCTGCCTGCCTCGGTGAGGTTTCGGGATCGTTATTTCTTCGAGATGGGCAGAGGCGGCGTGGACTTTCCGGCCATCCTTCAAGTCCTCAACGATGCCAGTTGGAAGGGTTGGTTCACCGTCGAGTTGGACAGCACCATCACCACCGCAAAAGGAAGTTGCACGGTCAACAAAGAATATCTGGAACGCGTCTTGAAGCTAAAGGTGTAAGGAAGGAAAAACATGAAGAAATGGATTCTGGCGCTGTTTTCAGCGGCCGCCGCATTCGGGGCCACGCCAACGCCGGCACAGGAAAAGGAAGTGATGGCGGTGATGGATGCCTGGATTCAAGCGACAGCAAAACAGGATGTCGCCGGACTTGGGAGAATATTGCACGACGAACTGTGGTATTCGCATTCGGCGGCCACCTTTCAAACCAAGGTTGAGGTGATTAAGGATATCCAGGAGGGCCGTGGACCGGTGGGAATCGAGCTTTCCGATACGAGGGTCCGGATCTATGGCGACATGGCACATGTGAAAAGCATGGCCATCATACGTAACCGGCCCAGGAATCCAGGTCAACCGGCAGCAAATCCGGGCAGCGCGAACGCCCCCGGCCGTGCGAACATGGGGCCCAGTCCCCTGCTGGTCGTTCACGTGCTGGTTAAGGGGCCGCGGGGCTGGCAGCTCGTTTCGCGGCAGGCGACAAGGCCAACTCCGCCACCCGCCGCCGCGCAGTGAGTACGGTACTACTAGAACGTTTTCGCATCGGAAATTCGTCACAATTTTGCGGATATTCGAAAAAGTGAACCCTGGTCACGCTTATAATAGGGATGTAAGGTCTCGTACGGCTGCTTGGTTAGCGGATTGCTGCAAGTCCTCACCAGGGCCGACTTCACTGGATGATCATCTGGGTTGCTTCCTATCCGCGCTCCGGAAATACATTTTTCCGCGTATTGTTGCGCCGTATGCTGGGCGTCAATACATACACGGTGTACCCGCAGCCCGTGCCCAACATGGAAGAGTTGGGCGAGCTTCCTTTCGATAAGACCATTGCCGCGGCCGCGAGATCGAAGCACCTCTATTTTCTGAAGACCCACGAATTACCGGGAGCCGACAAGTACCCGGCGATATATCTGGTCCGCGACGGCCGTGATTCCCTGGTTTCGCACACTCACTACACTCTGGCGGACGAATCGGGGCACACCTGCATCGGGGGCGGCGAAAATGCCGTCTTCAACAATGTCCTGCATGGACTGGTCGCAACCGCGCCGCGGTTCGGGGGGTGGAGCGCCAACATCCGTGCCTGGTGCGCGAGAGCCGCGCCAACTCACGTCATCCGCTTCGAAGAGTTGATTCGCAATCCCGAAGCAACTTTTCGAAGGGCGATCAGGGCATTAGATTGTAAACTGCCGGTTCTGAAGTCCGCGACTGCGCCAGAGTTTGAGGCATTGCATAAGTCCGGCCCAAAGTGGTTCCGCAAAGGCTTGGTCGGTTCGTGGAAACAGGAGATGCCGCACGGCCTCGCCACGCTGTTTGCCAAACTTCACGGGGACACGATGCGGGAGCTGAAGTACGATTGCCCGCGAGTTCCCGAAAGCCTTATTGCGCGGTTGCTCGAGCATAACTACCCGCCTGACCTGGCCCGTACCAGGCACGTGGAACACCTGTACTCAGGCGAACTGCCGCCGGATGGAGTCTTTCTTGGAGACGGCTGGTTTCCCTTGGAAGCTAGCGATGGACGCACGTTCCGCTGGGCGGGAGCCGACGCGGAAATTGTGGTTACGGCTCCCACCGGGGCGGCTCGGAAGTTGCTCCTGGAAGTGGAACCTGGCCCAGGTACGTGCGGCAGGCCGCTCGAGCTTGGCATTCTTGATGCCGAAGGCCGGGTGATTCTCGAGAAAACCGTTGCCTACAGGACAGCCGTAATGGCGAACCTGCCGCAGGCGGCGGGCCTTGCTGTCCCAATCAAACTGAAAGCGCGGAACGGCGGCATTAGAGCAGCCACCGATCCGCGCGTTCTCAACTTCCGCGTTTTCGACCTCGCCTTGGCGAAGTAGAACTACCGGGCCAGCAGCCCCATCACCAGCAGCGCAGGCAGCGCCAGCAACACCCCGCCTCCGGTTACGTCTTGCGCTGCTTCAAACCGGATCGGCGCTTGCTGCAATTGTCCCATCGCCGCCGCCACCCGCTCCATACTCCGCGTGGTCGC
>SXGT01404240.1_pt1 | contig 19144 bp, 8 predicted proteins | sample 3176221 | NCBI WGS metagenome assembly SXGT01 (sample SAMN11356862, study PRJNA531348) | freshwater metagenome | isolation source: freshwater sample F1-120 | place: China: Fuxian Lake, Yuxi | collected 2017-12-25
GCCGGCAAGTCGACGCTGATGCGGTCGATGCTCGGCTTGCAGCCGCTGCTATTCGGCACGCTGCGGCGCGCTCCGCAGCTGCGGGTGGCCTTCGTACCGCAGCGGGCTCACTTCGACCTCTCGGTGCCGTCGCGGGTCCGCGACTTCGTCGCCGGCGGCCTCGACGTCGGCTGGCGATTTCTGCGCCCGTGGATCGACGCCAGCGAGCGCCGCCGGGTCGAGGCGATCCTCGAAGAGACGGACACCGCGACGTTGGCCGCCGAGCCCTTCAGTGCCCTGTCGGAGGGCCAAAAACAGCGCGCGCTGATCGCCCGGGCGCTGGTCAGCGCGCCGCAGCTGCTCGTCCTCGACGAGCCCTCCAGCGCCATGGACCCACTCAACGAACGCGCGGTGTTCGCGATGCTGCAGCGCCTATGCCGCCCACCCGGCGGCTCTGGCGCGATGGCCGTGCTTTTGGCGAGCCATCAGATGGGGTTCCTCCCCGAGTACGCCGATCACTGTCTGCTCGTGGACAAAGATCTCAGCGTGTTGCAGGCCGGGAGCACTCGCGAGGTCTACGCCAGCGCTGCCTTCAGTCGCATTTACGGCGCGCTGCGTCTGCCAGCGCCGGGTACGGGGGGCTGATGTCGCCGCATCACGCACCGCCAGGGTTGGATGAGTTCTTTAGCAACCTTGAGTTGTTCAGCGATGCGCTCTGGGCCGGCGCTGCCGCTGGCGCGATGCTCGGGGTGCTCGGCGTCTACGTGCTCTTGCGCAACTTGGTCTTCGTCTCGGCGGCGCTCTCGCAGGCCGCTGGGCTGGGCGTCGCGCTGGCGTTTTGGGCCCGCGCCGCGCTGCCAGGGCTGCTGGGCGGCCTGGATCCGGCGCTCGGCGCGATCGCCATGACGCTGATGGCGACTGTGTTCTTCGTCCGCGCGCACGACCACCACGACGCCCACCAGGACGCGCAGCTCGGCGTCGGTTACCTGCTCGGCAGCGCCGGTACGCTGGCGGTTGCCACGCGTATCGTGTCCGATCTCGCAGACATCGAGACCCTGCTCTTCGGATCTGCCGTCGCGGTCTTGCCGGAGGATCGCGACGCCTTGCTGTGGACCGCCGGCGCGATGCTCCTGCTGCACAGCGTCGCTTGGCGTGGATTTGTCGCCATCAGCGTAGACGGCGACGGCGCCCGGGTTCGGGGGCTGCCGGTGGCGCTGCTCGAGGCCGTCCTCTTCTTCAGCTTGGCCCTTGGCGTGTCGGTGGCGACTCGGGTGCTCGGCGCGCTGCCGGTGTTCGCCTTCTCGGTGCTGCCGGCGATGGCCGCGGTCAAGCTGGCCCGCAACGTCAGCGAGGCGATTTGGATCGCCTGCGGCGGCGGCATCGCGGCTGCGACGCTGGGCTACCTCGCGGCCTACCGCTTCGAGCTGCCTGTCGGCGCGGCGCAGACGCTGACCTGCCTGCTGCTGCTCGGGATCGCCTCGGTTGCCGAGCTGCTGCTTGAACGCAACGGTCACGGGCACCGGCACTGAGCGGGCTCTGATCGCGCGAGGCCGCGTTGACAACCGAGCAGGGGCGCGGGCATTGCCCAGGCCTCCAGGCGCTGGCAGCCTCCGCCGCCTAGCGGCGTGGCGGGGTGTACGCGGGGCGCCGGCGACGAGGAGCAGGCGATGTGCGGACTGGTAGCGGTGCTCGACGCGCACGGCGACGGCCGAAGCCACACGGCCTCGGTGCAGCGCGCTTGCGACGCCATCGCCCACCGCGGCCCAGATGACTCCGGCGCCTTCTTCGACGGTCCAGTGGCCCTTGGATTTCGCCGCCTTAGCATCCTGGACCTGAGCCCCGCAGGGCACCAGCCAATGACGTCGCAGGACGGCACTTGGACCCTGGTCTTCAACGGTGAGATCTACAATTTCCTGGAGCTTCGGCGCGGTCTCGTCGACGCCGGCGTCCAGCTGCGCAGCGACTCCGACACCGAGGTGCTGCTCGAGCTCTTGGCACGCGAAGGGCCGCAATGCCTTAGCCGGTGCAACGGAATGTGGGCCCTGGCGGCCTGGCATGCGCCGACCCAGGCGCTGTACCTGGCCCGCGATCCGTGGGGAATAAAGACTCTCTATATTGCGGAACACAAAGGGTCTATTGTCTGTTGCAGCGAGATAAAGGGGCTGCGCGCCGCCGGCTGTGACCTGGGCGGCATCGATGCGCTGGAGGCGCGGCAATTCCTCGAGCATCACGAGCTGGACACCGGGGAGCGCACGTTCTTTCGGGGTGTGCGCCGGTTGCAGCCTGGCGTCGTGGAGCGTCACCGGGTCGGCCATCCAGTCGAGCGAAGTCGCTCCGGTGATGGCGCGGCGCCGCTGCCGCCGGGGCTCGGGCCGGGCGCCAGCGCCGACGCCTGGACAGAGGCCTTTCGCGGGGCGTTCTTGGATGCGGTCAAGCTCCGCATGCGGGCCGACGTCGACGCCGGGACCAGCCTCTCCGGAGGCTTGGACTCGACCGCGATCGCTTGTGCGACGGCGCGCTTCCTTCAGGCCGAGCGGGCGTCGAATTGCCGGCACGCGTTCACGGTCCATGCGCCGGAATTTGATGAGTCGCGATACATTGAGCCGGTGGTGCGGCAGACCGGTGCCCGGTGGCACGTCACGACCGGCGACGCCGCGACGCTGCGCGAGGCTTTTCCAGGCTTTCGCCGCGCCCACGATCAGCCAGTTCACACGCTCACCGCGCTGGCCGGATATTTGGTGATGGGTCTGGCGGCGCGCGCTGGCGTCAAGGTCCTGCTCAACGGCCAGGGCTCCGACGAGCTGCTCGCCGGCTATCCGTCGAGTGAGCTGCCCTGGCTGCGCAGCCTGAGTCGGCAGCGCGGGGCGGCGGAGGCGTGGGAGCAAGCCAGCGCGCTGCGGGGATCGCGGTCGGCCGGTCTGCGGATGGTCGCTCAAGCGGCGGCCGGTCAGGTGCTGCGTGCGCTGCCGAGCGCGGTCGAGCTCGCCGTGCGCGGTGGCAGCTGGCAGACGCGACGGCGGGCTTCACCGCTCTGGAGCCCACACGGCCCGTTGGCTGCGGCGCTGCCGGCCCAGCTGCCTGACTCGCTCGACCTGCATCGCCACCTGCTCGACAACGAGCACCGCTCTCCGTTGCCGACCTACTTGCGGATTGAGGACATCAACTCGTCGGCGTTCTCGATTGAGGCCCGGCTGCCGTTCCTCGATCCGCACGTGGTCGCGATTGCGCGCGCCGCGCCGGCCGACATCTTGCGCCGCGGACCTTGGAACAAGGCTTTGCTGCGCCAGATTTTGCCCGGCCTCGTCCCCGACATCGTCTGGCAGCGCCGTGAAAAGATGGGCTTCCCGGTACCGGCGGCGGCGTGGCTGCGCGGGCCGCTGCGGCAGCCCTTCGAGGCCGTGCTCGCCGATGACCGCATCGCCGCGCGGGGATGGTATGACGTGACACAACTGCGACGGGCGCGCGACGCCTTCCTCGCCGAAACCGCGGGCGGGTTGCCGCCGATGCTGCACCGCGTGTTCCTGCTCGAGCTCTGGGCTCAGGATCACCTGGACTAACGACGCAACAGGCAGATTCTCCTTTCACTGCCAATGGTAGAAGTGCGCCATAGGTCCGCGACTATGGGATCTCGTCTGCGCCGATGTCGGCGGCGTCGGGCCGTGTCTCTCCGTCGATGTCGGTGGGTACCTCTGGCAGCTTGGCGCCTTTGCCTAGGCACACCGAATTGGCCTTCAGGTGCAGATCTAGCGGCGCTGTCTCGCTCATCAGCGCGACCGCTCCGACCACGTCGGGCGCCGTCGGCTTGACGCCGGCGGGTGGCGTGATGCCCTGCAGGCAGTTCGTGCCGTAGGCGCCGACGGTGGTGTTGGCCACCAACGCGTTGTTGGAGCCCACGGCGGCGTTGTAGCGGACGTCGAGTGCGCCCGTGGTGGCGCCATCCACCACCGCGCCAGGGCCCGCCATCCAGATCGTGTTGTACACAAATTCGTTCTTGTTGGTCAGCACGTTGGAAGAGTACCAATGCAGCGCGTGCTGACCGCTCTGGATGAAGAAGTTGTTGGCGATCAGCAGGGCGCTCCAGTTGGTGCCGTTGCGCAGCCGCACCGAGGCCATGCCGACAATTCCGTCGAAGGTGTTTCCGACGATGCGCATGCCCACATGTGCACCGTTACGCACCATAATGCCGCCCTGGGTGTGGAAGGTCGCCGGTGGCTGCAGGTTTTCAAAGCGGTTGCCGATGAACTCTACGGACTCGGTGCCGCTGTTCTGCAGGTAGACGCCGCCGACGTAGCTGGAGGACGCCCAGGCGCCAGGACCGAAGTCGTGGACGTAGCAGGACTCGACGCGCACGCCTTTCTGGCCGCCACCGGAGCCGAACGCGATCGCTCCGCTGTAGCTGCCGGGGATCTTGTTCTGTGCCTCTTTGCCGTCGAGGTCGAAGCCGGCGACCGTAATCCAGCTGGCGCCGGTGTCGAACTTGATGATGCCGCAGTAGCTGTTCAAGCAGGTGACGCCGACGAGGCGGACCTTGGCTCCGGGCGCGGCTTGCAAACGGACCCGCGCGTCAGCCGAGGCGCCCGGGATCGGCGATAGCAGCAAGCCCTGGGGCTCGGCGTAGGTGCCAGCGGCGGCGACGATGGTGGTCGGACCGCAGACGCCCTTGGCGAGCCCGGCGATGGCCGCGCTGAATGTCTTGAAGTCGCCGTTGGGCCCGAGGGCATAGGTCCCGGAGAGCTTGCCGCCTTGGCAGTTGCCGGACTGGGCGCAAGTGCCAGCCTTGCATGTCGCACTGCTGCCGCAGGCTTGGCCGTCGCCCAGGGGGACGAACACGCAGCCCTTGGCCTTGTCACACGACTCAGTGGTGCAGGCGTTGCCGTCGTCGCAGTTGGCCACGCTGCCGCCGCCGAGCGGGGTGCCCTTGCATGTGCCACCAGCGCAGGTGTCGTTGCCTGTGCAAGCGTCGCCGTCGTCGCAGGTGCCCTGGTTCGGGGTGTTCTGGCAGCCGTCCTTGGCGGTACAGGTGTCCTCTGTGCACGCGATGTTGTCGGAGCAGGCCTTGGGCGCGCCCTTGCAGGCGCCGGCGGCGCACGCGTCCTGCACCGTGCAGGGATCGGCGTCGTCGCACGCCGCCACATTCGGCTTGAAGGAGCAGCCGTTGACCTTGTCGCAGCTGTCGGAGGTGCACCCGTTGCCGTCGCCGCAGGCCACGACCTTACCCTGGCATGTTTCGCTCGCGCAAAGGTCGCCTGCCGTGCAGATGTCACCGTCGTTGCAGGGGGCGCCGCTCGGTATATGGGTGCAGCCCTTCAGCTTGGCGCAGGTGTCGTCGGTGCAGGCGTTGCCGTCGTCGCAGCCATTCGGCTTGCCTTTGCAGGTGCCGGCGTCGCAGGCGTCGTCTAGAGTGCAGGGATCGCCGTCGTTGCAGTCGGCGAAGCCGGGCACATGGGCGCAGCCTTCGCCGGGCTTGCAAAAGTCTTGGGTGCAGACCTCGGCGTCGTCGCAGAGGGTCGGCCCACCGCCCTTGCAGCCGCTGACGGTGCAGCTGTCGCCGGCGGTGCAAGGGTTGAGGTCGTCGCATGGGCCGGGCGCGAGCTCGGCGGCGCAGCCCTGGGCACCGAGGCAGCTGTCGTTGGTGCACGGGTTGAGATCGTCACAGGGGACGCCGTCGATCTGACCGTCGCAGTCATCGTCCTTGCCGTTGCACGTCTCGACGCCTGTGGGCTTGCAGGGGCCCGGTCCGCTGTCGCCGCTCTCCTGTGCGTCGGCGTCGGCGCCGGCGTTCGCGTCAGCCCCGGCAGCGTCGGCGGTCGCGTCTGCGGCTCCAGCATCGCTGACGGTGTCGGTGCCAACTCCGGAGTCTGTGACCTCCAGGGCGTCCGTGCCACTTGCGATGTCTCCACCGCCAGCAGCGTCTGCCGTGTCATCACCCCCGAGGTCACCGGCCTCGACGACATCACCGCCGCCGTCGCTGTCGCCTTGGCCGCTGCCTTGGCCGTCTGGCGAGCCGTCTTCGGAGCTCGAGTCGTAGGTGAAGATGGGCAGGGCCGTGGTGGCCTGAGGCTCCGCCGGGACCACAGTGGTATCGCAAGCACCAACGATCATTGCTACGAGGCAGAGAAAGAGCACACGTGCGCGATGGCAGCAGCGTGTAGGCATCTCTTGCTCCCGAGACCGTTGTCGTCGCAACCAGTTGCGATGGTGCCAGAGTCTGGGGCCGAGCGGCAACCCGATCTCTGCAGGTCAACCCAGGCGCGCCTTGGAGGTTCAGCGGGCGCGGCCCCAGCCGCCACTTCGTGTGATAGCCTGCCGACGGCTGCACAGCGACAGCAGGGAGGAGGCGATGACTTGGCTGCTTTATGGCGCGTATGGCTACACCGGGACGCTGATCGCACAGCTCGCGGCCGAACGCGGGCTGCGGCCCATCTTGGCTGGCCGCGACGCCGGGCGGACGACGGCGCTCGCCTCGGCGCTAGGCCTGCCCCATCGGGTCTTCGATCTAGAGAACGCAGCGCGGCACCTGGACGGCGTCGCCGCTGTGCTCCATTGCGCCGGTCCCTTCGCCCGCACCGCAAAGCCCATGATCGATGCCTGCATCGAGCGTGGCGTCCACTACCTTGACATCACAGGCGAGATTGGTGTGTTCGAGCTCGCTCACCGCCGAGGGCCCGCTGCGGCGGCGCGCGGCGTGATGCTGTTGCCTGGCGTCGGCTTCGACGTCGTGCCCTCGGACTGCCTCGCCGCTCACGTCGCTGCCGCGCTCCCCGACGCCTGCCGTCTCGCGCTGGCCTTCCAGTCGACCGGCGGCATGTCACACGGCACCGCGAGCACGATGGCGATGCACCTTGGGATGGGCGGCGCTGTGCGGCAGGGCGGTGTCATCGTCGCCAAGCCTCCAGGGCACGCCCGGCGAGAGGTCGACTTCGGCGACGGCCCGCAGACCGTGGTGTCGATCCCTTGGGGAGACGTCTCAACAGCCTACTACTCGACAGGAATCAAAGACATCATCGTGTACCTATCGCTGCCAGCCTCGCTGCGTTGGGCGCTGCGGGCAAGCGCGCTGGGCGGACCGCTGCTGCGGACTGCCTGGGTGCGATCGCGGATTCAGCGGCGAATCGACGCCGCGCCGGCTGGGCCGACCGCGGGACAGCGGGGACGGGCGCGCGCGCGTCTCTTTGCTGAGGCGGTGGCCGCAGACGGTCGGATGGCGACCGCCAGCCTTGAGACGCCGGACGGTTACGATCTCACCGCTGACGCGGCCATCTTGTTCGCAGAGCGGGTGGTCGGCGGAGCGGTTCGGCCTGGCTTTCAGACGCCGTCGCTTCTGCTCGGGCCGGACATTGTCCTCGAGTGCCAGGGCGTCCGTCGGCGGGATGTCAGCATCAGCGGTCGGGAATGAGCGGTCGCTGCGGCGGATTCTCCTTTACAGGTGCGGGTGGGCGGGCCTACTCTCTCGCGCCCCGCGGTCGAGGCGGCGTTTAGACGAGAGGAGCCGATGGCAGAGCCTTGGAGCCAAGAGGAGAGCGCAGCGGCGCCGGCGTTCGGAGAGGCGTCGGTGGTGGCGATTCGCCGCGCGTCGGGGCAGGTCGTGCCAGCCGTCAAGCCGCCGACTGGTCTTGAAGGGGCGCCTGCGCTGGCGGAAGATGAAGAGGAAGCGGCGCCGGCGCCCAGCGAGCCGCTCGCGCACGCCACGACGACATCGGCGCTGGCCTACGACGATGACGTCGAGCAGGCCCCGACGTTGCTGCAGTCGCCGACGCCACGGCCACATTGGGACCCCTGGTCGCCGATCTGGCTGCGGCCGCTGATTCGGCTGCTGCTGCTCGATGAGCACGGACCGATGCCGCGGACCGTCGCGGCGCAGGTCGGCTTTGCGGCGGTGCTGATGGCGCTGCAAGCCGCGGTCGATATGTTGGCCTGGACCCTGGGTCTGCGCTGGGTGTTCGTGGACGCGCTCGGGCCTGGTGGCTGGGCGCTGACCATCGGCTTCGCGGGGCTGATCTCCGCCATCATCCTGATCTTCGAGCGCTTTGTCATCACGGCCGCGGTGCCGATGGAGAAGTCGCCGCTGACCAACAAGGGCACGCTCATCCGGATTGGCGTCGTTTTGGCTTTCGCGATGGTGACGGCCATCCCTGTCGAGATGATGATCTTTCACGACGTCATCCAGGGGCGGATCGGCGGCGAGGTGGAGGGCCGACGGGTAGAGGCGCGCGGCCAGCTGCTCGGCGAAGTTGACGGCGCCGAAAAGGCGCTGGCGGAAGAGGAGCGCGCTGCCCGCCAGTCGGTCAAGCTCGAGCTGCCCGAGGTCGTCGCTGAGAAGGTGGACACCGGCGAGATCGACAAGCAGGTGGTGGCGCAGAAGGCGACGCTTCCGCCGTTGGAGAAGGCGGCGTCGCGGGCTGTGGCGCTGGCCAAGGCGGCTGACGGCCGACTGCAGCGCGCCAAGGCCCGGCAGGAGACGACCCCCCCTGACGCGACGGCGTCGGTTCGGCGCGCCCGGCAGCTCGCAGTCGATCTGGCGCGGGCCAACGCCAACGCGATGAAGCAGCGCGCTGATGCTGCCAAAGACGCCTTGGCCGTGCGCCAGCGTCAGATTACCGACCTCGACTCTGAGCGGACCGGCAAGCAGACCGCAGTGGACTCGGAGAACGAGCGCAAGCGCAAAGAAGCCACCGAGGAGCATCAAAAGTCGCTGACCGCGATCTCAGAGCGCTTCAAGGAGCGCCGCGCCAAGCTCGACACCCGTCGCAGGGAGATCGAGGCGATGACCGACGTCCAATTGGCCGCCGCGACGAAGCGGACCTTTCAGCCACCCGACGGTTTCGCTCGGCGTTGGCAGCTCATGCACCAGCTTGAGCAAGAAGATGAGCTTTTTGGCTGGACCAAGTGGGCCGTCCGCGTCTTGTTCGTCGGCCTGAGCCTGCTGGTCTTGGCGTCGAAGTCGTTCTTCCACCGCCGCACGCGGGCGTACTACCTCGGCTTTGACCCGATGGATCGGCGGATCGGGTCGCTCTAGAGCCGCGCGATTCGGCGCCCAGGGCGCCAAGCTGCTCGCGTCTCTCAGCGGCACTTCGCCCTCGGTGCCGTCGCATTGACCCCCAGCTGCGGCACCGCTGATGGTGCCGTTAGACCGAGGCGGCGTTGCCCTCGGCGATTGACGGTCCGATTCGTCCTACCGGGGGCCAGCACCGCGAGCGCTGACCTCGTGGTCACGCGGCCTAGCCAGCTCTAGGTCGTTCAGCTGGCCTAGACGGTGTCTCCGCCAGCGTCGCGAGGCTGGCGATGTGCTAAAGCTTCTGGCTCACCTGGCTCAGCATACCCGCGATTCCTCGGTGATTGACGGCGATGGTGCGGTCGCCGGCCCCACGGTAGTGGCCCGTCGTCGAGTGATCGACCTCGGTTGCGCCCCAGATGACGACCAGCCCCTTCACGGCCTGGGCCCGCTTGCCCTCGCCGGGGCGCTCGTGCTGGACGACCTCGAGGGTCAGGCCTTTGGATTGCTCGCGGCTGAGGCTGCGAAGCTTGTCGCGGTAGCTCGGCGAACCACCGACGATCGTGACGCGAGTGACGCCTGCAGTGAGGCAGGCGCTGACGAAGGCGCCAAATGCGCGGCGGATTTCACTGCCGCCGCAACACTCACAGTCCATAGACCCCACGCGCACGACGGGCGTGTCCTTGCCGGCAGGTTGGCAGTCGGCGCCGTCACACACCAGCGCAATGCGCTCCAGCTCGCCGCGCAGGGCCTCGTGGTCTCCGCTGAAGACCGCCGCGGTCGTCGCGGTGGGGCGAGCGCGCAGCAGGGCTTCGAGCGCGCGAAGCTGGAGTTCGTCGTCGCCAAGGCCGCGACGGCGCAAGAGCAGGCGAAGGTCCGCCGCTTCGCGTTCCGACTTGGCGGCGCGCAGCTCGGCATCCAAGGCGCTGCGCCACTGTGCCGCGGCTCGCGCCGCCTCTTTGGCGCCTGCCACGGCCGACGTCGCGGCGGCGAGGGCAGCCTCCAGCCCGGCGGCTCTGGCTGTGGCGTCACCGAGTGCGGCGCTCACCTCGGCGAGCTGTGACTCCTGGGCCTGCAGGCGATCCGTCAGCGTCGTGTGGGTAGTCGCGAGCCTCGACACCTCCTCCTCAAGCGCCTGCCGCGCGGCGCGGGCCGGTTGGAGTTGCGCCGCAGCGGCGGCCTCGACCGCGCGCTCGGCGCGGCTGGCTGCGCCGACGGGGGAATCGGCGGTCGCCCGGGCCGGCTGCGCTGCGCCGCCGGCAAGTGGATGCCCGAGCGACACACCCGCCGATGTCGTGGTCGGTCGGGGCGGACGCTGGCCCGAGGCGTTGGACGCCTTGACCCCAAGGAGCCGCATCTCCTCTTCGAATTCGCGCAACTCTCGGCCGGCCACGGCGCCTCCGCGTGTCGCTCGCGACAATGAGCCCTGGGATCTGCTATGCTGGCAGCCCCGTCCGCTGTCAATGGGGCGGCCGCTGGCTCGGGCAGTCGTGGGAGGAAGGCATGACGGGGTTCGGAGGGCGTCGCTACGCGGCTCCAGCAGGTGATCGCGGGCGGAACCTGGGCTCGGCGGGGACAGGTCGGCGTGCCTGCGGTCCCGCGGCGTGGCTGGTGGCTGGGCTCGCCCTGACGGCTGGGCCCGCGCTGACGGCCAGCTGTGGTAGCGAACCATCGGCCGGGCAGGACGCCGGCGTCGCTGCCGTCTTCGATATCGGCGGCGTTTTCGATATTCAAGGCGCGCCTGGCGACACGCAGCTCGGCGGCGACCAGGTGGACGCCAGCGGCAGCAGCGACGGCGGCGGCAACACCGACCACGCGGCTGACGGCGACGCGACCTCCGGCGATGCGCCGGCCCCAGGCGCCTGTGAGTTCAAGACTGAGCCTGCCACGGGCGAGGCTGGCGCGGCGTGCGTCGCCAATTCGGACTGCGATAGCGGTTTTTGCGTCTCGACGACGGCAGGAGGCCGCTGCAGTCGCGCTTGCCTCGACTGCTGCCCCGCCGGCTGGGCATGTACCCAAGCGCCTGGACAAGACGTTGTCTTTATTTGCCTTCCGAAGCTCGAGGCGCTGTGCCTCCCCTGCCAGAAGGACGCAGACTGCGACACGGTCAATTCCGGCGCGCTCTGCCTGAGCTACAGCGACGGACCTGACCAGTCGGTCAGGTTTTGCGGCGGCAGCTGCGAGAGCGACAGCGACTGCCCCAGCGGCTATCAGTGTGCCCAGGGAGTCGGCACCAGCGGCCAGGCCAAGCAATGCCGTCTGGCTGTGGGTCTCTGTGCCTGTGGCCCGATCGCGACTTCCAAAGGGTTGCAAGCAGCCTGTGCAGTCACCAACACGGCCGGGTCGTGCGCCGGCACCCGCAGCTGCAGCCCCTCCGGCCTTGGGCCCTGCAGCGCGGCCGTGCCTGCCGTTGAGGCCTGCGACGGCGTCGATCAGGACTGCATCGGCGTGACAGATCAGGGCATCGCGCCCGTCGCCTGCGAGGCCAAGAACCCGCACGGCGTCTGCGTCGGCGTCGCGGCGTGTAGCGAGGGCAAGGCGGAGTGCGACGCCAAGGTCCCAGCCGCTGAGGCGTGCAATGGCGCTGACGATGACTGCGATGGAGCCACCGACGAAGGGTGCGACGACGACAAGGACGGCTACTGTGCCAAGGGCGTAGCCATCGCCGACCTGCCGGCGGCGTGCAGCGAGCCGACCGGTTGCGGCGACGCCAAGATGCCGCCCTGGTGCGCCAAGGGCATCGGCGACTGCGACGACAAGGACGTGGCGGCACATCCAGCGGCCAGCGAGGCCTGTGGCAATGCCAAGGACGACGACTGCGATGGCGCCACCGACGCCCCCGCCGCCGAGGGCGCGGGTGTCTCGAAGGCGCCTGTGGGTTGCAAGCTGTATTACCAGGACGTTGACCTCGACCAAGAGGGCGACGCCGGGCTGTCGGCCTGCCTATGCGCGGCGACGAAGGTCTATCCCGTGAGCTCTGGCGAGGACTGCGACGACAAGGACGCGTCGGTCAAGCCCGGGGCGCCTGAGGTCTGTGGCAACGGCAAAGATGACGACTGCAACGGCGACCAGAACCAGGAGAACGCGAAGAATTGCACTAATTTCTATGTCGACAAGGACGGCGACGGCTACGGCACGGGCGTGGCGAGCTGCCTCTGCGCGGCCAAGGGCGATCACAAGGCGCTGGCGGCCGGCGATTGCGACGACGGCACCAAGGCGATCTCGCCCGTCGGCAGTGAGGTATGCGACGGTCTGGTTGACGAAGATTGCGACGGCAAGATCGATGAAGAGGGCGCAGGGGGATGCAAGTCTTGGCTCGTCGACTCCGACAAGGATGGCTGGGGAGATGCGTCCAAGGCCGCGTGCCTCTGTGGTGCCACAGGAGCCTTCTCGACGCTCCAGGCTGGCGACTGCAACGACGGCAATCCGGCCGTCCACAACGGGGCCGTGGAGCTTTGCAACGACAAGGTCGACAACGACTGCGACGGGAAGACCGATGAAGAGAATGGCAAGAACTGCACAGACTGGTACCTCGATCAGGATCAGGATGGTTACGGCAGCAAGACCGCCAAGAAGTGCCTATGCGACAAGGGCGACGTCGCTGGGTATGTCGCGAGCAAGGGCTCGGATTGTGACGACAATGCTCCAGCGATCTCCCCGGAGGCCAAGGAGATTTGCGACGGTAAGGACAATGATTGCGACAACAACGTCGACCTGAGCTGCGACGCTGACGGCGATGGCTACTGTGACGGCAGCAAGACGACCGTGGGCAAGCCGCCGGCCTGTCCCAAAGGTGGCGGCGACTGCAATGACGATCCCGCGGCCGGCGGTAAGGCGGCCAACCCAGCCGCCATCGAGGCGTGCAACAACAAGGACGACAATTGCGTGCTGGGTGCGGACGAGGGGTGCGACGATGACGGCGACGGCTACTGCGACAAGGCCAAGTCCGTCGTCGGCTCGCCCACGGTGTGCCCGAACGGCGGCGGGGACTGCAACGACGGCGTCAAAGCCATCGCCCCCAACGCCGCCGAGACCTGCAACAACCTCGACGACGACTGCGAGGGCGGCACCGATGAAGGCTGCGACGACGATGACGACGGCTACTGCGACAAGTCGATGACCTTGGTGGGAACGCCGAAGGTCTGCGCCAAGGGCGGCGGGGATTGCTGCGATCTCGACAACAAGGCGCATCCTGGTGTCAGCGGCTGGTTCACGTCCGCCAACAAGTGCGCGAGCTTCGACTACAATTGCAGCAATGGCGCTGAGAAGCAGCACACGGTGCTGGCCCAGGCGAAGCACATCTGTGAGGGCTTCGCCTGCACAAGCAAGGCTGAGTGCATCGCCAATCCCCAAGGCTGGGAGAACACGGTGCCGACTTGCGGCAGCTCCGGCACTTGGATCGAAGACTTCCAGTGGAACGGCTCACTGACCTTGCCGCTCGTCAACACCTGCAAGTCCTCCGTGACGGCCCAGAAGACCCAGGGGTGCCACTGAACGCTGGGGCTTGGCGATCTCCACAGCCGCGCCGCCCCAGATAGCGCCGCCCCAGGTCGCGACAACCAGGGCCGTGTCGACCCGGCGTGGCTGGACCTCGGGCGCCGCAAGCTCGCGACCGTAGCCAAGCACGCCGACACCGATGGAGGCGTCGGCTCGCTGAGCATCGACCTGGCGCCGCTGGTGGGCCTGCCAATGGTCAAAGAACGCGCAAGCCCTACTGAGTCAGCTCAAGTGCCTAGCGACCTGCGCGGTGAGCAGGGGCCCCGATGTGGAGCTGTGGTCGGCCGGGCGGAACCGGGGGTCTATTGTGGGCAGCCTCGCGTCGCCACGAGGTGCGCAGTGCGCTTTGGATCAAAGCGCCTCAGTTCGGCGGGCAATAGCGCTCGTCGCAGCTGCCGTCGAGGTCGCATGCGGTGCAGTAAAAGCCGCAGGGCACGTACTCATCGTTGCCGACGACACAGGGCGGGACGTAGTTGGGCCCGACAGGCTTTTGCGAGCACCACGCATAGTGCTCTTCGGGCGATTTGATGCCGACGCCCGCTTCAGCCGCGTCGAGGTGCACAAGGCAACCCCAGCAGAGGTCCAACGGGTAGTCGATGGTGTTGGTCTGGACAACGGTCCCGTCCTGCATCTCACCCTCTACCTTGACGTGGGCGACGATGCGCTGCATGGCGGTGTAGCGATCGGCCGACGTCCGCATCTTGGTCCGCAGCTGCTCCCCGATTGTCGAGGTGATGAGGGGAAATCGTGCGATCGTCAAACCTTCCGAGACGACCGTGCCTGTGAGGTGAACGTAGTAGCCCGTGGACGGTTTGAGCGCGAGGCCTGAGAAGGGGCCTGCGCTGGAGGTGTCCATCTCGAGACTAACGGCCGCGCCCTTGAGATGCACGGTTGAGGCGTCGGTGCGTAGCTGCTGTGGACCGTTGCCCGTCACCAGGGTCGTGCGCGGCATGAGGTTGCGGACCAGCGGAAAGAACTCGTAGAGATTCTGTGTCATCAGATCGAGGGTGCCATGGCTGCGCAGCAACTGCATATTCTCTGGATAGCACTCACCCGAGATGCCCGGACCCACCCCCAGCCGCAGCGCGACGACGCCGCCGGCGAGCTGTAGCGACTGCGGGTTCTCATGAACGCACGCCTGCACGGCAAGCGCGGCCAGCAGGGCCAAGAAGAGGGTTGGCGGGGGTGGACGCTTCATGACGAACTCCTCTCGCGATGCTTCACCGGGCCCAGGATGCCACAAGTCGCGCGCATCAGCGACCCACGGTGATCGACGCCGAGCGGTTGACGATCCGTGGGGTGATGAAAATCAGCAGCTCCGTGCGCTTGTCCTGCTCGGAGCGGGTCCGGAAGAGACCCCCGATCAGCGGCAAGTCGCCGAGCAGCGGCACCTTCTTGATCGACTCTGAGGTCGACCGGGTGTAGATGCCGCCGATCACGGTGGTCTCGCCGTCGCCGAGCAGCAGCTCCGTCTGGGCCTCGCGCTGGGTGATGGTGGGGTTGCCGTCGGCGGCCCGGTTGGAGAAGTCGGGCTCGTTCTTGGAGATGTTCAGCTTCATCAAGATGTTGCCGTCCTGGGTGATGTGCGGCGTCGCCTGCAGCTGCAAGTCGGCGTTGAAGAAACGGGTCTGCACACCCTGGGCGCTGACGACCGAGATCGGGATCGAGATGCCTTGGCGGATCTGGGCTGTCTTGTTGTCCAAGGTCATGACCTTCGGGCTGCTGACGATCTTGACCGTACCCTCGGTCTCGGCGGCCGACAGGCGGACGTTGAGGTTGTGGGCGCCGCCGAGCGACCCGAGGGTCAGGCCGATGGCGCCACCCGAGCCCTGACCGACGGCGGCGGGCATGTTGACGGCGTAGTTGGGGGTCGTGATCGCGACGCCGCCGATGTTCGCCTGGCCGCCGTCCGCGCCGCCGGCGACGCCTACGACGGAGGGAAACGCCAAGCCCGTCTCGTTGCCGTAGACGCTGGACGCCGCAGAGTTGCCACCCCACTGGATGCCGACGTCCTTGGTGAAGTTCGAGGACGCTTCGACGATTCGCGCCTCGACCAGCACCTGCGGCGTCTGGGCATCGAGCTTGCGGACCATCTCCTCGACGGCGGCGACGTGTTCCTCGGTGTCCTTGACGATCAGCGCGTTCGTGCGCTCGTCGGTGCTCACCGTGCCCTTCTTGGACAGCAGCTCTCTGGCCTGCGCGATCAGCTGCGTGCTGCTGCCGTAGTTGACGGGGATGATCCGGACCACGAGCTGCTTGATGTCCTCCAGCTTCTGACGGCGCTCAACCTCAAGGTCGAACTCCTTCTTGAGGGTGTCCATCGTGCTGACCCGGATGACGCCCGATTGTCGAACGTAGTCGAGGCCTCTGGCCCGGAGGATTACGTCGAGCGCGAGGTCCCACGGGATGTTCTCAAGGTGGAAGGTGATCGAGCCTGCGACCTCAGGACCGGCGATGATGTTCACGTTGCCCTCCTTGGCTAGGAAGGTCAGCACGTGACGGATGTCCGCGTCTTTAATGGTCAAGTTGATGCGCTTGCCGGTGTAGCGACGCGACGAGCGCCAGGGCGACTTGACGGGGTTGGAGTTCACGCCCGCTGCCTCGGCGCTCGACGCCGCCGCGCCACTGCCGCCGCCTGCCGCTGCCGCCTCTTCGCCCTCAGGCGCCATCAACGGCTGCGGTGCGCGCGCGCGGCCATCGCCGCCGACCCAGACCCGCTGGCCGCTGGCCGCGGTCGAGCTGCCCTGTGGTGCGTCTGTCCGCACGAAGTCCCAGATGAGACGACCCTCACGCAACGACACCGCCGAGCTGGCGCGCGCCACGAGGTCGACGACGATGCGGGCCTCTTGGGGCTGATTGCTCGGCACAAACACCGTGACCCGTTCGATTGGCCCGTCGAGCGAGCGCGTGTCGTAGATGCGCTGGAGGTGCTCTGGCAGCGTCGCGTCGAGGATGCGCAGCGCCAGCCGCTGTTCGGTTCGGCTCAGCACCTCGTAGCGAGGAGCGCCGTCGATCGGCAAGTTGACTTGGCCGCGCGCACGCCCTTCAGCGGTGATCTGGACGTCCAGGATGCGGGCGCGGCCGTCCTTGGCTTCGCCGGCCGCCGGGCCACCGCGGGACCGCATGCGCTCAAGCGCGGCCTGCTGGCGGATCTGCGCCTTCTCGGCCTCTGCGCGACGCTCGGCCTCGAGGGCCTCTTCTTGGGCGCGGCGCTCTTCCACCATCTTTGCGGCCATGGCCTCGGCGCGACGTTGGACTTCGTTGTCGGTGACCGCCGGACGCTGACGCCGCTCTTGGTCTAGCTCGGCGGCCAGACGTGCCGCACGGTCGCGTTCAACGTCCGCCTCCGCGCGCTCCCGCTCTCGGGCGCCGCGCTCGCGCTCCGCTCGTGCCTCTAGAATGGCGATGCGTGTCTGCTGCTTGCGCACGAAGTCGTCGACGCCGACTGTGACATCGCCCCGCCGTGCAGCCGACTCCGCCGCTTCGCGCTTCTGCTGCTCGACGACCAACGCAGAGCGCAGGGCCGTCTCGCGCGCCGTATGGGCCTGCGTCAGCGCCGCCTCTCGCATGGCATATTCGCGCTGCGCCGAAGCCTTGGTCTCTTCGATCGCGCGCTGGAGGCGCTCGTTCTCGCGCCGCAGCTCGTCGTCGCGCTGCTTGGCCTCGATCGCCAGCTTGCGCTGCGACTCGGCGAGCGCCTTGGCCGCGGCCTCGACCCGAGGGTCATCGCTGCGCCGGTCGGCGCGCAGCGCCGCCAACGCGGCGGCGCGGGCGTCGAGCGCTGCGCGGAGCTCCTGGGCCCGACGCTCGGCGGCCGCGCGGCGACTGGCCTCCGCTTTCGCCTCGCCGCGTGCGGTCGCGATCTCCTTGTCGCGCTCTACGAGCTCAGTGCGTGCCCCTGCCAGCCCTGAGCGGATGGCGCCGAGCTCGCGGTGCATGGTCTCGGCCTCGGCGCGGCGTCCAGCGACGCTGGCAGCCTTGGCCCTGCGCTCGGTCTCCCGCAGCTGCGCCCGCAGCGCCTCCATGCGCTGCTCGGCTTTGACCTTGAGGGCCTCGAGCTGCTGGCTCCGCTCATCGAGCAGCGCCGCGACGCGCGCGGTCTTCGCCTCGCTGTCGCGATCAGCGGCCTTGCGCTCCGCGTCGAATGTGCGGCGGAGGTCAGCCTCCCGAGCGGCGGCGCGCTCCTCCTCTTGGCGCCGCACTTCGGCGACGCGGCGCTCCAACTCTTGCGCTTGCTTCTGTTGCCAAGCGCCCCGCTCAGCAGCGGCGCGCTCGACCTCGGCGCGTGCTGCGGCGACCCGCTGCTCTGCGGCTTGCAACCCGGCCTCGGCGCTGCTGTTGCGGCCGCTCGGTCGCTTGCGGAGCTGCTCGAGCTCGACCTCGCGCTCGGCGAGGCTGCGCGCGAGCTCGGCGGCGCGGGCCTGCTCGGCCCGAGCGGCCTCTTGGTGCCGCTTGGCCTCATTGCGAGCGCCTTCGAGCTCCGACCGACTATGATCCAAGTCGCCGCGCAGCTGACCGAGGGCGCCTTCCAGCGCGCTGCGCTTGGCGGCCGCCTGTTCGGCCTCCTGGGCGAGGCCTGCCGCTAGGGCGTCCCGCTCAGCAGCTCGGGCCGTGGTCAGCCGCCGCTCAACCTCTCGCTCCTGTGCCGCCAGCTGGTCTCGCGCGACCACAAGATCGCGCTCGCGCGCCTCTAAGAGCGCGCCGACCTTCGCCGCGCTTCGCTCAGCCTGCTCGGCCCTGGTCTGTGCGACCTGCTCGCGATCGCGGGCGGCGGCGAGATCGCGTTGCAGGGCGGCGCTTGCGGCTTGCGCCTGCTGAAGCTCCTTGCGGGTGGCAGACAATCGCGCGCCGAGCTCACCCTCTACGGCGCGCAGCCGAGCCTCGCGCTCGGCGAGCTGCTGCTCCAACCGAGCCTTGGTCTCGGCGACCCGGCGCTCGGCAAGCGCCAGCTCGTGCCGATGACTGGCGCTGACGGCGCCAGAGCGAGAGAGCCGCTGCAGCTCGGCGGCACGCGAACCGAGCTCCTTGCGCAGACGCGCCGCCTCTGCCTCCGCCGAGGCGCGAGCCTCGGCGTTGCGACGGGCCTCGTCCTGCGCGTCTCGCACCGCGGCGTCCTGGGCCTGCAGTCGCCGGCCGATCTCGGCGCGCTCATCGGCCAGCCGCGCGGCATCCGCGCCCGCTTGTGCCGCTTCTTCTTTGCGCCCAGCGTCCCGCGCCTGTTGCGCGCGCAGCTTGGCGGCCGCTGCCTCTGCTCGCAAGATCTGCTCGCGCTTGTCGAGCTCGTCACGGATGCGCTGCAGCTCCTGCTCCCGTTGCGCCAGGAGGCCTTCGATGCGCAAGGCGCGGTTCGACGCAGTCGCCGCGGCTTCGCGCTGACGGCGCAGCTCTTCCTCGCGGGCCGCCGCTGCCTTGCGCTCCTGCTCGAGCTCTCGGGTCTGTTGGCCCGCCGCGACGCGCTGCTCCGCGAGCTCGCGCTCGCGCGAAGCGGCGGTCAGGCGGGCCTGCTCCAGCTCCTTCGCCCGCTGTCCCGCCGCCGCGCGCTGCTCCGCGAGCTCGCGCTCGCGCGAAGCGGCGGTCAGGCGGGCCTGCTCCAGCTCCTTCGCCCGCTGTCCCGCCGCCGCGCGCTGCTCCGCGAGCTCGCGCTCACGCGAAGCGGCGGTCAGGCGGGCCTGCTCC
>SXGT01845981.1_pt1 | contig 19138 bp, 17 predicted proteins | sample 3176221 | NCBI WGS metagenome assembly SXGT01 (sample SAMN11356862, study PRJNA531348) | freshwater metagenome | isolation source: freshwater sample F1-120 | place: China: Fuxian Lake, Yuxi | collected 2017-12-25
AGGAGCCCGAGGCGGCCGCCGGAGAGGGCCTTGTGTCCTCCTCGACCGCGCAGGCGGCGACCAGGCACGACAGCACTCCAAGCACTCCCAAACGCACAGGTGTTCCAGACATTGCCCCTCCCTTTCTGGGTCGTTCTCCTTCACGGTTGACAAACGGTTCGGAGCACGAATGGTCCAGCCTGCTTTCGGTCCCTCGCGGCCGCAAGCCTTTTTTGTAACCGTTCGCGGGCTGTGAGAGCGCGGTCCTTCGCTAACCCCCCCTAACCCCGGCCCTTTCCCCCGTTTCCACGGGGGCAAGGGCGGCCCGGTCTTCTTCGCTCCACGCGGAGTGATGAGGGGTGTCGCGAAGAACGTGCACCCTTGCCCCCGTCCTCGGGGGAAAGGGCCGGGGTTAGGGGGCCTGTCGCGAAGGACCGCGACCGCTGGGCTCTCCTCATCGCTCCTGACGGCGCCGGCCGGCCCCGTGGATTCGCTCCTGCATTCGGTTCTCTCGGGCGCGCAGGGCCGCGTGGAGCACGATCTCGAGCGCGCTCGCGACGCTGGCTTGCTCGACGCCGAGGGGCGGATCGTGACGGATCGCTGGCCCGAGGATATGCGCCCTGACTCCCACACGAGCGTCGAGACGGGCTGAGAACTACCGGGCACTCCAGCCACTGAAACCTCGCACTGCATTGTGCATCGCGGCGCCCCGCAGACCTCACCCCGCCACTGGGGTTCGCTGTGCCCATTGCCCCTCTCCCACGCCCAAGGAGGGCGCGGTAGAGGGGCCCCACTGTGCCCTGCTCGTTTCGAGCGATGTACCCCTTTGCTCGCCTTGGCGTGGAGTTCACAGCCCCCCCTCTACCGCGCCCTCCCTGGGCGTGGGAGAGGGGGACGTGACGTATTTTGCCTTATCGCGACGGGGGTGAGGTCTTCGGGCCTATCGTGCAGCTTTGATGCTTCGGCAGTATCAAAGCCCGCAGGGTGAGCTCCCCAAGGACGGGAATCGGAGTACCCACTTCGCGAAGAGCCCGGCGCTGCGTCGGGCTTTGATCGCCTTTTCCAATGGGAGGACGTTGCCCCGGGTTTCAACCCGGGGCCGATGGGGCCAGCGGGCGCCTACCGTCAAGGAACGTTGATCACTATTGTGGGGGTGGTGCGGTCGGTCAAGCTGGCGTCGCCGAGCTGGCCGTTGGCATTCAACCCCCAGCAGCTCACGGTTCCATGGTTCAAGAGCACGCAGGTGTGCCGATAAATTGTGGAGATGGAGGTCGCAGTGCCCAACATGTTAATGACCGCCACGGGGGTGAGTCGGTTGGTCATGGTGCCGTCGCCAAGCTGGCCATCGATGTTGAAGCCCCAGCACCTCACGGCTCCATCGCTCAACATCGCGCAGGTGTGCTGCTGACCCGCGGCGATGGAGGTCGCGGTGCCTCCCAAGCTACTGACCGTCGCGGGGATGGGGTGGTCCCCCGTGGTTCCGTCGCCCAGCTGACCGACGGTGTTCCGTCCCCAGCACCTCACGGTGCCATCGCTCATCACCGCGCAGGTGTGAAGGTCGCCCCCGGCAATGGAGACTGCAGTCCCGCCCAGGCCAACGACCTAGACGGGGGTGGTTCGTCGTGTCGTGGTGCCGTCGCCCAGCTGGCCGGAGTCGTTCCGGCCCCAGCACTTCACGGTTCCGTCGCTCATCACCGCGAAGGTGTGATCGGTGCCCATGGAGATGGAGGCTGCGGTGCCTCCCAATCCAATGACCGTCGTGGGGGTGTTTCGTTGTGTCGTTGTGCCGTCGCCCAGCTGGCCGTTGCTGTTCCGTCCCCAGCACCTCATGGTGCCATCGCTCATCAATGCGCAGGTGTGCAAGCTGGTTGCGGCGATGGCCGTCGCGGTGCCTCCCAATCCAATGACCGTCGTGGGGGTGTTTCGTTGTGTCGTTGTACCGTCGCCCAGCTGACCGTTGACGTTCCGTCCCCAGCACCTCATGGTGCCATCGCTCATCAATACGCAGGTGTGAAAGATGCCTGCGGTGATGGAGACTGCAGTCCCTCCCAGGCCAACGACCGAGACGGGGACGAGCTGGTTTGTCGTGGTTCCGTCGCCCAGCTGGCCGTTGCTGTTCTGGCCCCAGCACTTCACGGTGCCATCGCTCATCAATGCGCAGGTATGAAACCGGCCTGCGGCGACGCCGATCGCCCTCGAGGCCCCGTTGAACATGGGACAAGTAGCCGCGTCGAACACGGTGGACAACGTCGTGGTGCAGGTGCCGTTGCACAGGCCTGACTGGCACTCCAGCGCCGCTGCGCATGGCTCCCCGTTGGCTCGAAGCGCACCCAAACACGTCCACGTGTCGAAGTAATCGCAACCCACTCCAGCCCCTCGGTACGAGCACTGCTCGCTCGACGTGCAAGGCTGACCCGTCGCCACCAGGGGCGCGCACACGCCCGCATCGCAGTAATGGCTCGACGAGCACTCCACCGAGTTGGCGCAGGCCGCCCCTGTCCCCAGGGTGCCCGTCATGGTGTTGAAGCAGGCCTGGAGCGTGGGCCGGTAGCTCGCGGCGCTGAGGCTGCCGCAACCCAGGGCGGCGATGCCCGCCAGGCAGGCGTCGGCGTTGGCGTTGTCGTAGGCGACGTTGCCCGAGGTGAACCTGGCCGAGCCATTGAGCTCGCCCTGGAATCCGTCGTAGGAGCCGAACAGGGTCCTGCACTTGGCCATGTCGATGGCGGCGCCCTGCGGAGCGCAGCAGGTCCGTGTGAGGGTGCAGATGGCCGTGAGGTCGTCGTTGGCAAAGGAGTCACGGGTGGCGGCGGAGGAGCCCGAGGCGGCCGCCGGAGAGGGCCTTGTGTCCTCCTCGACCGCGCAGGCGGCGACCAGGCACGACAGCACTCCAAGCACTCCCAAACGCACAGGTGTTCCAGACATTGCCCCTTCCTTTCTGGGTCGTGCTCCTTCACGGTTGACAAACGGTTCGGAGCACGAATGGTCCAGCCTGCTTTCGGTCCCTCGCGGGCGCAAGCCTTTTTGCCACAGGCAAGCTTTTTCGCCACGTGTGGGCAAGGGACGCTGCGGCGGCTGGCTCGGGGGGGCGGCACGAGGTCACCCGCTCGGGGGCGCGGCGGGTTACTCTGCGCGCCATGCCCGTCGACGTGGTCTTCCTCGAGCCCTGCTTCCCCCCCAACCAGCGCGAGTTCGTCCGCGCGCTCCACTCGGTAGGCGCCCGCGTCACCGGGATAGGTGAGCGGCCCAAGGAGTCGCTCGATCCGGAGCTGCGGCGCTGGCTCACCCACTACGAGCAGGTGAAGAACGTCACCGACGAGGGCGAGGTCGAGAGGGCCGTCCGCTGGCTCCAGCAGAAGGTCAAGGTCGACCGGCTGGAGGCCGTGGTCGAGGCCCACGTGATGGCGGCGGCCAAGGTCAGGGAGCGCTGCAAGATCCCGGGGACCAGCGTGAGGACCACCTTCCTGTGCCGCGACAAGCCGGCCATGAAGGAAGCCCTGCGCGAGGCGGGGATCCCCTGCGCGCAGTCCATAGGCTCCTCGAGCCCGGAGGAGATCCTGGCCTTCGCGGCGCGCGTGGGGTTCCCCCTGATCGTCAAGCCTCGCGACGGGGCAGGGGCGTCCGGGACCGTGAGGGTGGATGACATGGGCGAGCTCTCGCGGGCGCTCTCGAGCTTCGGGCTCTCGTCAGGGCGGAGCGCGGCCGTCGAGGAGTTCATCGAGGGCCACGAGGGCTTCTATGACACGATCACCATCGACGGCCGCGTCGAGCACGAGTTCGTCACTCACTACTATCCCAACGTGCTCGAGGCGATGCGAGCCCGGTGGATATCGCCCCAGTTCGTGACGACCAACAGGGTCGACTCGTCGCCGGGATACGCCGAGCTCAAGGATCTGGGGAGGAGGGTCGTGGAGGCGCTGGGGATCGAGACCTCCGCCACCCACATGGAGTGGTTCTTCGGGCCCAAGGGGCTTAAATTCAGCGAGATCGGGTGCAGGCCCCCGGGGGTGCGCGCCTGGGATCTCTACGCCGCGTCCAACGAGATCGACATCTACAGGGAGTGGGCGATGGCGATCGTCCACGGCAGGACCAGCCAGGCCCTCTCCCGCCGCTTCGCCGCGGGGATCGTGGCGCTGCGCCCGGATCGCGACGGGCGGATCTCGGGCTACGAGGGCGTGGAGGAGGTGCAGCGGCGCCTGGGGGCCTGGATCATGGATCTCCACCTGCCGCCTCCAGGGACGCCCACCCAGCCCGTGGAGGCCGGCTACATGGCCAACGCCTGGATCCGGCTGAAGCACCCGGACTACGACCAGCTCCGCGAGATGCTCGATCTGGTGGGGCGCACCGTCAAGGTGAGGGCGCACGGGGGCTGACGGGCTCGGGGCCGGTCTGCTAAGGTCGGGCCCCCGCAATGTCCCAGGCCCCCCGCGCCGTCGTGCTTCTTGGTGAGCAGCGCTTCGATCCCTCGCTGAGCGCCTCCGTTCACAAGCTTCGAGTCCAGGGTCAGATCGCGACGGTGACCGCGGGCTGGCAGGAGCGCGAGCCCGAGGACGAGGAGCTCGCCGAGCACCTGGGCGGGCGCACGGTCAACCTGCGCCTCCACGCCAGGGCCGAGGACATCTTCGCGAGCGATCCCGAGCTCAGGGACGCTCACCGGGAGCGCCAGGAGGTGCTGCGTCACCGCCAGGACTGCTACAGGATCCGCCTTGAGCATGCCCTCGAGGCCGAGCGGGTCATCCGCCAGCGCTCGGCCCCGGCGGCCATCCTGGCCGAGGAGGCCCACGCCTCGATCGAGTCGATCCGGGAGCTCGACGCCTGGCACCTCGGGCAGTGCGGGCGGATCCACCGCGAGTTCGACGCCCGCTGGGGGCTCGCCAGCCGCCCCGCCGTCGCCGGGCATCGGGAGGAGATCGCCAGGATCGTCGCGGGCTGCGACGCGCTCGCCATCGCGGGAGGGCACGTCGCCACCCTCCTCAACCGCCTCTCTCTCTTCGGGATAGGGGGCCTGGTCAAGGGGCGGGTTGTCTTCGCCTGGTCCGGCGGCGCCATGGCCATCAGCGACCGGGTGGTCCTCTTCCACGACGATCCGCCCCAGGGCCCTGGGGCGGTCGAGGTGCTGGACGCAGGCCTGGGCCTCGTGCGGGGCGTCGTTGTGCTCCCCCAGCCCGAGCAGCGCCTCCGGCTGGATCGAAAGGACAGGGTGCAGATCCTGGTGCGCCGCTTCGCGCCCGCCCTCTGCCTGGCCCTCCCCGCTCGCTCCAGGGTCACCTGGCGCTCGGGGCGCTTCTCCTCCCCCGACTCTGTGATCCATCTGGGGGCCAACGGGGAGCACTCCCTGTTCGATCCCACCAAAAAGAGCAACGCGGCATGAGCGGACGCTTCGCTATCGACCAGCTCATCAGCTCGGATCCCTGCCCCTGGTACCCGTCGGGCGGCGCCCCCGACGCACGCAAGGCGCACGCCTTCCTGGCCGGCCGCAAGTTCCCCATCGTCGAGGGGACCCTGGTCACCTTCGTGTGGCACGGCCACGCCGACGGGGTGAGCCTCAGGCACTGGATCTATGGCCTGGAGTCCTCCACCGCGCTGACCCACATCCACGGCACCGACATCTTCTACCTCACCCTGGAGATCCCCGCCCGGTCGCGTGTAGAATACAAATTCGAGATCCACCGTGGCAGCTCGAGCCACTGGATAGAGGACCCGCTCAACCCCAACCGGGCTCGCGATCCCTTCGGCGCCAACTCGGTCCTCCAGAGCGACGGCTACGAGATCCCCTCCTGGACCAAGCACGACCCCGTGGCGCGCCCTGGCACCCTGGAGCCCTTCACCTTCGAGAGCCGCGCGGTGGGCCGGAGGACGGGGCAGTTCTACCTCCCCGCGCGCTTTCGCCGGAGCAGGCAGTACCCGCTCCTGGTCGTCCACGACGGCAGCGACTACCTCAACTACGCCTGCATGAAGGTCGTGCTGGACAACCTGATAGAGAGGCTCGAGGTCCCCGATCTCGTCGTCGCCTTCACCGACTCGCCCGATCGCCTGCGCGAGTACGCCAACGAGGCGGCGCACGCGCGCTTCCTCACCGAGGAGCTCCTGCCCCACCTGACCACGCTCTTCCCGCTGTTCGACCGGCCGCAGTCGAGGTGCCTCATGGGGGCGAGCTTCGGCGCCATCGCGGCCTTCTCCACGGCCTACCGCTACCCGGGGCTCTGGGGGAGGCTGCTCCTCCAGTCCGGCTCGTTCGCCTTCACCGACATAGGCAAGCGCAACCGGCGAGGGCCGCTGTTCGACCGCGTCGTCGAGTTCATGAACGGCTACCGCGCGGAGCCCAAGGCGGTGAGCGAGCGGGTCTTCATGAGCTGCGGCGTCTACGAGTCGCTCATCTACGAGAACCGCTCGCTGGTGCCGATCTTCGACGCGACGGGCATGCAGGTCCGCTTCGTCGAGGCGCGCGATGGTCACAACTGGGAAAACTGGCGGGATCGCCTGCGCGAGGGGCTCTCCTGGCTCTTCCCTGGCCCGCTGATGTTCGTCTACGAATAAGGGGAAAACCGTGTCCGAGGTCGTACGTCACATAGGGTTATCGCTGGGGGCAGACATCTGCTGGCCGCTCTGCTTCGAGGAGATGATGCGCAGGCTCGACCTGCGCATCCCCCACGAGGGAGACACGCTAAGGTTCGAGGTGGAGCGGGTGACGATCGAGCCCTTCGATCTGCGCCAGCCATGCAAATACGATCTGGTGATCGACCGGCTCACCCACTGGTACCATACCAGCCGGGAGTGGATAAAAAAGTCCATCGTCATGAACGACCTCTACGTGTTCAATAACCCGTGGAGCGTCCAGGCCAACGAGAAGCACACCAGCTACGCGGCCATGATGCGCCTCGGGATGCCCATCCCCGAGACCTGGATGATCCCGCCCAAGAGCTACGAGCCCAACCCGGATCTAAAGCCGACGCTCACCCGCTACGCCAAGCTCTTCGACGTGACCCGCATCGGCGACAAGCTGGGGTGGCCCCTCTTCATGAAGCCCTACGACGGCGGCGGCTGGCGCGCGGTCACCCGGGTGGCCGACGCCAAGGCGGCCAGGGCGGCCTACGAGGAGAGCGGCAAAGCGGTCATGCACGTGCAGCAGTCGGTCGAGGGCTACGACCTCTTCGTCCGCTGCATAGGCTTCGGGCCGCAGACCCGCTGCGTGCTCTACGATCCCGGGGCCCCGCTGCACGATCGCTACACCATGAAGACCGATTTCATGCCGGCTTCGGACGCGGAGCACCTGCGCAAGGTGACCCTCACCATCAATGCCTTCTTCGGCTGGGAGTTCAACTCATGCGAGTCGCTCCGGCGGGGCGGGGTCTGGTACCCCATCGATTTTGCCAATCCCTGCCCGGACTCACAGGTCACCTCGCTTCATTTCCATTTTCCCTGGCTGGTCACGGCCTACCTGCGCTGGGCCATCTTCTGCGCCGCCACCAAGCGCCCGATGAGGAAGACCCTGGACTGGGAGCCGTTCCTCATGGTGGCCTCCACGGACATGTCCTACGACGAGAAGCTCGACGCCTACGCTCGCATCGCCGACACCCGCTTCGAGACCGAGCGCTTCGACGAGTTCTGCGCCCGTCACCTGGGGCACATGGACGAGGTCGCCCACGACTTCTTCGGCACCCCCCTGGCCAAGGACGCCGTGCGCCAGAAGGTCACGGCGCTCTTCCCCCCCCACGAGATTGAGCGCTTCACCGAGCTGTTCTGGGGTCGCATCCAGACCTGGAGAGCGGGAGGTAAGGTCTGATGTTCCTGAAATCGCGATGGCACTCGTCACGGCTGGGCTGCGATGCCACGCTGGCCCGCTGGGGCACGGTCGGTCAGCCCGTGCTGGTCTTTCCCACCGCCGGGGGCGACGCCGAGGAGATCGAGCGCTTCCAGATGATCCGGGTCCTCGAGCCCCTGCTCAGGGACGGCAAGATCAAGCTTTACTCCTGCGACAGCGTCGCCGGGCAAGCCTGGTTCTCCAAAGAGAGGAGCCCGGAGCACCGGATGTGGATGCAGCACCAGTTCCACCAGTGGATAAAGCACGAGGTGGTCCCGGCCATCCGGACGGACTGCGGGGGCGAGCCCCTCCCGATCTGGGCGGCGGGCGCCTCGATAGGGGCCTTCCACGCCGCCGCCGTGGTGTGCCGCTTCCCGGATATCTTCTACCGGGCCCTGGCCATGAGCGGCACCTACAACATCATGCGCTTCATCGAGGCCAAGGAGCCCTCGGCCCACTTCCGGGTCTCCTCGCCCCTCCATTTCGTGCCCCACCTGTCGGGGCAGCACCTGGATGTCCTCCGCACACGCCACGTTCATATCGCCACGGGCGAGGGCAAGTGGGAGGACATCGCGGAGAGCTGGCGCCTCGCCAACACGCTCGGGGAGAAGGGCATCCCCAACCACGTTGACTCCTGGGGGCCCGACTGGCACCACGACTGGATCACCTGGCGCGCGATGATGCCCAAGTACCTGGAAGAGTGGACGCGCTGAGCCCCCTAACCCCGGCCCTTTCCCCCGTTCCCACGGGGGCAAGGGAGCACGTTCGTCGCGACCGCTCTCTCCAAACCGCGCGGAGGGAAGAATGGAAAGAGCGCTGGCCCGAAATAGAGTCTTCACCCAAAGGTGAACGCGCCGCTCCCTTGCCCCCGTCCTCGGGGGAAAGGGCCGGGGTTAGGGGGCTTTCTGGTGAACGCGCCCTCCAGGCCTGTGAACGGTTACTGTTTTAGACGCTCTAAAGAGAAGAACAAAGGGGTAGAGGCATGGCCGATACGCGAGCGCACAAGCACATCGACGGGGAGCTGGAGGGCGAGGCTCGGCGCAAGTTCATGCGGGCCCTGCTCACGGATCTGCGGGCGCTCGAGAAGATGCTCGCGGACGGGGCGTTCGAGCGGGGCGTCTCCAGGATAGGGGCCGAGCAAGAGATCTTCCTGGTCGACCGCGCCTACCACCCCGCGCCTGGCGCGCTGAAGATCCTGGCAGGGGTCGACGATCCTCATTTCACGACCGAGCTCGGCCTCTTCAATCTGGAGATGAACGCCGACCCCCAGCTCTTCGAGGGCAAGGGGCTCGCCAGGATGGAGGCGCAGCTCGCCAGCCTCTTCGACAAGGTGAGAGCGACCGCCGAGCCCCTGGGGCTACAGGCCGTGCTCACGGGCATCCTGCCCACCATAGGCAAGACGGATCTCGGCCTGGAGAACATGGTCCCAAGCCCTCGCTACCAGACCCTGAACCGGGCGATGAACGCCGCTCGAGGCGAGGCCTACGATTTTTCCATCAAGGGGATCGACGAGCTGATCGTCAAGCATGACTCGGTCATGGTCGAGGCCTGCAACGCCAGCTTCCAGGTGCACCTCCAGCTGGCCGAGCCCGAGCGCTTCGCTCATTTCTACAACGTGGCGCAGCTGCTGCTCGCGCCCGTGCTGGCGGCGGGGACCAACTCCCCGGTCCTCTTCGGCAGGAGGCTCTGGGCCGAGACCCGGATCGCCCTCTTCGAGCAGGCGTGCGACATCCGCACCCCCGGGCTCCACCTCCGCGACTCGGTGGGGCGGGTCTCGTTCGGGCGGCAGTGGTTCCGGGGGAGCGTGGTCGACATCTACAGGGAGAACATCACCCGGTTTCGCGCCCTGGTCGGCAGCGATCTCGAGGAGGACGCCCTGGACGCCCTCGAGGCAGGCCGCATCCCGGGCCTGGGGGCGCTCAGGCTGCACAACGGGACCATCTACCGCTGGAACCGCGCCTGTTATGGCATATCCGAGAACGGCTTGCCCCACCTCAGGATCGAGCTCCGTATCTTGCCCTCCGGCCCCTCTATAGGGGACGAGGTGGCCAACGCCGCCTTCTGGCTGGGGCTGATGACCGAGGTCGCCGCCACCATCGAGGACGTGCCAGCCCGCATCGAGTTCGAGCACGCCCAGGCCAACCTCTACGCCGCGGCCCGCGACGGCCTGGGGGCGCGCTTCACCTGGCTGGACGGCGAGGAGGTGCTGGCCCAGCCCCTCATCCTGGACCAGCTCCTCCCCCTGGCCAGGGCCGGACTGGAGCGAGCAAAGGTCGATCCCGAGGACGCGGTCCGCTACCTGGGGATCATCGAGCGCCGGGTCAGGACGATGCGCACGGGCTCCCGGTGGATGCTCCAGTCCCTCGCCGAGATGAAGGATCGAGGCACCCCCGGGGCTCGCTTGACCGCGCTGGTGGCCGCGACCATCGCCCGCCAGAAGACCGACAGCGTGGTGAGCGACTGGGAGCGAGCTCGCCTGGACGAGAACGACAGCGCCAGGACGGGCAACCACAAGGTGTCGCAGTACATGACGACCGACATCTTCACGGTGCAGCCCGACGATCCCGTCGAGCTGGTCGCCGACCTGATGGCGTGGGAGCGGATCCGCTACGTGCCCGTGGAGGACGGCAAGGGGCTCCTCCTCGGCCTGATCTCGTACCGGGCGGTGCTCAGGCACCTCACGGCCCTCACCAAGAACCCGAGCGATCCTCAGGCCGGGAGCGTCCCGGTGTCGGATCTGATGCGTCGTGAGCTCATCACCGTGACCCCGGACACCCCTGCGCTCGAGGCGATCGCCCTGATGCGCCGCCACCGCATCGGCTCCCTGCCGGTGCTCGAGGACGGGCACATCGTGGCCATGCTCACCGAGGAGCAGTTCGTGGAGTTTGCCTCCAAGGTGCTAGAGGAATCGACGAGGGACCTCGGAAAGCACCTCTCCCCAGAGGACGATGATGACTAGCGTGGAGCCATCCCAGCAGGTGGGGATTAACCTGGAGCGCCGTGAAATCGGCAGGATCATCGGCGAGGCCCCTGGGCCTACCCTGGTGATCGTGGCCGGGGTGCACGGCAACGAGCCCGCGGGGATCGCCGCGGCCAGGAGGGTCCTTGCCAGGCTGGAGCATGGTTTGGCACAGGGGAAGATGAGAGGCGAACTCGTCGTCTTCGCCGGCAACGTCGGCGCTCTCAGGGCCGGGGTCCGCTACCGGGCCAAGGATCTCAACCGCCTCTGGACCGACGCCCATGTGGAGTCCCTGCCCTCCTGGGAGGAGGGCGACGCCGAGGACCGGGAGCAGATCGAGCTCATGGCCGCGATCGAGGAGGCGATGGGGCGGGCTAGAGGCCGGGTGCACCTTGGAGATTTCCACACCTCCAGCGCCCAGGGGATCCCCTTTGTCCTCTTTGGCGACACCCTCCCTCAGCGGCAGTTCGTGCGCGCCTTCCCCATCCCCATCGTCATGGGGCTCGAGGAGCAGGTCGACGGGGTGCTCTCCTCGTACTGGACCCGGCGCGGCTGCGTGACCTTCACCGTCGAGGGAGGCCAGCACCAGGACCCCGCCTCGGTCGACAGCCTGGAGGCGGTCCTCTGGCTTGCCCTGGAGGAGGCGGGGCTCCTGGCCCGTGCCTCGCTGCCCGAGCTCGCCAGGGCGGCCGAGCTCCTCCACGGGAGGCGTAGCGGGCTCCCTCGCGTGCTCGAGGTCGTCTCTCGCAGGGCGATCACCGAGGAGGACGGGTTTCACATGGAGCCAGGCTTTCGCAACCTGGATCATGCCCCGGCGGGGCAGCTCCTGGCCCGGGACAGGAACGGCGAGATCCGGGCCCCCAGGGACGGCATGGTCATCCTCCCGCTCTACCAGGGCCTGGGGAGCGACGGCTTCTTCTGGGGCCGAGCGGTCAGCGAGGCCCGCATGAGGGCCTCGGAGCTCCTCCGCAGCCTGGGTCTGGACCGCCTGCTGGATTTTCTCCCCGGCGTCGCCCGCGATCCCTCGCACCCCTCGCGCTACGTGGTCGATACCCACGTCGCCAGGCTCTACCCGCTGGATGTATTCCACATGTTCGGCTACCGGCGCATCCGTGAGCGAGGCGCCGAGCTCACCCTGGAGCGCCAGCCAGGGTAGGGCCCGAGAGCACGTCAAGCGCATGGCCAGAGGAGGCAGAGCCGGTCTCCTTGGCTTTCTTTGGTCTGGTAAGGGACAGAGAGCCGGGTCTCCGACGCTCGCTTTGGCCTGGTAAGGGACAGAGAGCGGGTCTCTTCAGCCTGCTTTCACCCTGTCCATTCCAGGGGCCAGGTCCCAGTTCCAGGGGACTGCTCACAGTAGCCCACTGTAGCCCTGTACATTCCAGGAGACCGGTCACCGGAGCCCACGGAAGCCCCGAAGCCTGTTGTACTCTGCAACTCGGACTCCGGGCCCTCGGAAAGCTTCAGGCCATCGGAGTCTCGGCCCTGGACCCGCCAGAACATGTCTGGCGCCTCGAACATCGGACTCTGGACCCTCACCGCGTCTCTGGCACTTGGCAACTCGGCTCTGGCCCCTCCGGTCGCGGTCTGGCCGGGCATCCACCGCCCACCCTCGAGCCGGCTCGGGCAGCTCCCAGCTCGCCCATGCAGCGTACGTACCCATGCCCTAGAGAACCGACCTTCAATTCTTGAGGAGGGTCGAAGTCTGGGAAAATCAGTCCTCCTTGCCTCACTTCTCCCTGTGATTTACAGGGAGAAAGCAGGCCAAGGAGAGCGCTCCGCTGACTTTCCGGTCGGCTCTCTAGGAATTCGTACCCGCACCCTAGGAATTCGTACCCGCACCCTAGGAATTCGTACCCGCACCCTAGGAATTCGTACCCGCACCCCTACAAATCGCCGTCATGCTAGCGGTGCCCTTCGTTTTCACCCCGAGGAGCCCCATGGCCACCAAGAACTCCCCCAGATCCGACACGACCAAGCCTACCGCCGCCCCGCGCAAGGCGCCGCATCTCAAGCTGGAGACCAGCGAGACGCTCTACGACCTCACGCCCCAGGAGGTCTCGGCGATGTCGAAGCCGCGCGAAGGCTTCGAGGCGTTCGTCGAGGACATCCTCGCCCTTTACGAGACGGAGCAGGACGACCTGAAGATCCGCGGCCTCGACATCAACGAGCTGCGCGCCCATCTGGGGAGCGCCGCGTCGCTGGCGCCTGTCGAGACGGCGTCCGCCAAGTACGCCGAGATGGTGCGCGAGACGCGGCTCCTGCACGCGTCGCGGGCGTGGGACTCGATCCTGGAGATCTACGCCAAGGCGCAGACCGCGGGCCGCACCAACCAGGAGATCGCGCGGCGCATCGCAGACTTCACGAAATTCATGAAGACGGGGCCGAGGAAGAAGACGACCGAAGAGTGAGAGACGGCCCGCGCTCGAGCCCTCTGCAACGTGGATCGGAAGTCGTGCGTCCGGTGCGGGAGGCTCCGGGGTCGGGCCGTGGTGACGGTAGCGGCGAGCACGGCGAAGATTCTTGCGAGCTTGGCCCGGCCGGGAGCCCCACCGCAGCTTCCGCGAACGACGGCAAGGAGCTGCCTGCGGTTGACGCGGGCTCCAAGGCGCGTGACCTTGCGCCCATGACCGAGAACGCGCGCCCGCTGCGCTGGTTCAACATCGCGGGGCCCTGCTACCCCGACGAGCACTACATGATCCCGCCCGAGCGCCGCCTGGGCGACGCCAGGACGCTCCTCGAGCAGGGGCGCTACTTCACGCTGGTGGCGGGGCGGCAGACGGGCAAGACCACCAGCGTCCAGTGGCTCCTCGATCACTACAACGCGGGCGATCGCTTCTGCGCCTCGTGGATCGACCTGGAGACCGCGCGAGAGCAACCCGATCTGGCGACCGCGTTCCGCACCCTCCTGGGAGCCTTCGACCGAGGGCTCTCCCGTGATCAGCCGACGCTCGCCCGCCCTTCGCCGGAGCAGGTGGACCTGTGGATGCGAGACCCGTCGGGCGCGCTGATCGCGTACCTGCGCTCGGTCTGCGAGTCCACCCCTCGCCCCTTGCTCCTGCTCCTCGACGAGGCCGACTGCCTGGTGGGACAGGCCATGGTGTCGTTCCTGACGCAGCTCCGCGAGATGTACCTGTCACGTCGAAGGGCACCGACGCCTCATGGCGTGGTGCTCGTCGGGCAACGCTCGGTGCGCGACTACGCTCTCTCGCTGGAGGAGCGCCGCGCAGTGAGGTGGCTGGGTACGTCGTCGCCCTTCAACGTGGCGGTCGAGAACGTGGGCCTTGCGCCCTTTACCGAGGCCGAGGTGGCCGAGCTCCTGGCTCAGCACACGGCCGAGACCGGCCAGCGCTTCGAACCCGACGCCGTCGCGAAGGCCTGCTCGCTCAGCGCGGGCCACCCGTGGCTGATCAACGCCCTGGCCGATCAGTGCACCCGCCGGGACGTGACCGACCGCGCCGTGGCGATCACCGCGGCTCACGTCGAGGCCGCAAAGGAGACGATCATCCTGGAGCGGCGCACCCACATCGACTCGCTGGTGGCGCGGTGGAGAGAGGAGCGCGTGCGACGGGTCCTCGACCCCATGCTTGCTGGAGAGCTCGTGCGCGAAGACACGCTGGACGACGACTTCACCTACGTCGCGGGTCTTGGGCTCATCGCTCTGCGAGAGGGTCACATGGAGATCGCGAACCCGATCTACCGGGAGGTGATCCCCCGAGCGTTGACGTTTGTGCAGCAGATCAGCCTGGCCCAGAGCACAGCGTGGTACGTCCTCCCTGACGGCTCACTCGATATACCCAAGCTGATGGGGGCCTGGCAGACCTTCTGGCGCAAGGACGGGCACCTCGCTGCGGAAGGGTTCAAGTACAAGGAGTCGGGACCGCACCTGATGCTGATGGCCTTCCTCCAGCGTGTGATCAACGGCGGGGGACGCCTCGAGCGAGAGTACGCCCTGGGCAAAGGCGCGCTCGATTTGCTCATCGAGTGGCGAGCGGGCGCGGAGGTGCAGCGCGTGGCCATCGAGGTCAAGCTCAGGAGGGACACCGAGACCGAAGAGGAAGCGCTGGAGCAGGTGCATAGGTACCTGGGGTCGCTGGGGCTCCACGAGGGTTGGCTGGTGTTCTTCGATCTTCGCTCCACGGCACCATGGAGCGAGCGTCTCTTCCTACGCGAGCATGAGGTCGACGGACGGACGGTGCGCGTGGTCGGGTGTTGATGGGTTCGTTCCTGCCGTCCTGGCGCCCTCCCGCTTGACTCTGCTGCGTCTTCGTGAGAGCGCCACGGTCGGTTTTCCATGTCCGTTCTCGCTCTACTGCGCTCCCACATCCTGAGGAGGCGCACCTTCGCCATCATCTCCCACCTGGCAAGCGCCTGGCCAGAGGGGGGTGTCACCGGACGTGAGCGCAGCCAGGCCGGCCTCTTTATCCTGCTTTGGCCTGGTAAGGGACAGAGAGCCGGTCTCCTTGGCTTTCTTTGGCCTGGTAAAGTACAGAGAACCGGTCTCTTTGGCCTGCTTTGGCCCTGTCCATTCCAGGGGACCGCTCACAGTTCCAGGGGACTGCTCACAGGAGTCCACGGAAGCCCTGTCAATTCCAGGGGACTGCTCACAGGAGCCCACGGAAGCCCGACTTGACAGATGCCGTGACGCGTATCATCGAGGAGCATGTTCATCCCGGTTGGCCTCATCGCGGGCCTCGCGCGTATGGCGCTCGACGACCATGCCAACCAGACGGCGGCCCAGTTCGCGAGCTTCGAAGCGTCGTACGAGTTCGAGCAGGAGATGCACAAGCAGCGTCTCGTCGCTCATCAGCTCTGGGAGGCGTCGACCGGTGCGAGCGGCGCGCTTCTCGTCCTCGTCGCCAACGACTGGTCGAACACGGAGATCGACGGCGTGCGTATGAGCGTCCGGGCGGCCGGAGCCGTCTCGGGCACGCCGGGCTATCGCGAGTCTTCCGATCCGCTCGGCGATTCACCCTTCGGCCTCTGCGGCGTCTGTCCCGGCCGCCACAAGATCCGAACGACGCTCGCGGGACGCCCGATCGACGTCGACCTCACGATTCACCCGGCCGAGGCGGTCTTCCGCCAGCTCGATCGGACGACGCGGTCGTGGACGAGCTACGACGCCCCGACGCAAGCGCAGCTCCTCGAGCGCGCGATGGCGCGACGCGATGGGTTCCTCCACTACTTCGAGCACGTGGCGCAGCCCCGCATCAAGGCGATGGTCAGCAAGGGCACGGACGAGGCGCTGCGCGAGTCGTTCGCGCTCATCAAGGCGGCCCTGTCCGCGATCTCGAACGGGGACGAAGCGGGCGCGATGGGGCACGTGAAGACGGCGAGCAAGACGCTCAACGGCGCCGCAGTCCCGAGCTTCGCGCCGCTCACGAACGTCATCGGCTTCCACGCGTTCGATCGCCTCGGGAAGAACGATCCGAAGGGCGCGTGGCTCACGCTCCAGGCCGGCCTCGCGATCCTGCCCGACGATCCGACGCTGCTGGCCGCGCTCGGCGAGATCCAGATCCGCTCCGGCGGCGCCGCGCTCGGCAAGGCGAATCTGAAGAGGGCCCTCGAGCGACGCGAGGGTCTCGCCCCCGCCCTCGCGACGCGCGTCGATGAGCTCCTCGCCGCGGGTGGTGGGCTGTAAGAAAGCCGGGGTGCACGAGGGCACAGCCGACCTACCGCACAGGTCGAAAAAGTGCCTGACCGGAGGAGCCAGAGCGTTTCCGCTAGACAAGCGGGGCTTTCTGCGTAAAGTGCGCCTCCCCTCTCCTGGAAAGGAGATGGCAAGACCTCCTCTCTCTTGATTCATGTTTGGGCAGCCGTAACGGCTCGCGAACCTCGGCGCTCCCTCCTCCTCAAGCAGGAGTGGGCGCGCCGGCGCGAGAACGACGGGGCCGGAAGGTTCGTTCGCAAATGGTCAGCAAGGCGATTGCCCGCTTCGCGCGGATCAGCACGCGCAAGGCCCGTATGGTGGCCGATCTCGTCCGTGGTCGAGCCGCCGGTGAGGCGCTCCAGCTCCTCGAGTTCACCAACAAGGCCGGCGCCCCCTTCTTCAAGAAGGTGCTCGAGAGCGCCGTCGCCAACGCCCGGACCCAGAGCCCGGGCGTCGATCTCGACGCCCTCTTCGTCGAGACGGCCTTCGTCGACAAGGCCCCCAACAAGCACATGCGCCGCTGGCGGCCCCGCGCCATGGGCCGCGCGACCCGGGTCCAGAAGGGCATGAGCCACATCACCGTGGAACTCGGCGTCCGAGACTAACCTTCACTCCAAGCGACCTCGCCCTCAGGGCTAAAGGCGCCGGTTTTAGTAGCGAGAGAAAACGATGGGTCAGAAAGTTCATCCGGTCGGCTTCCGCCTCGGCGTCATCAGGACCTGGAACTCCAAGTGGTTCGAGGACAAGGCCTACTCCAAGTGGCTCCACGAGGACATCCGCATCCGGCGGGCCGTCAAGGACTACCTCATGAACGCGAACATCGCGGCCATCGAGGTGGAGCGGGCCGCCAACAAGGCCAAGGTCATCGTCTTCACCGCCCGCCCTGGCATGGTCATCGGCAAGGGCGGCAAGGGGATCGAGACCCTCAAGTCCGGCAATGTCGGGACCGCCGCCAAGGGCGAGACGGTCTTCAAGGGCGTCCAGTCCTTCACCGACAACGAGGTCTTCATCGACGTCCAGGAGATCCGCAAGGCCGAGACCTCGGCCCAGCTGGTCGCCGAGAACGTGGCCACCCAGCTCGAGCGCCGCGTCGCCTTCCGCCGAGCCATGAAGAAGGCCGTTTCCACGGCCATGAAGTTCGGCGGCAAGGGGATCCGTATCCGCTGCTCGGGCCGCCTGGGCGGCAGCGAGATGAGCCGGGTCGAGACCTACCGCGAGGGCCGGGTCCCGCTCCACACCCTCCGCGCCGACATCGAGTTCGGCACCGCAGAAGCGAAGACCAAGTACGGCATCATCGGCGTCAAGTGCTGGATCTTCAAGGGCGAAGTCCTCCCCCGCCGGGTGCGCCGCCCGATCACCGGCGCCTGAGCCGCGCTCCACCAAGACTCCTTAGGAAAGCCTAGGAAAGACTGATGCTCTCCCCCAAGCGCACGAAATTCCGCAAGATGCAGAAGGGCTCCAACAGGGGCCTGGCTGCTCGTGGCAGCGACGTATCCTTTGGCGACTTCGGTATGCAGGCCATCGAGCCCGGCAGGCTCACGGCTCGCCAGATCGAGGCTGCCCGAATGGCCATCACCCGCCACGTCAAGCGCGCCGGCAAGCTCTGGATCCGGATCTTCCCCCACCGTCCGGTCACCAAGAAGCCCCTCGAGGTCCGCATGGGCGGAGGAAAGGGAGGCGTCGAGGAGTGGGCCGCCGACATCCAGCCCGGCCGGGTCATGTACGAGATCTCGGGCATCGACGAGAAGACCGCTCGCGAGGCCTTCCGCCTGGCGGGCCACAAGCTCCCTGTCGGGTTCAAGTTCCTGGTCCGTGGAGTGGTGCTATGAAGGCGAAGGATTTGCGTGAGCGAACGCCGGCCGAGCTCGTGGAGCTCGAGAAATCGCTGATCGGCGAGCGGTTCAAGAACAGGTTCAAGAATTTCACCAACCGCCTGGACGACAGCAGCGCCCTCAAGAAGGCCCGCCGGGATATCGCCAGGATAAAGACGATCCTGCGCCAAGTCAGCCAGCAGGGCGACCAGAAGAAGAGCGAGGCGAAGTAAGCCATGTCCGACCAAGCCCAAGCCGCCACGCCCGCCACCGCGTCCACCGCCACGGAAGCTCACGGCTTCCGGCGCAAGATCGTCGGCAAGGTCGTCAAGGACAAGATGAACAAGACCGTGGTGGTCGAGTGCGTCTCTGCCCGGCGCGATCCGCTCTACGGCAAGTATGTGCGTACCCGCGCTCGCTACAAGGCCCACGACGAGACCAACCAGTTTCGCGTGGGCGACCAGGTCGAGATCCAGGAGCACCGCCCGATCTCGAAGGACAAGCGGTTCACCGTCGTCCGTCTGATCAAGAAGTTCGTCGAGGAGTGAGCGGGAGGCCCGCGAACTCGAAGGCAAGAAGGTAATAGCCATGATTCAGATGCGCACCGTCCTGGACGTCGCCGACAACTCCGGCGCAAAACGCGTCCAGTGCATCAAGGTCCTCGGAGGATCGCGCCGCCGCTATGCGAGCATCGGCGATGTCATCGTCGTCTCCATCAAGGAGGCGGTCGCCGGCACCAAGGTCAAGAAGGGCGACACCGCGAAGGCCGTGGTGGTCCGCACCCGGCGAGAGCAGTCCCGCCCCGACGGCAGCTACATCAAGTTCGACGAGAACAGCGCCGTCCTCATCAACGCCCAGCTCGAGCCGATCGGCACCCGCATCTTCGGACCGGTCGCCAGGGAGCTACGGGGCAAGAAATTCATGAAGATCATCTCTCTGGCCCC
>SXGT01058777.1_pt1 | contig 19137 bp, 20 predicted proteins | sample 3176221 | NCBI WGS metagenome assembly SXGT01 (sample SAMN11356862, study PRJNA531348) | freshwater metagenome | isolation source: freshwater sample F1-120 | place: China: Fuxian Lake, Yuxi | collected 2017-12-25
CAGCGAACCAGTGAAAGCTGTCGCGTAAGTTAAGAGTAACGATACGCTCTCGTAGGGTCCGCAATGCGTACCTTTTCGAGGGCGGACGAATGGTACGCATTGCGTATCCTACATAGTTCGTCGAGCTACCCTCAGGCGTAACCCGACAAAATCCAATCAACGTCAGTCCACAAATTGGTGGCGCGTTAGGAGATTATCATGAGTCAACAAGTCGACAACATCCAACCCAGCTATCCCTTGTTTCGTACCGATGAATACAAGGACAATCTGGCCAACAAACGCGAACTTTACGAAGAGCGTCATCCTCAGGAAACCATAGACGAGGTCTTTCAATGGACCACGACCCAAGAATACAAAGAGCTGAACTTTAATCGTGAAGCCCTGACTGTCAACCCAGCCAAAGCCTGCCAACCGCTAGGTGCTGTACTTTGCGCACTGGGCTTTGAAAAAACCATGCCCTATGTGCACGGTTCTCAAGGTTGTGTGGCCTACTTCCGCACCTACTTCAACCGTCATTTCAAAGAGCCCGTCTCTTGCGTATCTGACTCTATGACTGAAGATGCGGCGGTATTCGGTGGTCAGAAAAACATGTTTGCGGGCCTGGAAAATGCCAAAGCCTTATACAAACCTGACATGATTGCGGTATCGACCACTTGTATGGCTGAAGTCATCGGCGATGACTTGAATGCGTTTATCAACAACGCCAAGAAAGAAGGTCATATCGAGCAGGAGTTCCCGACCCCATTTGCACATACCCCCAGCTTTGTCGGTAGTCATACCACCGGTTGGGACAATATGTTTGAAGGTATTGCCCGCTATTTCACGCTGAATTTCATGGAAGGCAAGGAAGTTGGTTCCAACGGCAAGATCAACTTCGTGCCGGGCTTTGAAACCTATCTGGGCAACTTCCGCGTCATTCATCGCATGATGAAAGAAATGGGCGTTGATTACACCTTGTTGAGCGACCCGACTGAAGTGCTGGATACCCCGGCTGATGGTGAGTTCCGCATGTACGCGGGTGGCACCACCATGGATGAAGTCAAAGATGCGCCGAATGCGATCGACACCATTTTGCTGCAACCTTGGCAGCTGGAAAAAACCAAGAAGTACGTCAACACTACTTGGAAGCATGACGTGCCCAAATTGAATATTCCCATGGGCCTGGAGTGGACCGACCAGTTATTGATGAAAGTGGCTGAACTGACCGGTAAACCGATTGCCAAATCACTGGAAACCGAACGCGGCCGCTTGGTCGACATGATGACTGACTCGCATGCTTGGCTGCACGGCAAAAAGTTTGCTTTATACGGCGACGCGGATTTTGCTTTGGGCATGACCAAATTCTTGCTGGAATTGGGGGCTGAAGTCACCGATGTGTTGGTGAATCATGCCAACAAACGCTGGAGAAAAGCTTGCGAAGAAATCCTGGCGGCCTCACCGTATGGACAAAACGCCACTGTGCATATCGGTTGCGACCTGTGGCACTTCCGTTCCCTGATGTTTACCAACAAACCGGATTTCATGATCGGCAACAGCTACGGCAAATTCATTCAACGCGACACCTTCTACAAAGGTGAAGAGTTTGAAGTGCCGTTGATCCGTATCGGTTTCCCGATCTTCGACCGTCACCATTTACACCGCATGACCACGCTGGGTTATGAAGGCGCGATGTATATCCTGACGACACTGGTGAATTCGGTACTGGAACAGTTGGATAAAGAAACCAAAGGCATGGGAACCACCGATTACAACTACGATTTGGTTCGTTGATCCATCGAAGTGTGTAAGGCGGAACACAAAGTGGTTCCGCCATCATCGTTAAAAGGTGGATCGCCTCACGGCATCCACCCTACTTTTTGGAGACCTCCATGCCCAGCGTCATGCTTAGAAAACGGGAAGACGGCAAATTGCTGTTTTACGTGGCCAAAAAAGATTTGGAGGAGACTATTGAGTCTCTGGAATTCGACAGCCCCGATAAATGGGGCGGCGAGGTGGTGTTAGGCGATGGATCGAAGTACTTTTTTGAAGTGCTGGATACTCCGCCCAAAATTCCAACAACGCTGCAAGCCAAACGTATATCAGAGGAGTAATTCTCATGACCTTATATATTGTTGCTGAAGAATGTATTTCCTGTGGCGATTGCAAACCGGTCTGCCCTACCGATTCAATCAAGGAAGGTGCTGTAGTGTTTGAAATCAACAAAAAAACCTGTACCGAATGCAACGGCGATTACGACGAGCCTCAATGCGTCAAAGTTTGCCCTATCGACAATTGCATTTTGCCATTGGTGGCTTGAACCGCTTGTGGAGGCGTCCGTAATGGCGCCTCCACACCTAATGAACAGGACATCGCCATGATCAGCTCCGAACAATTGCAACTCATCGCTTCTGCCATTCGCAGTCGTGACTTGAATGAAACAGTAGTGGGCGAGTTACGCAGCACTCACCCTGGCATTCACTTCACCTATTGCATGGAAGATGACATCCCCAACCATGAACCCATGCTGGAATGTGGCAACTTCAATCTCTATCTGGTCGATGGTCGAGAACATTGTTTATGTTTGACACGCGACCATGAACATGCCACAGGCATTGTTATTGCTGAAGTCATAGAATACTAGGCCAAGTTCATGGCTGAAGCCGGATTTGACATTACAACCCCCATAGGCAATTGCAGTCTTTGCCCTTTTCGCAATAAAACCCTGCTAATGGGTCGCTGTATGCCGGGTGACACCTGTGTTTTCGTCGAGAGCGGCCGTCAAATCGATCGCTTCTTTCGAGTCAACCCAGCTTACGCCATCCATTATCTGCAAGACGAATTTTGGGAGCGCCGCGCCATTGCTGCCCGCTATGCCCCCGAAAAGTCGTTACAGGCCTTGATTGACGATGAAGACGAAGTCGTTCGTCGCGTGGTAGCTTATCGTCTCCCTGCTCATCAATTGCTCACCTGGATCAATGACCCTGATCGCGAAGTCCGCATGACAGTCGCTGAACGCATCGATCTCGAGCACCTGGAATCATTGGCTACCGATCATGATTACATCGTGCGATTGAGTGTCGCCAAACGCTTGCCACCTGGCCGTCTGTTCCGATTGATCAAGGATGACGACGTGCAAGTACGCAAACAAGTAGCCGAGCGTTTACCGGAAGTCAGCCTGGGGTTAATGGCTAATGATCCCTGTGCAGATGTTCGTCGTATCGTGGCCGAACGCATGTCCGGAGAAGATGCCAGTGTGCTGATAAACGACAGCGACTGGGTCGTGCGTTATACGGCCGCGCAAAAAGTTGCGCCCGACAATCTGACTAAACTGCTTGACGATCCTGAACCGGATGTTCGAGACCTGGCCCGTCAACGTTTACAAGCTCATTCATCCCTGGAATCCGACCATGACTGAATTTCGCCTAACCCTAGCCGGACAAGAAATTACCGAATGCTGTAAAAAAATCATTCCTGGCCAAACCGACGATCAATTACTCAACAAACTGCAAAGCCTGGTTCCGGATTATCCCTTGCATTTGGCTATGATCGGTGAGGAGTGGTATCGACTGGGCGGTGTGGTCGATATGGATGGTAAACGGATTGCCAACGACTTGATCGAATGGGTGGAACGTAGCTATGTTGAATGCGGACAAAATTTACAAACGCTGATCGATTATGCGCTGGAACAAAAGCTGATTGCGACCAGGCAAACCGGCAAAACCTTGTATTTCGTCGTCCAAACAGGTGATCGAGCCGAAGATTTCACGCTGATTGAAATCGATAAAACCAGCGAGGTTTCCGACCGTATGCTGGTTGATGAAAGCAACCCGCCGGAAGATCTGGAAGAGTTCATAGATCCCCTGCAACCCTTTTGCATCGAAAGCTTTGGCTTTGGTCATTCCCGTTACCATTATCGCCGTAAAACGGATGTCAAACTATTCATGGAAGTCATCAACGAACGCCAGGTCGGTGAACACCCGGTGCAACGTTTTATGGATGACTGGAATCGCAGCAGTGCCGGACAGAAAAACCGCATGTGCGAAGACTGGATCATCCGGCCTTACCGCCACACGGGGCGATTTGGCGAACAAATTGTCAATGTCGAAATCATCAACACCCACAAGGACAACTTGCCGCATCTGGAAGATTTTGCCGGTAAAAAAGGCAGTGCGCTCAGCAATGTATTGAACCGTTTCGATCGTCATGCCGGTTATCCCTTTGCCTGGTTTTTCTACATGCTGAAAGGCAAATTGGTGTCCACGCATAGCGCCGATTCGGTGTACCGGGATATTTCCGGTGATTTTGCCTATCTGCCACAGCGCGATGAAGCGGTACTCAGGGACTGGATCGCCAGCCCTTATAATGTCTAGCGATGATTTCAGGAAAAATAATCCTGAACTGAGTGTACTGCAGTCCACCTAATTCGAAAGTTTGGGCTGCAGCACAAGGCAAAATCTTGTTAATTGCCGTGATATTGCGGACTCAATTCCTGAACAGCATCGACCATAGCCCCTACATGCTCCGGATTGATGTCGGGCAGAATGCCATGCCCCAGGTTGAATACGTGCCCGGAACCTTGACCATAGCTTTGCAAGATCTTAGCCACGCTGTTGCGAATCACATCCGGCTTTGCATAAAGAGTGATGGGGTCCATATTGCCTTGCAGGGCCACTTTGTGACCCACCCGCGCGCGGGCCTGACCAATGTCGGTTTGCCAATCCAGCCCTAAAGCATCGAATCCAGTATCGGCCATGGCTTCCAGCCACAATCCCCCCCCTTTGGTAAACAGAATAGTGGGGATTTGCCGCCCATCAGGTTGGGTATTCAACAATTGCCTGACTTGTTGCGCGTATCGCAACGAAAATTCCAGATAATCATCATGACTGAGCATACCGCCCCAGGTATCAAACACCATCACGGCATCCGCACCCGCTGCAATTTGGGCATTGAGATATGCCGCGACTGATTGCGCCAGGGTATCCAGCATCTGGTGCATCAGTTTCGGCTGCTCAAACATCATACTTTTGACTTTTTGGAAGCTTTTACTGCTTTTGCCTTCCACCATATAGGTAGCCAATGTCCAGGGACTACCGGAAAAGCCGATCAACGGCACCCGGCCTTGCAGATTGGTTTTGATCAAACGTACCGCATCGATGACATAACGTAACTCAGCTTCCGGGTCGGGTACAGGCAATTTAGCCACATCCGCCGCTGTTCTAACCGGATGCGCAAACTGAGGCCCCTCGCCTTCGGCAAACGATAAGCCCAAACCCATGGCATCGGGGATGGTCAAAATATCGGAAAACAAGATGGCAGCATCAAATTTGAAGCGATCCAGCGGCTGCAGCGTCACCTCACAAGCCAGCTCGGGGTTGGTACAAAGTTGCATGAAGCTACCCGCCTTGGCACGTACTTCACGGTATTCCGGCAAATAACGTCCCGCCTGACGCATCATCCAGATAGGCGTCCGCTCTACGGGCTGTTTTAAAAGGGCGCGAAGAAATAAATCATTTTTTAATGGGGTCATGAGTAATTCTGGCAAAGAAAAATATGGATTGAGATTATCTGAGCATCATGATGGAAGCATCGCATCACGACTGTTTCAAGTTAACGGCTGGCTTGGCTTTACCCACCTTGGCAGTTGATCCTCCTGAATGAATAGCGACGGACGATTCCGCCTGACTGTAGCCCTGCTTAATTTTTACGGCGACTTTCTTTTTGTATTTGTTTAAAAGATTTAACCAAAGCTTGATTAAATTCGTTGGGCATTCCGGCTTTTTGTTCTAGCGCTTCAGTGCTAGAGGGAAATGAACCATAAATCAGCACGTATTTTTCCTGGCCTTCACGCCCTATAGGATAATATTTTAATTGATCTTTGTATTGGGCATACCGGCCAACAAAACGACTGGCTGAATTTTTACTGGATAACACCATGATTTGCAAAGTGTAATGTCCTGCTGGTTGCGCCTGAATCCAATCGAATTCGCTGTCGTCTGTCTGCTCTGAATTAGCTGCATTGGGCTTTGTACCAGCAGGTCTCACAATAGATGCAGTTTTTTCAGCTGGCTTTATTTCCTGAATTTTAACGGCTGGAGGTATGGTTATGGCAATCGGTTTTGAGGTCGATTCAACTTGCTTTGCAACCGTTAGATCTTCAGACACCTTAGAACTACTGGAATGATCCGTCGTCTGATTGTTGACGCCCAACTTCTGAACCGTTTCCGTTGCCGTTTCAGCTCGAACACTGGAAAGATCAACTGGAGATATTGGCGCAATTGTCTGCACGGAAAGGGCTGGAGGCAATGATTCATTGATCAAGTCATGATTTAGTGCTGGAGGGCTTACATTCTGCTTAGATAGCTCAGAACCGGAAATGACTGCAGGCGCGACGACTTGTTCATCTGCCGATGTGCTCATGTCCGTATTTTGAGTGGGGAGTAAATCTTGAAAATTAAATGCCGGTAACCAGTTTTTAACTGCAACCGCAGCACCAGAAATAATCAAAATAATCCCGAGCCATAAACCCAGTCTACGATGTTGCCGGTTCTGATACTGGTTCAGCTTGGGTAATTCAGCCATCAATTGACCCGGGATACCCTGAGTACGCCGATAAAGATCATCGACCAAAGCATCGGTTATGGCATTAAATGATAATAAAGCTCCCGGCTGTGCGGACAAATTCTGCAAATATTCCAGACATTGGCGTTGGTTCAATGGCGGTAATTCAATGAAATGACAGGCGTCGGTTTCGATAGCATTCTCTGAACCGGATTTGCTCTGGAATTCGTCATAATTCATTGAAAAAACCAGACGCAAATTTTTCAGCGAATCGGCAAAATCCATCAGCTCGTTGATTAGGCCGGGTACCAGATCATCCGCATCATCAATCACCAAAACCACTTTCTGTTGTTCACAAAACGCTCTTAGCATGGACAAATCAAATCCACTTCGTGTCCCACTAAGCTCTAGAAATCGACTTAACTGGCTTATCACCGCTTCAAAACTTAAAGTGGACGAGCCTTGCAAGATGCAAATGGGCCAGATGTTTTTATGGCTTCGATTTAAAGCATTCAGTAACGTGGTTTTACCTATGCCATTAGGGCCACTTACAATTAACGGCTTACGTAGATTGGCTAATAAATGAATCAGCAAATCCAGTTTTTGCGACCGTTCCACGGTAATCAGCACCCGCTCTGCAGGCCTGGTTTTGACCGATCCAGCTGGTCGATTTTGATAACTGTAAGTCAGGTTATCAGTTTCCAGCATATTCATTTAATGTGGCTTGCAGATCCGTCAAAGCAACATTGACAGGCAAGGAAGCCTTGCCTATCGCTTCCAGCAGGATAACCCGGATTTTGCCGTCGACATTTTTTTTATCCACAGCCATTAAATCCACATACTGTTCGGTCGTCATTTCTGCAGGCGGCGTTATTGGCAGATTGGCTGCTTTAAAAATGTTTTGAACTCGTTGCACATCGGCATCATTTAACCAACCCAGGCGACGAGACAAATCTGCGGCAAAGCAAGTACCAATGGCAACCGCTTCCCCATGCAAATAATGTCCGTAACCACTGCCGGTTTCGATGGCATGTCCAAACGTGTGTCCTAAATTGAGCGTGGCCCTTACGCCAGATTCAAACTCATCTTCACCAACCACTTCGGCTTTATTGGCGCAAGAACGCTCAATAGCATACGCCAACGCTTGCTTATCACGGGCCAGCAACTGATGCATATTTATCTCCAGCCACTGTAAAAACTCCGGATCACGAATCAAGCCATATTTGATTACTTCTGCAAGCCCCGCCGACAATTGCCTGTCATCCAGTGTATCCAGCACATTAGCATCGGCAATCACACATTGAGGTTGATAAAAGGCCCCAATCATATTTTTACCTAATGGATGATTGACGCCGGTTTTACCGCCTACTGAAGAATCGACTTGCGCCAGCAAGGTGGTGGGAATTTGGATAAAAGCGATGCCTCGTTGATAGCAGGCGGCTGCAAAGCCTCCCATATCACCAATCACACCACCGCCCAATGCAATCAATGTCGCATTGCGGCTAAATTTCTTGGCTAATAGTGCATCGAAAATTCGTTCCAGATAAGTCAGTGTCTTAAATTGTTCGCCATCAGGCAAAATCACCGCTTCGAGCTGATATTCTGCCAACACCTGTTGCAGAGCAGGCAGATACAAAGGTGCAATCGTTTCGTTACTGACAATCGCAACCTGCTTTGAGCGGATGTGCCGTGTCAGTAAATCGGCCTGCGCCAAGAGTCCGGAACCGATATAAATCGGGTAATTACGAGCATTATCTAATTCAACTTGCAACACTTTCATGATTTTCCAGTGCAGACTGATATTGCTGCAAAATGGTTTTGACTACGGTTTTTCCAGGCAGAGAGCCTGAATCAATTTTAAAATCAGCGCATTCCATATACAGTGGTTCACGTTCAACCAATAAATTTTGCAAGCGCTGACGGGGATTATCTGTGCGTAACAACGGCCTCTGGGTGTCGTGACGAGTCCGATATAAGATTTTATCAATGGAACAATGTAGATAAACTACAAACCCACTAGATTTAAGCGCTTGGCGGTTTTCCGGCAGTAAGACTGAACCGCCACCCGTAGCCATGACAATATCTGATAGCGTAGTCAGGTGTTCGATTACGCCCTGCTCGCGACGCCGGAAACCCTCTTCACCCTCGTAGGAAAAAATAGTTGGTATATCCGTACCGGTACTATCTTCAATCACCTTGTCACTATCGTAAAAAGGTCTTTGCAAGGCTTTGGCCAATTGCTTACCTATCGTGGTTTTGCCGACACCCATCAGGCCAATCAAATAAATATTTTGCAATTTTTTCATGGGTACAGTGAAGAAGGCCTAAATCTCAGCATTATGCCCATTTTCAACGCGGGAATAAAACGGAATCTGGCGGAACGCCAGATAGCTCAGCGGAATACAACGACACCCGTTATCCCTTACCCCCGGTTTTGATTGGCTTTTGTGGTACTTAATTATTCAAGCACTACAACAGATACTGATTAATCGCTAAATTGAGCAGCAATCTGAGCCTGAATTTTCTCGGCCATCGCTTTACGATCAGCAGCATCACGAATGGGCCGGCCCACTACGAGATAATCAGCACCGTTCTGCAAGGCCTGTTCCACGCTAACCGCCCGTTTTTGATCATCATCTTCACGATTATCGACCGGACGAATGCCGGGCGTAATCACCAAGAGTTTTTGTCCGAGCTGTTCACGAATCATCGACACTTCCAGACCTGATGAAACAATACCATCACAACCGATTTGCAGCGCCCGTTTTGCCCGCGAGGCCACCAACTGTTTGACATCGCATTGAAATCCCAAGTCATCGAGATCACCACGATCCAAACTGGTAAGAGCGGTCACCGCCAATACCTTTAGGTCGCCTTTGGCATGAGCAGCTGCTTCCATAATAGCGTCGTTGCCATGAATAGTAGCGAGATCAACGCCTTTCTGACTTAACGCTTTGATGGCTCTACCCACCGTGGCAGGAATATCAAAAAACTTCAGATCGACAAAGACTTTCTTGTTTCTAGCTTTCAACCATTCGATAAAAGCAAAATAATCGCCGGACATAAACAATTCCATACCGACCTTGTAAAAAATTACGGCATCACCCAATTCTTCAACCAAAAGTTTGGCTTCATCAATACTGGGTACGTCTAAAGCCATGATCAGGCGTTCTCTAACTGGGATAGGTTTATTGGACATCATAAAATCATTCATTTGAGGAATCTATTAATAACAGCAAAACTGTAATGCATCACTTGGACGTTAGAAGATACTAGTAGCCTGGGAAATTAAGAATATTAAAAACAGTCGGGCGAAATCGGCAAGATCGATACTAAAGAATTTGGGTTTGAAAAAAATTTAAAGGTACGTTTGCCGAAGGTTTAAATGATTCAGTATTTAAATCATACCCATGTAGCAAAATCGTTAACACCATCATACCCGCAATCAATGCAGAAACATTTAGAGCTTTATAAGATCTAAGCGGGAAATTAAACAAATATTCTATTGCGTAAGCCAAGCATAACAATTTAAATAAAAAATTAACTGGGAAGGGAGTGTCTGATAATAAAATAGCCGCCATTGCAAAAAAAGATATGAGGAGATCCTGCGTCGAAAATGAAAACACATTTCTTCGCGTGACTCTAATACCGGCAAAAATTACTACCATCAAGGCTATCAAAAACCCATTCACAGCAATATCAACATACTCATGATTATAGTAATCAGAAGTTAGAATATAACCCGAGAAAGTAGCCACAATATAAGTACATAACTTAACTATTGACATTAATAAAGAGTTATTAACTCCAAAACCCAAAGCAATGGATACCAGTAAAATCGCCAAAACCAAACCATAAGAACTCGTAAACAATTCAAAGGAATATCCCATTGCCAAAATTGTGATCCATAAATAAATTAGCACAGCATATTCTATATATAGCCTGGACCCCCAATATAGCCAATCAAATCGCCTTAAAATAGTCCGCCGATTATCTCGATTAGTATTCACTTGACGCAGTCGCCAACCGGTCATTCTGACCAAGAAGAATAACCCTAAAATACTGCCACAAATTAAAACATATACACCAATTACAATTAAATCGCTTTGATAGCGCAAAATGAAGGCTGCAAGCAAGAAAACCGACTGTAGGGCATAAATACAGGAAACGGCTTCAGCGTGGGTGAATCCATAGGAAAGTAATCGATGATGAATATGCCGCTTGTCAGGGGAAAAAGGAGATTGTCCAATATATAAACGCTGAGCCATAACGGTTAGCGTATCCAATACAGGCAACCCCAACAGCAAAAGAGGCAAAGCAGGATTCAGGGTAACATAAACATTGTCAACCAAATAAATGCATAAAAAGGCGGCCATAAAGCCAATAAACTGGCTTCCGGTATCCCCCATAAATACCGAGGCGGGGTGACTATTGAAGCGAAGGAAGCCTAAAATGCCGCCGATTAAAGCCAACGCGATAATGGTTAAATCCTTGCCACCGACATAATCGGCGAAAAAGGCCACTGCCGCCAATGTCATCAACATAATACCCGCAGCCAAACCATCCAATCCATCAGATAAATTAACCGCGTTAGTCACGCCAACCACAAACACAAATGTTAAAGGAAAACTAATCCAAATAGGTGCCTCATTTAGCCCGGCAAAAGGCAGAAATTTTAAATAAATCCCCTGAAAAATAACAAAGATAACCGCTATAAATTGACCAAAGAATTTCCACTTATAGTTTAGGTTGAAAATATCATCCAACAAACCAAAAAACACGATGATCAATCCACCAATCAATAAACCGCTAAATGGCTCGGAAAACGGGGTCAGTATTGAAATAGTCGCTAGTGTGGCAAAAGATAACCCCAGCCCACCGCAACGAGGAATGGCCTTAGTATGGACTTTGCGTTCATCGGGCTCGTCCAACATTCCCAAATGCTTAGCCGACCTGATCAAGACCGGCATTAATAAAACACTAATGACGGTTGACAAGGTAAAGCTTAAAAACAATTCCATTAATTCAGTCCAAAGATAAATGTCTATAGGGTGGTTTTAGTAGGATTCAAGTAATTAGAACTGTATTTTTACTGACAGATCAACTTAGTTTCTGCTTTCAGTATTCACCAGTCAGTAAAAACATTAATATTATTTCACGATATTAAGTTTCTTTAATGAGCTTTGAATATCAAAATTTTTATAAACACCGCTAAAAACTAGTACCTGACCGATTCAGACCCTGATCATTACTGGGTTTAGGTTACATTCTAGTCATGCGAAGCCACAAACTCGACGTCTTAACCCAATCTTAATCTTTCACCACTGCAATCAACTTGAGCCATTACCACGACAAGATTGGATGCTGTAGTTTGTGATCGATCAAATCAAGGCTATTGAAGATTTTTTTCCGCCTTAGCATCTTTACCAGGCAAATAATCAGGCAATACTTGCACCATGTTTTGCATAAAAGCATGTAAGCGTTTGTCAGCCACCTCAATATCCTGACCTTTATCGAGTGACGTTACCAGCCTGACTAAAGCACCATCCGTTCTATGCATGCCGATGGCATCATAAAACAGAAACCACTTCACCAAATACTCATTGGTGATCGAGCGGCCACGTTGTTGAAACCAATAATAAACCAGCTGCTTGTAATCACCCTTTTCAATGACCGCACGATTGATGCGTAGCGGCACACCTTGAACTTGTAAATCAGAAAACTCACGCTGACCAAAACTGGTAATTTGCCAACCATCGCCGGGGATACAACTGCTTGGCGAATGCACTGAAGCCCCTTTACGCTGAGTAGCGTAATAAGCGGAGTAAAAATTGACCACACTGTTTTCGTTGGGCTTTTGATAATTGACCACGATGTAATCCGTTAACTTCAAAACATCCAGATATTTCTGCTCAATATAATCTTTACGCCCAGACCATTCGCCCAATTGCAGTGGAAAACTAAGGAATGCCTTGCGTTGCGGGATAATATCCTCACTACCACGAACAAACTGCCCCGATGCCCCCAATACCACAATCATGCCGATCGCCACGAACACCGAGCGATTCAAGTGCAAAGGCAACTGCAGTGGCCGATTTGAATTTGACCATTCCTCCGGCAGTTGCACCAAATCGGAAAACGCTACTTTTCTGCCACTCAACCGAGAAAAAATCCACATCTCGATGAACAGCAGCACCATGCACAACAAAAATACCGCCCAACCTTCGAAATCGTGTAAAAAGCCTTCGGCCATTTCCGTGCCCCAGTAATTGACCAATATTCCAATCACTCCAATACGAAAGCTATTCATAAAAATGGTCAAGGGGATTGAAGACAAAAACACCAAGACTTTTTGCCAGATCGGCCCTTTAAATAAATAAGCACATAAAAAGGATAAGCTGGCTAGGGGAAACAGATAACGTAAACCACTACAAGCCTCAACCACCTGTAATTTATATCCTCCCAAGTCGATCACATTGCCTTCCAGGTAGACCATAATGTCGCAGGCACGAATGAACTCCACCCCCAGCCAGGAAGAAATCAACTGCAGTTTGGAAGATAAATTATTCAAAATAAAACTGGGGAAAGGCACCATGAAAACCAGAAAAAACAAAGGCACCCAGGCTAGTTTTAAACCATTTTTTCCAAATGCCGCAGCAAACAACCCTGTTAAGCCAAGGATGAAAGCATAATGCTGGATAGTGCGCATGGTCGACAATCCCCCCAGCAAGTAAAGCAAGAGACTGATCAACAATAGAACCAATCCCAAACGGGAGTCTTTTAGCCCTTGCACAAACTCCAGTTCATGGCGACGAATCCAGATTAAATAGACACTAATAATCGGAATGAAAAAACCGTGACTGTATTCCTCTGAGTTAGTCCAAATACCTGCCATTTCCGCCAAGCTGTCAGCGAAAACCAATCCGAAGAGCAGAATAGCCAATCCCCAGAAGACTAAAACTGAATTTGCTGGTGTGGGAGACGATGAAGTCGTGTCTTTTATAGAATCCATTGTTGAATACTCAGGTTGAGTCCGTAAAAGTTCCGCTAGAAACCTAAAAATTTAAAAGAGTCAATTTATATAAAATTCAATTACTTGGGCAATTTTGAGTCACTTGAAGTTACATTGTTATCAACTTTAATTGCCCAACATCTAAAAGAACCGCTCATTATAGGTACACAGCCATCGAATACTGATGCGACAGTTTGTCACATCAAGACTCAGGGGCTATCTCGGTAGATTAACAAACGGTGGTTACAAAACGATGTAAAGGTGCCCGAAAACCGAAAACCAGTCAATCATGGCTCTCATTAAATTGACAAAACTTACGAATGGGGATCATTCGATAAATCAGGGGTGTTACAAACCAGCTCTACGCAGTTCAAATGAATGATAACTTTTTCAGAAAAAACGAAAGAATTTGACTAAGGATTTATAAAAATTTTCTGCACATATCACTTTAATTAAAATCGATAAGCAATTGTTTTAAATTGACTCATAGATTTCTATTAAAAAAACAGAACCAACATTGCTCCAAAATACTATTGAGTTTTATCAAAAAAGTGGCACACTCCTCACAAATATAGTTCGATTCGCGCATTTACAACTCACAGACAGCGTGTTTGCAGGAGGAAATATGACCTTATTAACCCTAGTGATATTTACTGGCTTAGCCTATGGCGTTATACGATTCACTTACACTCTAGCTAAGGAAATAAAAGAGTTTTGTATTGAGGCTTGGCGGGACGTTGAAATTTAATAAAAAATCCGTTTTATTTTAAATGCCATGAAATTTTAATATATTTTCAAAATTTCAATTTATTATTAAAACCACGCCAATCAACTTTCTTGGCGTGGTTTAAGCGATAGTAACTATGAGAGCTAATCGCTAGTTAACTTTTATCAATTCCACATCAAAAATCAAAGCCGCATTTGGTCCAATATCCCGGCCCGCACCACGTTCTCCATAGGCAAGATTCGAAGGAATAAAAAACCGGTATTTGGCGCCTTCCTTCATTAATTGCACACCTTCTGTCCAACCAGCAATCACTCTGTTCAACGGAAATGTCGCAGGTGCGCCACGACTATAGGAGCTATCAAATTCTTTGCCATCGATGGTTGTGCCTTTGTAGTGCACAGTAACATTATCCGTTGCAGTGGGTGATGTTCCACTGCCTTCCGTCAATACTTGGTACTGCAAACCACTAGTGGTCGTTGTAATACCGGCATTTTTAGCGTTATCAGCCAGAAATTTTTCGCCTTGGGCTTTATTTTCGGCAGGGGTATTGGCATTAGCCATAGAGAACATAACAAATCCTGTAATAAAAGCGATTAAAGTTGCAATGATGCGATTTCGAATGTTTTTCAAAGTGTGCTCCTAAGTCGATAAAGGCCATCTTAGTGTATCAGTTTTTATCTTCCAGCTCTTGTCGACATCCTGCCAATTGTGTATCGTACAACCAAGCGCGTTGACTGACTTTTTGTGCGGTATTTAGCAGCCATTTTTTGTTTTTATAGTGTTGCCTACGATACCCGCCATGCCCTTCATGATACGCAAGGTAAAGATTTCGTGCATCCGTGGTGGCAATCCCCAGTTTTTGATGACTGATGGCGCAATACCAGGCGACAAAATCGCAGCTATCGGCGAAATCATCCCGATCCGCCCAATGATTTCCGGTTTGTTGTTGATAATCTGCCCAAGTCCCATCCTGGGCTTGTGGATAGCCATAAGCGGTACTGGAGCGAAACCAGGGGATAAAACCTAGCAATGTAGGCCTTGGCGGTTCAGCATCATAGATAAAGCTGGACTCTTGATTAATAATCGACATCTGTACGGCGATTGGCACACCCCAGCGGTGTGTAGCGGCCAACGTGGCCTCATACCAGTCGTCTTTTTCCCGAAATATTTGACAGATATTTTGGGTGTTGTGGGGAGGCAGGGTGGCGCAAGCGCATAATGCAGACAGGCTTGCATACATCATGATTTTAAATTTCATTCCACCTGAACTCCAAGTTCAATAATCTTTAAAGAGTGAATATTATTATGAATGCAATTCCAGACACCGAAGCGCGGGCTTACCGCAAAAATCTTAGCACCGATGCCGTTATTTATCTGGGTTTCGAAGAACTCCCCATCCATGTTGTCAACCTATCCTTAACCGGCTTACTGGCCGAGTTCAGTGAAGAACTTTCTGCAGAACTATCCATACGCGACATTTTTCAACGTATTCAGGTTTCGCCCATTGTCGATATCTATTTACCCGAGATGCAGGTAGCTGGCGAAGCCAAAGTAGCCCGGGTCGAATTGGTAGACAACCGCCTACAAATCGGTATCGAGTTTCATAATTTGACTTACGACACCAATAACCTGTTGTATAAAAGACGCGCATATCGCAAAAACTTAAAGGCGCTGGGACAATTACTGGTGGGTGATTCCGTTTATGCATTCAATACAGAAAACGTATCGGTAGATGGCTTGATGGCTCGAGTCAAGGATTTGATTACCCCCGAAGCCGGTGCTGTAGTGCACTTTTCTTTCAGGCATTTGGAATTACAGGGCGAAGCAGAAGTCGTCTGGGTCGATCACGACGAACAATCTACTTTAATCGGCTTGAAATATTTATTACTGGAACGGGAACACTTGCCCCCCGTTCCGCGCTTTTCCAAACCCGGTCAAGTATCAGCCTGATAAACGCTGACGGTTGCGGGCATTCCAGTAACTTTCCGCTAAATCATGCGCTTCCTGCTGAGTTGCGGCTTTACCTATTAATTTCAAAGCAATCGCCGCAGTACCTATTACCGTGGCTTGCGCAAACTCATCTTCAAGTTGATCCTGCCATAATAGTGCCAGTTGTTGCGGCTCCAAGTTCTCGGCCTTCATGTGTCGTCTTTGAAATATCATCGGCCAAAGCTCGTCCTGCAATTCGCCGTTAGTCACACTTTGTACCAGACATTCCATATCCGGATTCCGCTCGGTTTCGCCGCCCTCACCTTTTAATACAGCCATGCTGCGTTCGCCGAGCAATAAGGCGGCTTTTTGATGCACTTGCCGGTAGCTGGGGTGAAAAATCCCCTGAATACTATGGCTCGCACCAAACGGATTCAATAATCTCACCAGCGTATGCACCGGCGAACGCAAACCCATTACCGGCCTCAAATTAATCATGTCGTAAAGACTGGGACAGATGTGCTGCAGCGATAAATAACTGAAATTACTGCTGGCCAGCTGCTGCTCTGCTTCCAGTAGCGAGCCAGCCACTGGTACGCCCAAAACCTGCAAAACTTTTTCGGTATAAATCCGGCCTTGGGTATGCCCACCTGCGCCGTGCATGAAGACCTTGATGCCATTGTCGGCCAACAATAAAGTCGATAACAAAAACCACGGTAAGTGCCGACGTTTACCGGCATAAGACGACCAATCCAGATCCACTTCCAAACGGCTGGTAAAAGCAAAGCTTTCCTTTGCGGCGGTGACAAAACCGGCCAGCTCTTCACTGGTTTCCTCTTTGATACGCATCAGCATCAAAAAAGCTCCCAATTGGATGGGCATTACCTCGTCGGACAGAATCATCTTCATGGCGCGATAGGCTTCGTCCTGAGTTAAAGGTCGCGAGCCTTTTTTACCTTTGCCCAGGATTTTGATGAATTCTGCAAACGGATGTTCGGTTTCGGATAAGGTCATGACAGTGACAAAGGAAAATAATGATCAATCAGCAACGCAGCAAAAATCAGCATCAGATACACGATCGAATAGCCAAAAGTGCGCATCGCGGTTTTATTGTCTTTTTTACGCATCATTTGCACGGCGTAATACATAAAGCCCAGCCCGAGAATTACGGCCAATACCAAATATATCAGCCCACTCATGCCGGTTAAATAAGGTAATAAGGTCGTGATCAGCAGCAAAATCGTGTACAGCAAAATTTGCAAACGGGTAAATTCCACACCATGCGTGACCGGCAGCATCGGAATTGAAACTTTGGCGTATTCCTCGCGGCGGGCGATGGCCAACGCCCAAAAATGCGGCGGCGTCCAGACGTAAATAATCAACACCAGCAGCAACGCATGATGATGGATTTCACCGGTAATGGCTGTCCAACCCAATAATGGTGGCGCCGCGCCAGCAATCCCGCCAATGACAATATTTTGCGGCGTCATTTTTTTTAAATAAATCGTATAAATCACCGCATAGCCTATCAGCGATAAAAACGTCAAAAACGCCGTCAGCACGTTGATTTTGATGATCAGAATGGCCATGGCCAAGCTGCCAATAATGGCGGCAAACGTCAACACATTTTGTGAATTCAGATCGCCGGTTGGCAAGGGTCGATTTTTGGTGCGGGCCATTTCCGCATCGGCTTTTTGATCGATGAAGTGATTGATGGCAGCGGCAGAAGAGGCCGCCAAGCCTATGCCTAAGGTACCGTAAAAAAAATTGGCCAACGGCGGCAAGCCAGGCACGGCCAGCAACATGCCGACGATGGCGGTAAACACGATCAACGCCACTACTCTGGGTTTACAGAGTTGCAGATAATGTTTCCAGGATAAGGTGACAGATTGGCTGGTCATTCGCTTCCGAATAGGTTCTTTGGGCTGTAAACATATAGAATAACAGTGAACCTTTGATTATTGAAATCGTCACAGGCTCTCATTTTTTCTATCCACGAGGGATTTATGCAACGGGAATTTATGAAACCGGGTATTGCAGCATTGATATTGCTCTGCCCAGCTTTATCGGTACAGGCCGAAGCAAGCAAAGTACGTGAACAAATACTCGCCAACGGCTTGAAAGTGTTGGTGAAAGAAGATCACCGTGCGCCGGTGGTAGTATCACAAGTCTGGTACAAAGTCGGCTCCAGTTATGAGCCAGGCGGTGTTACCGGCATCTCGCACATGCTGGAACACATGATGTTCAAAGGCACCAAACAATATCCGGCTGGCGAATTTTCCCGCATCATTGCCGAAAACGGCGGCCAGGAAAATGCCTTTACCGGCAACGACTACACAGCCTATTTTCAAACCATCGAAAAATCGCGTCTGGAAATCTGCTTCAAGCTGGAAGCGGATCGCATGCGCAACCTGGATTTGAAAGCCGAAGAACTTGAAAAAGAGCTGCAAGTAGTCACCGAAGAACGCCGCATGCGCACCGATGACAAGCCACAAGCCAAAACCCAGGAACAATTCAATGCCGTGGCGTTTGCCAACAGCCCTTACAAACACCCTGTGATCGGCTGGCCTTCCGACATCGCCAATTACAAAGTCGAAGACCTGCAAACCTGGTATCAGCAATGGTACGCTCCCAATAATGCCACAGTGGTGGTCGTGGGCGATGTCGATGCCGAACAGGTTGTCAAATTGGCCGAGCAATACTTTGCCGATTTAAAACCCAGCGAGATCAAACCGATCAAACCGCAGGATGAAATCGAGCAAAAAGGCGTGAAAAAAATCACCGTCAAAGCCCCGGCCAAACTGCCTTTTATCATACTGGGCTCAATCGTGGTCCAGGTCGCTCCATAAGTCTTGAGTCCCGTCAAAAGCAGGGTACCAAGACCTCCCCGACCCACCAGGTGGCGGACAACCGGGGGAACTCCCCCCGTGTC
>SXGT01900072.1_pt1 | contig 19136 bp, 14 predicted proteins | sample 3176221 | NCBI WGS metagenome assembly SXGT01 (sample SAMN11356862, study PRJNA531348) | freshwater metagenome | isolation source: freshwater sample F1-120 | place: China: Fuxian Lake, Yuxi | collected 2017-12-25
CCGGCAACCGCAAAGTAACCAAGACGTTCCGCGAGAATCAAGTGCAAGCGTTCATGAGCTTGGTCCGAACAGTGTACCCCTGAACCCCGGTGGGCCCCTTTTGGGCGCCGATGTGGGTCCCTTTTGGGCGCCGATTACCAGGCGATCTCATCGGCTATCAATGGATCGACAAGAAGAAGGCCGAGAAGGGCAAGCTCGAACTCCTCAAATACAAGGGCCTCGAAAAACTATGGACAATCTCGGACGTGCCCGGCGGCGCGGCCGTGATCGTCGCGGGCAAGCACGTGATCGCCGGCGGCGACAAGCGCGTCACCATCGCCGACCGGGACGCGAAAAAAGTCGTCGCGACGTTCCCCGTGGAAGGGACGGCGCACGGTCTGGCGGTCGCGAACGGCCGGCTGTTCGTCAGCACCGATCTGGGCCATTTCTACTGTTTCAGCGCCAACTTGAAGGACCATGCCGTGCTGCCGGAACTGCCGAAGTTCTACGGCGAGAATCCACCCTACACGAAGGCCGCCGCGGCGATCCTGGCTCAGAGCGGCGTCAGCGAAGGCTACTGCGTCGATCTCGGCTGCGGCGACGGCTCACTCGCATTCGAACTCGCGCGCGCCAGCAAGCTGCACATCATCGCCATTGACGCCGATCCTGATAACGTAGCCCGCGCTCGCCGCAAGCTGACCGAGGCAGGCCTTTATGGTGTCCGTGTCACCGTCCACCAGGGCGATCCCACGCACACGAGCTATCCGAAATACTTCGCCGATCTCGTCGTCTCTGCCCGGTCGCTCAACAAGGGCGTGAGCAAGAACCTCGATGCCGAGGCCTCGCGTCTGCAACGTCCCTTTGGCGGCGCCGCGGTGCTCGGCAGCGTGGATGCTCTGAGGAAAACGGTCCGCGGCCCGCTCGAAGGGGCCGGTCAATGGACGCATCAATACGCCGACCCCGCCAACACCTGCTGCTCGACGGACAACGTCATCCAGGGCGCCCTCGGCATGCTCTGGTTCCGCGACAGCGATCTGGACAGCCCGTCGCGCCACGGCCGCGGCCCGGCGCCGCTCTTCCTTGACGGCCGGCTCTTCGTCGAAGGCACGAACGCCCTGCGCTGCGTCAACGCCTACAACGGCCGGCTGCTGTGGGAGTATCCGTTGCCCGACATCCTTAAGGCCTATCACGGCGAACATCTGATGGGTACCGCCGGCACGAACAGCAACTACTGCGTGACCAAGGACAGCTTGTACGTGCGTGTCGGCAAGAACTGTCTGCGTCTCGATCCCGAAACCGGCAAGAAGCTCGCCGAGTTCACCGCGCCGCAGTCCGCCGAGGGGCAAACGGTTCCGTGGGGCTATATCGCGACGGAACACGGGCTCCTCTTCGGTTCCATCGCGAACACCAAGCACATCGTCAAGTACACCTACGGGAAGTCTGACATGAGCCAGCTCTTCACCGAATCGTCCGCCTTCTTCGCGATGGACGGCAAGACCGGAACGATCCAATGGCGCTACAACGCCAAGCATTCGATTCGCCACAACGCGATCGCGATCGGCGGCGGCAAAGTCTACCTCATCGATCGCCCTCTCGCCGCCAAGGATCTCCTTATCGGCACGAAGAAAGACAACGAACATCCGCCCGGCGATCTCGTTTGCCTCGACGCGAATACCGGCAAGGAGCTTTGGCGCTCGCAGGAAAAAGTTTACGGCACCACGCTCTCTTTGAGCCGCGAGCATGACACACTGCTGATGAGCTATCAGCCGACGCGCTTCAAGCTCCCATCGGAGATCGGCGGCCGCATGGCGGCGTTCAAGGCGTCCACGGGTGCTCAACGCTGGGATGTCGAGGCGAAGTACGTCACGCGTCCACTTATCAACGGGAAGACGATTTACGCGGAAGGCGCCGCGCTCGATGTGCTAACCGGCGCCAAAAGGGAGTTCGCCTTCAAGCGCTCGTACGGCTGCGGCCAGCTCGCCGGTTCGACGCACCTGATGGTCTTCCGCTCCGCGACGCTCGGCTACTACGATTTACTCAGTCCGAAAGGCGTGATCGATTACGGCGGCATTCGCCCCGGCTGCTGGATCAACGCGATTCCCGCCGGCGGCATCGTCATGGTCCCCGATGCGACCGCCGGCTGCCAGTGCAGCTACCTCAACCAAGCGTGGATTGCCTTGTATCCGATTGAATAGCCGCAAGCGGCTGAAAAGTTACGACGGATTAACAACGCGCCCCAGGAACAGAATCGAGCCGGTGCGGTTGTCGCGGATCAGGAAGAGGAACGGGCGATCCGCGTGGAAGGTCGCCGGCGGCGGCAGGGAGAACGTGCCGATGGCGATCGCCGTTGATGCCGCCGCTTCCGTGCCCGCTTCGTTCACGTCCACGAACGCCTTGTGCAAGATGGCAGTGATGTGCAACTTCTCGCGCGTCGCCATGCCGCTGAAGTCCGCCTTGCCCTGGGTGAACGCGTCCTTCATGCCCATCTTCTGCAACAGATCGTTCAGCTTGAACTCGGCGGCTACCTTGAATTTCGGGAACCTCAGATCAACGCTGTGCGTGAACGCTTTCGTCAGCAATTGCGTGAGGTTCGTAGCCGTCACCTGTTTTTCCACGTCGCCAAGCCCGGTCTTCGCCTTCGGGAGGAGCACGATCATCGACTGTTCATGCTTGACGTACGGCATTTCGAGAATCGAGAAGTTCTTGTGGTCGGCGAAGCGCATACTCTGATTCGCGTGCATCATCGGCACAGTGACGGCCTTGCCGCCCGTGAGATGGAATGGGCCGGGCTTGGTCTGCTTCACGTTGAACGGCGTCATCCAGACAGCCTTGAAGTAGATGGCATTGGTGAGAACGAGTCGGCTGTCCTGATTGAGGACGCCGGGCGGGATCAGGTTCTTGATCTTGTCCTTGGTCTGTTTCTCGACCCAGGCGTTGATGGCTTTGCGCGACTCCTCGGTATTGTTGATGAAATCGACCTCTTCAAGGCCGGCCAGATAGAAGTCCGCGCCGGTCTTGAGGAAGTTAGGAGAAAATCCGTAGTCCTTTTGGCCCCACAGGCGATTGGCGACGGCAAGCTGAAACGGCCTCGGCTTGCCTTGGCCATGAAGCTCCAGGATGAGCTTGCGAAACGCCGGATGCAAGCGTTTCGGTTCGAGCTGGAAACGAAGCATCGCTTTCATTTCGGCCGCGGTGTTGCCCTTCGCGCCGGCGTAGGTCATCGCCAGGGCGTTGGAGATGCTATAGGGCGAGAAGAAGAGGTTCTTGTCCGTTTCCTTCTCGGCCAGGCGTTGATAGAGGTTGGTCGCGAAATCGCTGTTGCCCTGAACGAGCGAGGCGACGTCGGGATCGAGCTTTTGCGCATGCGCGGGCACGCCGGCGAGGAGGAATACGAACAGAGAGATCCAGAGGGTACGCATGGAGTAGATTCCTTGGTGCCGCTTGCGGCTTAGCGCTCGCGGAGTAGCAACGAGGCATTGCGAGACACGCCGCGAGCGCTACGCCGCAAGCGGCATTCGTCAACTCACGGATTGGCAAGCCGGCCGATGAACAGGATCGTGCCGCTGCGGTTGTCGCGAATCAGGAAGACGAACGGATGGTCCGCATGGAACACCGCGGGCGGCGGCTCCTTCCGGCTGGACTTGAGCGTCTTGACGATGACCGCGGTCGCGGCGGCGGCCTCGGTGCGCTTCTCGTCCACGGCGACGAACGCCTTGTGGATCACCTCCCAGACGTAGAGGTTCAAATCGCCGCGGCTGATGCCGATCCCTTTAAGGTTGGCGTTGACGGGATCGAAAGCCTCCTTCATGCCCATGGCCTTGAGTGTGCCGCTCAGGTTGAACGCCGACGTCATCGTGAACTTCGGCAGCTTCAGATCGACGTTGTGCATCGAGAGGCTCTGCAGCCATTTCTGCAGATTGGCTGGCGTCAACTGTTTCTCGACCTCGCGCAGACCGTCTTTCTTCTTAGGCAGAATGACAGTCATGGAAACGTCGTAGCCCTCATAAAGGAGGTTCACCAGGGAGAGATCGTCGTGCTGCGCAAACGTGACGTTGGCCACGGTGTGCATCATCGGTCGCTCGACCTTGGCGCCGGTCAGCAGGTAGAATGCGTCGGGCTTGGTTTTCTTCTCGTCGAAGGGGACCAGCCATTTGGCCTTGAAGTAGATCGCATTGGTCAGGACGAGCCGAGTCTGCGTGTCGATGGTGCCGGGGACGAGCAGCTCCTTGATGCGATCGTTGGTTTGTTTCTCGACCCAGGTATTGATCGCCTGGCGCGATCGCTCATTCTCTTTTGGGTCCATGAAGTCGAGTTCTTCGAGTCCGGCGCCATAGTGCTCTTTGCTGATTTGCACGAAGGGCTTGAGAAAACCGTAGTCCTTTTGGCCCCACAGGCGATTGGCGACGGTCAGCTCGAAGGGGCGCGGTTTGGCCTCGCCCGCGCCGTGGATCTGGGTGATCAGTCTGCCGAAGGCCGGGTGCAGCCGATCTTGATTCAGATCGAAACGGAGCGTCGCCTGCATCTCGCTGGCAGTGTTGCCGCGGGCGCCGGCGTAGGTCATCGCCAGGGCGTTGGAGATGCTGTAGGGGGAGAGGAAGAGATTGCCGTCGTTGGCGGCGAGGCGTTGATAGAGATGCGTGGCGAATTCACTGTTGCCGCGCACCAACGTAGCGACGTCGGGATCGGGGTTGGGCGGCTGCGCATGGACCTGCACGGTCATATGCCAGCTGATTAGCATCAAGAGACAAGAGGTGAGGCAAGTGCGCATGAGAACCTCTATCGAGGTGCGATGTTGTTACATCAATAAGACGAATGGAATGGCCGAAGGGATTCAACGAGCCGCGACCATTAGGGAGCGGTTTGGGGCCCCTGACGGTCGCGGCTCGTGGCGGAGCACTTGTCACGGGCCAATCGAAAACACGCGCTCGATGCGGCTCTGGTTGCCTTGCCGATCGCGAACGGACACAACGATTCGGCCGCGTTCGAGCTTTGTCAGCGGTTGCTCCAGCGTCAACGCCCAGACCCCCTGGCTCTTCGACAAGAACTTCGACGCCAGGTTTTGGCCGGCTGGAACGCCGGCGAGCGCGAAGTCGGCGGTCACCTCAAACGTGTCCATGTTGACGCCTGTGTAGGTGTCGTGCAGGCCGATGAGGATGCGACTTAGCTTGGCATTCTTGCCCGGCTCGGGATACGTCAACGTCAAGGTCGGGCGCTGATCGTCGCCGTGCCAACCGTAGCTTCTTGACTTCGCATCCTTGGGATTGAAATCGGCATCGAGATCGATTGGGCAACCGAGATCGATCCAGCGGATAATCATGCGGCGATCTTCGTCCGACAGCGGCGCGACCTTGCCCGACTTGACCGCGTCCGGCGGCGGCATGATGCTGCCTTGATAGTCGATGTCGATCGGATTATCCCGTATCCAGTAGCGCAGCTTTTGATCGTCGGTGTAATCGACTCCCTTGACCGGCTTGCCCCCAAGATGCAGTGTCTTCGGATCGTTGCGCACGGCCAAACTAGGGTAGTCGTCGTTGGATTGGCTGTCCATGCGCTCGCCGAACAGCTTCCACACCAGCAGGCTGCGCCGCGACTGGAAGCGCACGACATAGCGGCTCACCGAGTCGCGCGGTAGGCCGAGTTCGCGCTGTTGCTTGAAACGCTCGTTGCCGACCGCAAGCCGAAAGTACGTCTGCGGCACGCTGACGTTCGGCCCGGCGTCGTGCCCGAAGGCGGGATAGCTCGCCTTGGCATCGTCGTCGAGAATCAGATCGCCCGCGGGCTTGTCGAGCTTTTGGCTATGGCAGGCGACGCAGCTTCGTTCAAAGATCGGGCGGATATCGCGAAAATACTCGACGTTGAGCAGAGCCTTCGCATAACGCAATCCACTTTCGTCCTTCACGTCCCATTGGCGTTTTGATTCGTCCTTCGTTTTTGACGTGATGAGCGGCGTCTCTTTCGTAAGATCGAAAATCTTGTAGTCCATGCGGGCGGCCATCGTTTTCTCGAACGGCGTGGGCTGCTGACTGTGGGCGTGGCAGCCGCCGCAGTCGTTGCGGACTTCGCCGGGGCGGAGCTGGTGCCACGTCTGGGCGAAATTGAGGACCATGCCGTGCTTGTCGATGGTCTGGAAAGTGAACGATTGGTTCGCGGGGATCTTGGCGAGGAAGCTGGTGTCGGGGTTGTTGTCGGGATCGAGCGGTTGTTTTGACGAAAGCCCAGGGCCAGCCGTCCCTGGGCTTTGAAAATGGCGCACCGGGATTTCGCCCAGGATGCGCAGCCGTTCCATCGCGTGGTTGCCGTAGAGCGGACTACCGCCGTGGCCCGTGCCCTTGATGTCGGTGCGCGGCTCCTGGGCGACGATGCGGATAGCGTGGATGTCGGCGTTGTCGTAGATGCCGGCGTCGCCTCCTTGCAGTCCCCAGTTCATGGTCATGCGCTTGGGATCGCTGGGGATCGCGGTCACGCTTCCCTTGGGGACGTAACCGCCCGGAGCGCTTTCGCGTTTGTATAGACTCGACGTACCGATAAGGCCGTAGGGCGTTCCCTCGGGCAGATGCGGCGACGCTTTACCGTCGTTCTTGTGCGTGAGCGTCTTCGGTTCATCGATGCCGTAGATGCGCTTGTATGGAACAAGAGGGCGCGGCCATTGCTCGTTGTATTTCGGATCATTCTTGATGAGAAACATCTGGCCGGGTTCGTCGATCGGCTGGCCGTCCTTGATGAGATAGATGCCGGCGTCGATGAATGGGTAGTAGTTGTACTGATGGTTGGCGGGGCCGGGGGTCCAGACGGAGAGTAGGTGATTGTCTGGAGCGCCGCAGGGATGAGTGACTTTACCTAGTGCGTGCGGATAGCTCTCGCCGCCGTGCTGACGGGATTTGACTTGCTCGCCGGGAATCGACGACGGAGCGGGACCGTCCTCGCCGTACGCGAACTTCGTCAGCACCTGGATTCCCGTCGTCGTGAACGGCATGCGAAACTGATGCCCGCCGCCGTAGCGCTGGGCGGCGTTGCGCGGATCCTTCAAGTCGCCCGGTCCGAAACCCGGCACGCCCTGCGGCGGACGCAAGGGCATCTTGAGGAAGGTGCCGAAGCCGCTGTTGTTGAGGTTGTAGTATTGCTCGACGACAATGCTCTCGTCGGAAAGCTGCGACTGGAAGTGAAACGCGGGAGGGGCGCCGCCGGTCCAGTAGGCGCTGACGACCGGCTCCCAGTTGGTGCCGTCGGGATGGATGCTCCAGATGCCCCACAGGATGCTGTTATGCGCCCCATGCGATTCGAGCGTCGAGTAGCAGATGCGGCCATCGGTCAGGATGACGGGATGGAGGGCGCAGGCGATATTAAGATAGCCGATCTGGTCGACGTTTTGGCCGGCGTCGTCCATGGTGAAGAGCTGCATGGTGATCTTGGGATACCCGCGCGGCGGCACGTAGGCATTGCGATTCGACGTGAAGACGACTTTGCCGCCTGGAGCGGGACAGGGACCGAGATTATAGACGCCGTAACGCAGCGAGGATTTGCCTTTTTCCTGGGTGCGAAAATCCTTCGACCACGGCGCAGCGCCGAGGTTGGGCGTGAAGGTTTGGTCGGTCAGTTTGACGATCTTCTTGGTCTTGACGTGAATCTTATGGATGTCGCTGCCGGAGTGCTTGTCGTCGATGAACTTCGCGTAGTAGACCCATTGGGCGTCGAAGGAGACGTACGGATCCATGACGCTGCCGTCTTTGCCGCTGACGAGCAAATCTTCGGTGCCGTCGGGATGGAGAAGCATGAGGTCGGCGCCTTTCTCCATGCGCGTCGGGTCGGAGAACTCAGCCCAGCCGGGACGTTTCTCGTCGCCGTAGCGCGGAGCGCGGACGTAGACGATGTCGTAATCGACTTCGATCGTCTTGTCGGTCGAGATGTGCTTGGGATTGACGTCAAGCTTCTTGGGCTGGTCCTTTTTCCCCTGCGAGTAAACCGGCAGAATATTGATGAGAGCAAGCAGGCAAGCCAGCGCAATGTGTCGTTGCATGGAGAGTCTCCGCAAAGTGGTTGACGAAGGAGAGCAGAGAAGAGTATACGCGAAAAAGCCGCTGGCGGCCTAGCGTTCGCGCGGCGTCAAGCGAACGCTAAGCCGCATGCGATGGGGAAGTTGCGGAGGTCGGATTCGAACCGACGTCGAACGGCTTATGAGACCGTGCTGGAAACCAGGCTCCAGTCCACTCCGCAGGAATTCAATGATGAAGGATGAAGGATGAAAGAAAACCGCGGTCTCTTTTTTTCATCCTTCATCCTTCATCCTTTCCAGAGTAGTCCCGGCTGGATTCGAACCAGCGATCTCCACCATGTCAAGGTGGCGAGCACTCCAGGCTGCTCCACGAGACTGTAGTCGGGCCGGCAGGAGTCGAACCTGCCTCGTACCGCGTATCAGACGGTTGCCTCGCCGCCCGGTCCCCGGCCCGATGCCAGCAAGGTCGGTAGGATTCGAACCCACTGCGTCGGTGTTGGAAGCCGACTGCTCTCCCAGGAGCACAACCTTGTCGTCGCCGGTTGCGGCGAGAGCGTCCAGGCGGATTTGAACCGCCACATCCACCATGGCAAGGTGGCAGGCTGCCGAGCTACATCATGGACGCGCAACAGTTCCGGCGGCTGGAATCGAACCAACACCCTCCCGTCTTCAGCGGGACGCTCGACCTTCGAGCTGCACCGGAAAAATCAACAGCTCCGGGGGCTGGTGTCGAGCCAACGTTTGCGGGTTCAGAGCCCACTGTCTTGCCGTTAGACGACCCCGGAAAAATCACCCTCACCCCCAACCCCTCACCCAAAAGGAGAGGGGAGAATGGGAGTAGCCAGGGAGGGACTTGAACCCTCACGCCACGGTGGGCACAGCCTTCTGAGAGCTGCGTGTCTGCCATTCCACCACCTGGCCATGTTCAAGGATGAAGGCGGAAGGATGAAGGATGAATCAAATTCGACCCTTCAAGTTTCATCCTTCATCCTTCCGCCTTCATCCTTTCCCAATACCCTGGATGGGATTCGAACCCACGATCTTCACTGTGAGAGAGTGACGACCACTCCGCTGGTCCGCCAGGGCTTCATCCTTCATCCTTCATCCTTCATCCTTTCCCCAGTCTGGATGGCTGGATTCGAACCAGCGATCTCCGGCTTCCGACGCCGGCGGATTAAGCCAAGCTTTCCCACATCCAGAGCGCAAATGAGACCCGAGGGATCCGAACCCACACCTCGCTGGTTATGAGCCAGGGATGCTGCCACTAACACCTGGATCCCGTTCATGTCAAGTGTTCGATGAGCCAACAAAAAAAGCCAGGCATCCGAAGACGCCTGGCCGCAGAGAACTTGCGCGGAACCCAGACGTCAACAGCGCAGCGGCTGCATGGGAATCGACCACGCCTGCGTGCCGACCGACTGCTTGGCGTTGATCTCAATCAGGCGCTGGCGAAAGAACGGAACCATGTTTTCCTCAAGGGGTGGGCGTGTCACACGCACATCGTCGGCATGCATCGAAGAGACGCGGCAGGCGGCGAGTTGGTTCGCCAGATTTTCTTTTTTCCACGTGCTGACCCACAGAAAACTGGCCCACGTCCCGTGAATCTGCTAGCACGGTCGCGAAGAGTCGCGTAAAACGGAGCCACCTACACCAGAATCAACGAGGGCGATTTGTCATGGCTGCGCTATCTTTCCGCCTCCTGATCGGCTTGCTCTGTCTCTTGATGAGCATCCGGCACACGTCGGCCCAGGAGCGCGATCTGTCCCCGGCAGTCGATAAACTCTTCGCTCCATGGGCACGCGACGTCTCCCCCGGCTGCGCATTGGCCGTCATTCGCGACGGCGAAATCGTCCATCAGCGCGGCTACGGCATGGCGGACCTCGAGAACAGCATCCCCATTCGGTCCGAGACCGTCTTCAACATCGCGTCGGTTTCCAAGCAGTTCACGGTCTTCCTCATCCTACTGCTCGTTCACGCAGGGCTGCTGTCGCTGGACGACGATGTGCGCCGCCATGTCCCCGACCTGCCCGATTTCGGCAAAGTTATCACCGTGCGCCATTTGATCCATCACACCAGCGGCCTACGCGAGGACTGGTCGATGCTGACGCTATCCGGCTGGCGCACCGAGGACGTCATTACCCGCGACGACGTGTTCCGCCTTATCCGCCGCCAGAAGACGCTGAACTTCCGACCCGGCGACGACTATTCCTATTGCAATACGGGATATCACCTATTGGCCCAAATCGTCCAGAAAATCAGCGGCCAATCGCTGCGACAGTACGGCGAAACGCAGATCTTCCGGCCGCTCGGCATGACACAGACGGTCTTCCAGGACGATTACCGCCAAACCATCAAAGGCCGTTCTTCCTCGTACGCACAAAAAAAAGGCGGCGGCTTCGAGCGCTTCCTCTACGGCGCGGGGCGCGCCGGGCCGGGCAACCTGCACACGAGCATTCTCGATCTCGCCAAATGGGACCAGAATTTCTACACGCCAAAGGTCGGCAATGCCAAGGTGCTCGACGACCTGCAGCGTAAGGCCAGGCTCAACGGCGGCAAGGAAATCGACTACGCCGGCGGACTGCGGTTGGGCGTGTATCGCGGGCTGCCGACCGTCGAGCACAGCGGTGTCGCGGCGGGCTATCGCTCGGTGCTGTTGCGTTTTCCTGAGCAGAAGTTCTCCGTCATCATCCTGGCCAATGTCAGTTCGTTCAAGCCCGCGATCATGGCCCGCCAAGTGGCCGATCTTTATCTGAAAGAACAACTCCAGCCGCGCCCGCCGGCCAACATGCCCTTGCCCGAAGAGATCCTCAAGGACTTCGCGGGAGAATATCGTTTTGCGTCGGGACTCTTGCTTTCTTTCGTCGCGGACGGATACGCATTCTTTCAGGAGAACGACGCGGTCCGATTGCCGTTGACCCGAATGGGCAAGAGCGAGTTTGTCGAAAGGGAATCTGGAGCACACTTCGTCTTCTCCAAGCCAGACGGGGCGCCGATGGCGCTGTGTTACATCGGCGTTGGCCTCGATCAGTCTGGCGGGAAAGTTGAGCGCCCCAAGCTCTCGGCAGACCAACTCGGCGAATTCACGGGCACTTTCTTTAGCCCCGAACTCGACACGCTCTACGCCGCGCGAGTCCGCGACGGCAAGTTGGTGCTTCGGCATCGGAAAGGGGAATTCGAGTTGAGGCCTTTGGCGGCGGATGAGTTTTCGACCCCGCCGGGCAGCCTGTTCGCGACGCTTCGCTATGTGCGAAACGACCGCGGCGAGATCGTCGGTTTCACGGTCAGCACGCCGCGCGCCTGGCACATTCGCTTTGCCAAGGCGGCGATCCTGGAGACGCCTTGATTTCCCGAATTCTGCGCTGAGCGCGCCGCACGACTACCCAGTCACGACGCGGAGCGTCGTGCCACACTGTGGCACGACGCTCCGCGTCGTGTTGGTTGCCGTATGCTGCTTCGCGATTAGGGGCTCGACGACGCCGGGCCGACGCCGCCGTGGGTGCGATAGGGCGTCATGTGGGACGGTTGGTCGTTCATCCAGAAGCGTCGGCATTCATCGTGAAAATGACGCAGGTTTTCCGAGTCGATCAACAGTTGTTCCATGCGAACCATCGGATCGCTGGAGTATTGATTGAGCAGACAGCCCGTGTTAGGCAAGCAAAGCGCCGCCACGACGAGGAAGATCCACCAAGTTCGCTTCATGACTCGCACTCCTTGCCGAAGACGTGCCGAAACATCGGCAGGGTGTGCCGATTGTATCGGTGGTATCGGTTGTAAGGAGCCGAGACTTGAAGAAAAAACGATAGAAAAATCAAAGTGGAGCGGATTAGCTCTTTTGCGCCAGTTCGGCCTCCGCCACTTCGGCGCCGACGGTGGCCAGCGCGGGTTCGCCATCGAGACGGCGGATCTTCTCTTCCATTTCCTTGCCTGGCTTAAAGGTGACGACGTGCTTGGGCGGCACATCGACGCGCGTGCCGGTGCGCGGATTGCGTGCCTTGCGTGCCTTGCGTCGTTTCACTTCAAACACGCCGAAGTTGCGAAGCTCGATGCGTCCTTCGGTCATCAGAGTTTCCACGATGGCGTCAAAAGTCATTTGCACAATTTCTTTGGTCTTGAGCTGCGTCAACCCGGTATCATCGGAGATTTCTTTGACAATCTCTTTCTTGGTCACGGATCAAGTCTCCCATGGTGAAGGCCAATGAATGGTGAGGTTTTATAAGTGTAAGGATACCATAGACTAATGTCAAGAGAAAACCATCACTTGAGCGCATGATCTTGGCGAATTCCTGCTGGGTCCAGAACTTTTCGGACATGGCGTTTCCCAAATCAACTGCTGAAAGAATGTCCACAAAGGGTTTGTAATCACTGCCAAAACGCAGCGTGCTTTTCGGTTGAATGCTCGCAGGACCGGCGCCAAGGCGCGTTCGTTTTTCGCTGCACGTCTTTCTATAATCACCCGTGCCCGCACTGAATCGAGGAATCTCCATGCCGGATCCCGTTTTTCGCCCGGTCACGCTGCACAAGGACGGCGAGGAGCGGCTCGTGATTATTTGGAGCGACGGGCATCGCAGCCAATACGCCTGGACGCATCTGCGCAAGGAATGTCCGTGCGCGGGTTGCCGTGAGGAACGCTTACAGCCGGTAGATCCATTTCGCATCCTCAAGCCGACCGAGCTGGCGCCGCTCAAGCCCGTGGCGCTTACGCCTGTCGGGCATTACGCGTACAAGATCGTCTGGAGCGACGGGCACGACTCGGGACTTTTCACACTGGAGCATTTGCGGGCCCTTTGCCAGTGCGACGACTGCGGGCAGGCGAAGAAGTAACGTCGTGCGTTCGCCAGGGGGCCTGCGAACGCTAATCAAAGCCAATTACAGGAGCGATCACCATGAATCTACCCGGCGCACCGCCTAAAGTCTCGCTGCCCGGCGTCAAGAACGTTATCGCCGTCGCCAGTGGCAAAGGGGGTGTCGGCAAGTCCACCGTGGCCACCAATCTCGCGCTCGCCCTATCCATGCTCGGCCGGCGCGTCGGACTGCTCGACGCCGACATCTATGGGCCAAGCATTCCCATCATGATGGGTGTGGATCAGACGTTCGATCCCAACCTCACCCAATTTCCGCTTGAACGCCACGGCATCAAGCTCATGTCGATCGGTTTTCTCGTCAAGCCGGAGACAGCGATGATCTGGCGTGGGCCGATGGTCCACAAGTATATCACCGTCTTCTTGACACAAGTTTCGTGGGACCAGCTCGACTACCTCGTGATCGACCTGCCCCCAGGCACCGGCGACGCACAACTCACCTTGACGCAGACTGCGCCGCTTTCCGGCGCCATCATCGTCACGACGCCGCAGGATGTGAGCTTGATCGATGCGCGCAAGGGCCTCGAAATGTTTCGGCAGGTACGCGTGCCGATCTTGGGCATCGTCGAGAACATGAGCTACTTCATTGGCGACGGCGGCAAACGCTACGAGATCTTTCGCCACGGCGGCGGCAAGAAGCTTGCCCAGGAAACGGGCGTCCCTTTCCTCGGCGAGATTCCGATCGACCCGGCAATCGCAGAGTGCGGCGACACCGGCGATCCGATCGTACACAAGCTCCCGGACAATCCGGTCTCCAAAACATATCTGACCCTGGCGAGCGCAGTGTCGGCCGAAGTCGCCAAGCTTGGCACGCCTGGCGAGCTGCCTACTTTGCAGCTGTGACCAGAAATCCCCTTCTCATGCGATGGAGAACCCATGCAACGAATTCTTGCGATTCTCAGTCTGCTCCTCGTCGGTCTGATCGGCATCAGCCTGACCACGGACGTGCGCGCCGGCGACAAGAAAAAGGACAGCGGCGGCATTCCCAAGGTCGAGCGCGGGCCTGAGCATAAGGTCCTTGAAAGCTGGACAGGTGTATTTGATGCCACGGTCAAGGTTTACTTTCCCGATCCGACAAAACCCTCCGCGTCCAAGGGCGTCATGACGCGCACCATGATCCTCGGCGGCAACTTCCTCCAGGAGTCCTACCAGGGCGAGTTCTTCGGCGCCCCCTTCAGCGGCATGGGCGTTATCGGGTTCAACAATGTGAAGAAGAAGTTCACCACGACCTGGTTCGACAGCACGTCCACGAGCATGATGTTGATGGAAGGGACCTACGACGAGAAGACGAAGACCCTCACCATGGTCGGCGACGACTATGAGCCAAACACGAAGAAGAAGATGAAGGCGCGCGACGTGCTCAAGATCACCGGCGCCGACACACAGACGTTCGAGATGTTTCGCTTGCCGGACGGAGAGACGAAGGAGTTCAAGATCATGGAGATCGCGTATACACGTAAGAAGGTCAAACAATAAGTGTGGTATTTGTTTAGCGCTCGCGTGGCGTCGCGCGAGCGTTAAACAATTACAATCAGAGGCGTGCGAACTCGCGCGCCACCTGCGCGGCCAAGCGCGCGTTGGCGATCACCAGCGCGTGATTGGCCCGCAGCGTTTGCCCCTCGGTGATCTCCGCCAGGCGATTGAGCAAGAACGGCGTCAGCTCCTTGCCGCGGACACCGACGCCCATCGCTTGCTGCTCGGCTTCGGAGAGGGCGTGCATGAATTCGTTGGGATCAAGCGCGGTGTGCTCTTCGACGGGCTGGGCGAGCACGATGCCGCCGCCGCCGAGCGCCCAATGTGCCTGAATGAGGGCCGCCGCTTCACCTGCGGTATCGACGCGGGCGGTGATCGGCTCGCCGGACGATTGCACGAAGAACGCGGGAAACTGATCGGTGCCGAAGCCGACAACAGGTACGCCCTGTGTTTCGAGAATTTCCAGCGTGCGCGGGATGTCGAGGATGCTCTTGACGCCGGCGCAGACGACGGTCACGGGCGTGCGCGCCAGTTCGATGAGATCGGCGGAGATGTCCCAGGGATGCGTTTGCCGATGTGCGCCGCCGATGCCGCCGGTGGCGAACAGACGAATGCCCGCGAGATGGGCGAGCGTCATCGTGGCGGCGACGGTTGTCGAGGCGGTCTGCTTCTTGGCGATGGCGGCGGCAAGGTCGCGCCGGCTGGCCTTGACGACGGTCTCCGCCCGCGCCAATTCCTGCAATTCATTTTCGCACAGGCCCACGGTCGGCTGGCCGTTGAGCACGGCGATGGTGGCCGGCACCGCCCCTTCAGCTCGCACGGCTGCCTCAGCCGTAAACGCGGTTTCCAGGTTCAACGGCCACGGCAGCCCATGTGCGATCAGCGTCGATTCCAGCGCCACCACGGGCCGGCGCTGCGCAACCGCGTCGGCGACCTCGGGACGAATCACCAAGCGCATCGATGTCATGATGTCTCCAGAAGTACGCATTTGATCAGCTCGGCGCATGCGAATGATGGCGATTCAGACTTGCTCGCCCTGAACCTATGCGGTTGCCGATTGAGTGTCAAGAAAAAATTCGCCGCTGTTGATACTTGAATCGTGGCCCCCCTTTCCAGCGCCCCGTGTGTCCTGGTAGACTGAGAGAAATGAACCTTCCGAGGCACATCGTGTTACGCCATTTCGTCACCGCCTGTTTCGCGCTGCTGATCGCCTTACCTGGCGCGCACGCGGGGCTTTACTACTCAGCTGAGTCGTATGCGTCTCTACCCGCCCAGTGGCGCGGCTTCCTGCTCGATCAGCGGCTCCTGCGCAATATCGCGGTCAAGCCGAAACTCGAAGTAGAAAGTTCACCATTGCGGCTACGCTATCGTCAAGAGGCCGACAAGCTGGAAGTCCGCGCCAAGAAAGAAAAGCTGACGGCCGACGAGCTTGCGGACCTTGGCGCGATCCACGTTCGACTCGGCGAGGCGGATCGTGCCGTCGAGTTGCTGCGTCAGGCCCACGAGGCGCATCCCAATCATTTCGCCATCGTCGCCAATCTCGGCGCCGCCTGGCAGATGCTGGGCGACTATCGACAAGCGGAGGCGTCGCTCGAACAGGCCGTGCGCCTTGCTCCTGGGAAGCTGACGCCGTTTGAGCAGGCCCATCTCAAGCTCGTCCGCGCCCGGGCTCGCGGTCAGGCGGGCGAACTCGACGATCTCTTCGGCATTCGTTTCGTCAATGACAAGAACGCCTACGAACCGGGCAAGCTCGCCGCCATCCAGATGAAGAAGCTACCCTCGAATGCGGTCGCAGTCACGCAGCAACTCGCCCTGTGGCTTCCCGCGGATGGCCCGCTCCTCTGGCAGCTCGGCGAACTGGCGAACGCGCACGGTGATTTTCGCAACGCGGCGGCGATGATGGAAGGCTGCGTCGTCCAGTTCGGCATGAATCATCCGACGCTGCGCAAGCATCGCCAGCTCCTGCGCGACGCCCTCGATAAGTTGCCCGCGCCCAAGGTCGGCGAGGAGCACGTCGAGAAGCATACGGGGACCATTGCGTTTCGCGCGCGTCGGCCGCTCGTCTCAAAGTTGGAGACGTTGCCGCTGTTGCCGATCGATCCGAAAGGAATCAACACGATCCCGTGGGAGCTATTCGGCGAAACGTCGCTGGAGAAGCCGTTCAAGGTGACGTTTCCGAAGTATCTACGCGAGCTCGACGCCAGGCAAGTCGCGATGACGGGTTTCATGTATCCCATCGGCGAGGACCCGGACATGCCAGCGTTTTTGTTCATCGAATCGCCGGTCGGCTGCTGGTACTGCGAGATGCCGGAGACGACGGGCATCGTGTTCGTCGAATTGCCGCGCGGCCAGACGGCACGCTATCAACGCGGTCTGGTGCGCATCGTCGGGCGCTTGACGTTGAACGCGAACGATCCGGAAGATTTTCTGTACGCGGTGCGCGACGCGCGTGTCGCCGCGATTGATTGACTGTCTCTCCTCTCCCCCGGTACTCCATGGGAGAGGGGAGACGGTCACTGGCCTCGTCAATGAGGAGCCCCATGGCCCTGACCGCTGCCCAAATCCAGGAACAAAAGAAACAAGCCGAGGAACTGCTCTTTTCGGGCAAGGAAAAACTCGGCTTCGCGAAGGCCCTCTTCTTCGGGCAGTTCCAAGCGAGCCTGCTCTTCCCCTATCCAGAGCTGCACACCGACGAGAAGCCTATCGTCGAGCAGGCGATACGCGACGTGCGCAAGTTTGCAAACGAACATATCGACGCAGCCGCCATCGATCGCAACGCCGACATCCCTCGTGCCGTCATCGACGGCCTCGCCCAGCTCGGCGTGCTCGGCATGACTGCCCCGGTCGAGTTCGGCGGCAAGGCGTTCTCGCAGCTCGGCTATACGCAAATTCTACACGTCATCGGCGGGCATTGTTCGTCCACCGCGGTTTTTGTCAACGCGCACCACTCGATTGGCGTGCGCGCGCTTGTCCTGTTCGGAACCAAGGAACAGCAAGCACGGTGGCTCCCTGACCTCGTTTCCGGAAGAAAGCTCAGTGCCTTCGCTCTCACCGAGCCGGAAGCGGGCTCCGACGCCGCCAATGTGCAAACCACCGCGACGCCGAGTCCCGACGGCAAAACCTGGATCCTCAACGGCGAGAAACGCTACATCACCAACGGCGCCATCGCTCAGGTCCTTACCGTAATGGCTCGCACTCCCGTTCCGGGCTCGAGTGAAACCAAGATCACTGCGTTTCTCGTCACACCCGACATGCCCGGCTTCGAAGTCCTCGAAGCACGCATGGACAAGTGCGGCATCCGCGGCACCGCCACCGCGCGCCTCAAATTCACCGACATGCCCGTGCCGGCCGAGAACATCCTCGGTCCCCTCGGCAAGGGACTGCGCGTCGCACTCACCGTGCTCGATTTTGGCCGCACGACCTTCGGGGCCAGTTGCGCCGGCGTGGCCCGGTCTTGCCTGAAACTGGCGATCGCCCATGCCAACAAGCGCGTGCAGTTCAAGGAAGCCATCGGCGAGTTCGAGCTGGTGAAAAAGAAGATTGCCTTCATGGCCGCCAACGCCTTCGCCATGGAAGCGACGACCACGCAGTGCGCCGCCTTCATCGACCGCGGCGGCGACGATTTCATGCTCGAAACCGCCATGCTCAAGGTCTGGTCCACCGACGCTCTGTGGACCATCGTCAACGACACGCTGCAAATCTACGGCGGCCAGGGCTATTTCACGCGCGATCCGCTCGAACGCATGATGCGCGACGCCCGCATCAACATGATCGGCGAAGGCGCCAATGACGTGCTCAAAGCGTTCATCGCCGTCGTCGGCATGCGCGGCGTCGGCGAGCACTTGAAGGGCATCCTCGACGCACTCAAACATCCGCTCCGCGATTTCGGCGCCCTTTGGGATTTCGGCTGCGGCCAGCTGACGGCCCGGTTCTCGTCGCCGGAGATTCCGGTCAAACATGCGCACTTGCGCAAGGAAGCACGTGAACTGTCGGCGCGGGTCCGCGACTTCGGCCTGGCAGTCATCGACACGCTCAAGCACTTCCGCAAGAAGGCGCACGAGAACAACGGCACAGACAACGAAGAATTGAAGATCATGCAGGTGGTGCTGAAGAGCCAATACATGCAGGAGCGTTTGTCAGACGCCGCGTGCGATTTGTACGCTTCCAGCTGCACGCTGGCCCGCCTCGATCATTTGATGGGCACGAGCGCTGACCCGGAGACGGACCGCGACATTCATTCGGGCCGCTACTTCCTGGCCATCGCGAATTGCCGCATCAAGCAGAGCCTGGCGGCGCTATGGGACAACGATGACGCTTTGACGACGAAGACGGCGGACGCGTGGCTCTCGTAGAACGAGTCGCAGCAACGTAAAGACGCACCACGCCATTGCAACAACGTGGTGCGTCTTTGCGTTGCTCCGCTTCACCTCACTCTGGGAACAATGGCGTGGACAGATAGCGTTCGCCGAGGTCGGGCAGCACGACGACGATCAACTTGCCGGCGTTGTCCGGGCGGTTCGCGACCTGAATGGCCGCCCACGTTGCGGCGCCGCAACTGATGCCGCATAGCATGCCTTCCTCGCGCGCCAGGCGGCGGGCCATCTCGAAGGCGTCCTCGTCCTTGACCTGAATCACTTCATCGATGATCTTGATGTTCAACACGCCCGGGATGAAGCCGGCGCCGATGCCCTGGATACGGTGCGGCGCCGGCGCCAGCGGCTGGCCGGCCATCGTCTGCGTGATGATGGGGCTGGAGACCGGCTCGACGGCAATCGCCTTGAACGACGGTTTGCGCTGCTTGATGACCTCGCTGACGCCGGTGATGGTCCCGCCGG
>SXGT01343301.1_pt1 | contig 19134 bp, 27 predicted proteins | sample 3176221 | NCBI WGS metagenome assembly SXGT01 (sample SAMN11356862, study PRJNA531348) | freshwater metagenome | isolation source: freshwater sample F1-120 | place: China: Fuxian Lake, Yuxi | collected 2017-12-25
CACGATGCGACCTTGCGCGCCCGCGGCACGGCCGCCCCGCCGGCGCGGGACCACCGGCGGTGCTCACGGTGGCCTTGCCTTCCGGCCCGGCTGGAGCCCTCGTCGAACGGCACGGGCGACCCGTGACCGAACAAGGAGGAGCTCCATGCCCGACATCATCAACACGACGAACAGGGAGCGCCGGGAGATTGCCGCGGACATCCTGGCGGACGCGCTGTACCAGTTGATCCTGCAAGGCCGCGGTCCGAGGCGGCCGAAGGACAGCCGACCAGCGGACGCTCGCCCGGCCGCACCGCCCCTCGACGCCGCGCCCGGACGTCGGCCCGAGCCGGAGGCGGCGTGACCTTGCGGGCCGGCCTCATCTCGGTGTTCTGTCGGCGTCGGGCTGACGACGTTGGAGTCCAACGAGCATGATCCTCTGCGGCGCCGGCGACATCCACGGAGCCATCGACCGGCTCTACTTCGACGTCCTCGCGTTCGAGGCAGACCTCGGCGTGCGCTTCGATCACGTCCTGCACGTCGGCGACTTCGGGATCTGGCCGGACGCGCGCCGCATCGACAAGGCCACGCGCAACCACGACGGCGCCGGCGACTTCCCCGTCTGGTTCGCCGAGGCGCGAGCGGTGCCGCAGCCGACGGTGTTCATCAAGGGCAACCACGAGGACTTCGACTGGCTCTCGGAGCGCCAGCGGGCCGGCGAGCTCGACGTCCTGCCCGGCCTCACCTACCTGCCGAGCGGCGATGTGGTGGAGGTCGGCACCGGCGACGCGCGCTGTCGTGTGGGCGGCATCGGTGGCTGCCACGGCCCGTCCAACTACGCGCGGCGTGCTCGCGACCTCCAGAGCCGGGCGCAACGCCACTTCGCCCACGACGAGGTCGAGCAGCTCGCCGGCCGCGGGCAGCTCGACGTGCTCCTGCTGCACGATGCGCCCGCCGGCGTGGAGTTCACGTGGCGCCGTCCTGACGGCTCCGTCCGGCGCCGCTATGTTAGCGAAGCGGACGGGCTGGCCCAGGTCGTCGCCGCGACCCGGCCGATCGTGTGCTTCTTCGGGCACCACCACACCCGACTCGACGCGACCATCGCGGGCGTGCCCTGCATCGGCCTGAACAAGGTCTGCTGCCCGGGCAACCTGGTCGCCATGCACGTCGACCTGAAGCAGCGTCGCTACGAGCTACTCGGCGAGTGGCCGCGCGCGAGGGCAGCACCCACAGCCTGACCGGCCCGCCGTGCTCAGCCTTTCGGAGGGTGCGGGTCCTTGCCGTAGGTGTGCTCCGTCTGGATCTGGCCGTTCGACTTGTGGATGACCACCTGCCCCAGCGGCTGCGCCTTCGCGAGCTCGCGGGAGCGGTCGACCACCGCGGCCTTCGTGTCCGCGACCGCGGAGGCGCGTGACGCCCCCTCGGCCTTGGTCTGCCACTGCCCGTCCGGGCGCTGCGTCACGTGGTACGTCGTTCTCTTCGACATCGCTTCTACTCCTTGTTGCCGGTTCCGAGGACATCCCGGAACGATGTGAACCGCATCTTGAAGCGGCGCCCCTCGAGGGCGCGCTTATCGTTGTCCGCTGCCTCCACGGAGAGCAGGCCCGCGCGGATGGCGAGCACGAAGATCCCGGCGGTGTTGACGACGCGGCCCGGTCCCAGGCGCTCACCGGCGAGCCGAAGGAACCTGCGCCGCTCATCAGACGCCACGTACCAGCCCTGCACCTCGGCCATCGCGAGGCATGCCGCCTCGCCCATGCCGATCGCCTGGACGAGATCGGCGTAGACCTCCAACTCGGCCGTCCCGGTGAAGGACACCCGCGCGATGTGGCCGGCGTCGAACGCCCCGGCGAGCGCGGCGGCCTGGGCCGGATCGCTTACCTCGGCCTCAACCTCCGGGGGGACAACGAACTCGTAGTCGTCGAGCGCGCCAAGGAGGCCGAGCCGGCCGACGTGGATCAGGTTGATGAGCACGGTGGCGTCGGTGACGACGACGCGTGTTCGTCCGGGCGCAGTCATCCACTACGCCTCCGGGAGGTGGACGTCTGCGCCCTCGCCGTCGCCCAGGCCCAGATCGTCGATGGCCTGGTCCACGTCGTCCGCGTCCACGCCCACGAGGTCCGCGACCTCGACGAGCTTCGCGCGCGAGATCACGTCCCGCCGGAAGGCCTCCAGGGCGAGTCCGATGAACCGATGGCGGAACTCGTCGCGGCGGCCCTGGTGGTCCCGCTCCGGAAGTCCCAGGAGCTTCTCCAGCTCGCGGCCTCGTCCGGCCCGGTCCTGCTCGAGCAGGGGTTCGATCTCGGCGCCCGAGATCAAGCGGGTGCTCTTCAGCCGATAACAGGCCGCGGCGCGGCTCACGCCGAAGTGGTGGGCCAGCTGAACCACGTCGTAGAGCTGGACATCCTGGCTTCCCGGTGCGGCGCGCGCCCGCGCCTGGACGGGGACTGCCTCGTCGAACACCTCGGCCTCCATGCGGCTCGGCTGTCCCTTGCCGAGCGCATGGACGAACTGCCGCACCGCCTCGGCGGGCATCAGGAAAGCCGCGGCGAAGGCGTTGGCGCGCACCTCGAGGAGCTCGTCGCGGTCCTGCGCGCGGCTCACGAGCCCGCGCTGGCCGCGATCGACGAGCAAGTGGCAGTACTCGTGCGCGAAGGAGAAGCGCCGGCGCAGGATGTGGTGCTCACGGTTGGCCACCACGAAGAAGCCGATCTCGGGCTCGATGAGCGTCAGGCCCGAGATGTCCTCGGGCAGGTTCACCTGTGCCGTGCGAACGCCCTGCGCCTCGAGTAGCTCGGCGACGTTCGGGAGCGCCGCCAGGCCCAGTCCGAGGCGCCTGCGTTCCTCGACCGCGATCCGTTCACCTTGCTGGATCGCCTCCCACTTCGTCTGAGGCCTCGGAAGGGGGTACGAGGCGACGGTCGTGAGGTCGCGGTCGATGCCGAGCAGCCGCTCGAGGTTCGTCAGCTCGCGACCCAGAGCCATGCACCGGCGCAGGGCCTCGAGAACGTCCTCCTGGCTCGACAGCTCCGGGTGCAGGCGAAAGAGCGCGACCAGCACGTCGTCGTCGCCAGGAGCCTCGGCAGCCACGAAGCTCTGCAGGTCCCTGCCGAACAGGTAGGCCAGGCGCGACAGCTCGATGCCGGTCACCGCGCGGTTGCCGAGCTCCATCTGGGCGACGGTCGAGCGGGACACCTCCAGCCGCCGCGCCACGTCGTCCTGGGTCATGCCGCAGGCTTCGCGCGCCCGTCGCAGCCGCTCTCCAAGCTCCTTCTGGTCGATCGCCATCTCGCCCTCCCTCACGCCAGCAGCGGCAGCCCCCGCGGGGTCGCCGCGTCCAGGAGGAGGTGCGACGCATAGCCGGCCGCCGCGCCGGCCATCGCGCCGGCGACGATCCGGCAGATCAAATGTCGGTTGGCCATCGCGGGCACCTCTTGACGAGAACGTTAGCAATCCGCACGCGTCCTGTCAAGAGATGGCTTCGCGTGGTAGCCGGTCACATCTTCTGCGCGAGCCCGGCACCGAGCATGGCCTGCACCAGCGACGCGGCCTTGTCCTCGTCGGTGTCGCCCTCGACCTTCAGCGCTGTCGACTCCAGGCGCTGGACCTGGTCGACGAGCCAGTCGATGTACTCGCCGAGCGTCCGGTTCTCCTGCCCGAAGGCGACGTACTGCATCGCCTCCACGATCTGCTTGGGCGTGCCCTGGAAGACGCGCCCGTCGCTCATCATGCGGATCCTCATGTCCATCTCTCCTCTCGTTCGCGACGCCAGTCGCCGCTGTCGATGCGCGGCCGGCCGCGCGCCTGGTCCGGGGTCAGCAGGTATGCCAGCACCTCGCCGCCGTCGTCGAGCCGCACGGACCGGCGGCGGTAGAAGCGCGGGTGCCCCTCGAGGCGGTCGAGGGTGTCGAGCGTTGGCGGGTCCACCTCGTAGATCTCGCCCGCGACGGCAGTTTCGCCGCCGGCGATCATCGCGGGGAACGCGCCGAGGCTGACGAGATCGAAGACGGGCTCGGTGCGGGCCTCGCCGAGGAGCTCGGCGTCCGCCAGAAGGTGGTGGTTCGGCTCCCCCCGCAGCAGCGTGCCGTACACGAACACGCGCGCCTTGCTGTTCACCGCGGCAGCTTCCACCGCGGCGATCAGCGATGCGCGGTCGAACCCGAGCCGCCGGTAGGCCCGCCGCAGGACGTCGAGGTAGCCCGGCGTTGGCGGCACCTCCTCGGCGACGGGCAGGATGTAGACGTGCGCCCGCCGCCGCCGTCCCTCATCGTCGGTGACGGCCAGCAGGTGCCGCCGGTAGCAGGACGGATGGCCCTCGCAGCGGTCGAGCTTGGCCATCTCGGCCGCCGGAACCGCGTAGATCACGCCCGCGACGCGGTCGTCCGGATCCTCCACCAGGGTGGCCACCGGGCCGCCCCACGTGCGGCTGTGTCCGCCGAAGGCGAGCCGCCAGCCATCCAGGGTCGCCGGCCCCACCGGCGCGGACGTTGGGCAACGTCGGCGCATCTGGGCCGGGTCGAGGTTCGAGCCGTAGGCGAAGTAGAGCGTTCGCTTCATGGCGCACTCCCGTCGCCAGCCAGCCCGAGACGCCGCTCGACCTCGTCGACGACGTCGCGCGGCAGCGTCAACTTGTCCCGCAAGAAGCGCCACGTGGTCGCGCGGTCGCGCCCCTCGGCGCCGTCGAGGACGGTGCGCAGCATCCGCTCGGCCTCGTCGACCTCGGCCGCGTGGCGGTCGCGGACGTCCTCGATCGTGGCGATGGCCAGCGCGAGGGCGTCGGCGGGCGGGCCGTCCGCGGCGGCGTGCATCTCGGCCAGGATCTCGATGGCGGCGTCGAGCTTCATCGTCCTTCCTCCCATCACGCGGCCGGGCGCTGCGCGGGCCGCCCGTGCTTCCAGGCGGCCGACCCGTTGAGGCTCGCCATCAGGTGCTGGCGCGCCGTCTTGAACTCGTCCCCGATGAGGCCCAGGTGCAGCATGAAGACCCTGAAGTCGTAGCGGGCGGTGTCCGGGTTGAAGTCGCGGCGCTTGCTGCTGCTGGCGCGGGCCTGGATCGCCTTGGCGCTGAGCGCGAGGACGAACTGGATGTAGCCCTTGATCTTGCCGGCGTGCAGGGTCGCGTCGAACCAGCGGTACTCGACCGTGCCCCGGAACCACACGTTGTGGAGGTTCACGCCGTGGTACCGCGTCGAGTCGTAGTGGGTCGGCGCCGTGTTGTGGTAGCCGTACCAGGCGCGGTTCATGTCCTCGAGGTTGCGCGGGCGCTGCTTCTCGATCTTGTCGAGGAAGCCCTGGTCGATGCCGCGGCACCAGCGGGCCCGGCGCGCCTCGCTGATCCCGAGAGCGTGCTCGATGAGGCGCTCCTGCTTGTTGACGATCTTGACGAGGTTGCGCAGGGCCTTGACGTCGAAGCGGGCGGCGTCGACGTGGATGTGGATCCCGCAGGAGGCGTCGACCTTGGCGCCGGCCGCGCGCACCGCCCGAACGATCTCCTGCAGCTGCGCGAGGTCCTCGTAGGCGAGGATCGGGCTGACCACCTCGGCCTGCAGCGGCTTGGCGGCGCTGAGACTGCTGTCGGCCATGACCTTCCAGGTCCGGCCCTGGGAGTCGGTGACGTGCCAGGGGTCGTAGCAGAAGGGTTCGCCGGCATGGTGGATGGTCCCGCCGACCACCTGCTGGATGGCCTCGGCGACCCGCTCGCGGGTCTGGCCGACGGTCTCGATCTCGATGCCGAAGCGGAGCGTCCTCATCCCGTTTTCTCCTGCGCTTTCGAGGTGTTGCGTGTGCCTCATGGTGAGGACATACGGGCTTCCTTCGGCGGGGAAGTCCAGGCCGATATCGAGGAAAAACGTCTTGTTTTCAGGTACTTGGATTGCCACAAGAAGTCGCCGGCTTACGCGCCTGCTGGCGCAGCGGAGCCGGCGGCACGCTGCCGTCACGGCGTGCGCCACGGGCAGAGCCGCGCGCGCTGGATGGCTGCGCGGTGCTCGCCGTCGAGATCGCGCAGGAGTCGCTGCAGCTCGCGCAGGCTCTCCATGTCGAGAGCGTCGAGGTTGAGCCGGTCGTACCGCCGGCCGGTGGCCCGGGCCATCTCGGCCCGGAGCCACTCGATCAGGCGGCGCCGGTCGTACTCGCCGGCCATCTACGCCTCGGGCGCGAAGAGCGCCGCGACCTCGGCCTCGCCTTGGCCGCCGAGGAAGGCGTGCAGCGCGCGGCGGAAGAGCTCCATGCGGCTCTTCAGCCCCAGCCGCTCGCGGGCCTCGTCGAGCTGCGCAACGAGCTCGGCCTCCATGCGGAGCGGCAGGACCTTGAAGTCCGCGGCCTCGCCGTCGGCCCGGTGCCCGCCGCGCGGGCCGACCGGGATGCGCCCCTTCCGGGCCTGCGTCACCTTCCAGACGAGGTAGCGCTTGTGCGAGCTGCCGGTGGGGCGGCCGATGACCTCGTGGTAGAGCGCCTGCAGCTCCGGGACGGAGAGCTTCGAGAGGCGCGTCTCCTCGGCGCCGCCGTGGGCGCCGTCGGTCGTCTCGGCGGCCGGCTCGTCCTCGTCCGCCGCGGCGTTCGGCGCGGCGCTCGCGGTCTCCTCGGTCCCGGCCTCGGTCGTGGCGGCATCGGTGGGCGCCGTCTCGGCCGGCGCGGTCTCCTCCGGCGTCGCGCTGTCGACCCGGGCCTCGAGCGCTTCGGTGATGCGCCGGATCAGGAAGGCCTTGTTCGGGCAGCGCGTGGCCTCCCCGAGGACCTCCGCGAAGCGGGCCTGCAGCTCGGGCAGGCGCAGGGTGTCGAGGGACTCGATCTGGTTGCGGATGGCGTCGTTCATGGTCGTTCTCCTGTGCGTGGGTCGCGGGACCCCGCCGGACCACCCGGCGAGGTCGGGCGGCCGTCGGTTCAGCCGTTGGTCCGGAGGTCCTTGAAGGTGTCGAGGTCGGTCACCCGCGGGTCCGACGACACGAAGCTGAAGCGGCCCTCGCTCTCCAGCCAGGGCACGACCTCGACGCGATCGTCGGCATCCACGCCGCCGAGGCACTCCACCTCGTCGTCGGTCGTGGCGACCCCGAAGCCGTCGTCCGGGTCGTGGTCGGGAGCGGCCGCACCCTTGAAGACGGCGAGCACCTTGATCTGGTGGCCGCGCAGGTAGCGGTGCTCGTCGCCGTGGTAGGTGGTGATCGTGCCGATGATCTTCTTCGCCATGTCGTCCTCCGTTCCGCGCCCGGGCCCGTCCCAAGCGTGAGGACATACAGGCGTTGTTCTGCGGGCAGCTCAAGCTCTTCCTCGGATGAAATCCGAAGAAAAATCATGTGGTTGAGACGGACGCGGGGGCGGGACGCGAAGGCGGACGGAGGATCCGGAAGAAGCACCGCCGGGCCCGATCGGGTCCGGCGGCGGCGGGCGGCTGTGCGGGGCGCGGCTGTCAGCGGCGGGCGGCCTCCCAGGCGGCCTTGGAGCCGTAGCGGACCTGGCTGCCCTCGACGAGGAAGACATCGTTCGTCGGGAGCTGCGACTCGCTGGCGCCCCACCGGTCCCCGTTGGCGCAGGGCTCGGCCTCCGGATCCTCCTCGGTGAAGTCGCCGCGCTGGCAGACGCCGGCAAGGTTGCACTCGAAGGGCCAGCTCTCCTGGGACATCACGAAGACGTCCGCGTCAGGGTCCATGTCCTCCAGGATCTCGATCAGCTCGTTGACCTTCATCTCGCGTCCTCCGTCGGGGTGGGTTCGTCGGTGCGCCCCGTTCGCGAGGACATACAGGCGTTGTTCTGGGGGGACCTCAAGGTCTTCTTCGATGCATTTCCGAAGAGAAACCGAGTAGTTGCGCGCCCCCGTTCAGGCGTCCGGCGGCGCCGCCAGGTCGGCCAGGTCCACCCGGCGCCGGGCGCTCGTGGCGCGACGGGCCGCCTCCTCATAGGCCACGCACGGAGCGAGGCCCGCTTCGAGGCGCAGCCACGCGTACAGCACCAGCCAGGCGCCGTCCGAGTGGTGGAAGTACGTGTGCGCCCAGATGCCCGGACGGCGCTCGTCGCCCCCGGGGATGCGGCCCAAGGCAAGGCGCGAGCCGGTCAGGCCGATCCACGTGCCCGGGATCGAGAGGCCCTCGGCCGCCGGCGAGGTAAGCCAGCCTACAAGCCGGGCGGTCGCCTCGGCCTGGTCGGGCGTCGGCAGCACGTAGCGGCCACGGTGAGCCCACGGCGCTTCGATCACCCGCGACCACGGCAGGCCGTCGCGCAGGTAGGTCGGGTAGTACGGGTTCACGACCTCGATGCCAACCGATGGACCGTTGTGGCCGCCGGCGTGGACGAGGCGGTCGTGCGCGAGGTCCCCGTGCTGAGTGACGCGCCCGTCCGGAGCAACGATCAGGTGGACGCCGAGCTTGCGCCGCTTGAGCACAGCGACCGTGTCGGCCGCGCTTCGAGTCACGGACTCATGGACCACGACCTCGGTCACCGCGCGCCCTGCCCGGTCGCGGCCGGCGAAGCGGTGCACTTCGGTGTCGCGGAAGTTGGCGACGGCCAGCCCCGCGGGCGGCTCGATCGCCTCGCCGGCGACGATGAGGGCGGACGCCTCGTCGATGGGCATCAGCGGTCACTCCCGGTCGTGCCGCCAGGGCCGGGCTCCACGACCACCGCGCGCTCGACCAGCGCGGGCGCGTCGAGCGCGCGCGACGTGGCCGTGGCCGGCGACGCCGTCTCGGTCGCGAGAGCCGTCGCGGCGGTCTTGACCGCGCCAGGCTCCGTCGCCGGGTCGGCGTGGTCGGGTACGAAGAAGCGGAACGTCGTGAGCTGCGCGATGCGCGCGGCGACCTGCTCGCGCTCGCGCCCGAGAGCCTCTGGCCCCGCCTCGAAGAGCTGCCGGGCTGCGGGGTCGAGCTTCTCGAGGTGAGCCGGCACCTGGCCCGCCACCTCCTCGAACGAGACCAGTGCCCGCTGCAGCGCCAGCGGAAGCCTGTGCGCCTCCGTGAGCACCGTCGCCATGACCTCGGGACGGTCGCGGTTCACGTGCATGTAGAGCAGCAGCGGCCGCCGATCGCCCTCTTCGAGCAGGACGTTCAGGAGCGCTTTGCGGTCATCCGTCTTCTTGAAGTCCTGCTGGAAGCGGTCGGCGATCGCACCCCAACACGGGACGGGGCTTCCGGGATCGCCAGTGCGGATGAAGTCGGCGTAGCCCTTGGCCTGAGGCAGCTCGAGTGCCTCGATGCGCGCGGAGAGCGTCTCGCGAGGAACGGGCGTGGGGATCATTCGCGTAGCCATCAGTCCCTCCGGTGCACGGCGACGTTGACCCAGAGCTGGCTCGCCGAATCGTTGGAGACGGTGATGCGGTAGTCCTTGTCGCCACCCCCCATGTCGATCTTGGTGATCCAGTAGCGGAGGTCGGCGGTGAGCTGGCCGCGGCCGTAGGTGGTCGCCTGCGGCAACCCGGTGCCCGCGTCGGGGTAGTTGTAGGAGACGCTGACGAGGTCGGGCTGCTCGGCCTGCGTCGTGATGACCTGGGACGTGCCCGGGTCCATGAGCACCTGCGTCGAGTAGACGCGGCGCAGGTAGCGCGTGTCGTGATCGTGGCCGGCCGTCGCGAAAGCCGACGCATGCTGGCCGTCCACGGTGTGGGCGTCGGCGACCTGTTCACCGACGTTGTAGTAGCGGGCGTCCGACTCGGCCTCGGTGAAGTAGCGCCCGTCGTGGTCCGCTGAGCCGACGTGCGTGTTCAGGTAGCCGAGAAGGGCCGCGAGCTGCGCCCGCACCGTGGTCGCGACGAGGCTGAGCGGCGCTCCCGCAATCGCGTCGTCTCCGATCTGAGCCGCGCCGAGGCCGGCTGCCACGGACTGCAGGTCGTCGGCGATCTCCTGGAGCTGCGCCTGGACGCTCGTACCGCTGATGTAGTTGTGGGCGGCTGCGGCGATGGCGCTGGCGTTGTGGGCTCCGGCGGCGGCGGACAGGTGCGCGTTCAGCCAGGCGAGCAGCTGCGAGAGCTGGCCGTCCACGTTTCCCGCGGGCAACGCGTTCGGCGCGCCGGCCACCGCGTCGGCACCCACGCGCTGGGCGCCCGGGTTGCCCGCGACGGCCGAGGACAGGTCATCGACGATCTCGTCGAGCGCGCCCTTGACCGTGTTCGCGGCGACGAAGCCGTGGGGCGGGTAGTCGACGTGCGCGGCCGGATGGCGACGCGCCGCCCCGGTGAAGTGATCGTTCAGCTCGGCGTCGATCTCGTCGAGCGCCGCCTGCACCGTGTTGACCGCGGGCTGCAGGATGTTCCAGAGGCCGCTCACGATCTCGACGGCATCGCCCTGGGCGAAGATGAAGGCCTGCCGCCGCGAGGTGTCGATCGCCGGGGCGAGGATCTGGACCTGGCCGTTGGCGCGGCGGATGTCGCAGACGAGCAGCTCGTCGGCCACGAGCGGGACCTTCACCGCCGCGCCGATCGCCGCGGGCGCTCCCTGGCGGACGACGATCTCGAAGGACTCGTCGCGCCGGAAGAAGACCTGCTGCGAGTTGCCGTCGGTGCGCGGGTCGCTGAGCAGCCGCTCGAAGCGGAGGAACACGCCGAGCCACCGCTCCTGCCCAGCTACCGGCACCGAGGTCGGGATGCCCGCGTGGTCCACCGAGCAGTCCACCGTCTGCCCGCTCCCGAAGAAGATGCGCTGGCCGAGGTTGTCGTAGGCCCGCCCCGGCGCGGTCAGGTCGATGGTGAGGTCGGGGACCGGCGCGTGCGGCGTCGGCTCGGCGCCCGAGATGATCCCGTAGATCCCGACGTCGGCCGCCAGGTTGCGGTCGGCCTTCTCCAGCAGCTCGAAGGCGAGGTCGAGCTCGGCCTCTGAAACCCGTTGGCGAAAATGAAAATCGGTCCTGTCGGCCATCCGGCGCTCCTCGGGCGTGAGCCTCCAGAGGGGCAAAGCGCCGGGGGGCCGGGACGGGGACAGGTCGCCGGGTCAGTGCAGGTCGCTCGTCTCCCCCAGCTCGCTGATGCCCAGCTCCCAGTGGTCGAACACCGGCGGCAGGCCGGGCTCGACCAGGTCCACGAAGTGGGTGTGCGCGGGCTTGAGGTAGTCCACGATGGCGCGGATCTGGCGGCGCTCGGTCTGGGCGAGCGGGACGTCCACCTCGACGTTGAAGGCGTAGCGGGCGAAGCGGTCCGAGGGGCCGAGCTCCCAGTCCACGCCCAGCTCCGACTCGCCGAGGATGAGCGTCGTCCCGGTGAACGGCGTGATCGCCGTGATGTCGATGCCGAGGAAGAAGCGGATGGCGTTCTCGATGCCGGCCGCCGTCCCCTTCTGGCGGTACATCTCGACGAGCACGGAGGCCAGGCGGCGCTTGCCGAGCTCGTCGAGGTCGAAGGGGAACGGGTCACCGAGGTCCTGCAGGATGAGGTCGAGGAAGGGCTCGGGCGCTCGCTCCAGGTCGAAGACGTCGGCGAAGCGGTCTCCCTCCGCGAGCAGCAGGTCGGCCACCTCCTGGAGGCACGCGATGAAGCGCCGCAGGTCGCCGGTGAGGTCGCCGCGCCGGTTGTGGCGCGGGAGCATCGTCCAGAGGTCGAAGCGCCGCCCCGCCGGGCGCGGCGGTCGGAAGCCCGTGAAGACCGCGCGGTCGTCGGGCCCGAGGACGGGATTGCCGTGGACATCGGCGACGCCCGCGACCGCGACCTCGTAGGCGACGTCGGGCGTCATCTCCGTGTCGAGCGTGACGGTCACGACGGTCCCGATGGCCTCGGCCGACACGGGCGTGAGCGGCACGGCCGGGAACCCGAGCGGCGTGAACGCGAACGCTGCCGGATCGGTCACGAGCACGTCCTCGTCGAAGCCGATCTGCACGACGCGCTGGGCGGTCGCCTGGGCCGAGACCACCTTCGGGGCGGTCCGGTCCTCGGCGGTGAAGACGTAGGACTGGTCGAGGACGTCCGCGCCGCCGTTCGTCGCGGAGACGACCCGCACCTCGACGACGGCCTGGCTGGCGAAGGGCACGAGCGGGTCCAGGACGACGCGCAGCGTGTCCGCCGTCTCGACGACGCCGGCACGGGGGCCGTCGAAGCCGGGCTGCAGCTCGGGCGCGCCCCCGCCCTCGAAGGCGAGCGCGCCGTCCACCCACACCCGGGTCGCCGCGCGGTCGATCCCGTCCGGGCCGGGGTCGAGGACCTCGAGTGCGATCGGCCACTCCAGCGGCACGCCGCTCTCGCCGGGGCCCGGGTCGCGGTTGACGAGCAGCGGACGCTCGACCGCGACGATGGCCGCGACGTTGTCCGCGTACAGGCCGGGCAGCTCGACGGCGGGCATCGATCTCTCCTTACTGGGGCTCCACGAGCTCAAGGCGCACACCGACTTGGTGGACGCCCGCGAGCTTCGAGACGTTCGCGGCAAGGTCGGTGAGCACGCGCTCGCGGCCGGCGGCGCAGGTCGCGCGCGCCCGCTTCACCCCGTCCACGACGACGGACACCTCCCATGCCAGGCCCGCGGACAGGCTCGCCGGCACGCGGAGCCGCAGGTGGGCGCGTACGAGGTCCACGCCGGTGAGGTCGGTGTCCTGGACCACCTCGGCGTGGTCCCCGGGGGCCAGCTCGAAGATGCGGCCGGGCCCGTCCTCGCCGAGCACGAAGGCGTAGTCACCGGACGCCGGCGCGCCGCCGGTCGGCACGATGCGCCCCTGGCCCACGCCGAACCGGCTCCTGAAGGCGTCGAGCTCCATCAGACCTGCCTCATCAGCTCCACGTGGTCGACGAACGCGCGGCGCGTGACGTCTTCGACGGCGAAGCCGAACCCTGCGCGTCCCGAGGTCAGCGGCTGCGAGCCGCTGTTGATGCCGAGGTGGTCGTCGATGAACTGGGCCATGACCGGCACCGGCTGCCAGTCGGGCGGCGTGCCGAGGGCGTGGGCGGCGAGGTCGTTCCGGAACACCTTGAGCACGACGTCGCCGTTGGCGTTCACGATCGCGTCGAGCCGCAGGTGGAGCCACGAGCCCTGCGCGAAGCTCTCGCCGGACGCCAGCAGCGCACCCGGGCCCTCCGAGTCGGGGATGCCGGCGCCGACCATGCCCTTGCGGAGCACGATGCGATGCGGGTCGTCGTCGGAGAGCCCGAGGAGGTAGGCCGTGTCGTTGACCGAGTTGCCCTGGCAACAGAGGTACAGGAACGGCGAGAAGCCGGTCGGCCCGCCGCCCGGGCCGCGCTGGAGGCATCCCCGCAGCGAGCCGCCCTTGGCCATCGGCGCGAAGTTCACGAGGTTCGCGAACAGGGCGACCGCGCCCTCGACCGCGGCGAGCGAGTTGAAGGCGAAGAGGAAGCTGCCGCCGCCGGGCGGCCGGGCGATGCCCGCCGTCACGCCGCGATCCACGGTCGCGATGTCGAGCCCGTCGTTGAGGTAGGTCCAGTCGGCTTCTGCCATGGTCTCTCCTTCAGATCGTGGTCGCGGCGGCCCAGCCGTTCTCGAAGTCCTCGTCCGTGTCGGCGCCGCCGTCGAAGGCGGCGATGACGCCCATGACGAGCTCCCAGGCCCAGATGAAGGCCTGGTTCGAGCGCCACTGGTCCTCGAAGTCCTCGCGGGGCTCGCCGTCGAACTGCCCGACGACGCCGGCGACGTCGTCCCACGCCGTGGCGTACGGAACGTTGGCCCAGCCGGTCTCCATGTCCTCGACCGCGCCGCCGCCGAACGGCGCGACGATCACCTGCCCGGTCGGCAGCTCGGTCAGGTAGAGGTCGTTGGCCCAGGCCTCGTTGAAGTCCTCGACGCCCTCGGCGAGCGGGTCGAAGAAGGCGAGCGCGAGCGCGCCGTCCGCGAAGGCCAGGGCTAGGTCGAACCAGCGCTCGAAGCCATCCCACGCCTCGTGCGGCGCGGGGCCGAAGCCGGCGATGCGCTCGAGCGTGGTCGCCGTCACCAGCGTCCAGTGCTCGGCCTCTCCCGTAACGGCGCCCGCGTCCTCGAAGCTCGGGTTCAGGATGGCCATCAGAGCAACGCCCCCGTGTCGCCGTCGACGAGCGTGACGTTGCCCAGCAGCGGGAACTCCTTGATGCCGAGCTTCACGTCGGCGGGCAGGCCGTTGAGCTTCAGGTCGCCGGAGCGGTCGCCAATCTTGCGGACGCCCATCGTGTCGCGGATGACGTTGAACAGGTCCGACCAGGAGATCTCACCGACCGGGTTGCCGTCGGCGTCCTTGATGTTGAAGCCGAAGTCCACGAGCGGGTTCGGCGTGCCGTCCGGCCCCGCCACCTGGAACATCGCCGCGAGGTTGGCCTTCACGCGATCGCGGACCGATGCCGGCGAGTGCCCCTGGCGCAGGTAGATCCGCGCCTCGACATCGACGTTCCGGTACACCGGGCTCTGCACGGCGATCTGGAAGGTCAGCGTGTGCGGGTAGACCTCGGTGACCTGGGCCAGCACCGCGTTCTTCAGGGCCGGCGTGGGGAGCCCGCCGCCCTCGGGGATGACGAAGAGGATGCCCGCGTTCTCGTCGATGGACGCGTCCTCGTTCGACGTGAGCATCAGCGCCCGGGCGACGCCCGGGACGCGCCGCGCGTTGATCTCGAAGTCCTCGCGGGTGACGGTGCGGGTCAGGGTTCGCAGGCTCTCGGGCGCGAGCAGCTTCGCCGAGGCGACGCTCTGGCGATCGGCGCCGCCGGTGGCCGGGTCGGGGTTGGTGACCGTGAGCTGGACGGGGTGGCCGTGGACATCGGTGAACGCGCCCTCGACGACGACCAGCCGACCCGCGTCCACGTTGCCGCCGGCGCCGCCGCCGGTCTTGTAGGTCACCTGCACGGTGCCCGTGGCAGGCGCGCCGCTCGTCCCGTTCCCGAAGCGGATGGTGGCCCGGTCGTTCTGGTCGACGAGCACCATGAAGTGGCGGTCGTTCGGCTCCGATCCGAGGAGGCTGTCCACCTCGGTGTAGCCGCCGTTGGCCGCCGACACCGTCGCCGAGCCGTCGAGGTAGGGGGTGTGGTCGAGCACGACGTCGAGGTCCGCGAGGCCGCGCGCGTCGTAGAGCTGCGTGCGCGTCTCGGAGTTCTCGACGTCGCCGGTCGCCTGCGGCGGGTCGGCACCAGCCGGGATCACGACGTTGCCGAGGAGCTGGAAGCGGACCGGCTCCGTCACCTCCTGGGTGCGGACCACCGTGCGCGCCGGAATGACGACGTCGGCGGCGGGCGGCCGCGCGAGCGTGAAGAGGACCTCGGCGGTCGCCGCTTGCGCGCCGTGCAGCTTGTAGCCGAGCATGCGGGCCAGGGCGATGACGTTCTTGCGCTGGGTGGCCGTGCCGAGCCGCGACTCGCGCGCCTGGTTGTCGAGGTAGAAGGTCACGACGTCGCCGACGAAGGCGTACATCTCGATGAGCACGTTGCCGAAGCTCGCGACCGAGAAGTCGCTCCAGTCGGGGAAGACGCTCTTGACGAGCGCGATGAGCCGGGCCCGCAAGGCGTCGAAGTCCTTGTCCGTGTAGTCGACGCTGTCCGGGAGCACGGCCACGGCGTTCACCTCCACGGGGGCAAAGCCGGGCGCGACGAACACGGGGACAGGCTCAGGCCTCGATCGGGAGTGCCACCTCGACCGGCTGGCCAGTGGCCTGCCCCGACCGCCTCGCCGGCCGGAACCGCACCCGCAGCATCAGGGTCGCGTCCTCCCGCGTGACCGAGACCTCGACGAGCTCGGCCTCGGGCACCCAGCGCTTCAGCGTGTCCCGGACGTGGACGCGTGCGAGCTCGGCCAGCGCCGCGTCGTTGCGCTGGTGGCGCAGGAGCTCGAGGCCGGCGCCGAACGTGGTGCGCCATGGCAGCTCGCCCGACGAGCGCGGCGTGGCGCCGTTCGTCATCAGGGCCTGCATCACCTTCGAGGCGAGGAGGTCGGCGCCCTCGCCCGAGGCGAAGTCGCGCTTGCGGTCGCGGCGGAAAGGAACCAGGAGCGATCGGGGCTGGTCGGCCATCGGGTCCTCCTACGGCACCGGCACGGCGGCGCGCGCGCTCTGCAGCGTCTCGATGATCGCGTCGATCGGCGGGATCACGTCGTCGAGGGGGCGGCCCGCGAGGTCGGACAGGTCCGGGATCTCCGGGCCGCCGACCATGCCCATGAAGAGGTTGATGAGGCCGATGAGCTTGCCGAGGGCGGCGAGGCTCTTGCCGACGTTGGCGGCCTCCTGCGCCACGTTCGCCTGCGCGCACTGCGCGATGGCCATCAGGCCCGCGTCGTCGAGGTCGGTCGCCCGGTCGACGGCGCCGAGGATCTGCACCATCTGCTGCTGGAGGTGCATGAGCTCGCTCCGCGCCTGGCGCAGCGCATCGATGAGGAGGTCGAGGAGCCGCACGAGGAGGAGCGGCAGACAGAGCTGCGGGAGGAGCCTCAGCAGCTTGTTCACCTTCTCGGCGAGGTCCGGGAGGCACGCCGCGAGCACCGTCGGATCCGGCGGCGGGCCGAGCGAGTCCGGGATCGCCTTGATGCAGTTGAAGATCGCCACGATGGTGTCGATCAGGTCGAAGAACGGAACCAGCGGCGTCAGCGCCGGCTGGATGATCTCCATCAGGTTGATGTGCTCGATGGTGACGCCGCCCGGGAGCGTGATGTCGAACGGGTCGGGGATTTCGGGGATCTCGATGCAAATCGGCAGGGCCACGGCGCGCCTCCTCAGATCGGGTCTGCGATCGGGCGGACCGCGCGCCCGCCAATGGTGATCTGCGCTGCCTCGAGGCTGATGGCGCCGACCGCCCTGATCGTGATCGCGGTCGTCCCCTCGAGCGTGATGGTGTTCTCCTCGGCGTCGAAGACGAGGTAGTCGCCGGTCTTGCGGTTCGTGAGCTTGAGCTTCTTCTCGCCCTCGGACTCGTCGAGCTCGATGCGGAAGGTCGGCGTGGCGAACACCCGGTTGTCCGGCGGGTCCTTCTGCGCCTCCTCGGGGACCTCGCTCTCGCCGCCCGGCTTGCCCCACTGCGCGGACAGGTAGTAGGGCGCGTCCACGTCGCCCTGGTTGAAGAAGACGGCGACCTCGGCGCCCTCCTCGGGCACGGCGAAGAAGCCGCGGTCCTTGAAGCCGCCGCCGCACGTCCCGAGCGGCCAGGCCCACGCGCTGTTCGGCTCGAGCACGCCGGGGATGCAGACGCGCACGCGTCCGAGGCCCTCCGGGTCCTTCCGGTCGGTGACGTACCCGACGTACATGCCCGGGAGCCGGGTGTCGTGCGCGCCGATGTCGTCGTCGAACTGGCTGAAGGACATGGTCACCTCATCACGCTCATGCCGGCCTCGGGGTCCTCGGCACCGATGGCGCGGCCGTCGCGGCGGTACTCGATCTGCGTGGCGCCCGTCTCCGGGTCCACGGCCTCCACCTGGGTGAGCTCGCCGTCGGTGCGCGCGCTGCTCGTGTTGCGCTCGCCGCGCTGTTCCTGGGCGAGCCGCCGGGCGCGCTGGCCCTGGCCGTCGCGGCTCAGCTTGAGGTCGCACGTGTAGCCGGACGACGAGATCACGTGCTGGACGTCGGTGACGTAGTACTTGCCGGAGAGGAGCCCCGAGACCCCGCGCACCTCGACGATGCTCTTCGCGTGCAGCGTCGGGTCGCCCACGACGCGCATCGTGAGCTTCACGGCGGCCCGCTCGGCGCGGCGGACGCGCGCCGCGGACTCGCGCCGGGCCCGCCCTTCGGTGGGCGCCGACGTCGGGTGGACGCTGGCCGTCGCGTTGCGCGTCTCGAGCGACGTGGCGCCCGTCTCCGGGTCCACCACCTCCACGACCTCGCCGAGCGTCGAGCGATCGGCGGTCTCGTTGCTCGTCGTGCTCTCGATGGTGGACCGCTCCATGGGATCGCGGCCGCGCACGGTCACGCGCCCGGCGCGCTTCACCAGGTCGGACTCGACGTTGATGGAGAGCACGTCCCCGCGGCCCGGGTCGGCGTACCAGGTGAAGACGTGCGTAGGCGCGGCGTCCTGGCGTCGCTCGTGGAAGTGCAGACCGCCATCATCCACGTAGAACTCGAACTCCTCCCGGGCGGCGAGCCGCCGAAGGAAGCGCGCGTCCGTCTCGCCGGCCTGATTGACGACGTCGAGCACCTCCTCGCTGTCCTCGACGTCGACGAACTCGCCCTGGTAGCCGTGCTCCTCGGCGATCTGGCGGGCCACCTCGGAGCGGGTGACGTTCTCCCAGCTCCGGGTCTTCGCCTCGCGGTTCATCAGCACCGAGGTGGCCTGGCCCTCCACCGTGAGCGTCGCGAAGCCCTTGAGCTTCTTGACGACCACCCGGCGCGGCACGGCCATGTTTCCCGGGTAGCCCCAGGACACCTCGAGCATGGCCCCGCCCATCAGGTCCTCGCGGTCGAAGAGCGACAGGTCGAAGTTGTCGAGCTGGATGGAGACCTTGTCGGCCTTGCGCTCGGAGTCCTCGAAGGTGAAGCCGACGATCCGGTCGCCGAGATCCAGCGGCTCGCCGCTCTCGGCGCGCTCGTCGGCCAGCAGCGTGATGCGGACGCCCGGGGCGCTGCGGTCGATGACGGCGTTCATCCCCGCGCCCTCCTCCCGGCCTCGCCGAGGATCACGTCGGTCAGCACCCGCAGCGAGGGGATGAAGAGGCGGCGCGCGGGCTCCAGCAGCAGCGTCGGGTCCACGACGGGGTCGGGCTGGAAGTCGGCGATGGCCCACCAGAAGCCGCACGCCCGCGGGAGCGGCGCGAAGTAGCGGCCGGCGAGGTCCCAGAGCGTGTCGCCCTGGACCACGACGTGGACGCGGTTGTCGGCGTGCGCCCGGAATCGGTACGGCTCGCGCTCGGTGAGGTGGAGCCTCCCGCCTTCGTCGTGGACGCCGAGCGTGAAGGTGTGCCGGGAGCCGACTCGCGGCGGCATGGCTACGCCCCCTCCCGGAGCTGCTCGGAGGTCACCCGGGCGTCGAGGATCTCCTCGAACGTCGCCGTGGCCGCGTAGACGAGCACGGTCCCGTCCACCGCGACCTGGCGGTACTGGAACTCGACGTCGGTGACGACCGCTTCGACCGTCAGGACCTCGGGCCAGATGACGAGCACGCGCGGCGGCGACGTACCCACGACGTCCTCGGTGCCCTCCGGCGGCACGGTCAGCGCGCGGAGGAACGAGCGGAAGTCCAGGATGTCCACGTCGCCCGGCTGCTCGGCGGCGAAGAAGCGGTCGAGGTAGAACTCGACGCCCGAGATCTGCCGGTTGCCGGTGGACTGGAACTGCAGCACCTGGTGCGACATTCCAGGGACCGCGAGGCGGTTCC
>SXGT01521949.1_pt1 | contig 19128 bp, 16 predicted proteins | sample 3176221 | NCBI WGS metagenome assembly SXGT01 (sample SAMN11356862, study PRJNA531348) | freshwater metagenome | isolation source: freshwater sample F1-120 | place: China: Fuxian Lake, Yuxi | collected 2017-12-25
AATGTCGTTGAGCGTGAGCGAAGCCCGCCTGAGCGTCTGGTCAATCACCGGCAAGATCCGTTCGACGTGCGCCCGCGAAGCAATCTCCGGTACGACGCCGCCGAATTTTTCGTGCAGCCTGTCCTGAGACGCAACGACCGACGCAACCACTTCCAAGCGATCGGTAATCACCGCCGCCGCCGTTTCGTCGCAGGTCGTTTCCAGCGTGAGGATGTTCATGGCGTGGATGCGATTGCCTGGGGGTCACGGCAGTCTTGGGCAGCGCGAGGGGGACAGGCACATTTTTCCGGGAACCACGTTTGGCAACCACCCAACAGCGGGACACGCCTCTTTCAAATTCGCCGGGAAAAAGTGTAGGGCCGGCTTTGCCGGCCGGGCAACGCTTGCAGGGCCGGCTTTGCGGGCCGGGCAGCGCGAGGGGGATAGGCACATTTTCCCGGGAACCACGTTGGGCAGCCACCCAACAGCAGGACACGCCTCTTTCAAATTCGCCGGGAAAATGAACCAGTCCCCGGCCCTTGAACGGTTCGGTCGGCCAACAGGCCAGTGCCATTGGGAAGGGAGGCCTCGACAGCTGACCAACCCATCCCCTACACTGGGGAACTTCAAGTTAGCGGACTTAAGGTGATTGCTGATGTACGCCATTATTCACGACAGCGGCCGCCAGATGAAAGTAGTGGAAGGCCAGGAATTGGACATCGACTATCGCGATGTTCATGCCGGTGACGCGATCACGTTCGAAAGCGTGGTGGCCGTGAGCGACGGTTCAAGCCTTACGCTGGGCAAGCCAATCCTAACCGGCGCCAAGGTTGCCGGCAAGGTGGTGGGCATTGTGCAGGGTCCGAAGCTCGTCGTGCAAAAGCTGCGCCGCCGCAAGAACAGCCGCCGCCGCACCGGCCACCGGCAACTCCACACGCGCGTGAAGATCGAATCGATCTCGATCTAAGCGGCTCGATACTACACGAGCCATTTCTTGCCAGTCTCGCCATGCACGACCTCGATGGCCGGACGATCTTCATCGGCATAGAGCTTCAACGTTATCGGCAGCACTTGCGACGATATGCACTTGCCGTCGTCTGGCTCAACCACTTCCACAAGCCGCAACTCCCCCGCGTCGAGCCGATACAGTTCCAGCTTCCATGGAAAGCGATCGACGATCAGCAGTTCGCGCACTCGCACCGACGCATAAAATGCCAGCTTGAGCCGGGCCTCGTCGTTAGGGCTGATCACCTCGATGGCGAAGTCCGGACCGCCGAACCAGTGCGTCTCCATGTTCACGGCCGAAGTGTTGTTGAGAAACACCACCACGTCCGGGCAGCGATAATTCTCCTTCCAATCGAATTTGCGGTCGGAGACATTCACGCCGGGGCGCACGCGGCCTAACCCTTCCGCTTGAATTGCGTCGTAGAGAGCGCAATTGAAGCCCGACACCAGGTCTTGATGTTCATCGGTCGGAAGTGCAGCCATCACGTAAACTCCGTCCCAGACTTCGTCGTACCGATCGCCACCCCATGCCGAGCGCTGTTCGCGCAACTGCTTTTCGAGTTCTTCGTCGCGGATGAGTGTGGCCATTTCGTTGTGCTCCAGATTCGTGACCCTTCAATCACACCGCGCCTAAGCATAAGAAGTTGAGGACTTTTCCCGCAACAGGGCTTCACACCGTTTGAGCTAGCGCAGATCGCAGCGATTCAAGCTGCCCGGCAGAGCCCAGCTTTTGGTTCTTACCGATGATGTAATCCGCATACGCGGCCATGAAGGGCTTGCCGGGCGTGCGGGGATCGAAGTCGGCAGGCTTGTCGCGGAAAACTTCGCGGTAGATGGCGCACCACACCAGGCGGCCGTCGGTATCGATATTCACCTTGGTGACGCCGAGCTTCGCAGCCGGTAAGTACTGGTCTTCCGGCACGCCGCTCGCATCGCCGAGCTTTCCTCCCGCGTCGTTGATGCGTTTGACCCATGCCTTGGGCACACTGCTCGAACCGTGCATGACCAGCGGGAAACCAGGGAGCACCTTCTGGATGGCTTCAATGCGGTCGAAGTGCAGCCCTTGCGAGCCGGTAAATTTGTAGGCGCCATGCGAGGTCCCGATGGCAACCGCCAGCGAATCGCAACCGCTGCGTTCGACGAATTGCACGGCCTGACCCGGGTCAGTCAGGCAGGCATGTTCGGCGGAAACACTGATGTCCTCCTCAACGCCCCCCAACATCCCCAGTTCTGCTTCCACGGAAATACCGCGCATGTGAGCCCGATCGACCACGCGGCGGGTGATGGCCACGTTCTCATCGAACGTTTCGTGGGAAGCATCGATCATCACCGATGAATAGAACCCGCTCTCAATGCAGTCGTAACACACCTCTTCCGTGCCGTGGTCGAGATGCACGGCGAAGATCGCGTCGGGAAACACCTCTTCGGCCGCCCGTATCATGCCTTCCAAGAAGCGTTTGTCGGTAAAGGCGCGGGCACCTCGCGAGATTTGAATAATAAAGGGAGCACTCTTCTTGAGATCGACAGGTTCTTCGTTCGAGTTCTTGATCCCCAAGTTGCCGCGGAACAAGCCGACGGTTTGCTCGAGGTTGTTGATGTTGTAAGCTCCAACCGCATACTTGCCGTATGCATGTTGAAAAAGTTCCTTGGCTGGGACGATCATGGGATTATCCTCCTGGCGAAAACCGGTCCACTTGCGACTGGCGAACAATTCGCAATTGTATCACCGGCTACACTAAAACTCCACCGGAGCGATTAAAGCCGATCGTCAGATGTTGCGGCAATGGCCGAAAAATTCGGCGCAGCGAGGCTGGCGCTGCCGGCTTCCAGAATCAGTGCCGATGCCGCGATCATGACGCCCGTTACCAAGGCTGGATGGATCGGCGGAGCGCGCCGATCGCCGGCTTCGTTTAACCAGGTCGCTCGCTCCCATCCTTCCGCCGTTCGCACCCACGGTGCCTCCGCAGATCGAGCTGGGGATGGGGGATCTGACGTGGCGATTACGGTCACCCAGCCGGCGAATATGACCGGCAGGGGAATCAACAAATGGATCGGAGACCCATGGGTGGGTGCCAAAGGGTTCACTCCCGGAGGTTCGCGGTGCGACGTACGTCCACGAGTAGGAGTCGAGGGCAGATACCGGACCAAAGCCGAACCCGAGTCGGGGATTCAACCCACCCAAAGCCATGAGCAGGCACGAGTTTCGGCAATTTCTCTGGGAATAGCTTTCCTGGCTGCGTTGACTCAACGCAACATCGGTGCGGTCTCGATGATGCGCTAAAGCAACGCGGCGCAGATCGGCCTCCCAAGTTTTGCCCGTCCTCAGTGACTGACGTAGCTTTTCAAGGAGCGGATTAGGCCGCCGGTTCACTGCACCTGGAAAACGTTTCATGACCGCCACCGATCGAATGCAGCCCGTTGATCTTCGCACGCTGCTAAATTCCGCGCAACTGCCGGCTCTGCCGCAGAGTGCGATACGGCTCTTGGAACTGTCCCGCGATCCGGAGAACGGTCCCACCGAGTTCGCAATCCCGATTGAGGCCGATCCAGGTCTTGCCGGGCAAGTCCTGCGGTTCGTCAATTCCTCGTATTTTGGGTTTTCGCGAGAAATCTCCAGCGTGAAGTTAGGGATTACGCTGGTGGGTGTGCGAACCATAAGAAACTTCGCGCTCTGGAACGCAGTCTTCAGTTTGCTGCCGAATCCCCGGTGCGGCCCCTTCGATCTCAAGAGTCTTTGGCAAGACTCGCTGCGGCGCGGCGTATTCGCTCGGGCGATGGGCAAGCTGCTGGGCTTGCGCGATGGCGAAGAAGCCTTCGCGGCCGCACTGCTCCAAGACATGGCGGTGCCGTTATTGGCCAAGGAGTTGCCTGCCGAGTACATCGAGCTATTGCAGCAGCGCGAGTCGGGCCGACATCGGCTCTCGGACCTGGAACGCCAGCGATTCGGTTGGGATCACGCGGAAGCGGCCGCACATCTGGCCCACACATGGAATCTGCCTGCCGAGTTTGTCACGATGGTCGAAAGCCACACGACGACGGACGTACTGGCCGCCGAGTTCCGCGGCCATTGGGGGCGAATTGCCGTGGCGTTGTCCTCGCTACTTCCCGCGGTGGCCGACGACGATTGGTACGACTGCGCAAAGTTTGAAGCAACCTTCGAAGCGCTGCGGCCGATCGGTAATCCGCCGATCCAGCACGTTCTGGAGCAGGTGGACCGCGAGTTTGCCGAGATTGCACCGGTGCTGAAACTTCCCAAGCCTGCCAGGTCTCTGGTGGATCTGTATCAAGCAGCGACGACGGCGATTGAGGCGTAGTACGGATTTCCAATCCGTCTCGCGCAAGAGTCCCGGCCTTTCCCGGGCGTTTGCCAAATGAATGGCCTGAAGACGGGACGGAATGAAAATCCGTCCTATGGGCCGTCAAACTTTGCGCCGTCCGTTCTTCGATGCCCGATTCGTCGCACATCTCACTTATTTTCTGGTAACGACAGTTGGGTGTCGGCAGACTTCGAGTTAAAATTGAGTAGAAATCGCGCGGCCTTGGGCGACCCGATGTGGACTTTTGTTTCCGTCGTTCCAATAATTCCGCGAGAAGGAGAAGTACCGGGGGCCGAAGGGGACAGTCCCTTTTTGCTTCGCGGACTCCGCAACCTTAGGGACGGTCCCTGTGGCTTCGCTTAGTCGCATTCGCCGGCAGCAGATACTGCGAGCAGCTGAGGGTTACCTCGAACTCGAAATGCCAGGCCATGCGCTGGAGGCGCTGGGCCGGCTGAGCGCGGAGGAGCTGAACGGGAACAATATCGCCCTGCACCTGCGCGGCGAGGCGCTGCGCGCATTGGGAAAATGCCGTGATGCCATTGGGCCGCTCAAGCAGGCGGCCGAAGGCGCGCCCGGCGACATTCACATTTGGTTGTCGCTGGGCTGGTGCTACAAGCGGATTGGGCGCGTCGACATGGCCATTGAGTCCCTTGAGGAAGCGCTGGAAGCTGATCCGAATGAGGCCATCATCCACTACAATCTGGCCTGCTATTGGAGTTTGGCCGGCAACAAACGAAACGCCTTGCTGTTTCTCGCCCAGGCGTTCGAGCTGGACCCGAACTATCGAGAACGCGTATCCGAAGAGTCCGACTTTGATGCCATCCGCGGTGACCCGGCCTTCCGCTCGCTGACGAGCGTCGTGGTTTAGCGCGGAACTGGAAGCGGGGAACTTCGGCCGGCCTGCGGCGAGCGGATTACTTTTCCGCCTCGAGTTCCGCGTGAACAAGAAGACCTCGGCCGGTGATGCCACCGGCCGAGGCCTGTTTTTCCCCCTCATCCCGGCCCCGCGCTCTCGATGGGGAGCGGGGAAAGAATGCGGATATCTCGTTGGCAGACGGGAAGCCTGCCCCCCTTAGTAGCTGAACTCCAGGCCAGCGAAGCCGCCGTGAACCACGAGGCTGCCGCTGCTGTTGATCTGCTGGAATTCGTCGGCCGCGGCCAGGTAGTGCGGAATCTGGTTGTCGCTCAGAGCCACGCCCGTCACCGCAATCGCCTTGTAGCCGATGAAGCCACGCCAGTGTTGGGCGAATTGCCAGCTCGCGCCCAGATCCACTTCGCCCAAGAACGACACGCCCGTCGTATCCTGGCTGAAATCGTACAGCTCGGAGTCGTCGCCGTTGTAAACCCGGTTGTGCGTCTGGATATGGTTTCCGTAGAGGCCGAACTTGGGTGTGACAAACAAGCTGAATCGTTCCGTGAGGTACCAATCACAGCGGGCGCCAAGCTGGAAGCCCACCAGATCGTTCGTGCAGTCGAAGTCCATGAAGGCTTCGTTCGAGCCGGTCGGAGTGCTGGCCCCCGCGACCGCGCTGTACAACAGACTTTCGTCGAAACGGAACCAGCGGACGCCACCCAGCCAGGTCACCTGGCAGTGGGCGTTCGGTTGCCAGTACTGGCTGAGCAGGTTGATTTCCACGCTCTGAATGTAATCGCGGCGTTCGAGCGAGTGGCTCAGCGAATTATCAAAATAGTCGTCCACTTCGTTGCCGTCGGGGAACTGAATAGGACCCAGCGCGTCGTCCATGTCGATCGTCGAGCTGACCCATTCGTTATTGAGCGGGTCGTTGGCGAAAACCGTCGACGAACCTCGGAATGGGCTGGTGGAGAAATACGTTACGCCAATTCCACAGCGCGGGCCGCAGGAGTCACCGCACGGATCGCAGCCGCCGAACCACTTGCCAAACGAGATCATCCAGCCGCCGCGCCAGTCGGACTCGGCGTCTTCGGTATTCAGAATCTGGTTGGCGTTGTTGTTGGATTCAAATGAAGTCCAGAAACCGTCGGCACGGTCGCGGGTCAGCACCATGCCGCCGACGGAGCCAAACCATCCGGAGTTGCAGCCGGGTCCACACCAGTTGGCCAGCCAATCATCACCGCAACAGCTGTCGGCACAACCCCCGTCGGCCGGACAACTACCTTCAGCGCAGCCCCCGGCGTCAGCACGATCGACCGGGGCGTCGCCTGGCGAGCTGCTGTCCGGCGGAGGTGTCGGCACGGGTGCCACCGTCGATTCATTGCCGTTTTCGTTTTCATCACCGTCGTTCACCAACTGTACCTGGTGCTGGACGGTGCGGTACTGCGCTGCGCCATCGTTGGCGCGATCGCCCAGAGGAGCGGGTTCCTCGGGCAGCGGCAGTAGCGTGGGCGAGCCGTAGCTCTGGCCCATGGCATTGCCGGCGGCCAGCATCAGGCCGAGCGCGGCTGCCACACAGCGCGTTGCAAAGCACTTCATCACATCAGACTCCTTTCGAAGGAAGGAAAAACAAACCGCCGGCCAGCTCCGTCCGTCACAGTCCGTGTTGGCCATGCGGCATTTGCGGCAATGTCGACAAGGAGAGCAATGCTCTCCAGGTGTGGACATCCATTCCACTCGAAAGCAATCCGTTGAATGCCAATGTTCGAATCGACACGGCACGGGAACTGGATTCCGGCAAACCTCGATTGCGCGCGGATTTTTTCTGAAGTCCAATGCGCTGATCGACACCGTCGGCGCGACCGTCAAGTCAGTACCGGGGGCCGTGGACGGAGGGCGCGGAAGAAGTGTCAAATGCCGAACCGCACGCCCGGCAAGTTCGCTACAGCACGACCTGGCGCTAACCAGAGCATTGGTCGGCCGCTAATAGATCACAATTGGTGCGTTGTCAAATGAAAGCGCGGATGGCGGTAAATGGACCGCAAATAGCGTGTGTATCGATGGAACCGTTGAGCGGGATCGGTAAACCCGAATCACCCAAACACCGGCGACCCGACGCCTGTTCGCGCCGGCTGACGCAAGAACGTCGGCTCATCTACCTCGTGTGCCATGGCCGCATCGAGTTACCGCAGGCGCGGTTTCACTACGGACGGATCATCGCCGCACCGCTCTTGGCCCCCTGCGAAGTCAATTCCTGCGCAAGCCGTTGATAGTCCTCCGCGCCCTTCGAGTCAGGCGCGTAGCCGAAGATTGATTGGCCGAAGCTCGGTGCTTCCGCCAGGCGAATGTTGCGGCGAATCCGGGTCTGGAACGCCTGCGCATCGGACCAGGGCGTATTCGGCTGCCGACTCCGGGCGAAGAATGCGTCCACGTCACTTGTGATCTCGGCGGCCAGGCGGGTTCCCGATTCGTACATGCAGTACACCACTCCGCTGAGTCGCAGCTTGGGGTTCAGACGACGGGCCACCAGGTCGATCGTTTGCAGGAGTTTGCTCAGGCCGTGCAATGCAAGGACATGTGGTTGCAAGGGGAGCAGCACTTCGTCGACGGTCGCCAATGCGTTGAGCGTCAGCACGCCAAGCGACGGCGGGCAGTCCACCAGCACGTAGTCGAACTCGCCATCCACCTCCGCCAGTTTGTCACGCAGGATTAACTCGCGCCCCGGCACGCCGGCCAGCTCCACTTCCGCGGCAGCCAGGTCGATGTGGGACCCCGCGACCCACAGGTTCTCAGCCGACTTGCGGCACACGTCCTTGATCGCCTGATTGTCGGTTAGCACGTCGTACATGCTGCGATAGCCCTCGTCCATTGCGACGCCCAGGTGCAGCGATGCATGGGCCTGCGGATCGAGGTCCACCAGACAAACGCGCAGCCCCGTAGCGGCCAGCGCTGCGCTCAGATTCACGGCCGTGGTCGTTTTGCCGACGCCCCCTTTTTGATTGATGATTGCAATGGCCCGCATGATAGGAAGTCCGTTTCCAGGCAGGGTCGGTGAATGCCGCGATTATAACCGTTCACGGGCCAAGAGAGGGGGACAGGCACATTTTCCCGGGAACCACGTTGGACAATCATCCAACAGAACGACACGCCACTCGCGAATTCGCTGGGGAAATGAGCCAGTCCCCGGCCCGTGAACGGTTACCCGCGATTATAGAGAGGACCGCAAAGCCAGGAAAGATGAGTGCCTGTGGAGACAAGGCCAATCCGTTGTTCAAACGGGGACGGGGCGGCAGGGTCGGACGGGCATGCAACACAGAAAACGAATCGGGTTGGTACCAGGCGTTGCTGGCAATCGCCGCAACGTTGCGATCCAGGCCGCGCAGACTCTGCCGGCCACGCCCTGAAGCCCAGGGGGTATCCCTCGGGTGGCAATCCCTGGGCTTTGTGTCGCCACTCGCTAGCTCCACCAACTTAACAAAATTCCGATCCGATGGCCCAGAACGATCGTCCCGGCAATCGCCGCCCCCGCGCTCGCCAGCAACACCGCAGCGCTCGCCATGTCAAGCGCGTCGGCGAGAAACGGATTGCGCTTTTCGCTAACCGCTTTGGCCAGGTGTTCTATCGCCGTGTTGAGCATTTCGGTTGCCAACACCGCTGCGACGCAAAGCACCAAGACGCACCATTCGATCAGAGTGCAGCGAAGCACGCCAGCGGCGGCAATCACCATCGCCGCCATCAATAGATGCACGAAGAAGTTGCTCTCGCTGCGCACGCCGCGCCGCAGGCCCCGCCAGGCAAGGCGGAATTTGTTAACCAGCGATTGACGCGGTTGTTCGTCGCGACGGTTCATAAGCGGCCGACAGTTTACAGCTGCGGCGGATGGCCGCTTGCAGCTTCGCTACTCCCGGACACTCACCCTTGCGGCGCTCGGAAAATCGACGGAAATCGCCAGGCGATCGCGAACGAGCAGAAGGGGCAGGCACATTCACATTTGCCCGGGAACCATGTTGGACAACCAGACAATAGCACGACACACCACTCTCGGATTCGCCGGGAGATTGAGCCAGTCCCCGCCCCGTGAAAGGTTACGCTCGCCACTGCCCCCTTGTAAGCGATCGGCAAAGGCGGCGGCCAGCACGGTCAGCTTCTCGGCAGGATCACGCAGGCGGTCGCAAAGCTCAGACGAGTCTACCACAGCCGAGGACGCTTGTCGCCTTGGGGCCGGATCGGTAGGCTTAGAGTTCAGCGCCAGGACGCAAATCTTTTGACCTCGCCGTACGGCGACCGCGGGTCTCCCAGAATCGTTGGAGGCCTTCGATCGGCAAAGGGGCGGGTCGCAAGACCCGTGCGCAGCGCGACCCCTGCCCCCGACTCCTGATTCCTGCCCCCATGTCCGACCCTTATTTCCAGTCCAAATTTGCCGACCGCGTGGGCGGGCCTGACTACGGCAAAGGCACCGCGATCTATAAGTTCGAGAAGATCAAACGAGCCAAACGCAAGGCCCTGGCCGACCATCCCGATCGTACGTTGATCGACTTCGGCATCGGCGAGAACGATGAGCTGGCTCCCCCGCAAGTTCGCTCCCGGATGGTTGAGGAGATCCATCGGCCGGAGAATCGGGGCTATGCGGATAACGGCATCGCGGCCTTCCAAGAGGCGGCCGCGCGGTTCATGCGGCGGAATTTTGCCGTCGAACTCGACCCAATTACAGAAATCAATCACTGCATCGGCTCCAAGACCGCGCTGGCCATGCTGCCGGCCGTTTTCATCAACCCTGGCGACGTGACACTGCTGACCGTACCCGGCTATCCCGTGGCTGGCACGCACACCAAATACTACGGCGGTGCGGTGTACTCGCTGCCCCTTAGGCCGGAATCCAGTTTCCTGCCCGATCTTGAGAGCGTGCCCAGCGACGTCTTGCGACGCAGCAAGATGCTTGTGCTGTGTTATCCCAACAGTCCGACGGGCAAGCTGGCGACGGTTGATTTCTATAAGCGGGTCATCGACTTTGCGCACCAACACCAGATTGTCGTGGTGCAAGACGCCGCGCACATCATGCTTACTTACGACGGGGCGCCCCTCAGTTTTCTCAGCGTGCCGGGCGCCAAGGAAGTGGGGGTCGAAGTGCATTCGATGTCCAAAGGTTTTCACATGATCGGCTGGCGGCTGGGCTGGGTCTGCGGCCACGAGCGGATCGTGCGAGCCTTCGGCGATGTGAAAGACAACTGTGATTCAGGCCAGTTCATCGCGATCCAAAAGGCGGCTGCTGCTGCATTGGATGACGAAAGCATCCCGCGGCAAGTGCGGACCAAGTACGAACGTCGCCTGAAGAAGCTCGTCGCCATGCTCAGGCGATGTGGCTTCAACTGCCAGATGCCAGGCGGCACCTATTTCCTCTATACGCCGTCCCCCAAGGGATTGGCTGGTGGCATGAAGTTTGAGACGGCGGAGGCTGCCAGCCAATATCTGATCACCGAGCATTCGATCGTCACCGTGCCGTGGGACGATGCCGGCGCGTACCTGCGATTTTCGGTGACGTACGAAGGACCGAGCGAAGCCGAAGAAGACGCGCTCATGGCGGACGCTGAGTCGCGATTGAAGCAGATCCAGCCGGTATTTTGAGGGATTGCCGGCGATGGCATCGTCGGAACACGCGATACGGCTCGATGAAATGCCAACGGCATCTTCAGCACCCTCGAGCCTCCTCGGTACCGTCTTGCCAAACTGGACTTTCAAGCAACGTTTGCGCTGATCATGCAGACTACGCAGGCGACCCAATTTATAGCCACCGTGCTTGATAAGTTGGGGTGGTTAACTAGGCTGAGATGAATGCCTGCCGATTTTCCTCAATTCGCCAAACACGACTCCCACGCCATGGCATGGCGATATTTTGCCGTTGCCGCACCCGTGGTCGCAATGATGACCGTGCTCTTGTGTCAGTTTATTGATTTGGTGCATGCCGAGCATTTGCTGCACCGAGCGGCGGCCGCCTCGGCCCAGGAGGCCACGCTGCCTTGCGCGACGTATGCATCGGTGGTTGCCGCCACCGAACGGGTGCTTCGCCCGACACGAATGGCCGGCGTAACCGACGTTCCCATGATTAAAATCAACGGCCAATCGAACCTGCATTCCACGTTTGACCTGCTAAAATCCGGCGACTGCGTGCAGGTCACGCTTGGCGCTTGTGCCACCGACGCAGCGCCCGACATGCTGCGTGCAATTGGCCTGTCGCTCGCAGGTCGCAAGCTGCGCGTCACCGCGGCATTCGTCAAGCCGTGATGGCCTTGGAGTCGGGAGTCGGCTTCGCGAAGAAAATCGACCTGCAACAAGAGTCCCCCGCACGAAATCGACTCTCGACCCCTTCCGCGTCCGTTCATTGACGAGCTTCCGAAGTGCAACAAGATTCCCCAACTCTTGGCCAGGCTGTGCGATGGGGAGCGTGGGCGGTCACCGGTTGTCACATCGGTTCGCAGATCGTTTCGTTTGCCACGCTGGCGGTTCTCTACCGTCTGCTCATGCCCGAAGACTTCGGCGTCTTTGCGATTGCGCTTCTTGTGATCAACTTCGCTCGCATTTTTGCCAGCTTCGGACTCGGAATTGCCAGCCTGCAAGACCGAGACTTATCCGACGAAGAACAAAGCGCGCTTTTCCACTATGGCATGCGGGTTGCCATACAGACAGCGGCGGTATTTGGACTGGTTTCGATTCCAATCGCCTGGTTCCTGGGAGAGTTTGCGCTGCGTGATGCGCTGATACTGCCGATCCTCACATTACCGATTGCAGCGATCGGCGTGCAACATCAAGCGTTGCTGGAGCGGAAGATGCGCCTGGGCCGACTTGCGGTTTGCCGACTAATTGCCCAACTCGTCGGCGGTCTTGTGGCGATTGTGTTGGCGCTCAAAGGTTGGGGCATCTGGACTTTGGCGAGTCAGTTCGCCGTGGAAAACACGGGCCTGGTCGTCCTGCTGTGGATCGCCGAACCTTGGCGGCCGTCGGGTAGGAACATCCGTAACCCCGACATTACCCGCTTCAAGAAATTCGGCGCCGCCTACACGTTAAGTAGTCTGGCGTTCTGGCTCACGCAAAACTTTGATACACTCATCGTCGGCTGGCTCGGCGGAAAATACGCCGTCGGTCTCTACAGCCAGGCCTTCAATCTGATCATGAAGCCGGTGCTGCTGGTGACCACGCCCGTGACCGCGGTCATGCTGCCAACCCTGGCTCGATCGCTTGGAGGCTCGCTCGAGAACCGGCGGTTGCTGGTTGGTTTCTATCGCTTTGTGGGGTTGATCTTGATTCCATGCAGCGTTGGCCTGTTTGTGTTTGCGGATGATGTGATGGTGCTATTGGGCGGCGATCGATGGCGAGCCGCGGGCATCCTGCTTCGCGCCCTAGCGCCTGCCATTGCGGTGCAAGGTTTTACGAACATGGCTGGCAGCGTTTTCGCCGCGGAGGGCCGGGCCGACCGGCTGTTGGCTGGATCGGTCGTCATTGCCCTGTTGCTTTGCCAGGGCGTCGCGGCAGGCTGGTGGCTCGGCACACGGTTCGGACCGACCGATCTTGGCGGACCCTTGGGCGTTGCTGTGGCTTATAGCGCGGTATCGGCAGGCGTGATCTTCCTGCCGTATTTGTGCTTCTGTCTGGCGACTGCCGGAGTGCCCACGCGCGACGTGCTGGCCGCGCTGTGGAAGCCAACCGTTGCGTCATTCGTGATGGGTGCGGCCGCTTGGACGGCGGCGGACGCGACCGGGTCAACGCCCATCGTGCGGCTGACCGTGGGTATGCTCACGGGCGCGGCTGTTTACGGCGTCATTATGCGGCGCGAGATCCTTGCTCATCTAAGTTCTCAATTCGATTCGGCGTGAACGGCACGTTCGTGTCACGAAACGGTTCAGACGCTTCCTTGACGTAATACGCAGGTTGGATCTTGAAGCACCCTCCCCTGCGAATGGCCCGGCAGATTCCCTTGGCAATGGGCGGACGATTCGCGACAATGCCGACATGATCGTTGGCGTTACCAAGGAGATCAAGCGAGACGAGTACCGGGTGGCGATGCTGCCTGTCGGTGTCGAGGAGTTGGTGTGTGCCGGGCATCAGGTGCTGATCGAGGCGGGTGCGGGACTTGGTTCCGGCCTGCCCGATGCCGCCTATGCCGCGAACGGAGCGGAACTGGTGGAGTCGGCCGCCGAGGTGTTTTCGAGGGCCGACCTGGTGGTCAAGGTCAAGGAGCCACTTGCCGTTGAATGGCCCCTGCTACGACCTGGGCAGGTTGTGTTCACCTATTTTCACTTTGCCGCCGACCGCGCGCTGACGGAAGCCGTGCTCCAAAGCGGCTGCACGGCGGTGGCTTACGAAACGCTGCGCGACGAAGCGGGCCGGCTGCCGTTGCTCATGCCGATGAGCGAAGTGGCCGGTCGCATGAGCATTCAGGAGGGGGCCAAGTATTTGGAGCGTCCGCAGATGGGGCGTGGCATTTTGCTGGGGGGCGTGCCAGGCGTGGCGCCGGCGCACATTACCATCCTCGGCGGCGGAATTGTGGGAGCAAACGCGGCCAAGGTGGCGGCCGGTTTTGGGGCGGATATCTGCTTGCTCGACATCAACATGGACCGCCTGCGATATCTCGACGACGTGATGCCGGCGAATGTCGATTGCTTATTCAGCGACCGCCACACCGTGCGCGAGCAACTACAGCGGGCCGATCTGGTGATCGGAGCAGTGCTGATCCCCGGCGCGAAGGCGCCGCGGCTGATCGAGCGTGATGATCTCAAGCTGATGAAGCCCGGCAGCGTGGTGATCGACGTGGCAATCGATCAAGGGGGCTGCCTGGCCACGAGCAGGCCCACCACGCATAGCGAGCCGACGTATATCGTGGACGACGTGGTGCACTACTGCGTGACCAACATGCCCGGCGCGGTTGGGCGCACCAGCACGTACGCGCTGTGCAATGTGACTTTGCCCTGGGCACTGCTGATCGCCAATCGCGGCATCGAGCGCGCCGCGGCGGAGTTCAAGCCAGTTGCCCGGTCCATCAACATCATGTCGCAGGAAGTCACCTGTGCTGCCGTAGCCAGGTCGTTCGGGATGCCCTACAACCCACGATTTGAGGTCTAGCGCCTTCCCAAGGCAGCGCGTAAACGTTCATGGGCCGGGGACGGGCTCCTTTTCCCGGCGAATTCGCGAGAGGCGCATCGTCTTGTTGGGGGGTTGCCCGACGTGGCCCCGGGAAAATGTGCCCCTTCTCTTCGAGTGAACAGATGATGCAGTCAACCTTGCCAAAAATCGTCCCCCCGACGCTGGAATGGATCGGCGATGTTGCCGGCCATTTGCGTCTGATCGACCAGACGCTGCTGCCAACAGAAGTGAGATTCCGCGACTGCCACGACCTGCCCACGGTTTGGGAAGCCATCAAGAGCTTGCGCGTCCGCGGGGCGCCGGCAATCGGAATTGCCGCCGCCTACGGCGTGGTCATCGGAGTGCGGCACCCCACGGACTCCAGGGACAGTTGCATCGACCTCGCGTGTGAAGCGGTCGATTATCTGGCCACCAGCCGCCCCACGGCGGTCAACTTGTTTTGGGCGCTGGAGCGCATGAAAACGCGCGCATTGGAACTGCGCGACTGCAAGGACGGCGTGGAATTCAAGTCGGAGCTGCTCGCCGAAGCCAGGGCAATTCATGACGAAGACCGCCAGATGTGCCGCGCCATCGGTCGGTATGGCGCCGAGCTCTTGCAGGACAATTGGGGTCTGCTCACGCATTGCAACGCGGGCGGATTGGCCACTTCGGAGTACGGTCCGGCGCTGGCCGTCTTTTACTCCGCGCACGACAGCGGCAAACGACTGCGCGTGTTCGCCGACGAAACACGGCCGCTCTTGCAAGGCGCCCGGCTTACTGCCTGGGAGCTTCAGCAGCACGGTCTCAACGTAACGCTGATCTGCGATTCGATGGCCGCCAAAGTGATGAGCGAAGGCCGCATCCAGGCGGTGGTGGTCGGGGCCGACCGGATCGCGGCCAATGGCGACGCGGCAAACAAGATTGGCACCTACGGCGTCGCCGTGCTGGCGGCCGCGCACAATATCCCATTCTACGTGGCGGCGCCATCGACCACCTTCGATTTATCCATCGCCAGTGGCGATGATATCCCCATTGAAGAACGCGACCCGCGCGAGATCACCCACGCCTTCGGCCGCGAAACGGCGCCGGAAGGAATCAAAGTCTACAATCCTGCATTCGACGTAACCCCGGCACGATTGATCCGCGCTCTGATTACCGAGCGCGGCGTGATCGATCCAGTTACGCCAGCGCAAATTTCCAAGGTTCTTGGCTAAGTTGCTTGCAAAGCACTCGTCGAATGGAATTCCCCCGACGGCAATGAATGCTTTCCATGGCGGTGGCGATTGTCGGACCGTGCTGGGCCCGCGGTGACGAGGACGCAGGGCGGGCCCGGTATCAAGCGCCACCGGGGGCGGACGCAGATCCCCTACACCGCACTCTTCGATCCACACAAGCTGTGCTGCTATTTCGATCCCGCGGGTCGTTCGGCCAGGTTCCATCCGGCGCGCCCAGAAGGTTGAGTATGCAACAGCAACCACACACCAAGCCCCGCAACGACTGCGGCGCCGATCAGCCAGTTGTAGGGAAGATGCGTTCCCTCTTGAATTCCCCAACCGCGCAGGGTGAGTTGTTCTTGGTAATAAGCCACGAGCAGCAGCAATCCATTGTGGATCGAATGCAGAACGACGCCGGGCCAAATGCTGCCGCTGCGGACGGCAATCCAACCCAGTACGATGCCCAGGATCGTCGTCGGTAGGAATCTTTCGAGCAAGAGTCTGTCCGTAACAATCACGTGAAACAGGCCAAAGATCGCTGCGGATGCGAACACCGCAAGCCGCGTACTCTGTCGCGTCCGTAATGCGCTTAGCAGAAACCCGCGAAAGAACAGTTCTTCAGCAAGTGCGGGGGTCAGTGCCAGGCAGAGTAAGACCCACGCGGGAGAAAGCTGTCGCCATTGAGCAAGCATCTGGCTGACGCGGCTGATCTGCTCATGACTGATGGTAAACCATCCTCGCTCGTGTTGCCGCAGGACCAATTCATGGGCGAACGGCCACGAAGAAACGCCCAACAGCAGCGCGGCCGCGATTGCCAGAAGCGGCGGCTTCCCGAGCCCCAGCCCGCTGGTCAGACGAACGCCAGACCACTTTGCCACGGTTACGGGCACGATCGCAAAGATGACCAGAGTGGCCAGCGCTGCAAGGCCAAGTTGCATGCCAATCCGGGTGGTTTCCTGACGAGCGATAAGATTGCTGACCAGTATGAAGACCGGCGAAATCGCCGCGAGTGTAAGCAAAGCATTGCCCAACGTGGGGGCCTCTCTCAGATCGCGCGCCGGCTGAAACGTTTCCGACCAACTGCCGGGAGAACCATACAGCACGGCGTCCGAGCCGAAGAGCCGTGCGGCCACCATGATGGCCACAAGCGCGTACAGCAAGGTCGAGCCAAGTACCAGGAGGGACAACCACGGCGAGGCGTTATATTCGAACATATCGCGTGCCAAGAGCACGATATTTGCCAGTGGTGTAATCGCCAAAATGGGGGTTAACCGCACGTCGTTAATCATGGTGAAGATGCCCGGGGCGGTGGCGGCCAGCATGAGCGGCACCAGGTATGCCTGCGCCTCCTTAAAACTGCGTGCAAAGCTGGTCAGTGCTAAGAGCACGGCGCTAAAGAACGCGGCGAAGAGCAGCAGCAGCCCGCAGAACTCAATTGCCAACTCAGCCGTCAACCCGCGCTCGCCAAAGAGCTGCTTGCCAAGCCCAATGCTGGCGACGGTCACAGCCATGGCGGCGCAGTTGACGACTGCCGTCAGCATGGCCACCGTTACCACGGCCACGTACTTGGCGATCAGCAAACCGAGTCTTGGCACCGGTGCAGCGATCAGCATCTCGAGCGTGCCTCGCTCGCGCTCGCCCGCGGTGAGGTCAATTGCCGGGTAAACGGCGCCGGTGATGGTTGTCAGAATGAGCACGAATGGCACGAGGGCGGCCAGCGGAAAAAACACCTCGGAACTTTCGGCATCGACCCGCACGCGCACTGCATCGACGGGCTGCATGCGTCCTTGTACGCCTGCCTGTTCGAGTCGGATCAGCAAGACCTTCTCGTTAAGGAGTGCCAGTCGGCGTTCGACCAGATCCACGGCCTCGCGGCTGCGTGCCCCTTCCGGATCGAAGAGCAATTCCGCATCGATGGCCCACGTATCCAGGGACGACCATTGGAACTTCTCGCGCCGTCGAATTCGCACGCCGACGTCCATCTCGCGGCTGGCTACTGCATCGGAGGGATTCTCCACGATGAATAAATCGAACTGCGGCAATTTGAATTTCCGGTGCATCGCGCGGTGGCCTGCTTCAGACGGATCATCGTCTTGTGCGACCATTGCCTCCCCCATGCTCAGGTACTCGACCAACAATCGCGCATCGGTCTCGTTCGTGAATCCAAGCCGAAACGTGCGTTCGGCAGGAGCCGGCATGGTCGTCAGCACAAACCGCTGAAATGCGATGCTCAAAAGCGGATAGACCAGGAGCGGCATCACCACGAGCGTGATGATCGTCCGGCGGTCGCGTAGCGTCTCCCGCAACTCTTTGCGCGCCAGTCGTGCCACGCGCGCCGGCAGCGTATTGCGATTGGCAGTCGATGCGCTCATGCTGCGCCCTCGCGGGTGGCCGGCGGAACCGAGGAAAACGCCGGCGCCTCCTGCAAGAACATCTCCACCAGCGACTGGCAACGGGTAGCCGCCTGAAGCGACGCGAAGTCTCCCTCGCGCATCAACCTGCCCCGGTGCATCAAGCCAAAACGGTCGCAGAGTCGCTGTGCTTCATCGAGTTGATGCGTGCTTACAATCACCGCCTTGCCTTGCGAGCGAAGGTGGGACACGTACTCAAAGATTACCTGGCTGCCAAAAACGTCAAGACCCCGTGTCGGTTCGTCGAGCAGCATCACCGGTGGATCGTGGATCAACGCCCGTACAAGATGCACGCGCTGCTGCTGGCCGCTCGAGAGTGTGGAACAACGTTGATCGAGGAACTGCAGCGTGTCGAACACTCGGCTTAATTCCTCCAGCCGAACGGCCGCGTCGTGGGGTGCGATTCCGTAAAGGTCGGCAAAAAACAGCACCAGTTCCCGCGGCGTCAGCCACGGATACAGTCCGGCGCTGGCCGAGACGAATCCCACCCGGCGTTTCACCTCGTCGCCGCTTTCGGAGGAGCGAAATCCAGCCACTTCGGCAAAACCGCTGTCGGAACTCAAGAGCCCAAGAATCATTCGCAGGGTGGTGGTTTTGCCAGCGCCGTTGGGCCCAAGCAATCCGTAGACTTCACCACCGGCCACCACGAACGAGAGATCGTTAACGGCGACGATCTCGCCTTGCCGCGTGGGAAACCGTTTCGACAAACCTGCAACGCGAATCATACGTTCTAAAGGCCCCGGATTTCAAAGTCGTAAAGGCTGGCGATCTCCATCGGCGATTTGCCTTCCAAGGAAAATCGGCGGGCAAGTTCCTGGGGGTTTGCAACCGCAAGCCCTGCCAGCACGTGAAATTTGTGCGCCAACAGTTCTTCAAGCCTTGCGTCGGTATTGCGAGCGTGTCCTGCGGGATACATCACCAAACCGCTGGAAACTCGGCCGAGGGTGGCATGTTCGATTTCAACGGTGGTGGGAATTCCATCCGGGTACCTGGCGTCGTAATCAGGGCCCCCGTGACGAAACTCAATGCGATGCATCAAGGAGCGCGTCAGTGGATCAAACAGTGCGATTTCGTCGTAATCGGCCGGCAGAAGCATCAGCTCCTTCCAACCCACCTGCCGATTCTGCAATGCCTTTCGCAGCAGCGTGGCGATGATGTAAACCATCGAGTGGTCTGCGCTTTGCCGCGTGCGCGGATCGCGCTTGGCGGGATCGCCGATGATGCTGAAGGCTGGTTCG
>SXGT01918590.1_pt1 | contig 19128 bp, 15 predicted proteins | sample 3176221 | NCBI WGS metagenome assembly SXGT01 (sample SAMN11356862, study PRJNA531348) | freshwater metagenome | isolation source: freshwater sample F1-120 | place: China: Fuxian Lake, Yuxi | collected 2017-12-25
CGGAATGGTCAAAATGACGTAAACCCAAGCCGGTTGTCATCAACCACTCGTCCGAACAAGCAAAAACTCAGGTTGCCGCCATCCCGGAGTCAACCGGATTGCCGCCAACTCCGGTTGCCGCCTGTCTGGAGTCAACCAGATTGATGCCAACTCCGGTTGCCGCCTCTCTGGAGTCAGTACGAAAGCCAACAACCAAGGTTGCCGCCAATCCGGCCGACTCCGCAGAGCCAAACGGATAAGTGGCCGTCAATCCGTTCGACTCGGCAGAGCCAAAAACCTCGGTTGGCATCAATCCCGCCGACTCCGGGTAGCTGCCGACTCCGGTTTTCGCTCGGACTGACGACGCCGGCCACCCGCCGACTTCCTCGTTGACTCGTCCAGACCTGACCGACATGACCAACCCTCCGGTTGGCACCTTTCCGGTCCCTGGCGGTCAGCCAAACCGCTCGCTCGCCACCTCTCCAAACCCCACCCGCCCGGCAAACTATCGTCTGCTGGCTCGTCCGGAACCGCTCCGGTGGACAACGCCAGACGCTCAAGGTCGTCCAAACCCAAAATCTCGCAGTGCATTGACCAGCCGGTCGATCTGCTCGCGAGTGTTGTAGAGATGACACGAGACACGAATCAGTCGCTCGCCGTGCCAATTCACGATCGGAACTTCGATGCCGAATTTCTCCCACAACGGAGTCTGCAACTGATCGCGAATCCCCTGATTGGGAGCCTCCGTCGGCGGCAGCGGCAGTGCGATCATCGAACCGTACCACTCGCGGCTGTCCGGAACGGCCGGTTCCAAGCCGGTCAGTTCGCTGATTCGCTGCCGAGCGTATTTCGCCAACTCATGCGTTTGTTCGCGGAACGCTTCCCAGCCAAAACGGTCGAGAAACTCAATCGCGCTGGGGACGGCCAGAAAACTCGCCGGGTCGCGCGTCCCCAGCCAGCGGAACTCGTCCTGCCAATGAGCCGGCCGGCCGGCAACGCTGCCACCCCAACTCATTACGGGCGGCGATAGCTTCTGTTGATTCCGCTTGGCGACGTACAAGCAGCCGCTGCCGAAGGGCGCACTCAACCATTTGTGGCAGCTCGCGCAATAAAAATCGCAGCCGAGCTTCCGCAAGTTGACGTCAATCATGGCGAGCGCGTGCGGTCCGTCGATGCAAACTTTAACGCCCCGTTTCGCCGCTTCGTGGCAGATCGCTTCGACAGGCAAGATCACCGCCGTCGGCGACGTGATGTGACTGACAACAATCAACTTCGTTCGCTCCGTTACACCCGCCATCAGCGCGGCAACCTGTTCCTCCGCCGACGTAATCGGCCGCGGCAGTGGTTGCACGACGATCTTGGCCTGTGCTCGGTCGCAAGCTCGCCGCCAGATGCGCATGACCGCGCCGTACTCTTGATTGGTGAAGAGCACTTCGTCTCCCGGCTGCAACGGAAAGCTGTCGGCGACGATGTTCATCGCGACGGTCGCGTTGTCGCAGAACAGCAGATCATTGCCGTCCGCACCGATCAGTTGGCCAAGTTTCTCGGCGGCCTCGTCCAACGCAGATTCCATCTGCCGCAGAAAAAAATCCATCGGCTGGCGTTCGAGCTTCTCGGTCCAATCGTGCCGAGCCTTACGCACGCAGCGCGGCGAAGGGCCGAACGAACCATGATTCAAATACGTGACCTCTTCGGGGAAGGACCATTCATCGGAGATCGACATCAAAGAATTCCTCTAGAGCAGTACCGCGACCGTCAGGGAGCGGCCAGCGCTTGACGCGACACCCGGGCCGCCCCCTGAGGGTCGCGGTACGGTACCGACTGGTTATGCCGCATCCCAATGTGAGCGACGTTGTTCACATCAATCAGACGCGAGCCGTCCGCTACAAATCAGGAGTCCGCCGATGAATCTTTCTGAACTCAGCGTCCCACAATTGATCGACGAATACCTCAAAGGCCCGAAACTGCTGCGCGATTCAGTGGTGGGTATGACGCGCGAGCAACTGCTGGCTCGGCCAATCGCCGGCAAATGGAGCACGCTGGAGGTGGTCGCACACCTGACAGATTTCGAGCCGGTTTACGGTGACCGGATGAAACGCATCCTTGCTGAGAACGAGCCGACCCTTTTTGGCGGCGATCCAGACAAGTTCGCGGCCAAGCTGGCGTATCACGAACGCGATCTCGAAACGGAACTCTGTCTGATCGAGTGCGTCCGCAAACAGATGGCGGGGATCTTGCGAACGGTTCCGGACTCCGACTTTCAGCGAGTCGGCCGGCATAGCGAGGCGGGGCCACTGACCCTGCGAACGTTTCTTGAACGGATCACCGGGCACATCCCGCATCATCTGCCGTTCATCGCAGAGAAACGTCAAGCTCTTGCGACGAATTCGCGGTAGCGACGAGTTGTTCGTTGGCCGGCCGACGCCAGCGTGCGAGTTGTGCGTACGAAAACGAACCGGCCGATCCACGTTCTCGCGAGGCATGGAACGAAGGGCGGGCGTACTGTGCAGGACGATGTGCCATGCAGCCAGTGAGCGTCATCGTGACCAACAACGACAAAACGGACAGCGTCATTCGAGAGCGAGTTGGATTCATGTGGCGGCTCTGACTTGTTGCCACGCGGGCGAGGGCAGGGAGGCTTCCGCCGAAGTCGCTTGTCCCGCAGTGTTGGCCATCAGCGGCTTCGTCAAAACACCGGTCAGCGTCATACCGAAGAAGCGTTGCAGGCCGGTCAGTCGCATGGCGGCGAAATACGCGTACGACGTGAAGTAGCCGAGCACGCTGAAGTCGAGATATCCGCATGGCTGGATTTCTCGCGTCTGCAACTCGCTGGCTTCCAATCCGCAGCGTTGAACAGCTTGCTTCACGGCGCGTGCGGAGTTCAGCAGATAACAGGTCGGGAAGACGTCCTGCGGATCGGCTCGCTTGGTCAGCTCGAGGATCTGTTGCTTGAGTCCATACGGCAGCCAGTGCGAGGCGATCATCGCCGGATGCCAGCGGTTGGGAGTCAAGAAGATGAACTTGCCACCCGGTTTGAGTACTCGTGAGAGATTACGGAAGAACGCGATTGGATCTTCGACATGCTCGAGCACATATCGCGCAACGGCCAGATCGACCGAACCGCTGGGAATCTTCCAATTCGGATCGTCGGTCAGCAGCGTGAACGATTCGAGATGCGGGTTCTCGGCCGCGGTGGGATCAGGGTCGATGCCCCAGAGTTTGATCTTCTCGTGATTCTGCCACGGATAGGAAGCAATGAGACCTCTGCCACAACCGACGTCTAGCACGGTCATCCCCGGCTCGACGGACTTGGCGATCAAGTCGTGATAGACCGACATGTTCGTCGGCTTGTCGCCGAACATACGAGTTCGCAGTTTCGCAGCCAATGCGGAGGGCATGGCAGATTCCTTCTTGACCGTGGCCGACGCAGCTTGCGTCGGAGCAAACCACTCTGACAACTTGGCGACGGACGTTGGCAGCGTCCGCTACGTTTTCTACCCAAATTCTGGACGACGGCGGCCGAGTTGTTCCTTCAATCGCAGGACGATGCTCGAGTGCATCTGGCTCACGCGGGACTCGGAAAGACCCAGCGTGTTGCCGATCTCCTTCATCGTCAGCTCTTCGTAGTAATAGAGGATGATGATGAGTCGTTCGTTGCGATTGAGTCCTTTCGTGACCAGCTTCATCAGGTCACGCTTTTGGATGCCATTGGTCGGGTCTTCACCCTTCATGTCTTCGAGGATGTCGACCTCGCGGACGTCTTTGTAGCTGTCGGTCTCGTACCACTTCTTGTTGAGGCTGACGAGATTCACCGCACTGGCCTCGGCCTTCAGACGGTCGTATTCCTCGGCCGAGATTTGCAGCTTGGCCGCGATGTCGGAATCGGACGGTGAATAGCCAAGTTCCACCTCGGCCTGCTTGCGAGCGGCTTCCAGCTTGCTCGCTTTGCTGCGAACCAGTCGCGGCACCCAGTCCATCGTGCGGAGTTCGTCGAGCATTGCGCCGCGAATACGCGGAACGCAGTACGTCTCAAACTTCACTCCGCGTTCCATGTCGAACGCTTCGATCGCGTCCATCAGACCGAACACGCCGGCGGAGATGAGGTCATTCAAATCGACTCCATCGGGCAGCTTGGACCAGACCCGTTCCGCGTTGTAGCGGACCAGCGGCAGATAGCGCTCCATCAGCGTGTTGCGAAGGTGCTGATCTGTTTGGTCCTTCTTGTAGTCGACCCAAACTTCCGTGAGTTGTTCTTCCGTGAGCTTCACAAGAGCCATGACAAACCCCTCCGTGGGCGAATCCAGATTCAGAAGGTGAGATATGAGAAAGGCGGGTTTCAGAGCTAGTCCATTTCGGAACCAGTCCGAACATTGAGGACGGCGGAAGTCGTTGTCTTCCTGCGACCCATTCAGGCGCAGGAATGGCACCAACTTCTTTAATGAGATCGGCGAAGTCAGAGAGTCTTCTTGAGTCCTTTCGCTACAAATTTCCTAACCGTCAAAGTCGTCAGGGAGGGTGAGGCTCCCGCCGAGCCGGTGTGGTGAAGTAACGTGCTCCACGCAGCTCGGAGGGAGCCTCGCCGTCCCATCAAAATCTCTCCAGTAAACTCTGTGTTTGAATCGGCTTCGCACCGGCGAGTATTCGCTTCGACATCTCTCGCACATCGCGAGAGGCTGCTCCTTCAGGACTGATCTCCACAAATGGCCGTCGTGCGGTGACCGCTTGTGCGACGGACGAATCTTCCGCGACCCAGCAGCCGGATGGCGGCGGGCAGCGCAGAAACATTTCAACCGTCTGACCGAATCGTTCCAGAATCTGTTTCGCCTCGGCCACCGAACCGGCTCGATTGATGAGCACATCGGACATCGACGTCACACTCCCCTGCCAAGCCTTGAGCGTCGCATACGCATCCGCAATCGCCGTCGGCTCCGGGGTGGTGACCAGAAATGTGATGTCCGCCACATTGGCAAATCGCCGAGCCGTCTCGGTCAACCCAGTCCCGGTATCGACCACCAACACGTCGTAGGCAGTTTCGATCGCGGCGACTTGCTCGGCCAAGTTCGCATCACCGTAGCCCGACCCCTTGTGGGTCGGGTGATGATCGAATGGCACTGAACCCTCCAGGCCACAAGGGCCTGGGCTACGATGTGACACCGCAAGTTCCAGCAATCCGCTGGCCCCCGGCACAACATTGATTCCGGCTGGCCCCTTGAGAATCACTTCGCCGAGCGACCTCGCACCGGTCAGCACATGTCCGAAGTTCCAATAGCAGTTCAACCCGCATAGCAAGTCGATGTTGCTTAGCCCCGGATTCGCGTCGAGCAAACAGACCCGCGCTCCGGCTTGAGCCATCGCGACCGCGGCATTGAGCGCGAGAATCGACTTGCCAACGCCGCCTTTGCCGCTGGTGAACGTGACGATCCGCGCACGCTCGCCCGCCACCGTCGGCGCATCGGCCGAGCGGCGCTGGATGAGGTTTCGCAGTGTTGAGGCTTGGTCTCGCATCGTCGTAACCCGGAGCGTCTGCGAGGGCGGACGCTTCACAGACTCTCAACAGAATTGTCCCGGTGAAGCGTCCGCCCTCGCTGACGCTCCGGGTTAGTGAGCTATGTCTCCAGCTTCTCTTGCCCCAACACCAGCCGCGACATGCGGCTGGCATTGGCAGATTCCATGTCATCGGGCACGTCTTGTCCGGTCGTCAGATAACTGACTGGCAGCGGTAGTTTGCGAGCCGCCGTTAGCAGCGAACCCATCCCGGCCGCCTCGTCCAACTTCGTCAGGATCAAAGCGGTCGTGTTCGCGGTTGCAAACTTTTCGCACGCCGCACGCAGGCTGCTGACTCCGGCGGTCAGGCTGAGCACCAGATGCACTTCATCCACCTGAGCTTCCGCCAGCAGTGTCTTGAGTTCTTGAATCTTCAGTTCATCGCGCGGGCTGCGTCCGCCGGTGTCGATCAGGATCAGATCGAGTCCGACCAGCTCATCTAGGGCACGTCGCATTTCGAGCGGACTGGTGACGACCTTCATCGGCAGGTCGATGATCTCGGCATATGTGCGGAGTTGCTCGACCGCCGCGACCCGAAACGTATCCACGGTAACCAGCCCGATTTTGATTCCGTCCCGCAGTCGGAAATTGGCAGCCAGCTTCGCAATAGTTGTCGTCTTGCCAACGCCCGTCGGTCCGACAAGCGCGACGACTCGGCGACGGCCGGGAGTTGGCTTGATGGGTGACGCGGTGCGGAAGTCCGATTCGACCAGTCCCGTCAGCATCGTCTTGCAGTAATCGTGATCGTGCAGTTGCTCCGGCTTCACATGCCGGCGGACGCGGAAGAGCAAATCGCGAGCGACCTCTTCTTCGACATCGCTGTCAAGCAGTTCGGTATAAAGCTGAAACAGTTCTGGCGGCACTTCGCTGTCGCCGCCTAGATGCCGTGTCTTATTCAAGCTTTCGAGCATCTGCTGAATCGAATCCAACCGCTCGTTGACTTCGACCGCCCCACGGAACTGCGACAGAGTCGGGATATTCGTCTTATCCGAGTACGCGACATTCGGCTTAGCCCCGCTCGGCTTCGAGGGAGACGTCGCGATCAACCGCTCTAAGCTGGGGCTGAGTTCAATCCCGCTGTCGCTTGGTTCGAACCGGCCCGGTTCGAGCAGTTCGCGCTCCAGATGCTCAGCCAACTGCGCCGGAGACAAGACGCGTGAGTCGTCCGATTCACTAACCCGAAGCGGCAGCGAGGGAGCGGTGGCAACACTAACCGCTTGCGCTCGGCGCGGGACACCCGCCCCCGCCGCTTCGACGCGAGAAATGACCTCGACCTCGCTTTTGGCCTTTAACCACGGAAACGCCCGTCGCTGTACGATAGAGCGAGTGTTGACGACAACCGCCTCTTCACCCAGTTCGCGACGCATGACTCGCATCGCTTCCTGCATTGAGGCCGCTCGGAATGTTCGGATATCAGGCATGAGGTACTCCGTAGGTCAGGCTTTCAGCCTGACTCGTAGCGGGATTTCGGGTCGATCGCGCGATCGGGTCAGCCTGGAAAGGCTGACCTACTTGCCCCAACGACTCGACCTGTGTGTCACGAGAAATGTCATTCAAACTGAGCACCGTCAAACGGGAGAACTCGGTGGCCGTGATGTGTCGCAAACCCAGCCGCACGGCCGACGAGGTCGTCAGCACAAGACTGGCTTCCGCCGTCGCCAGCGTCTCACTCAGCGATTGCCGAATCGCATCGCTCGTCGCCAGCGACAACTTCACGACCAAACCGTTGTCACTGAAATCGACCCCCGCCGCGATCACGTCTTCGAGGTCCGGATCCAGCGTCACGACGCGGAGCACGCGCTGCGCATCGCGATGACGCTGACAGATCGTGCGAGCCAGTGCCGAACGAACATACTCGGACAACAGCACCGGGTTCTGAGTACGCCCGGCGTAATCGGCCAGCGTTTCCAAGATCGTTTCCAGATCGCGAATCGGCACCTGCTCGCGGAGCAATTGCTCCAACACCTGATGCACGAGCGCCGGCTTCAGCAGTGACGGTACCAGCTCATCCACGACCTTCGGCGACGTCAGCCGCAAGTTGTCGAGCAGCCCATGCACCTGTTGCCGAGTCAGCAATTCCGCCGCGTGTTCGCGAACGACTTCGTGCAAGTGCGCGAACAGCGCCTCGGTCGGATACTGCACGAGATAGCCGAGCAACTCCGCACGATCGCGCAGTTCCGGCTCAATCCAAATTGCCGGCCGCCCCGACACCGGATCGAACGTCCGTTGGCCAGGCAGTTCACCGCTGACAAACGACGTCCGAATCGCCAGCAGCCGATCCACGAGAGCCTCGCCGGTCGCGACAGGTATCCCGCGCAGCTTGAGTTCGTAAGCAAACGGCTCGGATCGCAGATTGTCTTTGATCCGCATCTTCGGCAGCAGCATGCCCAACTCATGTGCGATGTGCGTTCTCACCGCCGAAATCTGAGCCAGTAAGTCGCCGCTCTGCGCGAGCGTCACCAGACCGGGACCAATCGTCAGTTCCATCGGATCAATTCGCAGAAAGTCCTCGACTTTCGGAGCCGGTTTGTCTTTGGACGCCGTCACGGCCGGAGCCGCCTGTTGCTCGGCGTGCGTCTTGCGGAGCAACGTTCCGACAATCGCACAGCCCGCCGCCATCGCGATCAGCGGTAGCGCGGGAAGTCCGGTGAAACTCATTGCCGACAAGAAGGCCGCCGCCAGGAACAACGCTTCGGGATGCCGAAACGTCTGATGAATCACATCACGCCGCAGATCGCTATCGCTCGATGAACGAGTCACGATCAGCCCAGCCGCCAACGAAATCAAAAACGCCGGCACTTGGCTGACCAGTCCATCGCCAATCGTCAGCCGGGTAAAGACGTCCGCCGCGTCGCCGATCGGCATGTCGTTCTCGAACACGCCCATGTACAGACCGCCGACGATGTTGACCGCCAGAATCACCAACCCGGCGACCGCGTCACCGCGTACGAATTTACTGGCTCCGTCCATCGCCGCGTAGAAGTCCGCTTGTCGAATCAGATCTTCTCGCCGCTGCCGAGCTTGCTCGTGATTGATCGCTCCCGCATTGAGGTCGGCATCAATCGCCATCTGCTTGCCCGGCAAGCCATCCAACGCGAACCGCGCGGCGACTTCGCTGATGCGGGTCGCCCCCTTGGTGATCACCAGGAATTGAATCGCGACGACGATCAGGAAGATCACGATGCCGACGGCGATCTGATCCCCCGCGACAAACTGCGAAAACGCTTCGATGACTTTGCCGGCCGCCTGCGTGCCATCCGTCCCGCCACGAGTCAAAACCAGCCGCGTCGAAGCGACGTTCAGCACCAAACGAACGAGCGTTGTTCCCAGCAAAATCGCGGGAAACGAGCTGAATTCCAGCGGCCGGCCGACATACACCGTCGTTAGTAGAATGAGCACCGACGCCGTGATATTCGCGGCCAACAACAAGTCCATCAGCAGCGGCGGCAACGGCGTCACGAGCGCAACGACAGATGCCACGATCAGCACGGGGAAGATCATCCCGCGCGATTCGCGCAACCACGAACGCGGACCAACCGCAGACGGCGGCATCCATGCCTCCGAGGCAAACTGAGGGGGAAAATGTTGGGGAAGGATTCGATGACGTGCAGTGTGAGCCGGCCGGACGGCCAGCTCGGAGAGGGGGGCGATTGATATGTGAATTGCAAAAATGAGTCGAGACCGATTTGTCGGACATTTTTTTGCCCTTCATCTTTTTGCCTAATTGTTTTGGCAAACAAATGACGGGCAAAATAATGGGCTGCATCATGCGAGCGGATGTTCGCGCACAATCTGCCAGTCGACATCGACCCCCAGACCGGGACGATCCGAGATCGTGACCAGTGGGCCGTCGATGGATACGGGGTTCGACGCGATGCGGACCTCGTGATAGATCGGGCCGAGGATGTCGCCGGGGAACTCTTCGACGCGCATGTTCGGGCAGGCGACGACCAGGTGCATCATCGCGGCGGTGCCGACATCCCATTCCAGGTTCGAGCCGATGCTGCACTTCACGTCGTGAGCCGCGGCGAACTCGACAATCGCCTTCGACTTCCGGATGCCGCCGTTCTTGCCGGGATAGACGCTGATCAAATCGCAGGCGTCGTTCCGAATCAGCTCGCGCGCGTGAATCATGTCGAAGCACATGTCGTCGGCCATCACCGGCGGCTTCGTCTCACGCCGCACACGAGCCAGCGCCGCGTAATCGCCGTCATGCGTCGGCTGCTCGTTGAGCGCAATGTTGCAGTCCGCCAAAGCGTTGACGCAGTGAATTGCGGTGTTCGCATCCCACCCGCAGTTCGCATCAATCGTCAGGCCGAGGTCCGGTCCGATCGCCTCACGCACGGTCCGGACGCGAGTGATATCCGCTTCGGCCGCTCCGCCGACCTTGACCTTGATTGTCGTGAAGCCTTCGCTGACGAGTTCGAGAGCACGAGCCTTCGCTCGATCCGGTTCATAAGCCCCCATCGAGAACCGGCAGCGGACGGTCAACGGCCGGACCGCTCCGCCGAGCAATTCGTAAACCGGCTTGTTGGCCGCTTTGCCGGCGATGTCCCAGCAGGCCATCTCGATGGCCGACTTCGCGAACCAGTTGTGCCGCGAGACCTTGTCCATGCGGCGGTCGATGTCCTCGATGTTTGTCGGATCGGCCCCGATGACGCTGGGTGCGAGCACGTTGTCGAGGATCGCCTTCGCGCCCCAGACCGTCTCGCCACTCCAATTCGGCATGACGGTCGCCTCACCGATCCCTTCGATTCCGGTATCGGTGCCGACGCGAATCAGCAAGTATTTTGATTCGGTATGCCAGCCCAGCGCCGTAACCATGTACCGTGCGGGCTTCAGCGGAATGCGAACGGGGATGACTTCAACGTGCGTGATCTGCATGAGAGCTTTCTGTCTTTTGTAGGGCAGGCTTTCTAGCCTGACTCGAAGGACGATTCGCGCCGCACGCCGTTCTGGTCAGCCTGGAAAGGCTGACCTACTTTGTGGCGGCATCGAGTGACGCAGTCTATCCTCGCCAGCCGATTCGCCAACGCTCCGACCACGAGACGATCCCCATGAGCCAACCGCATGAACCGCCCTCGACGGAACGACCGACCGGAATCCGTTACGGCGTGCTGGCGTTTCTCTGCGTGCTGGTCTTCATTCTCTACGTCGATCGCATCTGCATCGCCCAAGCGGTGACGAAGATCGAAGAGGAATTGACCATCGAGGACGATCAAATGACGTGGGTGCTGATGGCGTTCACGCTGTCGTACTCGTTGTTTGAAGTGCCGATGGGTTGGTGGGGGGACAAGTATGGTTCGCGCGGCGTGCTGACTCGGATTGTCATCTGGTGGTCGGCGTTCACCGCATTGACGGGAGCGGCGCGGGGCTTGGTGTCGCTGGTTGTCATTCGTTTTCTGTTTGGAGCCGGTGAAGCCGGAGCGTTGCCGAACTCGGCGTGCATCTTGTCGCGGTGGTATCCGGTCGAGCGGCGCGGCATGGCTCAGGGAGCCATCAATTCTGCGATGCTCATCGGCGGAGCGATCGCGCCGATCGTCACGGCCTATCTCATAAAAACGATTGGCTGGCGTTGGTCATTCGCGGTACTCAGTCTGCCTGGAGTCTTTTGGGCCATCGCGTTTTGGTGGTGGTATCGGGACGACCCGCAATCGCATCCGTCGGTCAACGAGCAAGAACGGCAATTGATTTTGGCCGGCACGACGAGCAAATCGGGCGAGCATCCGGCGATTCCCTGGCGAGCAGTCCTCACGCACCCACAAGTCTGGATGCTGGGTTTCATCCTGGCCTGCTCGGCGTTCAACTCCTATTTGTATTTCTCCTGGTATCCGACGTATCTAAAAAAAGCTCGCGGCTGCGGCGAGATTGATGCCGGCTGGCTGGCGAGCATCGTGCTGGCGGGTGGAGCGATCGGCTGTTTGAGCGGCGGCGTCATCATCGACTGGCTGACGCGAAAGACTGGGGATCGGTTTCGATGCCGCCGACGGTTGTGTGCTTCATCGGTGACGCTGGCGGCGGTGTCGCTGCTGATCGGCAAGCACTGCGACACGCCGGTGATCGCCACGCTGTGGACCGCCGGTTCACTGATGCTGACGGTGGTGACGTTGGCCTCGTGGTGGGGATCGGTCAGCGACCTCAGTGGCCGGCATCTGGGAGCACTCTTTGGCCTGATGAACTCGCTGGGCGGCCTGGGAGCCTTGGCCTCGCAAAGCTTCGCCGGCAACTTCGCCACCTGGATGAAGTCGCAAGGCCACACCGGCCGAGCACAATGGGATCCGATGTTCTACGTCTACTCCGGAGTGCTCTTTGCAGGCGCGATGACGTGGCTGTTCATCGACGCACGGAGGTCCGTCGAGGACGCTCGCCAAGCCGAATCCCAATCGGCTTGAGTGTCGCGATGGGACTGCGCACACGGATGTTTTGAAGTTGCGCATTTCGTGAGTCGCGAAGCGACGGCAGTGGATAGCCGTAGGCGTCAGCTCACGGAAGCCGGGATTGCGTTCAAGTTGAGCCGCGAAGCGGCGACAGAATCGAACGTTGCAAATCTGCCGCCGCTTCGCGGCTCAACACAATCAAAGACGATTCAATTCCTTGGGCTGACGCCCAAGGCTATCTGCTTTCGCTGCTACGCAGCTCGAAATGCGCTACTTCGCGACCGCCAAGCCAATCGACAACTCCAGCGCTGCCGCTGCCGCATGAGCATCTTCCAGCATTTGCTCCGTGCTCTGCGAATCGACTTCCCGGCAACTGGCGGTGATCTGCGCGGCAATGTCGCGAAGCTCACTTTGCCATTCGGCCGCATCAAGCCCCGGCGGCGTATGCGGCATGAATTCTTCCAGCAGCAACACGAACCGCAGCAGATGCCGAAACAAGATCCCCTCTTGCTTGGCCGCCTGTCGAGCGGACACCAACTTGTGAAAGTCGCCACCGAATTGCAGTAACGCCCCGGCCCCCCAACAGGCTTGAATCGGGACGTCGGTCACATCGGGAAACTCGGATCGAAACAGCAGCAGCAACTTCTCCGCGAGCGTCAGCACGCGCGGCCGATCCCCTTCGTCCCAGAATTCTTCGTCCTCTTCTTCGGTCGTCGCGCCGAGTTCTGTCGCCGTCGCCAGTCCGCGCTGCAACAACGTCGGATGCAAGAACTCCGTCGCCAGCGGCCCGAACGGCATGACATCGACTCGCGGCACGCGCACATACTTCGCCGCGGAACGCGCGATCTCCAGCACGCTCTCAAACGCTTGAATCCGTTCTTCGCGGTTTGCCTTGCCGAGATGCTCAACCAGAAACATCCCGTAGATCGGATTCACGCTGCGAAAGGTCATCAGGTCTGTCAGCTTCGCCGTCGGCACGGCGCGGTCGGGACGATAGACAACTTCCGGTGCCGTCGACTGCCCGGTCGCCTCTTGCCGTTTCTGCTGAGCCTGTCCGAGCAAGAACTTCGCGGCAGAAGACGGAGCCGCAGAACTTGGCTCACAGGCGAGCGGGGCGGCGTCAGCCCCCCGGTTCTCATCGGCCGGCGAACTCACCGGGGGGCTGACGCCACCCCGCTCGCCTGATTCGATTGGCGGTGCCGGCTCAAGCGTCACATACCCGCCGGCCCACAACGAAATCAACCGCCGGTCCAGTTCCTTCTGGGCCTCCGAAACATGCTTCCCTTCCAACAATCGCTTGGCCACGAAGTCGCGCAAGTGAATGACGTCGGGGGTGATCTCCAGCAGGTATGCCAGCAACCGCCAGGGCAGCGGCCCTTGGCTCGTCAGCTTGCCGGGGGGAGCTGCTCGCAGCTTTTCGAATTGCTCCTTCGACCAATACTGCTCGGTCTCGCGGCGCTTCGGCTGCTTCTTCTTCATGGCCTTCTTGGCCCGAATCAGCATCGGATCCTTCGTGTCTTCCGGTATCTGATCGTACTTCTCTTTCCAGCGCAGGATTTTGACATCGTCTTCGTGAGCCAGCGCGTAAACAAAGCCCTCCTTGTCGAACTGCGGCCGCCCTGCCCTGCCGAACATCTGGTGAGCGGCACTCGGCTCAATCACCTTCTTCTTCCCTGGCGGACCTTTGATGAGCGACGTGACGACGACCGACCGCGCCGGCAGATTGATCCCGGCTGAGAGCGTCTCCGTGCAGACGCAAACCGAGAGCAGCTTCTGCTGAAACAAGTCTTCGACGATCTGTTTGTACTTCGGCAGCAATCCCGCGTGATGCACCCCCACGCCGCGAAACAGGATCTGCTTCAGCTTCGGCCCGACCCCTTTCATGAAGTCGAGCTTTTCGATTTCCACTGCCAGCTTCTTCTGTTGTCCGTCTGCCAGCAGCGACTTCCCTTTGAGTTGCTCGGCCACCTCCCAGCACTCATCGCGGTTGAAACAAAACACAAGCGCCGGCGTCCGTCGCGACTCGTCGTTGCCGTCCGCCATCCATTCGAGATGCTCGCTGAGCAACAAGTCCGGCACCCATTGATAACTCAGCGGCACGCGGCGTTCCGTCCCCTGGACGAGATCGAGCAACCGGCCATGCGCACGCTGCATCCACATCGTGAAGTCCACCGCGTTGCCGACCGTCGCTGACAGCAACAGCAACCGCACATGCTTCGGCAACATGCCGAGCGACAGCTCCCACACAACACCGCGTTCCGGGTCGGCGAAGCTGTGAAACTCATCCATCACGACCGCCGAGACATTCGTGAAATCAAACGCCTCTGCGTGCAACAACCGATTGAGCAGAATCTCCGCGACAACTACCAGCACGCGAGCTTCCGGGTTCACTTTGCGATTACCGGTGACGAGTCCCACGTCATCGGCCTTAAATCCCCAGCGAATCGCCGCCGCCTGCATCTCCCGAAACTTCTGTTCGGTCAGCGCGATCAAAGGCGTCGTGTAGTACGCGATCGTGTTCGAGTGCAGAGCCTCGAACAGCGCGGCTTCGGCGATCAACGTCTTGCCGGTCCCCGTCGGAGCACATACCAGTACTCCCTTCTCTGCCGTGAACCACGACAGCAACGCCTCCTCCTGCACCGGATACGGCGGGTACGGCAATTGAGCGAGATATTTTTCGGCGAGTTCATCACGCGAGAGGGTCGGCATTGGGCGGTCCAGATCGTGGGGTAGGCTTCCAGCCTGCCAGTGTTCCGCAAAGACCGGCAGTCTGGAAGCCTACCCCACGACTTTCACCCGAACAGCTTCTTGCAGGCGATGCCCTCGTTGAGCGTCGCGCAATCGGGGCGGCCTTTGTGTTTGTAGACCAACTCCATGTGATCGACGCCCATCGAAGCGAGCACCGTCGCGTGCAAGTCGTGGACGTGCAGCCGATCCTCGACCGCGTGCAGTCCGATCTCATCCGCCGTGCCGATCGTTTGGCCGCCGCGGACTCCGCCGCCGGCGAACCACATCGTGAAGCCGTAGGGGTTGTGGTCGCGGCCGTCTCCTTGTTCGCTCATTGGAGTGCGGCCGGGGGTACCCTCTGGGTCCGCCGCCCCAGATCACCAGCGTTTCGTCGAGCAGCCCGCGTTGCTTCAGATCGCGCAGCAGGCCGGCGATCGGTTGATCGGTCCCGCGGCACAGCTTCGAGTGATTCGCTTCGATCCCTTTGTGAGCGTCCCACTTGCTGCCGCTGCCGGAATACAACTGCACGAAGCGGACGCCCCGCTCGACCAGCCGCCGAGACAGCAGGCACATGCGGCCGAACGCCTAGAGTCAGCCACCTTCGCCAGAAATGATCCGGCCTCGAGCATTGACGCGGGATGTGTAGCGTCAATCGCTCGCCGACTGATCGTGCCCGCTTCGGAGAGACGGCCTGAATGGCTGCATTCCCGACGCTCCACCACGACCCACACACCTCGCCCTTTCCAACCACGAACTCAAGCCGACCAAGCTCTCATCACACTTAGTTCACAAACCGGGGAACACTGCACGTTCGGGGGGCGGCGGTCGTGACGACTGAACTGTGCGGCTTGAACTCGGATGGCCCGAAGCTCACGCTATGCCTATCTGAATGTTCCGCCAATAATTGTGTCGTCGTGTCACATTTGAACGAATCGCTTGGTGCTCTCTTTGGGGAAGTTATCGTGATCGCGATCGCGATCATCTGTCCGCATTGTGACCACGAGTTTGAGGTCGAGGATGAGTTGGCCGGGCTTCAGTTGCATTGCCCGGAGTGCGACGAACCGCTGACGCTTCCGGACAATGGGGCACGGGTAATTTCGGACAACGATTCGTCAGCGATACCGACATCGGCGGTGGTCCCCGGCTTGACGACGGACCCAGAGACCAGACAACTGCCGGAGTCGCGCCCCGCTTCGCTGTCAGAGTCGGAAGCACCGGGTGGTGCTTTCGAAATGACGGTCGTGGTAAACCGGAACGCGGCTGATCTTGAGATGACGCACGTCGCAGGCTCGCCGTTTGCGGATGACAAACCGGAGCACAGGCAGACGCTCTCGCAGTCCGCTCCTCAGCGTTTTGTCGTCGTCGATGAGATCGGACGCGGAGGCATGGGCGCCGTGGTGCGGGCCAACGATTGTGAGATTCGCCGCGAAGTCGCCGTGAAATATCTGCTCGATCAGTCCAATCCGGTCAATAAGGCGCGCTTCATTGAGGAAGCTCAGGTCACCGGGCAACTCGAACATCCAAATATCGTGCCGGTGCATGAAATGGGACTGGATGGCGATGGCCGCTTATTCTTCGCCATGAAGATGGTCCGCGGCCGCAGCTTGAAGGAGATCATTGACGATTTGAGGAGTGCCGCCGATTCGTCAGTGTGGTCGCTGCCCCGACTGCTCGGCGCGATGGTCAACGTGTGCCATGCGCTGGCTTATTCTCATTCACGCGGGGTCGTGCATCGCGATTTGAAGCCCGCCAACATCATGGTCGGCGACTTCGGTGAGGTGTATGTGATGGACTGGGGCTTGGCGAAAGTGCTGCGGCCGGCTGACTCGACGAGTTACTTCAGGCCACCTTCGGCGAAACTCGCGGCTGAGGCCACGGAGCCCACCATGCAATTCACACCAGGGGACTCGACGGCTTCTAGTTTTTCGTTCGACTTCCTGGCCTCATCGCCGGCAAGTACGACTGGTGACGGCGGCCTCGCGAGCGGCAAGGTCACAACCGATCGAGAAAACGATTTGAGTGCGTTGACGATGGATGGCTCGATCCTCGGCACGCCGATTTACATGCCGCCGGAGCAAGCCTCCGGATACGTTCACGCCATTGATCCGCGAAGCGATCTCTATTCGCTCGGCGCGATTTTGTATGAATTACTGACGCTGTTGCCACCGGTCGACAAGTCTGGCGGACATGTGGCCGTGCTCCGCCGAGTAGTGAAAGGGGAGATCGTCGCTCCGCAGAAGCGTGCCCCTGATCGTGACCGCGCCGGACTCATTCCCAAAGAGTTGGCTGCGATCGCCATGAAAACGCTCGAGCTGAAGGCTGTCGATCGCTATCAAACGGCCGAAGCTCTGCGGCGCGACATCGAACTCTTTCTGGAGGAACGCAGTGTCAGCGCCAAGCAAGATTCCGCATAGGAAATGGCCAAGAAGTTTGTCAAACGCAACAAAGGACTGAGCATTGCGACCGGGACCGGAATTGCCGTGCTGAGCGTGGTCCTGGCCGTGGCCTTCAAAGTCAACTACGCCGCCCGACTGCGAGCCGAAGAGGCACAGCAGAAGGCACAACAGAACTACGAGCGCTATCTGAAGGAGCAGCAGGAGCGAGAGAACGCGATCGAGCATGCCGTCCCGGCGCTCAGCCGTTCGGCGCGGCAACTGGCAGGAGATGGCAATGTGGACGAGGCACTCAGTCAGATCGCTGTGATGCTGCTCTACGACCCTAAGAATACAGACGCGCGTTTGCTCAAAGGCCAGCTACTGATGGCCCAAGAACGTTGGGGCGAAGGGCGGGAGAAATTGGATGAGTATTTCAAATTGAAATCTGGTGTCTCATTGGCTGATTTGTACGCCGAGCAACTCTACGACTTGAGCAAGCGCGGCGAAGCAGCGGAACCATCTGCGTGGTTCGAATTGGCGAAGCTGCTGCAAGACCAGCGATTGACGACTCCAGCCAACCAGATTTTGCAAAAGGCGCAGCAGGCTGAAAACTCCGCGACCTGCTCCTGCCCTTGTACAACAAACAAATTCAGACGCATTGGCCGAGCGCTCATGTTGGGCTCTCTCAGGGAATGCTCAACTTTGATATCGACACCACCTCCGTTCGATCGAAGGCAACGGATTTGAGTCCGCTCAAAGGCGTTCCGCTGGAAATTCTGCGACTCGATGAAATGACCAAGTTGAAAGACATCTCGGCGATCCGCGGAATGCCGCTCAAAGAGCTTTATTTGGACCGTTGCACCAGTCTTCAAGATCTGGAGCCACTGCGAGGTTTGTCACTCCGAGTGTTGTCACTGGGTAGTTGTGCTGCGATCCAGAACTTCGAATCCCTCCGCGGCCTGCCGTTGGAGACACTTGTCATTAATGCCACACGAGTTTCCGATCTGAGTCCGCTGAAAGGGATGCCGTTACGAGTGCTTCATGTTGGCGGATGTGGGACTGTGCGAGATCTTGAACCCTTGCGAGGAATGCACCTGACGGAATTGCAAATGGGTGATTGTGGTGGCGTTACAAACTTGGAGCCACTCAAGGGAATGCCACTGGTCAAACTCACGATATCCCGATCTGGTGTTAAGAGTCTCGAACCTCTTAGGGGAATAAAGACGACTTTATTAGGGCTCGGTTTGCTGTCGAGAGGTATCTTCGAGAACACCGATCCGATTCGCGACATGCCACTGGAGGAATTAGAAATTGGGCCCTTCAAGGATGTGTCAGCACTCAAGGGAATGAAACTCCGCAGGGTCAGCTTCCATCCGACGTACCCGCCCAAAGGCATCGATGTGCTGCGCGGTATGAAGTCGTTGCGACTCATCCATGCCGACGGGGACCACACGCCAGAACAATTCTGGAAGAAGTACGATGCAGGCGAGCTCAAGAAGAAGCCATGAATCCGATGCTTGCTTCGCCGCTGACTGCATCTCGCGAAGCTTCTGCTCGGTCAACGCGATCAGCGGCGGCGTCTGGCACGCGATCGAGTGGAAGTGCAGAGCCTCGAACAGCGCCGCCTCAGCAATGAACGTCCTTCCGGTCCCCGTCGCATCGCTCGCGCCTAGGTTGGGACTCCGTCCCGACCTGCCGCGAAATGGTCGGGACGGAGTCCCAACCTACGAAAACAGCTTCTTGCAGGCGATCCCCTCGTTAAGCGTCGCACGTTCTGGCCGGCCTTTGTGCTTATAGACCAGCTCCATGGAATCGACGCCGAGCGATGCCAGCACCGTCGCGTGCAAATCATGGACGTGTAGCCGATCCTCGACCGCGTGCAGGCCGATCTCGTCGGTCGAGCCGATTGTTTGGCCCCCCTTTACTCCGCCGCCGACGAACCACATCGTGAAACCGTAAGAGCCTGTGAGTTTTTTCTGAAAGTGGATTCGGATCATTTTTCCCGGCAGCGGTTTTTTGCTGCGGGTTTTTTTGGTCCAGTTCGTGTTGGATTTTGGCAACGGGATTGTTGCCGTCGTTGGTCTCGATTCCTGGTCAGAAACGGGGGCCGGGTGGTTTGAGGTCTC